>ERZ827037.191-NODE-191-length-78361-cov-18.985761_pt1 | contig 78361 bp, 64 predicted proteins | sample MGYA00519924_ERZ827037 | MGnify/ENA primary metagenome ERZ827037 (study PRJEB31778, sample SAMEA3449250) | human gut metagenome | biome: human gut; feature: human-associated habitat; material: faeces | place: United Kingdom | collected 2010/2012 ... | reverse complement strand
TATGCAGCGCGCTCGTTCTTCTTCCCTTTCTGCTTTATTCAGTTTTCAGGGTACAATATGCACCATTAGCTCAGTTGGTAGAGCACCTGACTCTTAATCAGGGTGTCCCGGGTTCGAGTCCCTGATGGTGCACCAAACGGCCCGTTGGTCAAGCGGTTAAGACAGCGGCCTCTCACGCCGTTAACGTGGGTTCGATTCCCGCACGGGTCACCAAGGCAATTCGTAAGAATTGCTTTTATATTCCTCCATAGCTCAGTCGGTAGAGCACGCGGCTGTTAACCGCGGTGTCGTTGGTTCGAGTCCAACTGGGGGAGCCAAAACCTGCAGACATTTGTTTGCAGGTTTTTTTGTAAAAAAAGAAAAGCCGCCTTACATTCCTGAAGAAGTAAGGCGGCTTACTGTTTTTATTACTTAGCACAGCAATTCATCCCGGTGCATGGCAACGTGCATCAGGATATGTCCCATGTTTCCCTCGCCGGCGTATTGAGTGGGGTCGAAAAAGTTCTTGTCTAAAGTGGACCAGAGCAGTGTGTTTTCGTCCCCGTGGACTTGGACGGGCTTGTTCAATTTACCTACGTACACTTCTAAGTAGCAATGATCCAGTGGATAGGTGAAATCCATTAGGTGGGTAAGATGAATGTCCTCCCGGGTGATGCCGGTTTCTTCTTCTAATTCCCGGTAGGCGGCATGGAGGCCATCTTCGTTTTCCTCAACTTTACCACCTACAAAATTGTAAAGCCCTTTGTAGGGGTTCTTTCGCCTTTTGCACAGCAGTATCGTTGCGGCGGTTTCGTCAAACACGACAATAGCGTTGTATCCTTGCACAGCTCTGGCCCTCCTAACTGTCCTTTTACAAAAATTGTACCACGCCTTCGTTTCCTTTTCAACCAAGACCGGGGATCTTTTAGGCAGTTTCCCAAAATAAAAGGAAAGATCCTGGACACAAAATGCGTCCAGGATCTTTCTGGATTTACGCTACAAAAAAGATACCCGACATAAACGCAAGCGAAAAGGCAAAATAAAAAACTGAGCCAGGAACGCGAAGCGCGTCCAGGCTCAGCCTGGTGCCGGTGGCCGGACTCGAACCGGCACGGTATCGCTACCGGTGGATTTTGAGTCCACTACGTCTGCCAATTCCATCACACCGGCGTATGCGGAAAAGCAGGTCTTATTATACATCCTCTGAGAGCAAAATGCAAGCCTTTTCTGAAAAGATTTAAAAAGTTTCCAAACCGCCCTGTGTTCCGAAGTAAGATTCCCGGTATTGAGAGAGCTGCCAGGGCCAGTCTGTCTGGATCACCCGGATCCCTTTCCGGAACATCTCTCCCCAGGAAGCATCCGGATTCCCGTCTAAAGCCACGTTGTCGTCTAAGCCTGCAAACAGAGTGCCTGCTTTGTGGGGCCGCAGCTTGATAGCATTGGCCCAGGCAAAGACGCCGGCCTCCGTCAGCCGCTGGATCAGACCGTCCTGGAACAAGGCGTCCTCTTTGGTGGAGGCCTGTAGTTCCATGCCCACCAAGTTGATGCCCGGCCAAGCCAGCGCCTGCTCCACTTCCTCCAAGTTCCGCACAATGGCCATATAGGGGTACTTTTGCGGGCAATTTTGGAAGAATCCCAGGTATTCCGGCTTCACCGGCGTCTTGATGATTGCCTGGTGCAAAGCATGGGGGTAGCGGTTCAATACGTCGGTCAGTTGGGGCAGGTAATCCCAAGCCCGGTCAATGTTGAAAAGTTCCCCGTGGCAGAAGGCGCACAGAATGTCCTCCAGTTTTTCCACGTGGACGCCGCTGGGTTCAAATACGGTGTTGATATACACCAGGGAGCCGATTTCCTGGGAGGACATGGTTTTGATGTTTTCCTGCCGGCCCAGGTTTCCAGGCTCGGTGCCATCGTGGAAGGCATAAAACACCCCGTCGGTGGAAGGGGCCAGGTCACATTCAAAAATGTCCCCGCCCATTTGCCGGGAAATCCGGTAGGCTTGGATGGTGTTTTGAGCCACATTGCCGCCCCAGGTACCCCGGTGTACCGCGATGAGTACCTGCTTTTCCTCCAGCTGGCGGTTCAGGTTGGTGTTGATCTCCCGGTATTCTTCTTTGCCGAACATGGGCAAACCCTCCTTTTGTGATCCTGATGCACCATTATACCCCTCTTTTTGATGTTTTACAACAAGCCCTGCCTCTTCCTTGGGAAAAAGCGGCCTGTACTTGACTTTGATAGGGCGCTGTGATAGAATATTTCCTGAAAATATATCCTGGCCCTTTCCCGTGGCTGGGTTTTGAAAAGGCTGTGAAGGAGACAGGCGGGTGCGCAAGGTGCCTCAGAGAGCCGGCGGCAGGTGGAAAGCCGGTGGGCCAACCGTTTCCCGTATCCCTCCCGAGCCGCGAGCCCAACGGGCAGCATCCCCTATGGAGGGCGCTTCCCCTAGTAAGCAGAGCCGGTCCCCCGCCGTTACCGGGGCGCGTATTGTTGGATATGCCGGAATGGGTGGTTGAATAAGCGAAGCCGAGCCTTCGTCCCGTTTGCGCGGGGCGCGGGCTTTTTTTATGCGTCGATTCCGGTACACTGGAAAGACCAGAGAAAGGATGGCTGCCATGAGCAAGTATCAGGAGGTATCCACAAACCTGAACTTTGTGGAGCGGGAAGAAAAAACCGAGAAATTTTGGGAAGAGAATCAGATTTTTGAAAAGAGCGTTAAAGAGCGGGAAGGCCACCCCTCGTATGTGTTCTACGATGGGCCGCCCACTGCTAACGGCAAGCCTCACATCGGCCATTTGCAGACCCGTTCTTTTAAAGACCTGTTCCCCCGGTTCCACACCATGAAAGGGGAGATGGTCCCCCGGAAAGCCGGCTGGGACACCCATGGCCTGCCGGTGGAGCTGGAAGTGGAAAAGCTGCTGCACATCAACGGCAAGGAGCAGATCGAGGAATACGGCATTGCTCCCTTTATCGACAAGTGCAAAGAGAGCGTGTGGAAGTACAAGGGGATGTGGGAAGATTTCTCCAAAGATGTGGGCTTCTGGGCCGACATGGAGCACCCCTATGTGACCTACGACAACAGCTTTATCGAGTCAGAGTGGTGGGCCCTCAAGCAGATCTGGGACCGGGGCCTGCTGTACAAGGGCTTTAAGATCGTCCCTTACTGCCCCCGCTGCGGCACACCTCTGTCCTCCCACGAAGTGGCCCAGGGTTACAAGGACGTGAAGGAGCGTTCCGCCGTTGCAAAGTTCCGCTGCAAGGACGAGGACGCCTTCATCCTGGCCTGGACCACCACCCCCTGGACCCTGCCCTCCAACGTGGCCCTGTGCGTCAACGCCAATGAGGACTATGTGAAGGTGGAAAGCAAAGGGGAAACCTACTACCTGGCACAGGCCCTGTGCGATACCGTGTTGGGCGAAGGGGAGTACACGGTGTTGGAAACCTACAAGGGTGCCGACCTGGAAGGCAAGGAGTACGAGCCGCTGTATCAGTTTGTCAGCCCCAAGGAAAAGTGCTGGTACGTGGTCTGCGACGACTACGTCACCCTGACTGACGGTACCGGTGTGGTGCACATTGCCCCAGCCTTCGGTGAGGACGACGCCAAGGTGGGCCGGAAATACGGCCTGCCCCTGGTGCAGCTGGTGGACGGCAAAGGCCAGATGACCCCCGAAACCAAGTGGCCTGGGGTGTTCTGCAAGGATGCCGACAAGGAGATCCTGAAAGACCTGGACGAACGGGGCCTGCTGTTCTCCGCGCCCAAGTTCGAGCACAGCTATCCCTTCTGCTGGCGCTGCGACACCCCCCTGATCTACTACGCCCGGGAGTCTTGGTATATCAAGATGACCGATGTGAAGGACGAGCTGATCCAGAACAACAACACCGTCAACTGGCTGCCGGAGAGCATTGGCAAGGGCCGGTTCGGCGACTGGCTGGAAAACGTCCAGGATTGGGCCGTCAGCCGGAACCGCTACTGGGGCACGCCTTTGAACATCTGGGAGTGTGAGTGCGGCCATCGTCATGCCATTGGCAGTATTGCCGAACTGAAAGAGATGTCCCCCAACTGCCCGGAGGATATTGAGCTCCACCGCCCCTATGTGGATGCGGTCACCATCACCTGCCCCCACTGCGGCAAGCAGATGCACCGTGTGCCGGAAGTGATCGACTGCTGGTTCGATTCCGGCTCCATGCCCTTTGCCCAGCATCACTACCCCTTTGAAAACAAGGAGCCGTTCGAGCAGCAGTTCCCCGCGGACTTCATCTCCGAGGCCGTGGACCAGACCCGCGGCTGGTTCTATTCGCTGCTGGCCATTTCCACCTTGCTGTTCCACAAGGCCCCCTTTAAGAATGTGTTGGTCCAGGGCTTGGTCCAGGACGAGAACGGCCAGAAGATGTCCAAGTCCAAGGGCAATGCTGTGGACCCCATGGAGGCCTTGAAGAAGTTTGGCGCCGATCCCCTGCGCTGGTACTTCTATACCAACTCCGCCCCCTGGCTGCCCAGCCGGTTCCATGAAAAGGCTGTCATCGAGGGCCAGAAGAAGTTCTTCTCCACCCTGTGGAACACCTACGCCTTCTTTGTGCTGTATGCCAACATCGACGAGTTTGACGCCACCCAGTACAAGCTGGAGGATTGCGCTCTCACGGTGATGGACAAGTGGCTGCTGTCCCGGCTGAACACCGCTGTAAAGGCTGTGGACGACAACCTCTCTGCCTATAAAGTCCCCGAAGCTGCCCGTGCTTTGCAGGACTTCGTGGATGAGCTGAGCAACTGGTACGTGCGGCGCAGCCGGGAGCGGTTCTGGGCACAGGGGGAGAGCCGTGACAAGACCGCTGCCTTCATGACCCTGTACACTGCCCTGGTGACCACTGCCAAGATGGCCGCCCCCATGGCTCCCTTTATGAGCGAGGAGATCTACCGCAACCTGGTGTGCTCGGTGGACCAGGCGGCGCCGGAAAGCGTGCACCTGTGCGCGTATCCCACCTATGAGGAAAGCTGGGTGGACAAGAAGCTGGAGGCCGACATGGATGAGGTGCTGCGGGTGGTAACCCTGGGGCGCGCTGCCCGGAACCAGGCCAACCTGAAGAACCGCCAGCCCCTGCAGGCGCTGTACACCGACGCCGACCAGGGCCTGGGCGAATTGTATCAGCACATCATCAAGCAGGAGCTGAACGTGAAGGAGATCCAGTTCCTGACGGATATGTCCCAGTTCACCGCCTACACCTTCAAACCCCAGTTGAAGATCCTGGGCAAGAAGCTGGGCAAACAGCTGGGCGAGGTGCGTCAGGCGCTGCAAGAGCTGGACGGCTCCGCGGCAAAGAAAGAGCTGGACTCCACCGGCAGCCTGAAGCTCTCCCTGGCCAGCGGCGAAGTGGAGCTGGCACCGGAGGAGCTGCTCATCGACACCGCCCAGAAAGAGGGCTACACCTCTGTTTCCGACCGCGGCCTCACCGTGGTGCTGGACACCGCCCTCAACGACCAGCTCATTGAGGAGGGCTTTGTGCGGGAGATCGTCAGCAAGTTGCAGTCCATGCGCAAGGATGCCGGGTTCAACGTCACCGACCACATTGAAGTCTATTGCCAGGGCAACGAGAAAGTGGCCCAGGTGTTTGCAGATAACCAGGATTCCATCCTCCACGACGTCCTGGGCAACGCCTGCCACATGGATACCCTGGACGGCTACACCGCCTCTTGGGACGTTAATGGCCAGCAGGTCACCTTTGGCGTGAAGCGGGTGTAAACGCAAGAGCACAACAAAAGGGCCGCCCCTTGTGGGACGGCCCTTTTTGCTGCCTTTTATGCGAAGACGTATTTCTGTTCTGTGCGCCAGGCTTCGTAAGCGCCCACCATCAGTTTGGTCAGGGCCACGGCTTCGTCCATGCCGCTTTCAATGGTGCCTCCCACGCCGCAGCAGGCGGAAAGCCAGGCATCCACCGGCATAGGGGAGGGGGCGGGCAGGTCTTCCAGCTCCACCACCTTGCCATCGGTTTCCGGGCAGCTGTACTCCAGCTTGTTGTTGTGCACCAACAGGGAACCCTGGGTGCCGCTCATTTCCAAAATGTACCCGTTGCCCGTGGTGACAAACCCGGTTTCGGATACGCCGATGGCTCCGTTTGCAAATTCGATGACGGATACCGCGTTGTCCTCCACGCCCCGGCCTGTCACCTGGGTGAACTGGGAAACGATGCTTTTGGGCTCGCCCAAGAACCAGTGGAGGGTGTACATGGGATGGGCCCCCAGGTCGATCATGGCGCCGCCGCCTGTCTGGGCGGGGTCATAGAAGTGGGGGGGCAGCCACCCGGCAGAGCTGCCGTTGTGGGCGTCCCGCACCCGGGCGTAAGTGATCTGGCCCAGCTTGCCGCTTTCCACCAGGGCTTTGGCGGCCTTCAGGGTGGGCCAAGTCTTGTGGGGATAGGAGATGGCAAATTTCACGCCGCTCTCCTTGACAGCTTGGGCGATCTCCTGGGCGTCCTCGTTGGTGAGGGCCAGCACCTTTTCGGTGAAGATATGTTTCTTTGCTTTGGCGGCTGCCAGCAGCACCGCTTTGTGCTGGCTGGTGGCTGTGGTGACCTGCACGCCTTTGATGGAGGGGTCCTCCCAGATGGCATCCAGGTCCGGCTGGAAGGGGATGCCCAGCTGCTGGGCCATGGCCTTGCCCCGTTCCTGGTCGTCATCCCACAGGCAGGCAAGCTCCCCCTGGGGGTTGTTCAAAATGGCTTCCGCGTACTCGTGGGTGTGGACGTGCCACGCCCCAATGACAGCAATCTTCATCAGTTGTTTCCTCCCGGAAAGAAAAATTCACTTATACCATAGCATCCCGCTCTGCGGAATGCAAGAGGGAATTGAAAAAACAAGATGCCCGCCTGAAAGGCCGCGGGGGAGGGTTTGTGCGGTCCAATGGGGTAAGGGGGCCTTCCGGGGCGAGGATCCCCTCTGCGCGGCCGGAGAGGTAAAAAGGGCAGGAGCTTTGAAAGCCCCTGTCCTGGAGTATCGAAAGATTCAAAAATGAAGAGACAGGTGGATGATCACTTCCCCGGACGTGCCGGAAAGGGAAAGCTTCCCGCTGTAGCGCCCCACGATCTCCCGGGCGTTTTCCAGCCCATGGAGACTATCGTCTTCCTGGCCTTCCTCAAATAGCCAGGCCAGCGTTTGGGAGAGGGTCTTCCCCTTCCAGTCGAAGGGGGCTTTTTGGGGCAGTTCCCCCGAGTAGACCACTTCCATAGTCAAGGTGTCCTCCCCCGGGAAAGCGGCAAAGTGGATGTTCCGTTCCCCATCGTAGAGGGCGGCGTCCCCGCAGGCCCGGCTGAGAAGCTCGCTGGTGAGCACACAGAGTTCCGCCGTGGAGAGAGGTGTCTCCCCGGTGACGGCGTTGCTTTCAAAGTGGATGTGGTTGTGGGAGGCAAATACCGCTTTTGACGCGATGACAGCGTTTAGATAGGGGTTCTCACTGTAGGTATGGAATAGGGGGGAGGAGGACACGTTTTCCTTAAATACGGAAGCATAGCGGGGGACCATCTCCCCGTTGCCGTCTTGAAGCATCACGTTCACCGTGTCCAGGGCGTATTCACCTTCCTTCCAGCCCGCCTTGGCCTCTTTAACGGCAGCCAAAGTGTCGGCGTAATCGCCGGCTTTCATGTCCAGCAGCCGGGAACGGGAAGCATCCTGGGCGGCCCGTTGAATGTACTGGCCGCCTTGATACAGGGAGCGGAACGCGAAGATCACCGCCAGGAACAGCAGGGTGGCAGCCAGCAGCCGTGCCCCGGGAATGTGCACCCGGAAGAGGAAGTCTACCCGGCCGTTGGCAACGCCGCAAATGCCCAGCTGTACCAGGGACATCCCAATGAAAAAGGCAGAAGGCCCCTGGCCGCTGAACAGCTGGTAAGGGTGGTAGAGGCACAGCCCCAACAGGGCAGCCAACAGCACCTGGCCCAGAACGGCGGCAACCCCCGCAAAGGCGCCCGCGGTGGGGAAGGGCAGCGCGCCCAAGACAGGGGGCAAGAAAGCCTCCAGATAAAAATGGCAGGAAAGCGCTAACAGCGCCACATAAAATTTTTGCAAAAAGTTGTTCCGCGAGAGGAACACCGAAGCGGCAAACAGCACCAAAAGCCCTCCCGCTACACCGTAGGAAGGCCCCAGCGTTTTGGCGACGATCCCTCCCACCCCCAGGGCAATCAGGAATCCAACGCCATAGCAGGCCACAGTGACCCACAGGCGGAAGCGGTCTTCCAACAGGACAAGAAACAGCCCTGCCGCGCAGAGCAGTGAAATGGCAAGATCCGTCACGATGAGCATCCCCTTTTCCATGCTTGGTCCCAAGAGAAGCGCCCGCCAAACAGGAGGAAACCTCCCCGCGGGGCTAACTGCGAATAGTATAACATATTCTGTTATGGGAAACAATTTCTTTTTTCCCTATTCAGCTTTTGAAGGGAGTGGGAAATCCATTGACAGCCGGGGTGCGGGTATTGTAAGATATGGATTGTAAGACGCGAGTTTGTAAGATACTAGTGGTGAAAATACCCAGGGGAAAGGAGGGAGCGGCTGTATGAAAAAGCGTTGGGCCTTTGTGGGGACTGCTTGTTTGCTGGCCGCCCTGTTTTTGGTGGGCGTGTTGGCTGTGGGCCGCACCACCCAGTGGTTTGGGTTGGAAGTCTTGGCAAAGGGCGCATCCCCCGCTTGGGAATACAGCTATTCCACCATCTGGGACCCGGAAGTGAATTCGGTGGACGCTCTGGACATTGGCTGGGGCAGCGGCCCGGTGGAAGTCCGGGCGGGCCAAGGCGCGGTGATCACCGTGACGGAATATGCCTCCCGCCCCTTGGAAGAGGCGGAACAGCTGGTGGTCTCCGCTTCCGGCGGGGCGCTGAAAATCCGGTGGGACGGCAGTATCGTGCCCCTGGGCCTGCTGCAAGCTTGGGAAAAGCGCCTGGTGGTGGAAGTGCCCCAGTCGCTGGCGTCCCAGCTGGATGAGCTTCGATGCCGGAATTTTTCTGGTGATGTGGCGGTTTCCGGATTCTGGGCCCAAGACATCCAGGTGGCTTCCGCTTCTGGGGATGTGTCCATTTTTTACCTGGACGGGGAAACGGCCAAGGTGTCCACTGTTTCCGGGAACGTGTGCTGGCAAGGCGGCAACGTGTCCCAGCTGCGGGTGGAGAGCACTTCCGGTGCGGTGGATCTCACCGGGATGGCTTCCCAAGTGTGCAGCCTGGAAACCGCTTCCGGCCCGGTGCGCTACCAAGGGGAAGGGAAGGAATTTTCTGTGGAAACCGTGTCTGCCCCCATGTGGGCGGGGCTGTCTTCCTGCCCGGAAGAGGCCGATCTGTGCTCCGCCACGGGGGCCATCTCCCTTTCCCTGCCGGAGAACCATGGCTTTGAGGCGGTCCATTCCAGCATTTCCGGCAAGTTTTCTTCCCAGTTTCCCGGCGAGGAAGAGGATCAAACGCTCCGCTATAAAACGGGGGGTGCCAAGCTCTCTTTTACCACTACCTCGGGGGATATACAGATCAAAAAGCAGTGAAACAGCCAGGGGATCTAAAACAAAGGGGGCGTTATATGTACGGCGCAATTTTAGGGGACATCGCAGGTTCCCGGTTTGAGTTCAGCCGCCCGCAGAATTTCGACTGGAAAACAACCGATTTTTTTGGCGGCATGAGCGCTTATACCGACGACACGGTGCTGACGGTGGCCACCAAGTATGCGGTGCTTACCGGCACGCCCTATGCCAAGGCTTATTCCATCTTTGGAAAGCGTTATAACCGGGTGGGGTATGGGACCATGTTTAAAAAGTGGCTCAATTCATCTTCCCAAAAGGGATACAACAGTTATGGAAACGGCGCCGCCATGCGGGTGAGTTATATCGGCTGGCATTTCCCTACCCTGGAAGAGGTGGAGGAGCAGGCTTGCCTCAGCGCCCTGGTGACCCACAACCACCCGGAAGGGGTGAAAGCCGCCCAGGCCACGGCGGGTGCGGTGTTCCTGGCCCGCACTGGCTCTACCAAAAAAGAGATCCTGCGGTATTTTCACAAAAAGTTCGGGTATGTCACCTCCACGCCCTTGATGCTGTACCGGCCTTTTAGCCGTTTTGACGACTCAGCCATGGGGACCATGCCCTTGGCGATCCGGTGCTTTTGGGAATCGGAAGACTGGGAAAGCTGCATCCGCAATGTATTCAGCGTGAAGTGCGATACGGATACGGTGGCGTGTATCGCCGGAGCCATCGCCGATGCCTATTACCGGGGTACTGGCTTAGAAGAAGAGGCCCTGCTCAAGCGCTTTTTGATCAAGCCCGATGAGCACGGCGTGTTTGACACGTATTTGTATGACTGGGCAGTGAAGACGCCGGAACAGGCCCGTAGGGAACAGGAAGAACGGTTGAAAAGGGAGAAAGAAGAAAAAGAGAAAGGCGGCGTTTTATGATCGTAATAACCTATCAGTCCAAACTGGTGCTGCGTGCTCTCAGAGCGGGGGAAACCTACCGGGCAAAGCCCAACCTCACCCTGCGGGGGGAATATGACGCTTTGATCGATATGCTGGAGCTTAAATGCGAGTGCCCCATTTTTGGGGTGCTGAAAGGCAAGCGGCAGAATACGGGGGGGAAGGTGTCCGGCTCGGTGAAGCTGACGCTGGACGTGCCGGATAAATACGTCCACTTGACAGAGTATGGCGTGTGGGCGGATTTCCTCTACGCTTTTAAGTTTTCCAGCCCGTCCAATTACAAATCCCTCCGGCCGGACTGTGAGGAAGTTACGGTGCGGCAGTATAACGAGATGATGAAAGACCTGAAGAAACAGCGGAAGCCCTCCCAGTATGAGTGCCCCCAGGTTGTGCTGGAAAAGATCAACCCTGCCTGGCTGGTGCACGCCCATGTGGTGGGAAAAGGGGAAGGCTTTTTGCGCCGGCTTTTTGGGAAAAAGGGCTGAATGCCCAAACAGAGGGGAGCGATCGAGCCATGATGGTGGGAAAGTATATTTTATCCATTGACCAAGGGACTACCAGTTCCCGGGCGGTGTTGTTCGATGCGTTTGGAGGGGTGGCAGGTATGGGCCAGCGGGAGTTCCCGCAGATCTACCCCCAGCCGGGTTATGTGGAGCATGACGCGGTGCAGATCCTGCAGACCACCTTGTACGCCATGCGCCAGGCTGTGGAGAAGGCTGGCGTGCGCGCCAGGGACATTGCGGCCATCAGCATCACCAACCAGCGGGAGACCACGGTGGCTTGGGACGCGGTCACCGGGATCCCGGTGTGCAACGCCATTGTGTGGCAGTGCCGCCGCACCGCTCCGGAGTGTGAACGGCTGCGTGCCAGCGGCATGGAGGGGTACATCAAGGACACCACCGGGCTGATCATCGACCCCTATTTCTCCGGCACCAAAATGAAGTGGATTTTGGAGAATGTCCCGGCTGCCCGGGAGCTGGCGGAGAAAGGCCGGCTTCGTTTGGGCACCATTGACGCCTGGCTGGTGTACTCCCTCACGGATGGGGCTTCCTTTGTCACCGATGTGACCAATGCCTCCCGCACCATGCTGTTTGATATTCGCAAGCTGCGCTGGGACGAAACCATGCTCAAGGAGCTGGGTATCCCCCAAAGCGCCCTGCCCCGGGTGGCGGAAAGCGGCGAGATCGTGGGGATGTGCAGCGCCGACGTGTTGGGGGAAGAGATCCCCATTGCCGGCATGGCGGGGGACCAGCACGCGGCCCTGTTCGGCCAGTGCTGTTTCTCTGAGGGGATGGCAAAGAATACCTACGGCACCGGCTGCTTTGTGCTGATGAATACGGGAAGCAAGCCGGTGGCTTCCCAGGAAGGGCTGCTTACCACCATTGCCTGGAAACTGGGCGGCCGCACGACCTACGCCTTGGAGGGCAGCGCCTTTAACGCCGGTTCGGCCATCCAGTGGCTGCGGGACGAACTGGGGCTGATCAAGACCCCCCAGGAAGCCGACCAGCTGGCCGAAACAGTGGAAGATGCCGGTGGGGTCAGCTTTGTGCCCGCCTTTACAGGCCTGGGCGCCCCCTATTGGGATATGTACGCCCGGGGCGCTTTGCTGGGCATCACCCGGGGCACCACCCGGGCCCACCTGTGCCGGGCTGTGCTGGAGAGCATTGCCCTGGAGAGCGCCGACCTGGTGCGGGCCATGGAGCGGGAGAGCGGTGTGGCCATCCCGGAGCTGCGTGTGGATGGAGGCGCTTCCCGCAGCCGGTTCTTGATGCAGTATCAGGCGGACATTTTAAACGCCAAGGTGTGCCGGCCCCAGTGCCTGGAAACCACCGCTTTGGGTTCCGCGATGCTGGCGGGGCTCACTGTGGGGGTGTGGGACGATCTGGAGGAGCTCTCTTCCCTGTGGCGGGAAAACGCTTCCTTTACGGCCCATTACCTGGAGGAACGCCGCCAAAGGGATCTGAACCGTTGGCACGAAGGCGTGAGCCGCAGTATGCGGTGGGCTGTTAACTGATGGGAATATGGCGGCCCAGATCCACCGGGGCTCTTTCTCTGCCCTTGACTTGGGCTGCTTCTTCTGGTATGATTGCTTTATCTTGTTAATGAGGTGAAGTGGAGTGATCTCCATTATCGACTATGGCGCAGGTAACCTGCAAAGCGTAGAGAAAGCCTTGCGCTATATTGGCTGCCAGTGCCAGGTGACCGCTGGCCCGGAAACTCTGTTAGGCTCCGCAGGGGCAGTGCTCCCTGGGGTGGGCTCTTTTGGCGATGCCATGGAGCAGCTTCGCGCCCGGGGGCTGGAAGGGCCTATCCGGGAGTTTGTGGCCTCTGGCAAGCCTTTTTTGGGCATCTGCCTGGGACTGCAGATCCTTTTTGAAGAGAGCGAGGAAAGCCCGGGGGCAAAGGGCCTCGGGCTGCTGAAAGGCCGCATTGTACGGCTGCCCAAGGAAAGCGGGCTGAAGATCCCCCATATCGGCTGGAACTCTCTACGGCTTCCCCGGCAGGAGGGGCTGTTTGCCGGGCTGGAAGAGGAGCCCTATGTGTACTTTGTCCACTCCTACTATTTGCAGGCGGAAGAGGATATAGTCACGGCCACAGCAGAGTATGGAGCCACCATTCACGCCGCGGTGCAAAAGGGCAACTTGATGGCCTGCCAATTCCACCCGGAAAAAAGCGGGAAAGTCGGTTTGCAGATTTTGAAAAACTTTGCTGCCATGGCGGAAAAGGGGGAGTGACCATGTATGCCAAGCGGATCATCCCCTGCCTGGATTTGAAAAATGGCAGGGTGGTCAAAGGGACCAATTTTGTAGGTTTGCGGGACGCGGGCGACCTTGTGGAGGCCGCCATCGAATACGACCGCCAAGGGGCGGACGAGCTGGTGCTGCTGGACATTACGGCCTCTTCCGACGACCGGGGGATCATGACGGAGATCGTCACCAGGGTTGCGGAGAGCATCTTCATCCCCTTTACCGTGGGAGGCGGCATCCGCACCGTGGAGGACTTCACCGGGATTTTGCGTGCGGGGGCGGATAAGGTTTCTGTCAACTCGGCGGCGTTGAAGAACCCCAGCATCATCCAGGAAGCAGCGTATAAATTTGGCAGCCAGTGCGTGGTGGTGGCCATGGACGCCAAGCGGCGCCCGGCGGGGGGCTGGACCCTGTACTTGAACGGCGGCCGTGTGGATACGGGCAAGGACGCCGTGGAGTGGGCCAAAGAGGTGGAGCGTTTGGGGGCGGGGGAGATCCTGCTGACCAGCATGGACTGTGACGGCACAAAAGCCGGCTATGACTTGGAGCTGACCCGTGCCATTTCGGAGGCGGTGTCCATCCCGGTGATCGCCTCGGGCGGGGCAGGGACCATGGAGCACTTCTACGACGCCTTTACCCAAGGAAAGGCCGACGCTGTGTTGGCGGCCAGTCTGTTCCACTTCCGGGAAATCACCATTCCCCAGTTGAAGGAGTACCTGGCAGGGCGGGGTGTCCCTGTGCGCAAGTGATTTTTGGGGGGATGCGGGAGAGGCGCCGGGGGAGGTTTAGAAAAAACGAAAAAATGAAAAAAGGGATTGACTTTCCAAGAAAACCTGTTATAATAAATACTGCCGTTCGGACAGGGCGGCACTTATAAAGCGGTATTGTGTAAGGGTAGCACAGCAGACTCTGACTCTGTTTGTCTGGGTTCAAATCCTGGTACCGCTGCCAAAAGCCTTGGTTTGAGAGAGCCGAGGCTTTTTTACGAGGTGTGGCTCAGTTTGGTAGAGCGCTACGTTCGGGACGTAGAAGTCGCAGGTTCAAATCCTGTCACCTCGACCAAGCAGCATATCGCTGCACCCAATTCGCGGACTTCACTTTTGTGGGGCCGGCGAATTTTTTTGTCCCGCAGGGGGGCGGGCCTGCTGGTTTCTTTTATGGCAGAAGGTTCCAGGCAATTCGAGGTGGCGGTTACCTGTGGGAGCGTTTCTGTATCCACAGGCCGGTGGGAGAGTCCTTCTTGACGCCTTCTTCCCACCGTGCTACAATCACCCTGAAAGCGTGTCCCGCCGCAGGCGGGATTTTTAAAAATGCCATTCTTTAAAGGGGAGGAATCACATTGAAGATCTATGTTTCAGCCAGCGTGAAACGCAGCGGGGACGGCTCCCAGGCTGCGCCCTATCAGACCATCCAAGAGGCGGCCCGGGTGGCTGTGGCCGGGGATGAAGTCATTGTGTCGCCCGGTGTGTACCGGGAATGGGTCAACCCCCAAAACGGCGGTGAGAGCGACGACTGCCGGATCACTTACCGCTCCCAGATTCCTGGGGCCGCTGTGATCACCGGTGCAGAGCCAGTGAAAACCTGGCAGCCATACCAGGGTGACGTGTGGGTGGCCCGCATCGGGAACGGCCTGTTTGGAGAGTACAACCCCTACACCACCTTGATCGAAGGGGACTGGTACGAGCCCAAGCGCCCCTTCCACACAGGTGAAGTGTACTTAAACGGCAAATCCATGTACGAGGCGGAAACCCTGGAGGGCGTGCTCCATCCCCAGGTGTTCCAGGCCTCCTGGGACCGGGAATTCACCCTGTACCGCTGGTACACCTGCCAGGAGGGGGAGGAGACCCTGCTGTATGCCAATTTCCACGGGGCTGACCCCAATGAGGAGAACGTGGAGATCAACGTCCGGCGCAACTGTTTTTACCCGGATAAGACCGGCGTGAATTACATCACACTGTCGGGCTTTACTGTGCGCCAGGCCGCCACCCAGTGGGCGCCCCCCACCGCTTACCAGGAGGGCATGATCGGCCCCCACTGGTCCAAAGGCTGGGTCATTGAGGACTGCGAGATCTCCGATTCCAAGTGTTCCGGCATCTCCCTGGGCAAATACCGCCAGCCAGAAAACGACAATAAGTGGCTTCATAACAAATTTAAGGACGGCACCCAGACCGAGCGGGAGTGCATCTGCCTGGCCCAGATCCAGGGGTGGACCAAGGAGAATATCGGCCACCACATCATTCGCCGGTGCAATATCCACGACTGCGGCCAGACCGGCATCGTGGGCCATTTGGGCGGTGTGTTCTCCCTGATCGAGGACAACCACATCCACCACATCAACAACAAGCAGAACCTTTCCGGCGCGGAGATCGGCGGCATTAAAATGCACGCTGCCATTGACGTGGTCTACCGCCGCAACCATATCCACCACTGCACCCGGGGTCTGTGGCTGGACTGGCAGGCCCAGGGCACCCGGGTCACCCAGAATCTGTTCCACCACAACACCCTGCCCAACTTGAGTGAGTCCCCCGATAGGGAAGAGTTCACCGGTATCGGGGAGGACATCTTCGTGGAGGTTTCCCACGGCCCCACCTTGATTGACAATAACCTTCTGCTTTCCACCCGGTCTATGAAGCTGGCCACCCAGGGCGTGGCCCTGGTGCACAATCTGATTGCGGGCAGCTTTACCACCGTGGGCATCGGCACGGACAACGGCGCCCCCAGCCTGCCCTCCCCCCGCTACACCCCTTACCATGTGGCACACCGCACAGAGGTCATGGGCTTTATGACCATCCTTCACGGGGATATGCGGTTCTACAACAATATTTTCGTCCAGCAGCCGGTGCATCCTGCCCTGGCCAAGCTGATGGAGGACACCCGGGCTGCCCATGTGATTTGGGATGACAACAACGTGGAAGTGGGCCTTGCCCCCTACAATGGCTATCCCACCTTTGAGGAGTGGGAGAAGCAGTTCGAAGGCTATTGCGGCATGGGTTCCGTCGCCACCGACCGGTATTACAGCCATCTGCCTGTGTGGGCCAAGGGCAATGTTTACTTTGGCGGCGCCAAGCCTTGGGATCAGGAGGACTCCCCCTTGGTGGTGGAGCAGCCTGTCGCCCTGGAACTGGAAGAGCGGGATGGGAAAGTGTTCCTGAAAACGGACCTGTACCGTTACCTGCCCACGGGGAAAGCAGCCTGTATTTCCACCCAGGTGCTGGGCATGGCCTTCGAGCCGGAGGAAAAGTTCGAAAACCCCGACGGCAGCCCCATTGTCTTTGACCAGGACTACTTTGGCCGTCATCGGGCTGTCCGCCCTGTGCCGGGGCCCTTTGAGTCCCCCGAAGAGTGGGAGGAGTCCCTGTTTTGAGCGGGGAATTGACCCTGCGGCCCATCGGCCATATCCACACCGAATTCCCTGAAAAGTTTGGCATCCCCCGGCAAAGCGGCCTGGTGGAGGGCCTGCGGGCTGTGGTGGAGCTGGAGCCGGAGTTCCGTGTGCCTGAGGCGTTCCGGGGCATCGAGGGCTTTTCCCACCTGTGGCTTTTGTGGCAGTTTACCAAAAGCAAGGGATGGTCCCCCACGGTGCGGCCGCCCCGTTTGGGTGGGAACCAGCGGATGGGAGTGTTTGCCACCCGGTCCCCCTTCCGGCCCAACCCTTTGGGGCTGTCCTGCGTCAAGCTGGAAAAGGTGGACTACCACGCGCCCAACGGGCCCTTGCTGGTGGTGGGGGGCGCCGACCTGCTGGACGGCACACCCATTTTTGATATCAAGCCTTATGTGCCCCTGGCTGACTGCCACCCGGAGGCGGAAGGCGGGTTCTCCGACCAGCATCGGGAGGACCATCTGGAGGTGGAGTGCCCGCCACAGCTGCTGGAGGTGGTCCCGCCCCATCAGCGGGAGGCGTTGCTCGGTGTGCTGGCCCAAGACCCCCGGCCCTCCTACCAGAATGACCCTCAGCGGGTGTACGGGATGGTTTTTGGTGGGGTAGAGGTGAAGTTCATTGTGGAGGGCAAGGCCCTCTCGGTGAGATCCATTGAAAAAATCTAAATGGAGGGTCACGCTTCCCCAGCAGGGGAGCCCCCTCCTGGGCAATGCCGGAACACCTTGGTATCTCCTTCTGGGAAGGGTGGTTTTGGACGCCTTTTGGCAAGCGGGCCGCTGCTATCACGCAGCAGCCCGCTTTTTGTGTGTTTCCGCTTTCATAGCCGGGGAGGATGGTTCATATGCTGGTGTAAGGGCAGCTTAAAGAGAACGGCAGGGCGCCGCGGGCCTTTTGGGGAATGTGATACCATCCGGCAATGGCACGTGTGGTGTTATACAGAAAACTAGTCGTCTATTTGGTTATCAATTACAAAGTTTGCGTTTTTTTTTACTGAGATTTAAAGAGTATGGCTAAAAAACACTTGAATTTTTTCGAGTTTATGTTATGATAACAATAAAGAACCCGTTTGTTCGGGGGAAAAGGAGCGTTCGGGCCATGGAACGTGAAAAGAATGTTAACAATACCCCTTCCGGCAGCCAGCCGGATAATCCGCCTTTGTATCTGTTCCGCAGCGGTAAAAACCGCCGCTCGTACGAATATCTGGGCCTGCACAAAACCACCCATCAGGGCAAGGCGTGCATGGTTGCCCGGGTGTGGGCGCCCCATGCCAGGGAAGTTTCCCTGGTGGGGAATTTCTGCAACTGGGACAAGGCCAAGTACCCTCTGAAAAAAATAGATGACGCTGTGTGGGAGGGCTACACAGACTTTGTCTTTGAACCCTTTGAGCTGTACAAGTTTTATGTAAAAACAGCCCAAGGGAAGGATGTCTACAAGGCCGACCCCTTTGCCCGCCATGCGGAAACCCGCCCCGGAACGGCCTCCCGCTGGTACGAGCTGGATTACCAGTGGCACGATGAGGATTGGATCCGCCGCAAGGAGGAAGCCCCTCACTATGAGCAGCCGGTGAATATCTATGAGGTACACGCGGGTTCCTGGCGGAAATATGCCGACGGCAGCGTGTTCTCCTATGGTAAGCTGGGGGACGAGCTGATCCCTTACGTCAAAGAGATGGGATTTACCCACATTGAATTCATGCCCCTGATGGAGTATCCCTACGATGGCTCTTGGGGCTATCAGGTGATGGGCTACTTTGCGCCCACCTCCCGCTATGGCGAACCCAAGGATTTTATGCGCTTTGTGGACCGCTGCCACCAGGAGGGCATTGGCGTCATTATGGACTGGGTGCCTGCCCATTTCCCCAGGGACGAGGCTGGGCTGGCCTATTTTGACGGTACCCCTTGTTATGAATATGAGGATCCCCGGAAAGGGGAGCACAAAGAATGGGGCACGTTGGTGTTCGACTATGGCAAGCCCGAGGTGGTCAGCTTTTTGATGTCCAGTGCGGTGTTCTGGCTGAAAGAGTACCACATTGACGGCCTGCGTGTGGACGCAGTGGCCTCCATGTTGTACCTGGATTACAACCGCCGGGATGGGGAGTGGATCCCCAACAAAGACGGCGGCAGGGAGAATTACGAGGCGGTGGCTTTCCTGCAAGCCCTCAATGAGGGGGCCTTTGCGGAGGAACCCAACTGTATGATGATCGCCGAGGAGTCCACCTCCTGGCCTATGGTGAGCAAACCCACTTTCATGGGAGGGCTTGGCTTCAACTACAAGTGGAACATGGGCTGGATGAACGATATGCTGCGGTATATGTCCATGGACCCCCTGTTCCGCAGCGGGAACCACGACGCCCTGACCTTCTCCTTTTTTTACGCGTTTTCCGAGAACTTCATCCTGCCCATTTCCCACGACGAGGTGGTGTATGGGAAGAGTTCCCTGATCAATAAGATGCCCGGCGATGACAAGATGAAGGCTGACCAGATGCGGGCCTTTGTCAGCTACATGATGGCCCATCCTGGCAAAAAGCTCCAGTTTATGGGCACGGAGTTTGCCCAGAAAAACGAATGGAATTACGAAAAAGAGCTGGAGTGGGGGCTGCTCCAGTATCCGGAGCATCAAAAGGCCCAGGCCTTCTTCAAGGCTGTGAACCACTTCTACCTCTCCCGCCCGGAACTGTGGGAGGCCGATTTCTCCTGGGAGGGCTTTGAGTGGATCTCCAACGATGACTATAAGCAGAGCGTGATCGCTTTCCGGCGCAAGGCCAAAGACGGCCGGGAGCTGGTGGCGGTGTGCAACTTTGTCCCTGTGCAGCGGGAGAATTACTGCATCGGCGTGCCCTACCGGGGCGTGTGGGCAGAGGTGTTCTCCTCGGACGCCCAGGAGTTTGGCGGCGGCGGTGTGACCAACGGCAGCGCCATCAAGACCCAGGACGTGCCCATGCATGGCTGTGACCAGAGCATCTCCCTGACCCTGCCCGGCTGTTCGGTGTTCTTCTTGGAGTGCGTGAAGAAGACCCCCAAACGGGCCCGGCGTACCACAACTGCCAAAACGGATCCATCACCCAAAACCACTCGCGCCGCGAAGAATGCCTCCACTGCCGGGAAAAACGGTACCACTTCCCGCGCCAAGGGAAAGAAGGCCCAGGGGAAAGCCCCCTGACACATTTGCCAGAAAGGCAGCCAGCTTTTCTGGCTGGGGAATCCCCGGGAGGGGCTGGCTCCTTTTTCTCAAATATCCATCCATTGCCCAAAGATTGAAGATTAGGAGGACGCTAAAAATGTTACCTAAACAAGAGGTTGTGGCCATGCTGCTTGCCGGTGGCCAAGGCAGCCGCCTGGGCGTGTTGACGAGGAATCTCGCCAAGCCCGCGGTGCCGTTCGGTGGGAAATACCGCATCATCGATTTTCCCCTTTCCAACTGCGTAAACTCCGGCATCGAAACCGTGGGTGTGCTCACCCAATACCAGCCCCTGGAGCTGAACGATTACATCGGCAACGGGCAGCCCTGGGACCTGGACAGCAACAACGCGGGCGTGCACGTGCTGCCCCCTTACCAGAAGCAGAAGAAGACCGACTGGTACAAGGGCACCGCCAATGCCATCTATCAGAATATCCCCTTTATTGAGCGCTATAATCCCGACTACGTGGTGGTGCTCTCCGGCGACCACATCTACAAGATGGACTATTCCAAGATGCTGGCTTTCCACAAGGAAAAGAACGCCGCTTGCACCATCGCCGTGTATGAGGTGCCCATGGCGGAAGCTTCCCGCTTCGGCATCTTGAACACCAACGAGGATGGCTCCATCTACGAGTTTGACGAGAAGCCCAAGGTGCCCAAGAGCAACAAGGCTTCCATGGGCATTTATGTGTTCACCTGGGACAAGCTGCGCAAGTACCTCCAGGAGGACGAGGATGACCCCGAGAGCCAGAACGATTTTGGCAAGAATGTGCTCCCGGCTATGCTGGGTGCCGGGGAGGCCATGTACGCTTACCGCTTTGAGGGCTATTGGAAGGACGTTGGCACCATCGAAAGCCTGTGGGAATCCAACATGGACTTGTTAGACCCCAATGTGCCGTTGGATCTCAACGACCCGGAGTGGCGGATCTACTCCCGCAACCCGGTGATGCCCCCCCACTATGTGGCCAAGGGCGCGTCCATGCAGAACTCCTTGGCGGCAGAGGGCTGCAATGTGTATGGCGCGGTGGATTTCTCCGTGCTGTTTGCCGGTGTGTATGTAGCGCCCGGTGCCGTGGTGCGCGATTCCATCATCATGCCCGGCGCCCGCATTGAAGAGGGTGCTGTGGTGCAGTACGCCATTGTGGCGGAGAATTCTGTGGTGGGTGCCAATTCCGTTGTGGGGCAGCGCCCTGAAGAGATGGAGAACAAAGAGGATTGGGGCGTGGCTGTGATCGGCCCCGGCTGCAAACTGCCGGTGGGTTCTGTGGTCCCCCCCAAGGCCATGATCGATGCTGAGGAGGTGGAGAAGTGATGCGCGGCAATGACGTGATCGGCATTCTGTTTGCCTATGTACATGAAGAACGGGTGCGTGAACTGACCCAGAACCGGGTGATGGCTTCCGTCCCCTACGGCGGCCGTTACCGCCTGGTGGACTTCCCCTTGTCCAATATGGTGAATTCCGGTATCAACAAGGTGGGCGTCATCACCGAGCAAAACTACCAGTCTTTGATGGACCATCTGGGTTCCGGCAAGGCGTGGGACCTGTCCCGGAAGCGGGAGGGCCTGTACCTGCTGCCTCCTTTTGGCGCTGAAACTATGCGCACCGAGGGCAAGATCAGCTCCTTGGCTTCCATCATGCGGTTCTTGAAGAATTCCCATGAGGAGTATGTTCTCCTCTCCGACTGCGATATTGTGGCTAACATCGATTATAAAGAGGTATTCCAGCTCCATGCGGAGAAGAACGCGGATATCACCATTCTTTACCGCCATGGCACTTCTCCTGATACAGACAAGAACGTGGTTTACACCGTGGATCCCGAAGGCTATATCCGGGATATGGTGGTCAAGCGGGGCAGCGATACCGACTGCAACTTTGGCATGGGGATATATTTGATTTCCCGGAAGCGGCTGATGGCCATGGTGGAAGAGTGCATGGGCCGCAACCTGTACGATTTCGACCGGGACCTGCTCCAGCGGAGCCTGCCCGAGCTGCGGGTGGTGGGCTATGAGTTCACCGGCGCCGCGTACACGGTTTCTTCCCTGGGATCGTATTTCAAGGCCAACATGGCTTTGATGGAGCCCAAGGTGCGCTCCCAGCTCTTTGACGCCGCCCGTCCCATCTATACCAAGGTCCGGGACGACAGCCCCACCCGGTATGGTTTGGGCTCGGTGGTGTCCAACTCCATCATTGCCGACGGCTGCCTGATCGAGGGTGAAGTGGAAAACTGCGTGTTGTTCCGGGGCGTACAGGTGCACAAGGGCGCTAAGCTGCGCAACTGCATCATCATGCAGGATTCCGTCATTGGTGAAAACAGCCGGCTGGACTATGTGGTGGCTGACAAGAACACCGTATTCGATCCCAACCGCACGCTGATGGGTTACCAGACCTATCCCGTGTTTGTGGCCAAGGGCAGCAAAGTGTAACGCCCGGCCTCGATACCCCCCTCCCCTTGGCTCACGGCGGGGAGAGGAAGCGGAAAGATACTGTGAGCGGAAAGGCTGAGGTAACGAAGTTATGAAAGTCCTGTTTTGTGCCAGTGAGGCGCTGCCTTTTTCCGCAACTGGCGGTTTGGCAGACGTAGCGGGTTCCCTGCCTCAGGCATTGCGTGCCCGTTTGATCGGCTGCCGGGTGGTGGTCCCCCTGTACGACGGTATTTCCCAAGAGCTGCGGGACCAGATGCATTTTGTCACCAGCATCAGTGTGCCGGTGGCTTGGAGGCGGCAATATTGCGGCATTTTTGAGGCCAAGGTTGGCAATGTGATCTACTATCTCATCGACAACCAGTACTATTTTAAGCGCAGCGGCATTTACGGCCACTTTGACGACGCAGAGCGGTTTGCCTTTTTCTCCCGGGCCATTTTGGAGATGCTGCCTTATATCGATTTCAAACCCGACGTCATCCACGCCAACGACTGGCAGACGGCCCTGGTGCCTGTGTACTACCGGCTGTTCTACGCCAACAACGAGTGGTATTCCGGCATTAAGACCCTGTTTACCATCCATAACATCCAATATCAGGGCCAGTATGGCAAAGAGATTTTGGAAGACGTGTTTGGCATCCCCAATTCGGAAAGCTCCCTGTTGGAGTTCAACCGGGACATGAACTTGATGAAGGGCGCCATTGAGTGCGCCAACTGGGTTTCCACGGTGAGCCCCACCTATGCCCAGGAGATTTTGGATCCCTGGTTTGCCCACAAGCTGGACCCCATCCTGCGGGAGCGCAGCTGGAAGCTTTCCGGTATTTTAAACGGCATCGATACCGTGGGGTACGACCCTGCCGCCGATCCCAATATCTACGCCCATTACTCCCGTGAGGACAGGGCCAACAAGGCTGTGAACAAGCAGAAGCTGCAAGAGCGGCTGTGCATGGAGCAGAATCCCGACTTGCCCCTGGTGGGCATGGTTACCAGGCTTGTGTCCCACAAGGGCCTGGATCTGGTGAAGGAAGGTATGGACAATGTGATGGAGTATTCCAATGCCCAGGTTGTGGTTTTGGGCAGCGGCGACTTGGAGTATGAAAACTACTTCCAGTGGATGCAGGAGAGATACCCCGGAAGGTTTGTCATGTGCCTGGGCTTTGTGCCGGAACTTTCCCGGAAGATCTACGCCGGCGCGGATATTTTCCTGATGCCTTCCAAGTCAGAACCCTGCGGGCTGTCCCAGATGATCGCTTTGCGGTATGGCACCATTCCCGTTGTACGGGAAACCGGCGGCTTGAAGGATTCCATCACCGACAGCGGCGACGGCCAGGGCAATGGATTCACCTTTAAGACCTACAACACCGGCGATATGCTCCATTCCTTGCACCGTGCCATCTATGCCTATAATTCCGACAAGGAGGGTTGGGACATTCTGGTGGACCGTGCCATGGGCTGTGACAACAGCTGGGGCCGTTCCGCCAATGAATATATCCGCCTTTACAAACAGATTTTAAAGGGTTAATGTGGTTTTAAGTATCCCTTCTTTGAAAAGCTCCCTGTGGCCGGGGGGCTTTTCTTTTTGCCCGGCGGCCTGGCCAAAAGGCGAAAGAAAGTTGTAAGAACTGGAAAAACACCAGCATTGGCGCGGGTTTGCTTGAGGTTTGAGGATGGAAGTGCGTCAGTTTTTGTTGTGCCCGGGGAAGTTTCGTGCTATAATGGAATCCAATACTTGACATAATCAAAGGAACCCTTTGCTATGATAGAAACCTCTTGGAAAGCGAAAGCGGCAGCCCCGGTGGGGGAGATTATGGCGGCCCTGTTGGCCGTGCAGCCCTTGCTGGATGTGCTGTCCTACTTTATGGGCCAGGTGGGGGCCACCTGGGTGACCACTTCCCTGCGGACGGCGCTGCTAGCAGCTGTGTGCCTGTACGGGTTTGCCATTACGGAAAACCGGAAAGCCTACTACATGATGTACGGCGTGGTGGGGGGATTCTGGGTGCTGCATATGGCGAATTGCCTGCGCCTGGGCTATCAAGACCCGGTGGGGGATGCGGCGGAGTATTTGAAGCTGGTGCAGTTCCCCCTGTGGACGCTGTCCTTTGTCACATTTTTCCGGCAGAGGCGGGATCTGGACTACCGGGTAGTGGGGATGCTGGCGGCAAACTTCGGCATCATACTGGTTGTGATTGCCCTTTCCTACCTGGTGGGCGCGCCGGTGTACACCTACGACTATCCCGACCGGAACGTGTTTATCGGGGTGTTGGGGTGGTTTGGGGTGGCCAACTCCCAAAGCTCCATCTTGACCCTGCTGGTGCCAGCCCTGCTGCTGTGGGGGCTGCGCAGCCAGCGGCTGTGGCAGTTCTGTCTGTGCTGTTTGGGGGGCTTTGGGCTGCTGTATTTCACCGGTACCCGGCTGACCTACTACGGCGCCATTTTGATTGGTTGTGCTTTTTTGGCGTTGTTGCTGCTGCGGCGGCAGCAGTTGCTGTTTTGCATCCCGCTGGTGTTAGCACTGGTGTTGCTGGTGGCCTTCCGGGGGGCTTCTCCCATGGCGGAACGCCAAGCCCTCACTGGGGACTCCTACGCCATCTACCAGGAAAAGGCCGACGGCATCCTGGGGGAGGACAAGGACTACGTCTACAAAGAAGGGGAGGAGATCCCTCCAGAGATCCTGGAAAAGATCACCCGGGTGTACACAGAGGTGTACGCCAAGCCGGGGCTTTATGGGGCCACCCTGTTGGGGGACCTGATAGAAGAGTTTGGCCTGGAAGCGGTGATGGAGCAGTATCAGTACGCTACCGACCCGGAAACCCTGTACAATTCCCGGGTGAAAAAGCTCACCGCCATGGAGATGGTCTGGCAGGAACAGGACGCCCTCACAAAGATCGTGGGGTTTGAGTATGCCAAATGCCATGTGGGCAGCCACATTTACGACCCGGAAAACGACTTCCCCGCACTGCTGTATTATTACGGCTACCTTGGGGTGGGAATGTATGGGCTGTTTGCTTTGTATTTTGTGTTGGCCTCTGTGAAGGGGCTGCTGGGGGATTGGCGCAGGGTGCTGTGCGTGGAGTTCGGTGTGCCCGCCATGACCTTTGCTTTGATGCTGGGCGGGGCCCAGTTCTCCGGGCAGGTGCTGCGCAAACCCAGCGTGACCGTGTACGGCTCAGTGGCGGCGGCGCTGCTGTATGTGTATCTCCACCCGGAAATGGGGACAGCCCGGGCGTTGGAATCCCGGGAAAAGCTGGTGGTCCGCCGCAGAAAGTCGTTTGGAAAATGGGGTCATCTCCAAGGGGGAAATCTATGAAACAGAAATTTCAATGTGTAAAAGCCGCCATCAGCAAGAAACTTCCCTGGCTGGTGGGCGCGATTCTCATTATCCAGCCCATGTTGGACGTGCTCTCCTACTTCTTAGGGGAGATGGGGAACAACTCCCTTTCCACGGCGCTGCGGTTTTTGCTGCTGATGGGTGTGGCACTGCTGGGCTTCATTGTCAGTGATAAAAAGCGGGTGTATTTCCTCTTTTATGGGGTGATGGGGGCATTTTGGCTGGCCCATGTGGTCAATTGCTACCGGATCGGCTACCAGTCGGTGGTGTCCGACACCGCCAACTTCCTGCGGATCATGAACTTCCCCATTTTCACCCTGTCCTTTATCACCTTCTTCCAAAAAGGGGAAAACCTGCGGAAGTTTGTCTATGCCGGCTTTGCCATCAATTTGGCGGAGATCGTGGTGTTCACCGCGCTGCCCTGGCTGACGGGCCATCCGGTGTACACCTATAACACCCTGTATTTGGGGGTGATGGGCTGGTTCAGCACCCCCAACGCCCAAAGCGCCATTGTGGTGCTGGTGGCGCCTTTGGCAATCCTCTTTGCCTGGAAGACCAAAAAGTATCCTGTGTTCCTGCTGTCCCTGGTGCTCAGTTTTGGGCTGATGTTCGCCATGGGAACCAAGTTTACCTATTACTCCATCTTTATCATTGCCGGGGCATATATCTTCCTGTTTGTGCTGAATTTCCAGAAGAAGTGCCTGCGGTATGTGCTGCCCCTGCTGGGTGTCGTAGTGCTGGTGGTGGCTTTCCGGAGCTATGCCCCCATGCAGATGCGGGAGAGTATGTCCCAGTATGCTTTAAACAACTACCAGCAGCTGGTGAACGAAAGCTTGAAGAACAGCGGCGCAGACCAGTCCGAGCTGGAGGAGATCCGGCAGGAACTGGCTGAAAGCGAAAAGGATGGCTCTTCTTCCAGTGGAGGGGAGGAGCAGCAATTGCAGCGGCTGCGGGACAGCCTCATAGGCGTGTACACCGACCCGGAGGTATACGGTTCTATCTTCGGGAACATCTACGACCGCTTTGGTGTGTACAATGTGATGGACGCCTACGACTACACCTCCGAGTCCACCATCCTGTCGGATTCCCGGGTGCGCAAGTCTATGTTTGCCAAGCTGATGTGGGAGGAGAAGGATTTTGCCACCCACTTGCTGGGCTTTGAATACCAGGACATGATCTATGAGGGCACCATTTACGACCTGGAAAACGATTTCCCGGCGGTGTTCTACTTCTGCGGGTATATTGGGTTCACCCTGTATATGCTGTTTTTGGCACTGTTTGCTGTGATGATATTGAAAGCCTTTTTCCAGGATGCGGCAAGCGCTTGGAAAAACCAGGAGGAAAAGCCCAGACGGCTGCCCCTGCGGAGCCTGTGCGCTTTTGGCGGCGGTGTGCAGCGGTTCCTCACGGTGGAAATGGGCGCTGTGGGCATGACGTTCCTGCTGGCGGCCATTGCGGCCCAAGTTTCGGGCAACGTGCTGCGCCGTCCCAATGTGACGGTCTATTTTGCCGTGGCGGCAGCCTATCTGTGCTATCTCACGGTGATGAAGCGTGGAAAGGCAAAGAAAGCGGAATGAGGGAAAGCCATCTGGGCAGTGCGCTCAGGTGGCTTTTTTGCAAGGAATTCCGCAGGCTCATGTTTTTTATTTGACAAATTTCGCAGCTTGCGCTATAATACCAAACGAAAAATGAAAGAAGGGGTGTCGCGGTCAGGCGGCTGAGAGGAGCTTCGAGCTTAAACCCTTTGCCCAGTGGGGCAGGAACCTGATCCGGATAATACCGGCGTAGGGAGCATTTCATTGTAGTGGTTTCCTGGGGCCAGTGCCGGGAACAGGATGAAAATGTTTGTTACGCTGTTCGGGTTTTCCGAGCAGCGTTTTTTTGTGAAAGAACGCCTTGGGAAACTCTGGAACGGCCTTTTCATTTTTCGCGAAACCAATTTTTCGAGAGGAAGATGAAACATGAACACACTTTCCAAGCGCACGTTCAACCTGGTGCTGGGCGGCATCATGGTGGCCATGGCCACTGTCCTGGGCTTTCTCAAGCTGTGGGAAGCCCCCTACGGAGGCTCGATCACCGTGTGCTCCATGCTGCCTATCCTGTTTTTCAGCTACCGCTGCGGTCTGAAGTGGGGCTTGGGCGCGGGGCTTGTCAACAGTGCGCTGCAGCTGCTGTTGGGCATGAGCGCCCTGAAGGGCCTGACCGTGGGTACGTTGGTGGGCTCTATCCTGTTGGACTACATCCTGGCTTTTACTGTGCTGGGCCTGGGCGGGATGTTCCGGGGGCACATAAAAAATGACGCCGTGGCATTCACCCTGGGCAGCTTTGTGGCCATGATGCTGCGGTATTTCTGCTCCTTCCTGTCCGGTTGGCTGCTGTGGTCCGCCCTCAACGAGGCCACCTATATGCAAGAGGTTATTGCCACTTACATCCCCGGCCTGGCCAATGTGTCCGGCACAACCCTGGCTGTGGTATACTCCTTGGTGTACAACGGAGTGTATATGATCCCCGAGATCATCCTCACCTGTGTGGTGGGCTTTTTGCTGGTGCAGTTTGCCGGCAAGCAGGTGCTGGATAAGCCCGCTGACGTAAAGGCGTAACAAGTGGCAATCTCCCGGGGAAATTCCCTGGAAACAAGAAAAAGACCTGCTGCGAAACGCAGCAGGCCTTTTTTGTGTTTATGGGTTCCGGTCAGGGGAGAAGGGCGTACAGGTCTGGGAACAGTTCCACACTGCGCTTCAAGATCCCCTTCAGGTGGGCGATGGTGATTCCGTAGTTGGTGAAGGGCACACCGCTGTCTCCGGCAGTTTTTTGCCGGTAGGTGATCTCCCGTTGGTTGAGCATACAGCCTCCACAGTGGATTACCAGCTTGTAAGGGGAGAGGTCTTCCGGGAAATCCCGGCCGGAGGAGTGTTCCAGCACCAGGTTTTTCCCGGTGTACTCCGAAAGCCACTTGGGGATCTTCACGGTGCCAATATCCTCGCACTGGCGGTGATGGGTGCAGCCCTCGGCAATGAGCACCTTGTCCCCATCCTCCAGCCGGTCGATGGCTGCCACGCCCCGCACCGCATCCTCCAAAAAGCCCTTGTACCGGGCCATCAAGATGGAGAAGGAGGTGAGAGGGATGTCCCTGGGCGTGTCTTTGCTCACCGGGGCAAAGGCCTGGCTGTCGGTGATGACCATCCGGGGTTTTGTCCCCAGCTTTTGCAAAGTGTCCTTCAGGCCGGTTTCCTTCACCACAATGGCGGTGCAGCCGGCGTCCAGCACGTCCCGGATGGTCTGTTGTTGGGGCAGGATCAACCGTCCCTTGGGGGCGGCGCTGTCAATGGGGGTCACCAATACCACAAGGTCCCCGGGGGTGAGCAAGTCCCCCACCAGGCGGCGGGAGTCCTCCCCAGTTTTCACCAGACGGGCGATGCGCTCTTTCAGCTCTTCGATGCCCTCTTTTGTCTGGGCGCTGACCGCGAGTTCACGGTCCCCCAAAGCAGGGGCTGCTGCCAAGTCGCTCTTGTTGTAGGCGATCAGGTAGGGGATGTTCTTTTGTTGGAACAGCTCCACCAGCTCTTGGTCGGCGGGGGTCTTGCCTTGGGTGGCGTCCACCACCAGCACGGCGCAGTCGGCCCGGTTGAGGATCTGCTTTGTCTTTTTCACCCGCAGTTCCCCCAGGGCGCCTTCGTCGTCAAAACCTGGTGTGTCAATGATGACCACCGGCCCCATGGGCAGCAGTTCCATGGATTTCATCACCGGGTCGGTGGTGGTGCCTTTCACATCGGAAACCACGGAGAGCTCCTGGCCCGTCACGGCGTTGACCACACTGGATTTCCCCGCGTTGCGCCGGCCGAAAAAGCCGATGTGTACCCGCTCGGAAGAAGGGGTGTCGTTGAAACTCATAGGTTACGCTCCTTTAAAAACGGAAGTCCCGGATGCCCTGTTCGATCTTCTCCAGATGGTCCTTGCAGATCTCCCGGACCTTCTCTTTGGGGATGTTCCCCAGTTCCGCCTGGATCAGCTGTTCACCAATGGCCTTGGTTTCCGGGGCGGCGTAGTCCATCAGGTACTCTTTCAGGGTCATCAGGGCATTGGGGTGGCAGCAGTTCTGGATCTGGCCAGCCTTGCAAAGGCTCATGAACCGGTCGCCGGTGCGGCCTTCCCGGTAGCAGGCGGTGCAGAAGGAGGGGATGTAGCCCAGCTCCATCAGCCAGCGCACCACTTCGTCCAGAGTGCGGTTGTCGGACACGTCGAACTGCTCGGTGTCGTGGGGGCGCTCTTCCTCGGTGTAGCCGCCCACGCTGGTGCGGGAACCGCCGGAAACCTGGGAAATGCCCAAGTGCAGGGCACGCTCCCGGACCTGCTGGTTCTCCCGGGTGGACATAATCATGCCGGTGTAGGGCACAGCCACCCGGATGCAGGCACAGATTTTCAGGAAGGTTTCATCAGTGATGCCGTTGTCAAAAGCGGAGGGGTCGATGTCGTCGGCGTGCTTCACCCGGGGCACGCTGATGGTGTGGGGGCCCACGCCGTGGACGGCCTCCAGGTGCTCGGCGTGCATCAGCAGGCCGGCAAACTCGTAGCGGTACAGCTCCAGGCCGAACAGCACGCCCAGGCCCACGTCGTCAATACCGCCCTCCATGGCCCGGTCCATGGCCTCGGTGTGGTAGGCGTAGTTGCTCTTGGGGCCGGTGGGGTGGAGGTGCTCGTAGCTCTCCTTGTGGTAGGTTTCCTGGAACAGGATGTAGGTGCCAATGCCGGCCTCTTTCAGCTTGCGGTAGTTCTCCACGGTGGTGGCGGCAATGTTCACGTTCACCCGGCGGATGGCGCCGTTTTTATGCTTGATGGAGTAGATGGTGTTGATACATTCCAAAATGTACTCAATGGGGTTGTTGACAGGGTCCTCACCGGCTTCGATGGCCAGGCGCTTGTGGCCCATGTCCTGCAGGGCGATGACCTCTTTTTCCACTTCCTCCTGGGTGAGCTTTTTCCGGGGGATGTGGCGGTTCACCGCATGGTAGGGACAGTACAGGCAGCCGTTGACGCAGTAGTTGGACAGGTACAGGGGGGCAAAGATCACAATGCGGTTGCCGTAGAAGTCCTTCTTGATCTGCTCGGCCAGTTCGTACAGTTCCTGGATCTTCTCCGGGATCTCGCAGGCCAGCAGCACAGAGGCTTCCCGGTGGGAGAGGCCCTTGCGCTCCCGGGCTTTGTTCAAGATCTGGTCGATCAGCTCCACATTGTCCTTGTTCTGGTCGGCGTATGCCAAGGTGTCCAGGATCTCCTGGTGGTCGATGAATTCCTCAGCTTTGAGGGATTTGGGGTTGTACATCGTGTGTCATCCTTTCTTTTGGGTCAGAAATTCTTTCCCGTCAGTAAATATATGTGTTAGGGAGTTTATTCCCAAACCAGCTGGTTCAACAGAGGCTTCCCAGGGGGCAGGGGAGTCACATCAGGCTGTCCCCCCGCTCTGTGGGGATCACATAGCCGATCTTTTCCAGGCTCTGCCGCAGAAGCCCCAGGCTTTCCGCAGCCTCTGCACCGGAGTGCAGCTTGTTGTCGTAGAGGGTGTATTTTTGCCTGGCGTCCTCCGGGGAAAGGTTGGGCATCACCACATTGGCCCCGTGGAGGATGCCCTGCTCCCGCCCGTCGGGCAACAGGGTGCCCAGCGCCGTGGTAGCCGGCAGCAGCACCTTGGGCAGCAACAGCCGGATGAGCGACAGCAAAAACAGGGTCAGCTCCCCGCTGCCGTTGGGGAAGTCCTTGAAAGGTGTGTCCCGCTGGGTCAAAAAGGGGCCAATGCCCACCATGTGGGGCGCAAACTCCTTTAAAAACCGCAGGTCCCGCACCAGGTCTTCCAGGGTCTGATAGGGCGACCCCACCATGAACCCGGCCCCCACCTGGTAGCCCAGGTCCTTTAGGGCACAGAGGCATTCCATCCGGTGGGCAAGGGTCTGCTCGGGGGGATGGAGCTTGGCATAGTGGCTGGGGGTAGCTGTTTCGTGGCGTAAAAGGTACCGGTCGGCACCGGCCTCTTTTAACAGCCGGTAGCTTTCCCGGCTGCGCTCCCCTACCGAGAGGGTGACGGCACAGTCCGGGTGGCGCTCTTTGATGGAGCGCACTATGGCGCACAGCCGTTCATCGGTGAACCAGCCGTCCTCGCCCCCTTGGAGCACAAAGGTGCGGAACCCCAGCTCATGCCCCAGGCCGCAGCACAGGAGCACTTCCTCCGGGGTGAGCCGGTAACGCTGGGCATCCCCGTTGCTTTTGCGGATGCCGCAGTAGTAGCAATCGTTTTTGCAGATGTTGGTGAATTCGATCAACCCCCGGACAAACACCCGGTTGCCATATTCCTCCAGGCAGTTTTTCTGGGCGGCTGCCCGGAGAAGCTCGGAAGTTTCCGGGTCCCGGTGTGTGAGCAGGAACAGCAGGTCCTGGTCCGGCAGGTCGTGGGTGGCGGCAAGCTGTTCCACCAGGATGGCGGCCCGGCTCATGAACGCACCCCCGAATAAGCCGTTTTGGAGCTGACCCCGGGCAGCTTGCCCACCTTCCCGGAAAGGGCAGAGATCACGTCCTGGGGGGCGTCCACGGCAATGCTGATGATGCTGATGCCCTTTTGGCGGTAGGGGATGCCCATCCGCCCGATGATGGTGTGCCTGTATTCGTGGAGGATCTCGTTGAGGGCTTCCACAGAGTTTTCATCCTCCACCACAATGCCGATCACAGCGATGCGAGTTTCCACAAAAGACCTTCCTTTCCGAAAATGCAAAAAATAAAGCCGCGCCCTGAAAGGCACGGCAAAAAGGCCGGGGCACCCCCCGGGAAACATCCTGTTTTGACCGGCCTTCCACCTCAAAGCCTGTTTTCGGTGTCAGGGCGAGCACTGACAGTAGGTCAGTTTGGATCATTATATCACAGGGGGAAATGTTTTTCAAGAAAATTTGCGAATTTTTACCATTTTTATCGTGGGATAAAAAAGGACCTGCTGTCCGTTACAGCAGGTCCCACACTCCTTTTTCAAATCATGGTCAGGGCTGGTTGACAATCCCCACGAACAGGGGCAGCCCATTATAGGTGGTGATGGCAAACAGGAAGGGCCGGTCTAGGATGAAGTCCAGCTCTTGGGGTTCAGAAATGGCGCTTGTTGTGTCGGCAGCCAGTACGGTGTAGGCAGCGGCCTCCACGCCTTCCTCGTCCACGATGATCCGCACATCGTGCTGGGCCTGGGAGAGGAACAGCTCCTGGGGTTCGGCGGTCAGGGGGGAGAAGTCCGCCTTGGTGATGTCCATCACGTCTGTGACCCCCAGGGCTGCAAGCCCCTCCAGCAGGTTGGTTTCGCTGGTGATGTCAAACTTGGGCAGGGCCAGGTTAATTTTCCGGTTTTCCCGGTCCTCCCACTCAAACCCGCCGCCTCCTGCGGTGAAGAACTCCACCACTTGGCCCTGGGCTAAAAGCTCTTCCGGGGTGGTGCCCTCATCGGGAAGCACCAGCCACATGGTGGTTTCTCCCAACCCCTTGCCAATGGCTCCAAAGCGTTCACCCCGGTAGTAGAGGTCGTCCTCCGAGGTCTGGTGGAGGAATTCCGCCTCCACGTCGCCGCTGGGGGCGTGGAACGTCTGGGTGGCGGTGTTCTCCGGGTTGAACTCGTCGCTCCAACCGGCCTTGTAATACAGGGTGGTGGCCAGTGCCAATACGGTTTCCGGCCGCAGCTGGATGCCCTCTGCCTGCTCCTGCAGCAGCCCGCCGGTCTGCTCATTGAGCCAGTCCCGTAGGGCCTGGGTGTAGGCTTCGTCGCCCATATTCCCCTGGAAGGAGGAGGCGTAGTAGTTTTCCGCCAGGGTCTTTAAGGTGTCCTGGTTGTAGGAGAGGTCATCCCGCAGCCACACAGAGCTGGCCAAGATGGTGGTAGTAGTGCCATCGTCCTGGTAGGCGCCTTCCCATACGGCCTTGGCCTGTTCCCGGGTGTCCTCCAGAGAGCTGCTGCCCAGCAGGTCTAAAATCTGCTGGCGGCTTTCCCCGTCGGTGACCTCTGCCAGCATGGCCAACGCCATATACACGTTCAAAGGGGAGTAGGCGGCGTTTTCTCCCTCTTTGCCGGACAGGAACACCGGCACGCTCTTTTCAAAAAAGCTGTCCAATCCGTCGGCGTAGCCCGGCTCTTGCTCCAAAGCTGCCTGGCTTTCCCGATAAGCTTCTTCCGCGGCATCGTAGGCGTCAAAGTCTACTTCCTGGGTGCCGGCGTCCAGATAGTCCATGGGGTCGGGCCGGGGGACCAGCTGGGGGTAGTGGGCGGTTTGCAGGGCATAGGTGCCCACCTGGAAGACGTCCCCCTTGGGCCAGAGCACCGCTCCCACGGCCACAGCCACCACCAGCACAGCGGCTACGGCGGAGATCCAAAAGGGTTTGCGGTGGGAGTTCCGGCGCTGGCTGCGCTCCAGCACTTGGTCGTCGATGTGTTCCATGGCTTGGTACAAGTCTTCGTCTTTCATAAATAACCCTCCTTTTGCAAGTGGTCTTTCAGCTTGTTTCGGGTGCGGTTGAGGATCACGGACACATGGTTTTCCGTCAAGCCGTACTTCTGGGCAATCTCCTTGACCGGCTCGGTAAAAAAGTACCTTCGGACAAACACATCCCCTTCCCGGGGCGGCAGCTGTTCCACAAAGTTCCGGATGCACGTTCCCAACTCCTTGGCAACCAGGGCGCCTTCCAGGTCCTCGCTGCCTGCCACGCATTGGGAAAGCTCCTCCAGTACCAAGGGGAGCTGCCCGCCTCCCCGCTTTTGAGCGGAATTGGCCTTAAAGCGGTTGAAGGCCAGCCGCCGGGTGATCTTGGCGAAAAACATCCGCAGTACCTGGGGGCGGTGGGGTGGCATGGCGTTCCAAGCAGAGAGCCAGGTGTCGCTGACGCACTCTTCCGAGTCCTGGAAGTTATCCAAGATGTGGTTGGCGATGGTGAAGCAGTAGATGCCGTATTTCTCTTTGGAACAGGCAATGGCTTGCTGGTCCCTGTCCCAGTACAGCTGGACAATTTGCAGGTCTTCCATCTTTCCCAACCTCCTCTTTCAAAACCCTCTCACCTTATAAGACAACTTTTCACCGCGAATCTTACACCCAGTATAAAAGAATTTTTCCCCCCGCGCAATGGCCTGCGGCTTTTTGGGAAAAGGAAAAGCCCCGCCGCAGGGGCGAGACTTTTTCAAAGATCTTTTGGAGGGAACGCGTTACTGTTTGGGAGCCGGTTCCTTGGTGTCGAACCGGGTGACGATCATGTGGACGATGTAGGGAATCAAAATAACCGGGATGGCCAGGTAGGCAATGCCGCTGTATGCCTTTTGGATCAGGTTCAGCAGGCCGAATTGGGCGATGCCGAAGTCCACCACGCAGCAGACCAGGGCGGCGATGACCTCTTTTTTGGTGATGCGAAACCGTCCCAGGAAAGCTTTGGGGGAGGCTTTTTCACTGGGGGTGCCGCAGACCCGCTTCACCATGGCGGCCACCATATTGACAGCGGTGGACACAGCCCCCAGGATGATCAGCAGGGAGATGAGGGGCGTCATGAAGGAGGCGCCTACGCCGTTCTCCACCATGAACAAGGTGGGGACACTTTGGGAAGCGGCTTCCGGGTTGGTGTAAATGGTCATCAGGCCTAGCACCACCATCACCATCATCAGGGCGTTGACCACTGCCCCCAGGCCCATACTCTTCACCGCGTCCCCAGGCTTTTCAAAGGATTTGGCGTGCTGGACGAACACGGCGATGTTGGACAGCTGGAAGGTGCCGTACAGGAAGGCCGAGTACAGGGCTGGGCCCAGGGGCAGGTGCTGTTCCCCCATAGAGGTGACCGCTTCGGAGATCTTCCCGGCGTTCAGGGCGATGTTGGGCAGATAGACGATCAACAGACCAGCAATGATGCAGATGGACAAAATGGACGCCACCCGCCGCACCAGGTCGGTGCCGAAAATGGCCACCACAAAGATGAAAATGCCGATGAGGAAGGTACACAGCAGGTAGGGCAGGCCTGTCAGCTGGCTGAGGGTGGCGCCGCCGGTGGCAAAGGCCACTGCCGGGGCTACGCACATGACGCACAGGTACAGCAGCTCAAACAGGTTGGAGAAAACCGGGGCGAACTTCCCGTAAAAGGCGTTGTTGTAGGAGCGGTAGTCGTAGACCTGGTGTTTCCGGGCAAACCGCAGGCTGTAAGCGAAGAAGATCCCGTTGTAGGCCATGGCCAGCACCGGCATGACAATGCACCAGGCGCCGTAGCGGACAAAGTAGCTGTAGATCTGGGCGCCGGAAGCAAAGCCGCCGCCAAAGTGGGTGGTAAACCACACAAAGGCCACCCCCAACACCAAAGCCCCTGTCTTAGCCTTTTTCATGTCACTGCACCGCCCTTTCTTTCAAAACTTCCATTGCCTCTTCCAGCATTTGCCGGGTCACACGGTAGGGGTAGTGGGCAATGTCCGACATGGTGGGGATCACATCCACGCATTCTTCCCACTGCTCCGGGGTGATCTCAAGTTCCTCTAGGCGGGTGGGCAGCCCGATGGACTGGTTCAGCTGATAGATCTTTTCAAACTCTTCCTTTTGGCTGTCCACTAGCAGCGCCAGCAGGATGCCAAAGGCAACCACTTCCCCGTGAAGGTGGCGTTCCTCGATGACAGGGTAGGCGGTGAGGGCATAGAACACAGCGTGGGCCAGGCCGCTGTTGTAGTCTGGGGTGAAGTCCTTGGTCAGGAAGATGGAGGTAATGCCGGTAGTGACCACAATGGCCAGCACCACCTGCTCCACCGCGTAGGTGCACAGCCCCTGTTTGTGGTCCTCCAAAGCCTGTTTGCTGTAGGTGAGCAGGGGGTCGCGGCACATCCGGCTGACCTCCACACCCAGGGCGGTGAAGTGCTCCAGCTGCTCATCCCGGGAGGAGATCATGGCCTCGTAATACTTGGCATAGGTGTCGCCGATGCCCGCCCACAGATACTGGCTGGGGGCTTTGGCAAGGATCTCTGTGTCGATAAAGGCGTGCATGGCGGGACGTACAAAGAAGTTGGGCTTTAAGAAGGTGCCGTCCTCGTTGTACATGATGGACACTGAGGTGGTGGTGGCGCAATTGGAGGCGATGGTGGGGAAGGTGAACACCGGCTTGTCGTCGGTGATGCATAGGCACTTTACCGTGTCCAGGGCCTTGCCGCCGCCCACGCCGAACACCATGTCCGCCTTCTGATAGAGGGGCATAGCCCGCAGGCGTTCCACGGTGGCGTAGGTGCAGTTCTCGCCGTAAATCTCCTTGCCAATGATCTCTAAGTTGGTCTGCTCCACGTAGGAAACGATCTTGCCGTAGGCAGCGGCCAGGGCTTTGCGCCCGCCGATGACCAGCACTTTCCTGCCGTAAGACTCACACACCGGGCCGATCTTGTCGTAGATGGTGCTGCCGATGGAGTAGCTTGGCAGATGGACCTCGTAATTTTCCAGTTTCATAATCGTACCCCTTTCCGGGACGGGGCAAATAAAAAGCGCCCTTGTCCCTTACAAAAACTATGCAGGGACAAGAGCGCAACACTCCTGCGGTGCCACCCGGCTTGACGCGGTACCCGCGTCCACTCACGCATACGAAACCCATATGCTCTCTTTGGTAACGGAGTTGGTTCTCCGGCTTGCTTACTGCTGTTTCAGCTCGCCCTCAAAAGCCCATTCGCCTCAGCCCCTCCTGCTGCGATCCCACCATCCGCAGCTCTCTGGAAGCAGGTATCCTGAGGTTACTTGCTCTTTCTCAACGGTTTGGTATTGCGTTATCACATAAAAGCGCAAAAGTCAATGGGGAAACCATGTTTTTTTAAGGCCCCAAACAGGGATCACCACGGAGTCAGCTCCAGGTACAGGTCTTTGTACTGCTTGGCGGAGTTCTCCCAGGATACGTCCTTGGCCATATCGCGCTGGACCACTTCGTCCCAGTGGGAGCGGTTGTCGAAGTAGATCGTTTTGGCACGGTTGATGGCGTCTAAGAGCAGGCCCGGCTCGTAGCGGTCAAAGGTGAAGCCGTTGCCGTCCCCTGTGAAGGTGTTGTAGGGCTCCACAGTGTCCTTTAAGCCGCCGGTTTCCCGAACGATGGGGATGGTGCCGTAGCGCATGGCGTTGAGCTGCGTCAGGCCGCAGGGCTCAAACCGGGAGGGCACCAGCAGCGCGTCGGCGCCGGCGTAGATCCGGTGGGCCCTGGCCTCATCGTATTGGATGCAGGCGGCAAAGGTGCTCCGGTTGGTATCTTCGTAGTAGCGGAAGGCGTCCTCATATTGCTTGTCGCCGGTGCCCAGAACCACCACTTGGGTGTTGCCGTCCAGCACTTGAGGGATGATAGCGTTGACCAGATCCAGGCCCTTTTGGTTGGTGAGCCGGGAGATCAGCCCGATGACAAACTTGCTGGGATCCTCTTCCAGCCCCAGTTCTTTTTGCAGGGCCTGCTTGTCCTCCATTTTGCGGTCCAGCACGTTCCCCAGGCCGTAGTTTACAGCCAGGGCAGGGTCTGTTTCGGGGTTCCACATCCCGTAATCAATGCCGTTGACAATGCCCCGCAGCTTGCCGTTGTGGTAGCGCAAATGGCCTTCCAAAGTTTCCCCGTATTCGCTGGTTTGGATCTCCTGGGCATAGGTGCTGCTGACGGTGGTGATCCGGTCAGCGTAGGCAAGGCCGCCTTTGAACATATTGGCATCGTTGTAATCCTGTTTCAAGGCGCCCATGTTGAACACAGAGTCAGGCAAGCCGGACCAGTATTGGATGGTGGGGATGTTGTAGATCCCTTGGAAGCGGAGATTGTGGATGGTGAGGATGGACCGGGCCCTGCCCACCGGCGAATCCTGGAACAGGGTGCGCAGGTAGACCGGCACCAGGGCGGCCTGCCAGTCGTGGCAGTGGATGATGTCGGGAATCCAATTCATAAAGTTCAAAGCAGCCAGGGCAGCCTTGCTGAAGAAGCAGTATTTGGGTATATCATCCACCAGGTTGATATAGGGGTTACCCGAGGAGAAAAACTCCTGGTTATCAATGAAATCGTACACCACGCCGTCGCAGATGTACTCCATGATGCCCACGTAATACTCCCGGCCGGTCCGGCCCAAGTCCATGTAGAACTCTCCCCGGTAGATCATCTTCTCCTGGTATTTCTGGGGGATGCAGGCATAGCGGGGCAAAATCACCCGCACATCGCAGTTGAGCCGCACCAGTTCCCGGGGCAGGGCGTACATCACGTCCCCCAGGCCGCCGGTCTTTACAAAGGGATGGCACTCGGAGCCAATGAAGGCAACACTTCTGCGGGGGAGGTCAGTCTGCACCTCCAGGGCCGGGGCTTCCTCCGCAACTGGGGTAGGCTCTTTTGCCACGGGGGCGGCTTCTTCCGCAACAGGGACAGGCCCTTTCGCTACGGGGGTAGTTTCCACCGCAGCAGGGGTGGCTTTTTTCCTGGTGGAAGCAGCTTTTTTAGGGACAGCCCTCTTCCGGGTGGCTGCTGTCTTTTTTGTGGCAGGGGCAGCTTCTTTCACAGGGCCAGTGGGCTCTGTGACGGGAACGTCTTTTTCCACAGAGGGGGTTGCGGCTTCTATGGGAGCTGCGCTCTTTTTTGCGGGTTCTGCTTTTTTTCTTGCCATAACGGATCTTCCTTTCAGATATCTAAAAAAGTGCGGGGGATGTCCACAAGGATGGGTCTGTCCCGCCCTTGCTTTTTGATTGCTCTTGGAGTATTTTTTGGAAATCTCCTGTGATGGGTGTCAGGAAAGAAACGTGTTCCCTGGTACAGTTTGGAGAACGCTTGGAACGCCTTCCTGCTTTTAGTTTATTATAGCAAAAAAATATATATGACACAAGAAATAATAGTAAAAAAGCTGGCTTTTGAACGAGTTTCTTTTCCAAAGGCATTGAAAAGAAGGGGCCAGCCGGTACCTCAACTGTTTTTCAGCTGGTAGGGGAGGGTCAGGCCCCGTTTTCGATCACCTGCAACTCTACCCGGTACCCGTCCGGGTCTGCCAAAAAGCAGGAGTAAACGGGGAACCGGCTATGCTCTGCCGGGGGCGAAACCGGCTGCGCCCCCTGTGCCAAAGCTGCCTGCCACCGGGCATCCACCTCGGCTCGGTCCGTGCAGTTAAGGGAAAGGCAGACGCCTTGGGCGCCGCTCAACGCTGGCCGGCCATCCCCATAGGCGCAAAACCCCCAGTACCCGTAGCCTGTGTCATAGATCTCCGCCCCGCCGGGTTGGACCATCGCAAGGCGCAGCCCCATAATTTGGGTGTAAAACTTCCTGGTGCGGGCCAGGTCTTTTACGGGTAAAAATACAACGCTTCCTGTCATTTTCACAGGATCGCCTCCTTGTTCATACAGTATGCTCCCAGATGGGTGAGCTCAAGGGAGTTTCCGGGCGGTACGTGCCTCAAATGGCCCGCGCGAAATGGCGTTCCATTGCGTCAAAGGCAGCATCATGTTATAATGCCTACAGAGGGGAGGAAAAGCGTAAAAGCTAAAGGAAGCTGCCTGTTTCGCATGGGTACCCATAATCTCTCCTAGCGCGGGGAACACAGTCTTTATGATACCCTTTCCTTTCTGGGAATGTCAATGGCCTGGCTGCGGCCAAGGGGGAGTACGCCAGAAATGGGTTGTCACGACCTTTACCGTGACTGCCTGCGAAAAGCCCTGTTTTTAGGCTTTCACTATGGAGAACAGCAATCTATCCGGGCATTGGGAGGGGCGGTTTACGTCTTCCGAAGCGGCCGGACAGGAGACGTTTACGGAAAAGGCTGCCGTCAAGTACTGGTGGACGCGCCCGCTGGCGTCTGGCTATTTAAAGCGGCAGCAGGGATATCTGAATGATCTGGCAAAAATGCTGGCGGGCTGTTGATCCCGGGGAGCGCGTCCAGGAGGGATTTTCCGGGCGTATTGAGGATGATAGAATGAAATATGGTGAGGTAATCTGGCGGCGGCTGACAAAGAGGGCAAAGCATAACGCCTTATAAAAACCAGCCGTGTTGTTCGTGGAGGAAGTTTTTATGACCGAAGTCGTAGCGGCCCTCATTTGGGAGGGTGATACATTCATGATCTGCCAGCGGCCGGCCCACAAGGCCCGGGGGCTCCTTTGGGAGTTTGCGGGCGGCAAGGTGGAGCCTGGGGAAACAAAAGAGCAGGCCCTGGTCCGGGAGTGCCGTGAGGAACTGGCTGTCACTTTGCAGGTGGGGGAAGTGTTCATGGAGCTTACCCACCAGTACCCGGATCTCACGGTGCGTTTGACCCTGTTCTGCGCTTCCATCCAGGAGGGAACCCCCAAAATGCTGGAGCATAACGACATCCGATGGATCACTGTGGGGGAGATTGACCAGTACCCCTTCTGCCCGGCGGATAAGGAGATTTTAGAAAAACTCAAGCGGGAGAATGGTCAAGGCTGAACCCGTTACAGAACACGGCAAATTTTGCGTTCGATGAGGGGCCGCTGGAATGTAATGGTCCTTATCCTGCCTTCTCTGCGGAAGTTTTCAATGACTGGAAGATACGCCGGGATCCGTGGGAGCTGGGGGCTGGTTTCCGGTTGGGCACTCATTGGCAAAGCAGCATCCTTGGCATTGAGGGGATTTTTTGCAATGCTGGATACAATGATCCAAGATCAGCCAATGGAGGTGGCCGTATACCTGGGCATCTCGGGGAAGGCCCTGTTCAAAAAAGCTTCGAAGGGCGCGGTCGTTGGGGAAAGCATACCCGAGCCGGGGCAGGAGCCGCCGGGTGTAGGCGTCCACAATGAAAGAGGGCTTGTAAAACGAATAAACTAGGATCACATCGGCGGTTTCCGGTCCCACGCCGCGGAGGGAGAGGAGCTCCTTACGCAGCTTTTCCTGTGGAAGGCCCTGTACCACCGCCTGGTCAAACCCGTAGTTTTGATACCATGCGGTGAGGGCTTGGATCGTGCGGGACTTCGCCTTGGGGAAGCCGCAGGGACGGATCATCCTCTCCAATTCAGCTGAGGTGAGGCGCGCGATTTTTTCCGGGATGATTTGTTCCTCCAACAAAGCGCAGGTCTTTTCCACATTGGCCCAGGTGGTGTTTTGTACCAGCACAGCCTGGAACATAACCCAGTAGGGTTTTTTTGACCACCACCGTGGCTGGCCGTAGGCTGCCAGGAGGGTGTGGAAAAACGTGATCAGGAAGAGGGCAGAACGGTTTTCCTTCATGGGCATTCCCTTCTCTCTTTAGGGTTTTCGTCATTTACCCCGCCCGGTGCGGGCAAGCCTGGAAAAATATTGGCCGGGTGTTGTTGGTACTTTCAAGTGGTTATTCTGGGTTTTTCCGTTTGAGGTCTTTCGGGTGAACGCTGTACTGCCGGACAAAGCAGCGGAAAAAGTTGGCGTAGTCGTGAAACCCGCAGTTCAGAGCGGCTTTGCCCGGGGGCGTTCCGTCTAGGATTTGCTCCCGGGCTTTTTGCAGCCTTTTCAGCATTAAATACCGGTAAGGGCTGGTTCCCACCACCCGCTGGAACTCGTGGGAGAGGTGGTACTTGCTCACGTGGAAAGCCTGGGCCAATTGGTCTAAATGGATCTCCTGTGCAAAGTGGGTATTGATGTAGGCCGCCACCTGCGTAACCAGGGAGCTGGCGGCTTCAGGAGGGGGTGCGGTCTGTTGGGCAAGCCTGGTGAGCAGTACCATCAGCTGAAGGAAACATCCCTGTATGAACAGGGATGACCCCATTCCTGGCTGGGATTGTTCCTGAAGAAGCTGTTCCAATAACAGGCGGATGGCATCGTGGCCCTCCCCGGGGACATAGGGCAAGTACACCGGGCCTCCGGAACTAAAGCATCCCAGCAGGTTTTCCCCCTCGCCTGGCAGGCGCTCGAAAAACCCCTGGCCCACCCATAGCACGATCCGCTCGTAAGGCATGGTCAAAGATTGCACCGCTACCTGGTGCAGCTGCATGGGGCGGATCAGAAGCAGGTCGCCGGGCCTGGGCCGGTAGAGGACCCCTTCCACCCGATATTCCACCTGGCCCTGCAAAAAGCAGTACACCTCAAAGAAGTCGTGGTGGTGGGGCTCCACCGTGTCCAGAGTAGTGTCCTGGCTATGGAAAATCTCAAAATCTGGCCGGCGCATTTCCTGCCGGGGGTCAAATTGAGTGGTTGTTTTCATAAAGATCCCTCCTTTTTTATACTACCACAATATTTACAATATTTTCAACAAGTTTCGCAATTTTTATAGGGAATACATTGTGCTATACTGAGGCTATTAATCAAGGGAGGGAACAACCATGACGCCATTCTTATCCGAACAAACCTTCCTGCTGGACACGGAGGCCGGCCAAAAACTCTACCACCAGTATGCCCAAGGGATGCCCATTGCGGACTACCACTGCCACATTGACCCCAAAGAGATTTGGGAGGACCGGCGGTTCGACGACCTGGCCCAAGTGTGGCTGGGAGGAGACCACTACAAGTGGCGGCTGATGCGGGGGAACGGTGTGGAGGAGGATTTTATCACCGGGGAGCGCTCCGGTTGGGAGAAGTTCAAAAAGTTTGCCGAAACCCTGCCCCGGGCCATTGGAAACCCGATGGTGGAGTGGTGCCACTTGGAGCTGAAAAACTACTTTGGCTATGAGGGGTTCCTTACCGGCGCTACAGCCCGGGAGGTGTGGGAACAGTGTAACCACAAGCTGCGCACCGACCCCTCCCTGACTGCCCGGGGGCTGATCCTCCAGAGCAACGTGGAGATGATCGGCACCACCGACGACCCTTGCTCCGACCTTTCCTACCACGAGAAGCTGGCGGCGGACGAGAGCTTCCCCGTGAAGGTGCTGCCCAGTTTCCGGCCGGACCCGGCGGTAAACATTCAAAAGCCTGGGTTTTCCGCCTACATCCAGCGGCTGGAGGGGGCGGCAGGCCGCTCCCTGGGCACCATCGATGAGGTGAAACAGGCACTGTCGGAACGGATCGCCTACTTTGACGCCCACGGCTGCCGCAGCGCTGACCACGGCCTGGACGCCCTGGTTTGCCGCCCAGTGTCAGACAGGGAAGCCACTGCGGCCCTGAAAAAGGCCCGGAGGGGAGAGTCCCTCACCCAGGAGGAGATCGAGGGTTATCAGACGGCCCTGCTGCTCCACTGCGCCCGGGAGTACGCCAAGCGGGGCTGGGTGATGCAGCTCCACTTCAGCTGTATGCGCAACCCCAACAGCCGTATGGTGGCCCTGCTAGGGCCGGACACCGGGTTCGACTCTATGGCCGTCACGGACAGCTGCGGCGCCGCCTACCGGCTGATGGACCTGCTGGAGCAGGAGGGCAGCCTGCCCAAGACAGTGCTCTACAGCCTGAACCCGGCGGACAACGCCTGGATCGATACCCTCATTGGGGCATTCCAGGGGCCGGAGGCGCCGGGGAAACTCCAGCACGGCTGCGCCTGGTGGTTCAACGACCACAAGCAGGGCATGGAGGAACACCTGACCAGCCTGGCCAACCTGAGCCTGCTGGGGAACTTTATCGGGATGCTCACCGACAGCCGCAGCTTTCTCAGTTACGCCCGCCACGAGTACTTCCGGCGGGTGCTGTGCGGTCTTTTGGGCCGGTGGGTAGAACAGGGCCGCTACCCGGACGACGAGGAGTTGTTGGGCGGCCTGGTGCAGGATATCTGTTACCGCAACGCCAAGCGCTATTTCAACTTGTAAGGAGGAACATCCTATGAAACTTTCCTTCCGCTGGTATGGGGCGGACGACCCCATTTCCTTGGAGTACATCCGCCAGATCCCAGGGATGCGCTCCATTGTTTCCGCTGTGTATGACGTGGCCCCCGGAGAGGTTTGGCCTCGGGAGAGCCTGGCCCGCTTAAAAGAGGATTGCGAGAAAAACGGCCTGGTCTTCGATGTGGTGGAGTCCATCCCCGTTCACGAGGACATCAAGCTGGGCCGGGGGGACCTGGAACAGCTGCTGGAAAACTACCGGGAAAACATCCGCCGGTGTGCCGAGGCGGGGGTCAAGTGCGTGACCTACAATTTCATGCCCGTATTCGACTGGACCCGCACCCAGCTGGACAAAGCTGCCCCTGACGGCTCTACCAGCCTGGTGATGTACTGGGAGCAGATGAAGGGTCTGGACCCGCTCCACGATGACATCCACCTTCCTGGCTGGGATTCCAGCTACACCCAGGAGCAGGTGCGGGAGTTGCTGGCCGCCTATGAAGAGCTGGGGGAAGAGGGCCTGTGGGACAACCTGGAACGGTTTTTAAAAGCTGTCATCCCCGTGGCAGAGGAGTGCGGGGTGAAAATGGCCATCCATCCCGACGACCCGCCCTATCCCATTTTCGGCCTGCCCCGGATCATCACCCAGGAGGAGAACCTGGACCGGATGCTCTCATTGGTGGACAGCCCCGCCAATTGTCTGTGCTTGTGTACCGGCAGCTTGGGCTGCGCCAAGTTCAACGACGTGCCCGCCCTGGTGCGGAAGTACGCCGCCATGGACCGGATCGCTTTCATGCACATTCGGAACGTGAAAATCTTGGAGGACGGCAGCTTTGAGGAGCGTGCCCACCTGTCCTCCTGCGGCAGTTTGGATATGTACGAGACCGTCAAGGCGCTGGTGGACACCGGCTTTGAGGGCTACGTCCGCCCGGACCATGGCCGGATGATCTGGGGGGAAACGGGCAAGCCCGGCTACGGCCTGTACGACCGTGCCTTGGGGGCGGCTTACCTCAACGGCCTGTTTGAAGCCTGTGAAAAAGCATTGAACGCGGAGAAAGGGGAATCACTGTGAGACAAAACGTGCTCAATACCGATTTGACTGGGAAAGTGGCGGTGGTCACCGGAGCCGGCGGCGTGCTGTGCTCCCATTTTGCCAAGGTATTGGCCCAGGCAGGCGCCAAGGTGGCCCTGCTGGACTTGAACCTAGAGGCGGCCCAGCAATTTGCGGAAGAGATCCAGCAGGAGGGCGGTGTAGCCAAGGCTTACCGCTGCAACGTGCTGGACAAGGCCCAGTGCTATGAGATAGCCGACCAAGTAGCCGCAGACCTGGGGCTTTGCGATATCCTGCTAAACGGGGCGGGGGGCAACAACCCCCGGGCCACTACCGACAAGGAGTATTTTGAGTTTGGTGACCTGGACGGCGACACCAAAAGCTTTTTCGACCTGGAACCGGAGGGGGTGGAGTTTGTCTTTAACCTGAACTTCATCGGCGCCCTGCTGCCCACCCAGGCTTTCGCCCGGCAGATGGTGGGCAAGGAGGGCTGCAACATCCTGAACATCTCTTCCATGAACGCTTACACGCCCCTCACCAAGATACCTGCCTACTCCGGGGCCAAGGCGGCGGTGACCAACTTCACCCAGTGGCTGGCGGTGCATTTCAGCAAGGTGGGCATCCGGGTCAACGCCATCGCGCCGGGGTTCTTCTCCACCAAGCAGAACGCCTCCCTGCTGTTTAACCCGGACGGCACACCCACGCCCCGCACCGGGAAGATCTTGGCCGCCACCCCTATGGGGCGCTTTGGCGACAGTGAAAAAGAACTGGCAGGCGCGGTGCTGTTCCTGCTGAACAACGACGCTGCCAGCTTTATCACCGGTGTGTGCATTCCCATTGACGGCGGGTTCTCCGCTTACTCTGGGGTGTGAGAAAAATCGCTTTGAGCGAAGGCGCTGGAGGAGGGCTGCTTGGGGAGAAAATGGCTTTCCGAGTGGCTGTCGGCCAACATGGCGCTGGATAGACGGCGAACCTAGGTAAAGATGGTTTTGGAGAAGTGTTATCACGCCGGATGAGCCTGGATGTGGAATAAGAGAAGGAGCTGATTATATGCGTATTGTAACCGAATTGACCAAGGGCTGGCAGTTTTCCGGGCCGGCCGAGACATGGGAGGAAGCGCTGGGGAAACCCACTGAGACGGTAGACCTGCCCCATACTTGGAACGCCGAGGATGGGCAAGGCGGCGGGGATTACCTCCAGGCGCGGTGCTGGTACTTCCGGAAGCTGGAGATAACCGCCCCTCAGGAGGGCCAGGAGGTTTGGATTGAGTTTCTCGCGGCTAACCAGGTGTGCGACGTTTATTTGAACGGCCAAAAGCTGGGGCATCACGAAGGAGGGTACACCGCGTTCCGTGTGAACTTGACCCCTGCCTTGGGAACAGAAAACTTGCTGGCTGTGGCGGTGGACAACCGGATCACCCCCAGTATTTACCCCCAGCGCAGCGACTTTTCCTACTATGGGGGCCTGTACCGGGAGGTTTTCCTGCTGACGGTGCCGAAAGCCCACTTTGCCCTGGGCTACTGTGGGGGCAGCGGTTTCACAGTGACGCCGCAGGTCCAGGGGGACAGGGCCCATGTCAAAGCGCAGGTGTGGACAGAGGGCCCTGCCCGGCAAGTGGAAATCACGATCGCGGGGGAGACGAAAACGGCCCCTATCGAGAACCACACGGCCATTTTGGAGTTTGAATTGGCCCCTGTCCGCCTTTGGAACGGCCTGGAGGATCCGTATTTATATACGGCGGAGGCTGTGTTGGACAGCGGCGACCAGGTGTCCACGCGGTTTGGCTGCCGCAGCATTGGCTTTGATCCTGACAAAGGCTTCCTTTTAAACGGAAAGCCTTATCCCTTGCGGGGCGTGGCCAAACACCAGGATTGGCTGGGAGTGGGCAACGCCATTACCCACGAGATGATGGACGAGGACATGGCCATTGTGCTGGAATTGGGCGCCAACACACTGCGCTTGGCCCACTATCCACATCATCCCTATTTTTATGACCTGTGTGATGAGAAGGGCTTGGTAGTCTGGGCGGAGATCCCCTACATCTCCCGTCATGTGCCGGAAGGCCGGGAAAGCACCCTTTCCCAGATGCGGGAACTGGTGGTGCAGCAGTACAACCACCCTTCCATCGTGTGCTGGGGGCTAAGCAATGAGATCGCCATGATTGGCGGCGTGTCGGAGGACATGATGGAGAACCACCGGCTGTTGAACGACTTGTGCCACCGGCTGGACCCCACGCGGCCCACCACTATGGCCCATGAGAATACCTTGGCCCAAGATTCCCCTCTGCATGATATTCCGGATATTTCCAGTTATAACCTGTATTTTGGCTGGTATAAAGGGGTCTTTGAGGAGAACGGCGTGTTTTTGGACAGTTTCCACCAAAAGCACCCCCAGCGGTGTGTCGGCCTGTCGGAGTACGGTGCGGATGCCAACATTGACCTGCAAGCCGGCAAGCCTGTCAAGGGGGACTTCACCGAAACCTATCAGTCCCTCTACCATGAACACTTGCTGCAAACCATTGAGGAGAGGCCTTACCTGTGGGCAACCCATGTGTGGAACCTGTTTGATTTTGCCGCTGCCCACCGTAATGATGGAGGCGTCCCCGGCCGAAACTTAAAGGGCTTGGTCACCATGGACCGCAAGCGGCGCAAAGACGCCTTCTACCTGTACAAATCCCACTGGAACAAGGAACCCATGGTGCATCTGTGCGGCAGCCGCTATGTGGACCGCACGGAAGATGTGACGGAAGTGAAGGTCTATTCCAACCAGCCCCAAGTTTCCCTGTATGTCAACGGCAGGCTGGTGGGCACCCAAGAAGGGCCGTATGTCTTCCGTTTCACTGTGCCAATGTCGGGTGAGATGGAGGTCACCGCCAAAGCTGGGGCGCTGGCCGATACCATCCACATCCGAAAGGCAGATGCGCCGAACCCAGCGTACACTTTGCCAAACCGTCAGAATGTCCTCAACTGGATCGATATGGATAGCCACAACAGGGAAAATTGCTCGATCCAAGACACTTTGGGAAGTTTGCTGGATAATCCGGCAGCTCACGACCGGACCTTGGAGCTTATTAACCGGCTGGCTCCCACCCTGCTGGCAGACCCGGATATGGCTCAATTTTTGCGGGAAATGGCCCTGGACCGCATCCTCAACCCCAGCGCGGACAAAGTAAGCAAGGAGGAAGTGCGGGATTTCAATGCTTTCCTCCAAGGGATTCCCAAACAGCCCGCCCGATAACGGCGGGACGCGGCTGGCCCTGTGATCAGCCGCAGACAAAAACCTTCTTTGGTACAAGGAATGTATCAAAGGAGGTTTTCTAAGTGCCGGCGGAAATTTCAATTGGCCCGTAGATATCCCCTGCTGCGTATGGGCAAATAGCTTCAATTCCCCATATGGGATCCTGGATTTCGTTATTTCGTGGGAATGACAAGGAGAACGCATTAAAAGGTACCAAGTTGTTGTGGATGATTCGCAGTTTGCGGCGTACGCTCTGGAAAGATTCAAAATCCCTATGGCTTTTTTCTCTTTCCTGCAATAAAATAGGAGAGAGTTTTGTTTTACTAGCGCCTGAGAGTAGATCTATTTTGCGTTTGGAGGGATCAACCCATGGTTCATTTGCTTTTGGCCGTTATCTACTTGGCCTTTGTCAGCCTGGGCCTGCCTGACTCCTTGCTGGGAGCTGCCTGGCCTTCTATGTATGTGGAGTTTGGAGTGCCTCTTTCTTACGAGGGCATCTTGTCCATGGTCATCGCGGCGGGTACCATTGTGTCCAGCCTGCAAAGCGACCGGCTCACCCGGCTGTTAGGTGCGGGTAAGATCACCGCGCTCAGCGTGGCGATGACGGCCGTGGCGTTGCTGGGTTTCTCCTTCACCCGCTCTTTCTGGGTGTTGTGCCTGTGGGGTATCCCCTATGGGTTGGGTGCCGGCAGTGTGGACGCCGCTTTGAACAACTATGTGGCCCTGCACTATTCCAGCCGGCACATGAGCTGGCTCCACTGTATGTGGGGATTGGGCGCCACCATAGGGCCTTACATTATGGGAATGGCCTTGACCCGGGGCGATGGCTGGGGCGGCGGATACCGCACCCTGTCTTTCCTGCAAATCGGCCTTACCGCCATTTTGCTGTTCAGCTTGCCTCTGTGGAAAAATCGGAAAACCCAGGAAGCCGAGGAGGGGAAACCTGCGGGGAAGGCCCTCACCTTGCGGCAGATCGCAGGCATCCCTGGGGCCAAAGAGGTGATGGTCTGCTTCTTTTGTTATTGCGCTGTGGAACAGACCACCATTCTGTGGGGCAGCAGCTACTTGATGCTCCACAAAGGTTTTTCTGCGGAAAGGGCAGCCAGCTTTGCCAGCATCTTCTTTTTGGGCATTACCTTGGGACGGGGCGTCTCCGGGTTTGCAACTATGAAGCTCAACGACACCCAGATGATCCGTTTGGGGCAGGGGCTTGTAGCTGTGGGGATCCTGTGTATGCTGGTGCCGGGGCCGGTGTTCTTGGCCTTGGCTGGCCTGGCTTTGGTGGGGCTGGGGTGCGCGCCGGTGTATCCCTGTATCATCCACTCCACCCCTGCCCATTTTGGCGCCCAGCGCTCCCAGGCTATCATTGGGGTGCAAATGGCCAGCGCCTATGTGGGCACCTGCCTGATGCCCCCCTTGTTTGGCCTGATAGCCAACCACATCACCGTGGCCCTGCTGCCTGTCTATTTGCTGGTGCTTTTAGGGCTTATGGTGGCCACTCATGAACTGTTGGAACGCAAAGCCCCTAGCGTGACCTGCCAGGAAACCTGAGTCCTCCGCCAAATGCAGCCGCCTGTCCTCTTGGACGGGCGGATTTTTTATATAAATCCAGGAAAAGGGGCGTCCTTCCGGGGGGAGGCATCCAAAAAACTATAAACTTTTGTCGTCTTTTTTACTTGTCCTCTTTTGGGTGGTTTGTTATAATAAACTCAATTATCACTAGAGAGAGGGAAATCCTATGGAAAATGTCCTGCCTGCTGTCAAGGCAAATATCCAAAAAGTGCTGGTGGGTGAAGAACGGGTCACCAGCTTGCTGCTCACGGCCATGATTGCCGGAGGCCATGTGCTCATTGAGGACGTGCCCGGCATGGGCAAAACGGTGTTGGCCCGGTCTTTGGCGAAAAGCGTGGACGCAGCCTTTGGCCGTATCCAGTTCACCCCGGACCTGCTGCCTTCCGATGTGACTGGCCTTAACTTCTTCGACCGGAAGACCGGGGAGTTCCAGTTTTCCCCCGGCCCGGTGTTCTGCAATATCCTGCTGGCAGACGAGATCAACCGCGCCACACCCCGGACCCAGTCTGCGCTGCTGGAGTGTATGGCGGAAGGCCAGGTGACGGTGGATGGGGAAACCCGTAAGCTGCCCCCGCCGTTTTTTGTCATCGCCACGCAAAACCCGGTGGAAACCCTGGGAACTTACCCCTTGCCCGAGGCCCAGCTGGACCGCTTCCTCATGCGCATCTCCATGGATATGCCCACCAAGGCCCAGGAGTGCCAGATCTTGGAGCGCTTTAAGGACAGCGAGCCCTTAGAGGCTTTGGAGCCGGTGTGCGGCAAAGAGCAGATCTTGGAGCTGCAGGCCGCTGCCCGGAAGCTGTACATCCACCCGGTGCTGATGGAGTACATTGTGGACTTGGCCCGTGCTTCCCGGGATGCTCGGGGAGTGGAATTGGGCGTGAGCCCCCGCGGCACCTTGGCCCTGCTGCGGGCCTCCCAGGCAAAGGCACTGGTGGAGGGCCGGGAGTTCGTCACCCCGGAGGATATCAAAGAGGTGGGGGTACCGGTCATCGCCCACCGGTTGGCGGTCAGCGGCATGGCGGGGTCTTCCCAGGCCCAGAAGGACGCGGCGTTGGCGCTGCTCCAGTCGGTGCCCCTGCCCACGGAAGATTGGTCCAAGTGACATGGCAGCGCTGTTGATTTTGCTCCTGCTGGCAGCCCTGTACCTTCTCCAAGGGTTTCTCTATGACCGGTTTTGGAACAAGGGGCTGGAAGTGAAAATCGCGTTCCAGGAGGACTACGCCACAGAAAACGACACGGCTGCCTTGACAGAGGTAGTGGTCAACGACAAGCTGCTGCCTTTGCCGGTGGTGGAGATCGACTTCCACATGGACAAAGGGCTGCGCTTTGTGGGGGAGGCCAACACCGCTGTCAGCGACCGTTCCTACCGGCGTGATGTGTTCGCCATGGGGGTGCGGCAGAAGATCACCCGTACCCTGGAGTTCCGCTGCGCCCGGCGAGGGTATTACGCCATTGACCAGGCGGGCATGGACGTGCGCAGTTTGGTGTTGACCAAGAAATATGTGGGGACATCCCCCCAGCACACAGCCTTTTATGTGCTGCCCCGGCCTGTGCCCACCCAGCGGGTCCAGATCCCCTTCTCCCAGATCATGGGCAGTGTCCTCAGCCGCAAGCGTGTTTACGATGACCCCTTTGAGTTTGCCGGCCTGCGGGATTACACCCGGGGCGACCCCATGAAGTACATCAACTGGAAGGCCACGGCAAAAACCGGGGAAATGCTGGTGAACATCCACGAGTCCACCCTGTCCCAAAAGGTGGCGGTGGCGCTGGACCTGGAAGGCCTGGGGGTGCAGAAAGCCGATGTGCTCAACGAAGAGGCGGTGCGGATCGCCTGTACACTGTGCAGCCGTTTGTTGGAGGCAGGTATTGTGGTCAGCGCCTATTCCAACGGGATCGATGTGCTCACCGGCAAACCCATGGCCTTGCCGGAGGTTTCCGGAGCGGGCAGTGTGCTGTCCCTGCGGAAGGCCTTTGCCTGCGCCAAAGCTGCCAACGGCCTGATCCCCATTGAGGAGTATTTCCCTGGGGAGGACAGCGGCCTGCTGTGCGTGTTGGTGTCCCGCAGCCAGCGGGAGGATCTGGCCCGGGCCTTTGCCCAGTGCGCAGGCCAGCGGGAGTGGGTGCAGATCGTGCCCTATCAGGATTCGTATGAAGAGATGCCCCAATTTGGTACCGTGCACCGGTTCTACTGGGAAGTGTAAAGGGGGGAATGGCGTGAAACATTTTCAAAGGATGGGGAACTGGCGCCAAGCCCTGCTTCGGGTCATGGGGTGGTTCCACTGCGGGTGGATCATCGCCCTGTACTACGCTACTGCTTACCGGATCTTTCAGGGGGATGCGGCCCTGCCCGGCAGGTTTTGGCGCGGCCTTTTGGTGGTGATCCCCTTTGCCCTGGCAGACCTGGCGCTCCAGCTTACCCGCAAGCTGTGGGAGTACCTGTTGGTGAGCGTGTTTCTTTGTGGGCTTGCCTGGCTGCTGCTGGGGACCCCTGTAGCGGCTTTGCCTGTGGCGGCGGTATGCTTTTTCCGGGCGAGGAACCGTCTGTCGGAAGAACTGGTGGATTCCCTGCTGGACCACCCCAGCCTTCCGCTGCTCATCGCGGTGGTGCCGCCCTTTTTGTACAGCGCCGCAGCAAACGGCCCTTTGCTGCAAAAGCTCTGCCTGATTTGGATGGCAGTATACGGCTTGCTGTGGTGCGCTTACCGGGGCCTCAAAAACATTGAAGCCTATCTTGAGCTTAACCGGACCATGTCTGGGGTGCCTGTAAAACGGATCGTGCTCACCAGCGGGCTGGCGGTGGCTGGCATGGTGTTTTTGGCCGGGGCCCTGGTACTGCCGGTGCTGGTGATGGGCCAGGGTTTTTTCCGTATCGACCCCACTGCCCCAGACCGTGGGGAACCCCAGATCCAGCTGGAAACCACCGGCCCCAGCATGGCCATGGAGGCACCCCAGTGGTTGGAAGAGATAGGGGAAAAGAACACGTTTCAGATCCCACCGTTTGTGGGGTATTTCTTCGGGGCCCTGGTAGGCGTTGGGTTGCTGATTTTCTTGCTCTACGGGGTGTATTGGGTGATCCGCGGGCTGCGGGGCAGCTTTGTGGACCACCGGGACGTGGTGCAGTATTTACACGGCCCGGAGGATCAGATGGAGGAAGCGCCTTCCCAGCGGCGGGCGCGCCCTGCCCTTTGGGACCGTTCCCCCAATGCCCAAGTGCGGCGGAAGTACCGGCGGACTGTTTTGCGGCTTTCCAAGGAGGCTCCCCCTTCCTGGGCGGCCCCCCAGGAGATCGAGGAGCGGGCAGGGTTGGGGGACTCCCGGCTGCACCAGCTGTATGAGCGGGCACGCTACAGCCGGGAAGGCGTCACTTCCCAGGAGAGCCGCAGCTTAAAACGGTGAACTGCCGCCCCAATGGTCCGGCTGCCGGGAGAGCAGCAGGACCAGCCGGTGCAAGTCTTCTGCGGTGTGGATGAGCTCTTCCCTTTGATGCAGCTGAAGCTGCATCTTTACCGGCAGGGAGAGAAAATAGGACCGGCTGCTGGGACTGCCGTCCAGCAGGGCGCTTAAATCGTGATAAGCCATAAAAAATCACCTCTGGGGTAGTGTGCCCCAGAGGTGTTCTTTTTTTGCAAGCTTACCCATACCTCCGTATCCCTTGGACCAGCAGGGGATAGACCTGTGGGGTGCCGGCCAGGATGGGCTGTTTCTCATCGTAGCGGAAGCCTTTCCCAGGGGCAGTGCCAATCAGCCCGCCGGCTTCCCGCAGGATCACCGACCCGGCCGCGTAATCCCAGGGGGAGAGGCGCAGCTCGAAGAAGCCGTCGCAGCAGCCAGCGGCCAGATGGCACAAGTCCAGTGCAGCGGAACCGCTCCGCCGCAAGTCCCCACAGTGGGTGCAGAGTTCCTTTGCCATGGCAAAAGTGGTGTCTGCTAGTTCCGGGTAATAGGGGGAGGTTCCAAACACCACTAAGGCATTTTCCGGCGGGACATCCGCCACGTGGATGGGTTCCCCGTTGCGAAAGGCGCCCTTGCCCCGGATCCCGGAGTACAGATCCCCGCTAGCCAGGTCCAGCACAAGCCCCAGCAAACCTTCCCCGTCCAGCACGAGGCCCACCGAAATGCACCAAGACTGGTAGCCTCGGATAAAATTGGTGGTGCCGTCAATGGGGTCGATCACCCAGTTATAGCCGGGGGCCAACTGGTTTTCCTCCTGCTCTTCGGCGAAAAAGTGGGCTTCGGGCAGCAGGGGGGATAAGTGTTCCATAAGGTAATTTTGGGAGGCCACATCCCCTTCGGTGACAAAATTGGCGTGCCCCTCTTTCGTGTAGACTTTGGGCCGGGGGATGGCCCGGATCACTGCCCCGGCCTCTTTCATAACTTGGCTGGCCTGAGCGGCCAACTGTTCCAATTCCATAGGATCCCTTCCTTTCCCACGTCAGTATAGCACAGCGGCTGCCCAGCCGCAACCGGATTTGTTCCCATCTTGGTCAAAGAGATTTCACGAAACGCTTAGAGATCGTTCAAACCCCATTCAAAAACGGGGGGTATCCTATAGACACAGCAGAAGAGAAGCGGTTCCTTCCCTTGCTTGCTTTTTCATAGATTCCCCTCCCTCTCCTACGCCGCCCGGCTTTTGCTGGGCGGCGTTTCCATGTTCCCCCTTCTCTGGCCGGGGACAGCAGGGGACCTTGGAAAAGGCCGGTGGAAGGCGATGGAATCCTCTTAAATAAAAAGTGAATCATTCTTATTTATTTTAATTCTTCCCATAAATTCTGAATAATTTGTGAACTCCATTGACAAATTTCGCACGATCCAGTATAGTTTCTTTGGAAAAGAATGATTGCAAAAACTTCGCGTATACTCTATTTTTAGAAAAGAGGGATCTGCTGTGAATATTGTAGTGATTGGAGCTAACCACGCTGGCACTGCCGCGATCAACACCATCCTGGACAATTATCCCCAGGAAAAAGTCACTGTGTTTGACCAGAACAATAACATCAGCTTTTTGGGCTGCGGCATGGCCCTGTGGATCGGCCGCCAGATCAGCGGCCCCGGTGGGCTGTTTTATGCTTCCCCAGAGCAATTTGAGCGTAAAGGGGCAACCGTCTACCTGGAAACCACAGTGGACGCCATTGACTTTGCCGGGAAAACTGTCCATGCGACGGGGAAAGATGGCGAGAAGATCTGCCAGCCCTACGACAAACTCATCCTTGCCACTGGTTCCTTGCCCATCCGGCTGGATATCCCAGGGATGGACCTGGAAAACGTCCAGTTTGTCAAGCTGTTCCAGGACGCGGAAGCTGTTGTGAAAAAACTCACCGACCCGGACATCCAAAATGTCACGGTGGTGGGCGGGGGCTATATCGGCGTGGAGCTGGTGGAGGCCTTTGTCCGTAACGGCCGGAAAGCCCGGCTGATTGATCTGGCGGAAACCTGCCTTTCCGGCTATTATGACCGGGATTTTTGCGACCGTATGGCGGAGAACCTTTCCTCCCACGGGGTGGAGTTGCGCTTTGGGCAAACGGTTACCTCTCTTCAGGGGAAGGATGGCAAGGTGACCCAGGTGGTTACAGACAAGGGCAGCTACGACACAGACATGGTGGTGTTTGCCATTGGGTTTAAGCCCAACACGGCCCTGGGAAGCGGGCATCTGGAGCTTCTGCGGGGGGCATACCACGTGGACCGCTGCCAGCAGACCAGTGACCCGGATGTGTACGCAGTGGGGGACTGCGCCACCATTTACAACAACGCCAAGCGGGCTGACGACTATATCGCTTTGGCCACCAATGCGGTGCGCTCTGGGATTTTGGCAGCCCATAACGCCTGTGGCAGCCATGTGGAGAGCCCCGGTGTTCAGGGGTCCAACGGCATCTCCGTCTGGGGGCTGAACCTGTTCAGCACGGGGCTGACCGTTGCAAAAGCCAAAGAGGCAGGGTTTGATGCCAAGTCCACGGAATATACCGACTGGCAGAAGGCTGGTTTTATGGAGTCCGGCAACACCAAGACCACCTGCCGTATTGTCTATGATGCCCAGAGCCGGGAAGTACTGGGGGCGCAGCTGATCTCTGACTACGATGTGTCCATGGGGCTGCATATGTTCTCTCTGGCCATCCAGGAGCACATTACCATCGACAAGCTAAAGCTGCTGGACCTCTTCTTCCTACCCCACTTCAATCAGCCTTACAATTATATTACCATGGCCGCTTTGCTGGCGGACTAACACAAACGCGCATAAAAAAGAGAGGGATTTTCCATCCCCCTCTTTTTTTCTATATCTTGTAAAGTAAATTCACTTTTCATACTGTTTGAAAAGTGAAGCCGGTAAACAAAGAATATTGCCGAAAATCAGGATATGTGTAAAGTCTATAAACTTGTCAATTTTACAAAACGAATGACCCTTAAAAAAGCAGAAAATCCCTGGCAGAACCCTGCCAGGGATTTTGCTTGTCTGTCGGGCAGCCTCTTTTTAGATGAGAGCCAGCAGGATGAAGTTCAGGATAAACAAAGCGGTGACCACCCACAGGATGGGATGGATCTCCTTGGCTTTGCCCTTGCAGATCTTCACGATGCAATAGAAGATGAAGCCGGCGGCAATGCCGTAGGAAATGCTGTAGCACAGAGCCATGAACACGCCTGCAAAGAAAGCGGGAACAGCCTCGTTAAAGTCGTCCCATTTTATCTCCTTGAAGGCGGACATCATCATGACGCCCACCACCACCAGGGCGGGAGCTGTGGCAGCAAAGGGGATAGCGCTGACGAAGGTGGCCAGGAAGGCGCTGAGAGCGAAGCAAAGAGCCACGATCACACTGGTCAAACCGGTGCGGCCGCCGGCGCCGATGCCGGCGGCACTCTCCACATAAGTGGTGGTGTTGCTAGTGCCGAAGATAGCGCCAATGGAAGTGGCGGTGGCATCAGCGAACAATGCACGGTCCATCTTGGACTTGAAACCGGAGTTGCTTTCCATGGTCTTCTCATCCTCATCGGAGAAGATGCCGGTGCGGCGGCCAGTACCGATGAAAGTGCCGATGGTGTCAAAAGTGTCGGACACGCTGAAGGAGAAGATGGTTACCAGAACCAGGGGCAGCTTTGCCATGTCGGTGAACAGGGAGGGCAGGCCGGCGCTGGTGAAAATTGCGCCAAAAGTGGTGGGCAGGGCGGCGCATGCCTCCGTAAAGCTGACAGTGTTGCTGGTGACGGTGACGCCCATGGGGATTCCCAAGAGGGCGGTCACAACGATACCGATTAGAATGGCGCCTTTCACGTTGCACACCAGCAGGACGATGGTGAGGGCCAAACCAATGAGGAACAGCCAGAAAGTGGGCTGGTTCAGGGTGGAAAGGGCGGGTACACCAGAGCCAAAGTTAATGATGCCCACGTTCAGCAAGCCCAGGTAGGCCACGAAGATGCCAATACCGCCGCCAATGGCGTTTTGCAGGCTGCGGGGGATGGATTTGATGATGAACTTGCGCAGCTTGGTCACAGTGATAATGATGTTGATCAGTCCGCAGATGAACACCATGGACAGCGCCTGCTGCCAGGTGAAGCCCAAGCCAAAGCACACTGTGTAGACGAAGAACGCGTTCAGGCCCATGCCGGGGGCCTGGGCGTAGGGGACGTTAGCCACCAGGCCCATCACCAAAGTGCCGATGATAGAGGCGATGATGGTGGCCAGGAACACGGCGCCCCATTCCATACCGGACTCACTGAGCAGCGTGGGGTTGACCACGATGATGTAAGCCATGGCGAAGAAGGTGGTCAAACCGGCGATGATCTCGCGGCCGACCGTGGTGCCGTTCTCCTTGAGTTTGAAGAATTTTTCCATTTGCTCACCTTCCTAAATGTATTACCGCTCAAGCGGCTGAGGAGGGGCAAGGCACGGGGGACTCTCCCTCCGAAAAAACCGCACAGGAGCAAGAGAGTCCCGGAAGCGGCCAAGCCCCCAGGGAGCGGCGCCCGTTTTAGGGCGCCTACAAACTTGATTATAATGGGGAACGCGAAACTTGTCAATGAATGTTAAATGATTTCGTTATAAGTTGAGAGAAAAAACCATCCGGCTTTTTCCACCAGGGGAACCCTTGTGCCGTCAAAGCTTTTTCTCCCCGGTTCCCGGCGGGGGGCAATGGTTCCGTTTCCACTCTTGGATCTGTTCCAGACGCTGGGCAACCCGGGCCTCGCTGCCCTGGTGGGTGGGCCGGTAGTAGCGCCGGTCTAAAAGGGAATCAGGAAGGCACTGCATGGTGGTCAGCTTGTCCTGGGTGTCGTGGGCGTACTGATAGCCCTCTCCATAGTGAAGGTCCTTCATCAGGCGGGTGGGGGCGTTGCGGATTACCAGGGGCACTGGCTCGGCCAGCATTTTCTGGGCGTCCTTTTTGGCTGTTTCATAGGCTGCGTACAGGGCGTTGGATTTGGGTGCCAAAGACAGGTACACCACTGCGTGGGTCAATGTGACGTTGCACTCGGGCATCCCGATAAAGTGGCAGGCTTGGTAGGCGGCCGTGGTGATCTCCAAAGCCCGGGAATCTGCCATGCCCACGTCTTCGCTGGCAAAACGGATTAGCCTCCGGGCCACGTACAGGGGGTCTTCCCCGGCCTCCAGCATCCGGGCCAACCAGTAGATGGCGGCGTCCGGGTCGGAATTCCGCATGGATTTGTGCAGTGCCGAGATCAGGTTGTAGTGTTCTTCCCCGTTTTTGTCATACAGCAGGCTTTTCCGGCTGACACACTGCTCTAAAATGTCCTGGGTGACAAAGGTGGTTTCCCCTTCCCGGCGTCCGTTTAAAACCACCATCTCCAAAGTGCCCAGTGCAGTGCGGGCGTCCCCGTTGGAGAAGTTGGCCATGGCTTCCAGCATCCCCTCCTCCAGGCGGATGTCCTGCTCCCCAAACCCTCGGGGGTCGTGGAGGGCGTTTTGGAGAAGCTGTACCAGGTTTTCCGTGGAGAGGTTCTGCAGCACAAACACCTTGCACCGGGAGAGCAACGCGGAGTTCACCTCGAAAGAGGGGTTCTCCGTGGTTGCGCCGATGAGCACGATGCTGCCCTTTTCCACAAAGGGGAGGAAGGCGTCCTGCTGGGCTTTGTTGAAGCGGTGGATCTCGTCCACAAAGAGGATGGTCCGCTCCCCCATGAGGCGGTTCTGCTCCGCCTCAGCCATGACGCCCTTGATCTCTTTGATGCCGCTGGTCACCGCGCTGAAATTGATGAAGTTGGACTTCGTCTTGCCGGCGATGATCCTGGCCAAGGTGGTCTTTCCCACCCCCGGCGGGCCCCAGAAGATCATGGAGGACACCCGGTCTTGGTCGATCAGCTGCCGCAGCACCTTCCCCTCCCCCAGAAGGTGCTCCTGGCCCACAAACTCCTCCAGGGTGCGGGGACGCATCCGGGTGGCCAGGGGGATGTCCCGTGGGTCTTCCCGTTCAAATAGGGATTGCTGTTTCATGTGCGCTCACTCCTTTCCCAGCCGTGGGACGGCCCAGGCCAGGGCCTTTTCCCAACGGGCGTCCATCCCTTTGCCGTGTCCGCCCTTGTTCCACTCTAAAAGGGTGTCCAAGCCCTTTTCTTTATAATAGGTATACGCTGCCCGGGTGCAGTCCCCCACCGCGCGCAGCAGGGGAGGCCCGCCAAACTCCTCCCGGTCCCCCAGGGAGAGGTAGATCTTCTCCCCCGGCCGGGGCGGATGGGCCTTGCTGTAATCCAGCCATCCCGGGTACCACAGGGACCCGGAAAGCGACCCGGCGGTTTGGAACCACTCCCCCTGGGTTTGGGCCCACAGGGCGAACAGTCCGCCTAGGGAGTACCCCAGGATTGCCCGATGCTCTGGCAAGGGGCTGGCCTGATACTCTTTCTCCAGCCGGGGCAGGGCCGTTTCAGTTAGAAAACGCAAATAGCCTTCCGCCTCCCCGGTAAAGGTTTCGCCCTCCCGGACACCCTCTGCGGGCCAGGGGGTGAAATCCCGGTCCCCGTCGGCCTGGGCGGAAAACAACAGGGTGGGGGGGAGTTGGGCGGCAAACTTGGGAAGCTTTTCCTCCATGTGCCAGCCGCACAGCACCAACAAAGGGAAGGAGCCTTCCCCTTCTGGGGAGAAGCAGGCGCAGGAACGCCCCTCCCAGGAAACTGTGTGCAAAGTCCCGTTCACAGGTACGCCTTCTTTCTATTAGGAATCGTTCTGGCAGGTGGGAGCCGGGCAGGGCTTTATGCTCCCGCCTGCTTTTGATACTCCCGGGGGGAACGCTTCATCCGGCTGCGGAACACCTTGGAAAAATACGCCGGGTTGGAGAACCCTACTTGGGAAGCCACTTCCGCCACCGTGGCGCTGCCCTCTTGCAGCAGGGGAAGGCTGCGGCCAATGCGGTAATCCAGCAGGTACTCAAACAGGGGCTGATCCATCTGCCGCTTGAAGAACCGGCAGCATTCGCTTTTGCACAGGCCCACTTGACGGGCCACGTCCTCCAAGGTGATTTTCTCCCCGTAGTTTTCGTGGAGGTAGGAGAGGATCACCCGCAGCCGCTGGATTTTTTCCGGGTCGGTGGTGGAGGGGCCTTGATCCTTCCAGTGACGGTACAGCTCTCCCCAAATGCCCAGCAGCAGCCGCTGTACCTCCAGCTCGTAGGTATCCGTGCGCTTTTGGGACAGGCGGTAGATCTCCCACAGCCCCTCCAGGGAACGGCGCTGCCAGCCCTCTTCCGGAGACAGCCGCAGGGAAGCAAGGGCGCTGTTTTCCACAAGGCTGTCCACAAACTTCTGGCGGATCAGGGAACCGTCAAAGCCCCCAAGCAGCCGGGGGTGGAAGGTGAGTGACACATAGTCGCAGTCAGCACTGCCCACCCGGCTGCCCATATGCAGGGCGTCGGAGTTGCAGAAAAGCCCCTCCCCGGCCCGGAGCAGATACTGGCTGTCATTGACGTGGTAGTCGATCTCCCCGGCAAGGATCAAAGTGAATTCCACCTCGTCATGCCAGTGCCAGGGGAAGGCCCCTGTTTCATAAGAGGAGAGCCGTTTGCGGCTGATATTTACCGGGAAGCTGTAAGTGCCGTGGGATTTTATCTCCCGTTTTTCGTTGTTGACGAGAAGTTCCATGAAAACCTCAATATAAGAAAAGAATCGGCCAATATCTTTGTTGTATTTTGCTCTGTAATCTCATTATAATAATGACAAAGGCGGAAAGCAACCCGCCGGAAAAAATTTTTTGCAGGAGGTATGGGTTATGGCGGTTCTAGTATTGGGCGGGGCCGGCTACATTGGCTCCCACACGGCTTACGAGCTCATCGACAGCGGCGCTGACGTAGTGATTGCGGATAACTTGGAAACAGGTCACCGGGAGGCAGTCCATCCCCAGGCGCGGTTCTATCAGGGGGACATCCGGGACAGGGCTTTTTTGGACAGCCTCTTCCAGCGGGAATCCATTGACTGCGTCATCCATTTCGCGGCCAACTCCCTGGTGGGGGAGAGCATGACAAAGCCCTTGAAGTATTACGACAACAACCTGTGCGGCACCAAGGTGTTGTTGGAATCCATGGTGGCCCACGGCATTGACAAGATCGTCTTCTCCTCCACTGCCGCCACCTACGGCGAGCCGGAGAACATCCCGATTTTGGAAACAGATCCCACCCATCCCACCAACACCTATGGCGAAACAAAGCTCTCCATGGAGCGGATGTTCCACTGGGTGGGCCAGGCCCACGGCCTGCGGTATGTGAGCCTGCGGTATTTCAACGCTTGCGGCGCCCACAAGTCCGGGCAGATCGGCGAAGCCCACAACCCGGAAACCCATCTTATCCCCCTGATCCTCCAGGTGCCCCTGGGCAAGCGGCAGAGCGTGGGCATCTTCGGCACCGACTATGAAACCCGGGACGGCACCTGCGTGCGGGATTACATCCATGTCACGGACCTGGCCCAGGCCCACATCCTGGCTATGGAATACCTGCAAAATGGCGGGGAGAGTTCCATCTTCAACCTGGGTAACGGCGTGGGCTTCACGGTGAAGGAAGTCATCGACACTGCCCGGGAAGTCACTGGCCATCCCATCCCCGCGGTGGAATCCCCCCGTCGGGCTGGCGACCCTGCCCAGCTGGTGGCCTCCAGCGAAAAAGCCCGGACCGTGCTGGGCTGGAAGCCTCAGTACAACGACTTGGAAACCATCATTGCCTCCGCTTGGAAGTGGCACGAAACCCATCCCAACGGCTACGGCAAGTGAGGCAAGGCAAGCCTATCCCCAGAGTAAACAACAGCAGCGCCCCCGAGCATCTGCCCGGGGGCGCTTTTTGTCTATAGAGCGTAGGTGTTTTTTGATTTTTGCAGAATTCCAAAATAGACTTCTGCAAACGTTGTGACAAACGCTGAAGTGTGATAGGGTTGGAGCTGGAGAAAACATCTAGGGGAAAGATTACCTATTAAAAGTCGAGGGGTGAAGTGGAACAAGAAGATGACAAAAAGAGTATAAAAAATAAAGCCGCGGAGAAAGAGAAGCTCTGCAGCGTGGAGAAGGTTAGAGAAAAGGGAAAGAAAACAGCCCTTGGAGAAATCATAGGAGTCCAGGAAGTCGAAAAGGCCATCTAGGAAAGCCCTTCGATCAGGGTAGCTATCTACTCTGGTGTGGGACGCAGAGCGTCTATGGTTTTGCAGGAAAGAAACGCGGAGATAATCTTTGATTCGCTTGTGGAAAGACTTCATGGTGCCTTCTTCATTCACTTCCTGTTAAATTATTGTACCCCTTTTGGAGAAATAACAGCAATATTTTTTGTAAATCGGATGTGCTTAGTTATCAAAATAAAAAAATAATCCGAACCCGTTTCCTATCGGAAACAAGTTCGGATTATATTGCTTTGGTACGAATGGCGATACAGAACTTTTTAAAAAATCCTGTAATATCAATGGTTCCCGGGCTTGCCGGATAGCAAATAACTTGTATTAGACCCCCTATCGGGCGGCTGTTTTGATGACAGCCGCCCTTTTTCTATCCCCAAATCAAGTGTGCGTTTTAGGGTGAGAAATCCCCTGATTTTTCGTCTGTGGGCGGCGCAAACGAAGCCGCCCATATCCTTTCCCTCATGGGAGGCCAGACGTTGATACAGGGGCACAAACCCACCGAAACGTACACTTTTTAAGGCCGAAAAAAGGAGATGTTCGATATGGCGGTGTTCCGCATTGAGAAAACCCAAAATTATACAGTGATGTCCAACCACCATCTGCGTAACATGGATCTGTCGCTTAAATCCAAGGGACTGCTCTCCATGATGCTGTCCCTGCCGGAGGACTGGAATTATACCACCAGGGGCCTTGCGAAAATCTGCAAGGAGGGCACGGACAGCATCAGTTCCGCCCTGAAGGAACTGGAGCGGGCCGGGTACATCGTCCGCAACCGCCTCCGGGACAACAAGGGCAAGATCGTGGATGTGGAGTATGTCATCTATGAAACGCCCCGTCTCCCAGAACCTGATGTGCCAGACGAGGGTGCGCCGGGTGCGGCTTGTCCAAATACGGAAAACCCGGATATGGATGGCCCGGGTCTGGAAAACCGGTCGCAATTAAATAAAGAGAAAAGAAATCCCGAAGAACAAAATACTGATTCACCAAGTACGGAAGGATCAAATCCTGTCCTATCCTCCCCCAAAGCCCCCAGGGGTTCGGACGGGATGGGACGGGACTGGATGCGGGAGCGGGAAAGTTATCGGGAATTGATTTTGGAGAATATCGAGTATGACTACCTCATCCAGAACCGTCAGCTTGACCGGGACCGTCTGGACGAGCTGGTGGAGCTCATGGTGGACACGGTATGCTCCCGCCGGGAGACCATCCGCATTGCCGGGGACGACTACCCGGCGGAGGTGGTCAAGTCCCGGTTCCTGAAGCTGGACAGCTCCCACATCGAGTATGTGCTGGACCGGATGCGGGAGAACACCACCTATGTCCGCAATATCAAGAAATACCTGCTGGCCGCCCTGTATAACGCCCCGGCCACCATCGGCAGCTACTACACTTCCCTGGTGAGCCATGACCTGTACGGCAACGGAGAAAGGAAGTAATCACCCAGGGCGCAGTCTCCCTCTCGGTGGAGGCGGACAAGATGACCGTAAACTTGCTCCCAAAGGCCATGATGAACTAGGACCTTTCCCGCCCACAATGAGGAAGAACCAGGAACGCGCCGCGCCGGAGAAAATGACCGTCTTAGTGGTGAAACTGGAATCGGAGAGTTTTGCGTTCCTGCCCGCACTATCTTTCCATCCGTTCCCCAAAAGTGCGGGAATTAGGGTTCAAAATGGGCAAAGAAATCGCCTGCGGCGACTTTTCCATGTAGGAGCAGTATGATTTCCCATGTGGGCCGACAGGGTGTTTCTGCATAGGGAAAATGCCGGATTTTCACTTTAGACAAATGGGAGCGCCATCATCGAATCAAAATGACCTGGTGGTGGCGCTCCTTTTCTTTTTGCTCGATTAAATATCTAAGATATTTTCTGAAGGCTTCATATCAAACATTAACAGTAACATCGTTCGAAAGCTTAATATTGCTGTGCCAGAAATGGTAGTTATCCAAGCCCTGCGTAACATCATTGTAGATTGGAGCGATTCGATTAGGATCTCGGACTGTAATAATGAGACAGAGGTCTTGTTTTGGAATACTCCGCTCCAAACTTGCTTGTTGCTCTGTGTGCTCGCGAAACAGTCCTCTTAGTGTGAGGTACCATTTTTTGCCTTCTGTAATATAGTGCTGCTTATTGGCATCAGAAAGTTCCGATAAGTCGACGGCATACTTCTTGACGGGATAGTATTTATCGCCGTATTGAATCAACAAACGCTCTCTAAGTGCAAAGTCACTACTGTTATCTCTCATCAATCGTTTGCTATAAAGCGACTCACGAAACAAATTTTGGGAACCTTGGCGTCCAACAGGGTTCAAAATACCTCTTCTTTGGGTATCTCGTTCCGTTTTGGAATCGTAGGTGCCGAACTTTAAATCAATATTTGACTGACAATACTCAATTCCCTGAGACGGATCAAGAATAGGTTCGTATACTAGAGTTGCGATGATTTGTCCAGTATAAAAACCATTTTGAATTAAAGATTTAGGCATCGGGAAATCCATAATATCGATATATTCACCTTTAGCTAGTGTATCTCGAAGAATCAGAGTCGCTTCATAAGGATCGTTATAGAGGATATTATGAATGTTTTGAGGGATACCAAAACCAATTTGATTGGCTCGCTCCGTTTCGGGAATATGAAGATTATGAGGATAAGTGGCCGAGTGAATTATTAATCCTTTTATTAACAGGGGATCAAATTTTTCATCAAGTTCTTGAAAGAGCCCTGTAGCTAAAGACGCAACTCTGGGAGTCGAAAAGCTTGTTCCTGCATTTTCAATAGTCGTTCCGTTGGTAGAAAATGATTTCACTCCTGATATTACCAAATTTCCATGATTATCTATCCCAGCATTCCCACCATAATGTGCTACTTCTGGTTTTATAATAAATTCCGGACCGGGGCCGACCCTTGTAAAGGGAGACGGATTATCAATGTCTGCACAATCAAACTGTCCTTTTTTATGTGCCATCGAACCAACCACCAACGAGAGAACCGAATCGGCTCCTTCATGAATTCGGCCTTTAGGAAGATGCATTGCGAAGTTTTTGCAATTGCCGGCAGATTTGCAAATCAAAATGTTATATTGTTCTTGTAGCGCATCCAGAGCGATTGCAAAATCAGAAAACTTGCTGTCGTCAACCTCTCGAGTAATGCTAACAGAGAGATTCCAAACTTTCACTTTTTCGTGATTTGCTTTAATTGCTTCCTGGATATTTGCAATTAAATCATCTTCGTCCAAGCTTTCCTTTGCGGGATCGGGAAAGATAGCTGCATCAAACAGCTTGATTCCATTATGACCAATCCAATCCTTTTCCTCAAAAATATCTCCATAGAGTGCTACACCAGCTACAAAAGTGCCGTGCGTCTTTGAAATAACATTCTCTGGATAAACGGTCCATCTCTTGCCTTCCATCCACGGCTGAAGCTGAGGAATACTGGCAATGCCATTATCAAGGATTCCTAAAGTTTCGTACCGTCGTCCGTCTACAGGGTATACCGGCGAAACGTCATTACCATGATCCACAAAATCCAAAGACAATGTATACTGCGGCATAGGCTCAATAGAAAAAATCATTTCAAAAGAAGGATCATTTGCTAGATTATCAATCGTCATCTTTGGCGCTTGCTTAATTTTATAGACTGGTACTTGGCTTGTATAAAGAGTTTTTTGATATGCAATACTTTTTTCTGTTAATCGTTGCTCAAATAGCCTTTACATAGCAATATTTGTTTCATAATTCTGAAAGTCTATCAACTTAATTTTATACGCTTCATTCTCTTCGTCCCACTGAACAATGGGCTCAAATTGTCTAAAGGTTTCTAAACAGGAAATGGCGTAACTGTTTCGCTCATAATCCCCAATACGGAATCCAAATTCATCCATTTGAGCGGGAGATTCTACTTTAACGATAAGTTCATCAGAACTTATTAACCCTAGGACGTTGCTTTTTTCGGCCGTTTGAAAAAGATTCATAATGTCTTTGCGTCTGGATTTGGCAGTAGCATCTTCACACATTTTTGCAACAAAGACAAATGGGATAGGAGATGATGTCCGTTGCTCAAAGATGTCCGAAAATGAATGAAATGCATCCAACAATTGTGTCGAACGGTCGATTAGGTCTTGACCGGTAAGCAACCATCTAGGAGGCTCTTGGTTGCGATTCCCTTCGACACGGAGCTCATCGATTTCCCGTGGTGCAAAGAACTTGATTGGCAGTCTTTCATTATCCATGTCTTATGGCTCCTTTCGTTCTAATGACTTTGAAATTGTTTGAATTTTGCGAAGAGGAATCCCAAGACTCTCATTAGCTTCTTTATGGGTAACTCCATGATTGAGCAAAAATGCAATAAAATCATCTTCGCATTCTACAGCATGTTTTTCATAGAGATAGATTGACTTTAAAACATCGCAGTTAGTCAAGTTTTCACGGCCGGACAAGATAACAGTCTTTAGCGCATTGAGGATAATAGTCCTTATATCAGAATAGCTAAGTCCTTCAAATGCGCCAACAATTCGTTCAAGTTTTTTCTCATTAGAAATAAAATAGGTGGATTTATTAGCAAGAAGAGTATTCAAATAGCGTATTATTTCATCCCTTTGTGGCTTTTCCAAAGCGACTATGGTCGAAAACCTCCTCCAAATTGCAGGATCAAGTAATTCGTGATGGTTAGTTGCAGCAATCAAAATACTGTCGTTATTAAAGCCATCAATGTTTTGAAGTAGGCTATTCACAACACGTTTGAGTTCTCCAAGTTCATTTTTATCATCGCGTAGTTTTGCAATTACATCAAACTCATCTAAAAACAAAATGCACTCTCTTTTAGATGCATAATCAAAAACTTTTCTAATATTTTTAGCCGTACTCCCCAACAGAGAAGAAACCAGTCCATCTAACCGTGCTGTTACCAAGGGAAGGCCTGTAACGCTAGCAATATACTGCGCAACAGTTGTCTTTCCACATCCAGGAGGACCATAAAGAAGTAAAGTATTTGAAACTTCCAAGCTAGATTGAAGCAGTATATCTCTATGTGTATAGCTATCAACAAAACTGTGGATTGAAGCGCGGGAATATTGATCTAACACGACCTGCTCAGGACTAACCTGTGGCATTGTAACCTCAACAATATCCATCCTACTTTCAGTATCAACTGGCCTTGTTGAGAAACTGTCCAATGCGGTCAGTGTGCCTCTTTTTTTATTAAGTGTTGAGCGTATTTTTTTCGCTAATGAAATCTCTCCCTGCTGCTCCAAATTATTTGCCAAAACTTCAGCATAGTTAATTACTTTTTCTTTATCATTAACTAGGCCACCTTCAATAATTTTCACAATTTCTGTGTACATGATGACCACCTCACTTATCTACGATTCAGAATATCACATTCCGTTATCAAAGTCAATATATTCGTTGTTGAAATTGGATATTTAGTTATTAAAGCATCGATTTTCGTTATTGATGTTACACAACCAGAATAAAGCTATAGTGAAAACTTTTTGGTCACTATTCTTTTAGAGTTGTCAGTTTTAAGTATATCCTTTACATTCTGCCGGACAGTATCGTACTCCTTTTCCTCCCGCTGTACTTTCCGACGTTCCGCCTGCAAGGCGATCCGCCTAGCGGTGAGCTCGTCAATCTCGGCTCGGAGTTGTAGCGGGCAAGAGTATAGAGTCCAATCGTTTCAGCTTCCTCGCCGTTGCCGCAAGCAGAATGGTCTCGCCCTCATGGCCCAGAGAAAATTTTTTCTTGCTTCTGGACCGATGGTAAAGGAGCCGGTCAATGGCGGCACGCAGCTTTGCCTTATAGCTGGTGCCGTTCTGTTCCACCTGGTGCTCGATGTAGCTCTTGTCCTTGTCCCGGCCGGGGACGATGACGGACAGTCCATGCTCTTTACAGATCCGGTCGCTGGTGTGGCGGATGAAGTGATAGCTCCGCTTATTGGAGTGATAGTGCCTGTGGTCCTGAAAGCTGACGGCATTGAAAATCAGGTGATTATGGACATGATCCCTGTCTATATGGGTGGTGAGGACGAATTCATACTTGCCGCCCAGGACCTCCCGCGCCAGCTCCATGCCAATCCGGCGGGCCTCCTCCGGCGTGACCTCCCCAGGTTCAAACGCCTGGATGAGGTGTCGGCCCAGGTTCGTACCCTTGTCGATGGCATGGCGGCGGGTCCATGCAAATTCAATGTCGGCGGTTTCCGTGGTGCATCCGAAGGAGGACACCAGCAGCTTCCCGTCCGTCTTGTCGGGATTGCAGATATAGTCGATGGCCGCTTTCAGCGTTGACTTAATAGGATGCGTCTTTGTAACTGCCATATCTGCTCCAATCTCTCCCGGATCTCCTCCATGTCGGCCTGATAGGCGGGGCCGCCGGCGTTCACCCGCTTGGCGATCTGATTGATGTTCCGGCCGATGGAACCCAGGGCCTTTGTCATCTCCTTGATGTCGGTGGTGTCTACCTGGATGATATACCCGTCAATCGCCATTTTCCGCAGGTATGCTCCGTACCTCTTTGTAGGGAGCTGGGCCATCTTCTCGTCGATGAGCCGCTTCTCCTCCTCTGTCACCCAGAATTTCATCTGGATATTTCGTTTCCGATTTGCCATTCCGCTTCGCCTCCGTTTCTTATAAGGGTCTGGGCCTATCCCAGCAAGCAATTTTTGTGTTTAGGGGCAGGGGCCCCCTAAACCGAAAATCCGCCAGTGGGTACTCGCTGGCTGTGTTTGCTACCGTAACTCTTCCCTCGTATTCCCCCTCTACTAATACTACAATCCATAATAAGAGAAATGGCTTATTCTGAATAAAATAGCACTTTGCCCACTCCATGGCCAACGCCGTGGTAGAGGAGGCCCTCTGTCGGAAAATAGAATAATGAACCCAAACAGAGTCCCGGCGCGTCTGCACCGGGCTTTTTTCGATTCGCCCCTTGACAAATGCTCCCACCAGTCGTATCATAACGATGTTATATCACACTGTTATAAGGGGGCTACCGCATGGAAGAGAGAACCACTGCTACTCTGGAAAAAATCCAGGAGGCCGCGCTGGCGGAGTTCCTGGACAAGGGCTTTCAGGGTGCCTCCCTGCGGCAGATCGTGAAGAACGCCGGAGTGACCACCGGGGCCTTCTATGGCTATTTCTCCAGCAAGGAGGCCCTGTTTAACGCCCTGGTGGAGCCTCACGCCGCCGCCCTCATGGGTAAGTTCATGGAAGCCCAGACCTTTTTTGCCGAGCTGCCTGAGGAGCAACAGCCAGATCACATGGGGGAGGAATCCAGCAGCTGCGTCCACTGGATGGTGGACTACATCTGCCAGCACCGGGAGCCGGTGAAACTGCTCCTCACTCGTGCGGAGGGCACCAGCTATGAGCACTTCGTCCACAACATGGTGGAGGTGGAGGTGGAGTACACCCTCCAATATATGGAGGTGCTCCGCCGCCTGGGTCGGGACATCCCGGAACTGAGCCAGTCTCTGTGTCACATCATCGCCAGCGGGATGTTCAATGGTATCTTCGAGATCGTGGTCCACGATATGCCCCGGGAGCAGGCCCTGCGGGATGTGGATCACCTCCGGGACTTCTACACCGCCGGATGGCTGAAATTGATGGGGGCGTAGCCCCTGTCTTTTTTGAATATCAGTTAGTTTTTGCTAACTTTCAAAAGGAGGTTTTTGCATGAAGCAAAAGAAAAAAGTGATGTGTCTGTCCTGTTGGATTATGCGGGAAGCCACAGGGGGCTGACCTTTTTAGGACTGTTCCTGTCGGCAGTATCTATGCTGCTGAGCATGGCCCCCTACATCTGTATCTGGCTGGTCGCCCGGGATCTGATCGAGGCGGCTCCAAACTGGACGGAGGCGCAAAGTATCACTCGGTATGGCTGGCTGGCCTTTGCATCGGCGGTGGGCGGCATCGTGCTGTATTTCATTGGGCTGATGTGTACTCACCTGGCGGCCTTCCGCACAGCGGCCAACATCCGAAAAAGGGGCGCAGCCCATGTGATGGAGGCCCCGCTGGGCTTTTTCGATGCCAACGCTTCCGGCCTGATCCGCGGACGGCTGGATGCGGCAGCCGCTGATACTGAGACACTGCTGGCCCACAATCTGGCCGACATCGTAGGCACCATCACCTTATTTCTTGCCATGCTGGTGCTGATGTTCGTCTTTGACTGGCGGATGGGTTGCGCCTGCCTGCTGGCGGCGGTGATCTCCATCCTCTCCATGTTTACCATGATGGGCGGCAAAAACGCCAGCTTTATGGCACAGTACCAAGCGGCGCTGGATCGCATGAACAAGGCTGGGACGGAATATGTCCGGGGCATCCCGGTGGTCAAGATCTTCCAGCAGACCGTCTACTCCTTCAAAGCGTTCCAGGCGTCTATCGAGGAGTACAGCCATTTTGCCGAGCATTACAATTCCCATGTGTGCAGCAAACCGCAGTCCGTCAATCTGACCTTCACCGAGGGAGCCTTTGTGTTTCTGGTGCCGGCGGCCCTGTTCCTTGCGCCGGGCGCGCTGACAAGCGGAGATTTTGCCGGGTTCCTCACCAACTTTGCCTTTTACGCGGTGTTCTCTGCCATTATCTCTACGGCGCTTGCGCGTATCATGTTTGCTTCTTCCGGCATGATGCTCGCACACACGGCTCTGGGCCGCATCGCCCAGGTCATGGACGCCCCCACGCTTCCGAGCCCTGCAAAACCCAAAGCGCCCGAGGGCAGCCGGGTGGAGTTCCGGGACGTAAGTTTTACCTACGATGGGGCGCAGACGCCTGCTCTTAACCATGTGTCCTTTACAGTAGAACCGGGGCAGACCGTGGCTTTCGTCGGTCCCTCCGGCGGCGGCAAAACAACGGCAGCCAGCCTGATCCCCCGGTTCTGGGACGTAAGCTCCGGCGCGGTGCTGGTGGGCAACGTGGACGTGCGGGACATTGATCCCCATGTACTTATGGACCAGATCGCCTTTGTGTTCCAGAACAGCCGGCTGTTTAAGGCTTCCATCCTGGAAAACGTCTGTGCCGCAAAACCGAATGCCAGCCGCGAAGAGGTGCTCGCCGCTCTTGCAGCCGCCCAGTGCGGAGATATTTTGGAAAAACTGCCCCAGGGCATGGACACGATGATCGGCACCGAGGGTACCTACCTGTCCGGCGGTGAACAGCAGCGCATCGCCCTGGCCCGGGCTATTTTGAAGGATGCCCCCATTGTGGTGCTGGACGAGGCCACCGCTTTTGCTGACCCGGAGAATGAGGCGCTGATCCAGAAAGCCTTTGCAAAACTGACGAAGGACCGCACCGTCATCATGATCGCGCACCGGCTGTCCACAGTGGTAGGCGCGGATCAGATCCTTGTACTGGACAAAGGAGAAGTCCTGGAACGGGGCACCCATGAGGAACTGACCGCCGCTGGCGGGCTGTATGCCAGGATGTGGGCGGACTATACCCAGGCGATAAAGTGGAAGATCGCCAGCGGCTCGTGAGAAAGGGGTGGAAGAAATGTTCAGCAAAGAATTTCAGCGTAAATACGCCCTGACGGACCAGGGGCTAAAAAACACCAAAAGAGGCGCAGCCTGGACCGTCATTACCAATCTGGTAGTCATGGGCGGTATGGGCATCCTGTATCTGCTGATGGGGAACTTTATGGACACACTGACGGACGGCGCGCCCCTGCCTGGGGCTGTACTGCCAATCGCTTTGACCATCGCATTTATCCTTTTGTCTTTTTTGACACACCTGCAGCAATACCACGCTACCTATGGCCTGGTGTATGATGAGGTCCAGGCCACACGCCTTCATCTGGCGGAGCGGCTGCGTAAACTTCCCCTGGGTTACTTCGGCAAGCGCGACCTGGCAGACCTTACGGAAACGCTGATGGGCGATGTAAACCGGATGGAACATGTTTGGAGCCATGTGCTGGGATACCTGTACGGGGCCTACATCTCCACCGCCATCATCGCCGTGTGTCTGATGATCTACGACTGGCGGCTGATGCTCGCCTGCCTGTGGGGCGTGCCGGTGGCTTTCGCCCTGCTGTTCGGAAGCCGAAAAATCGCCGCCCGCAGTTCCGAGGTAACGAAAGCGGCTGCCATACGGGTGTCCGATGGTATCCAGGAAGCTCTTGAAAACATCCGGGAAATCCGGGCCACGAATCAGGAGGAGCGGTATCTGGCCGACCTTTATGAAAAGATCGACCAGCACGAAAAGGTCACGATCAAGGGAGAACTGACCACCGGGTTATTCATCAATGCCGCCAGCGTGATCATGCGTCTGGGCGTAGCGACTACCATCCTGACGGGTGCCAGCCTGATCTTGTCCGGGCAGATCGACTTCATGCTGTTGTTCCTGTTCCTTCTGGTCATCACCCGAGTGTACGCCCCCTTCGACCAGAGCCTGGCCCTGGTTGCGGAGATGTTTGTCTCCCAGGTATCCGCCGACCGTATCAATGAGATCTACGAGACTCCCACCGCAACGGGGGCCGATACATTTCAGCCAAAGGGACATGACATCGTATTTGACCATGTGGGCTTTGCCTATGACAAAAAGCAGGTGCTCCGGGATGTGAGCTTCACCGCAAAAGAGGGGGAAGTCACAGCTCTGGTGGGGCCATCCGGCTCCGGCAAAAGCACCTGTGCGCGTCTGGCCGCCCGCCTGTGGGATATTACGGCTGGTCGTATTACCGTGGGCGGCGTGGACATTTCCACGGTGGACCCGGAGGTGCTTCTTACAGACTACTCCATGGTGTTCCAGGATGTGGTTCTCTTTGATGACACGGTGATGGAGAACATCCGCCTGGGCAAGCGCGGCGCGACAGATGATGAGGTGCGCGCCGCCGCCAAGGCCGCCAACTGCGATGAATTTGTGCAGCGGCTCCCCCAGGGCTATGACACGCCCATTGGGGAAAACGGCGCCAAACTCTCCGGCGGGGAGCGGCAGCGAATTTCGATTGCCAGGGCCCTGCTGAAGGACGCGCCGGTGGTGCTGCTGGACGAGGCAACCGCCAGTCTGGACGTGGAGAATGAGAGCGCCGTCCAGGCCGCCCTCTCCCGCCTGCTTCGGGGCAAGACGGTGCTGGTCATCGCCCACCGGATGCGCACCGTGGCGGGGGCGGACCATATCGTGGTGCTGGAGGACGGCCATGTGGCCCAGCAGGGCGCCCCGGCAGAGCTGATGGAACAGGGCGGCCTCTACCGCCGCATGGTGGAGTTTCAGAGCGAGAGCGCCCAGTGGCGGCTGAACGGTACGGAGGCATAACGCCTTTTGAAATCTGATAGAAAAGGGCACGGCTCAATCGAGCCGTGCCCTTCTGCGATATTCCAGCGGTGGGCAGCCGAACTGCCTGGCAAAGACCGCCGCGAATTTACTTTGATTTTCGTAGCCCACCTGTGCCGCGATCTCGGCCACCCGCAGTTCGGTGTCCCGTAGCAACTCTGCCGCCCGGCGCATCCGTGCCTCCCGCAGGAATATGGAGAGATTTTCCCCGAACACGCCCCGGAAGTAGTTTTTCAGACTGGTTTCGCTCACCTGAAACCGCTCGGCCAACTCCCGTGCCGTGTGGTTCTGGCTCAAATCGGCGCACAGGATCTCCCGGGTTTCCCTGGCAATGGCCACCTGGGAGCGGGTGAAGTAGCGGATCGACGGACTGGCCTCCACAGGCTGGCGCTTCACTTCCCAGAGCAGCCGGGCGGAGAGCAGCTTGATCAGACCCAGTTCATGGGAATCCCGCAGCTGCCACAGTTCATCCAGCGCCGTCTGAACGGTGGGCGGAGTAGAGGCCAGATACAGGCGGCGGTGGGTGTGCAGATGCTCCATGATCTCCTCCGGGCTGACCTCACTCTCCTGAAAGAGAGGATAGGGCTGCCGGGACAGCGCATCCAGATCAAGAAACAACTCGATCCCCTCGTAGAGACTTCCGGGATAGCAATATTCCTCCTGGGCCTGCTGTGTCCCCACAGCCATATACCCCTGGGAGAGAAAGGCGAACTGGCCGTCATCCAGCGCCACCTCACAGCGGCCCTTCTGACAGAAATTCAAAAGGAGGATATTGTTTGCCTCGGCCTGCGCCAGAGGCCAGACTTGGGTATAGATCCGGTTGAAGGAGAGGATCACACCTTCCCACAGGGAGAACAGCCGTAGACTGCCGTTTTCCGGTCCACGGAGCGTCATCACGGCGGCTTTCCCGTCGGGACGGACCTCCACGCCGCCGGGGAAACGCCCAGCGTCAAAGAGTTGTATCAAGTTGGACATAAATGTTTCCTCCGTTGTGTTCTCTTGCTCTGATTGTATCGAACCGGGAGCGTCCCGTCAATGGGACAAGGAAAAACAAATGCTGTTTGGAGCCAAAACGCTGGAATGGAGTTGGTGACAGGCAAAGAGATGTGCTATTCTGTTCTATGGTTAGCAATAACTAACGATTAGAAACAGGAGGAACAGAAACATGTCTCAATCATTGGAACAGGGAAAACGGAAACTGACAGCAAAGGACGCCATCACCGCCGGCGCGCTGGGAGCGGTGTGCATCGCCATCCGCTTTGTTTTTATGCTGGTGGGAGGCGTCAGTCCTTATGTGTGGTTTGCCACCCACTTTATTGATGCCATCCTGATTGGGCCGGTGTTCATGTTGATGGTTGCCAAAGTGCGAAAGAACGGTCCCTTTCTGCTCACCAGCCTTGTCACCGGCGTGGTGCTGGTAGCCGCCACATGGATGTTCCCCATCACCGGGCTGGTGGGCGGACTTCTGTGTGAGCTGTGCCTGCGGGCCGGGCAGTTCAGGCAGAAGAGCTGGCTGGTGCTGGGCTTCTTCTGCTTCAATCTTGGATTCATCGGGGACTTCCTGCCCCTGTGGTTCACCAAAGAGAGCTATCTGGAGTATGCCGCCCAGATGATGGATGCCGGCTATATGGCCACCATGGAGGGCCTACTAACTTGGCCGATGTTCGGGATCATCGTGCTGAGTATCCTGGTGGGCTCCATCCTGGGCGCCCTGCTGGGCATGAAGCTCATGCGCAAGCACTTCGTCAAGGCCGGGCTGGCACAATGAGGGCGCGGACCGCCCGCGGTTCCTTTCTGGACCCACGGACCAAAATCCTGATTTGGCTGCTGGCCAATGTGGTGGTGTTCACCTGGACTCCGGCGGTGTTCCGCATCGCCGTGATGCTGGTCTACTTCGGCCTATTCCTGCTGGAGCGGAAGGGAAAGATGCTGGTGGGCCTGCTGCTGGTCTATCTGGTCATTGTGGCAGTACAGTTCTGGCTGTTGCCGCTGCTGCCTGGCTCTCTTGCCACGGTCTTTGCCACAGTGACCTATTTCATTCTGGTCTTTCCCTGCATTGCCGGCGGGGCTTACATCATTGCCACTACCAGTGTCAGCCAGTTCATGGCCGCTCTGGAACGGTTGGGGGCGCCCCGGAGCTTTTCCATCACTCTGGCGGTGACCCTCCGTTTTCTGCCGGCGCTTCGCCAGGACTTCCGGCATATCCGGGACGCTATGGCTCTGCGCCAGATCCACGGCCTGGAGGAAAAATTGGAGTGTGTTTATGTCCCCATGCTCATGGGGGCGGCCCAGACAGCGGAGGAACTCAGCGAGTCCGCCACCGCCCGAGGCATTGAGCACCCGGGGAAAATGTCCTCCTGGCGGCCCATCGGATTCCACATTCAGGATGTGACCGTTGTCCTGCTGTTCCTGGCCCTGTGCGTGGGTGGGATCTGCTGCAAGGGGGTGCTCCCGTGATCACCTTCGACCATGTGACGTACACCTATGAAGGGCAGACTAAGCCCAGCCTTCGGGATTGTTCTTTTACGGTAGAACCGGGAGAACTGATCCTTTTCACCGGCGAGAGCGGGTGCGGCAAGACCACGATCATCAAGCTCATCAACGGGCTGATCCAGCATGGCGGAGGCGGGACTTTGGAAGGCGCCGTCACAGTGGACGGCCGGGATGTGGCTGGGACGCCCCTGTGGGAGCTGGCGCAAACCGTGGGCTCCGTGTTTCAGAACCCCAAGTCTCAGTTCTTCAATCTGGACACCACCGGCGAGGTGCTCTTTGGCCTGGAGAGCCGGGGAGCCTCTCGGGAGGAAATGTCCCGGGCCCTGGATTCCGCCGTTCAGGTCTGCGGCGTGGGCCCGCTCCTGGATCGAAATATCTTTGCCCTATCCGGCGGGGAGAAGCAGCGCATCGCCTGCGCCAGCGCATGGGCCATGGGACCGAAGGTGTTTGTGTTGGATGAGCCCTCCTCCAATCTGGACGGAGAAGGCATACGTCAACTGCGGGACATTCTGAGGCGGCTGAAAGCAGCGGGAAAAACCGTCCTGGTGGCGGAGCACCGTCTGTGGTACGCTGCCGACCTGGCTGACCGGGTGCTTTATCTGCGGGAAGGGCAGCTGGAGCAGATTTACACCGGGGCGGGGTTCTTGGCTTTGACGGAAGAGAAACGGCGCTCCATGGGTCTGCGGAGTTTGACGGAGGTGCCGCTGCCGGAGCCGCACCCGTCATCGGAAACGGGCGGTCTGACGGTACGAGGCCTTCGGGCTTCCTACGGCGGCAGAACAGTCTGGCAGGATGTGTCCTTTACCGCACCCCGAGGACAGATCACAGCCATTACCGGTCACAACGGGGCGGGCAAGACCACTTTGGCCCGATGCCTGTGCGGTTTGATGAAGGAGCAGGCCGGGACGATCCTATGGGACGAAAGCCCCTTGGGCCGAAAAGAAAGACGGCGAAAGGCTTTCCTCATCATGCAGGATGTGAACCTCCAGCTTTTTGGAGACAGCGTGCTGACGGAAGCGAGGCTGGGCAGCACAGCCACAGAGCAGGAGGCTCTGGCCGCCCTGGATCGGATGGATCTGGCCCAGTACACCCAGGCGCACCCGTTGGCGCTCTCTGGTGGGCAGAAGCAGCGTCTGGCCATTGTGGACGGCTGCCTCAGCGGAAAAGAGTTGCTGATCTTCGACGAACCCACCAGTGGTCTGGACTACGCCCACATGCTGGAGGTGAGCAGGCTCCTCCGGGAGCTGGCAAAACAGGGGCTGTGCGTGGTGGTCATCACCCATGACGGGGAGTTCCTGCGGGAAAGCGGCGCCCAGACGGCGGAGTGGGTGCCAAAGGAACGGCTCCAATAATATTTACACCCATACAGCGGAAGGAGGCTCACGCATGGCATTGCACGCATCCGGCGAGGACTATCTGGAGGCCATCCTTGTTCTCCATAAGAAGATGGGCATGGTGCGCTCCGTGGATGTCGCCCGGCACATGGAAGTGTCCAAGCCCAGCGTGTGCCATGCGGTAGCGACCCTGCGGGAAGGGGGCTTCCTGACAATGGACAGCGACTATTTCCTGCACCTGACCGATGTGGGGCGGGAAGTGGCAGAGCAGATCTATGAAAAGCACCGCTTCTTTACCGACCGGCTGATTGAAGCCGGCGTAGACCCGGAAGCGGCGGAACGGGACGCTTGCCGGATGGAGCACGTCATCAGTCAGGAGTCCTTCGAGCGTCTGCGCGATGCCTATAAAACAAAAAAAGAATAATCTGCCCGCATGGCAAACGGGTAAAACAGTAACGCGGCCGGGCACATCGAACCCGACCGCGTTACTCGTCTTTCTGGAAAGCTTCCGCCTGTTTGCAGAGCGCGATAAATTTTTCAATCTCTGCTTCGCTTTTCCCGGCAAAAAAGTCCACGACTGTTTTCGAGACTGTCTGATTTACCATTTCTAGGAAAATGGCGGCGCCCACGCTGATATTCAATTCTTTGGCGACAAGGACCACCGTTTCAAATTTCGGATTACTCTTGCCAGTCTCCAAATCTATGATCGTGCGGGGGTTCATACCGAGGCGTTCAGCTA
>ERZ827037.188-NODE-188-length-79015-cov-17.019352_pt1 | contig 79015 bp, 76 predicted proteins | sample MGYA00519924_ERZ827037 | MGnify/ENA primary metagenome ERZ827037 (study PRJEB31778, sample SAMEA3449250) | human gut metagenome | biome: human gut; feature: human-associated habitat; material: faeces | place: United Kingdom | collected 2010/2012 ... | reverse complement strand
CTTTTCAGCGGACATGAGCTAAATCTCAGTGGTCCTATTTTCTTGCTTCTTAGCCCGTCGGAAGTCATTCTTTCCGGCGGCCCTTGGCGCTCAAGTATAATACCATACCTCCCGAAGTTTGGCAAGCCCTTTTTGCCCCTTTTTTGTCTTTTTGACTTTTTGTACAGTTTTGTTGCAGAAATCGCACTCTCTTTTGATCGCTCCCCCTTTTGCATCTTTTTCTCCATTTATAATGTATTATATAGTGCGGACAGGTATAGTTTCTGCCGGATATTACACCATGGAGAGGGTCTGAACTGTCAAGCAGATTTTGTCCTGAAAAAAGCCCCTGTTTTTTGTCAGAAGCACCAAAACACAAAATCTTGTGGTCATAGCCTTGACTTATCACTAAATAGTGATATCATGAAATCACTATTTAGGATTTTGCGGCGGGCAGTGGCACACACTAAAGTGTGCAGCCGCCTTTATCAGAACAGGACAGATACAGCAGACCAAATGGAGGAGTTCCTATGAAGATCATCAAGCGCAACGGGGCCGAAGTGCCTTTTGACATTACCAAGATCATCACCGCAGTGGGCAAAGCCAGCGAGTCGATGAGCGAACAGAACCGCCTGACCCGGGACCAGATCACCCAGATCGCTGCGGATGTTGCGGACCAGTGCCAGGCGCTGAACCGGGCTGTAAACGTGGAGGAGATCCAGGATATGGTGGAGAACCAGCTCATGGACATCCGGGCCCACGACGTTGCCCGCCACTATATCACCTACCGTTATGTGCAGAGCCTGAAGCGTCAGACCAACACCACGGACGAGCGCATCCTCAGCCTGATCGAGTGCCAGAACGAGGAGGTCAAGCAGGAGAACGCCAACAAAAACCCCACTGTCAACAGCGTACAGCGGGACTATATGGCCGGTGAGATCTCCAAAGACCTGACCAACCGCCTGCTGCTGGCTCCGGATATCGTCAAGGCACACCAGGAGGGTCTGATCCACTTCCACGACTCGGACTATTTTGCCCAGCATATGCACAACTGCGATCTGGTGAACCTGGAGGATATGCTGCAGAACGGCACCGTTATCTCCGGCACCTATATCGAGAAGCCCCATAGCTTCTCCACCGCCTGCAATATTGCCACCCAGATCATTGCCCAGGTGGCCTCCAACCAGTACGGCGGTCAGAGCATCAGCCTGACCCATCTGGCCCCCTTTGTGGACGTCTCCCGCAAGAAGATCGCCGCAGAGGTCGAGGTGGAGATGGAGGGTCTGGAGGTAAGCGCTGAGCGCAAGCGGGAGATCGTGGAGCGCCGTCTGCGCAACGAGATCAACCGGGGCGTACAGACCATCCAGTACCAGGTCGTCACCCTGATGACCACCAACGGCCAGGCTCCGTTCATCACCGTATTTATGTACCTGGGCGAGGCCCGCAACCCGCAGGAGAAGGCAGACCTGGCTATTATTATCGAGGAGACCATCCGTCAGCGCTACCAGGGCGTCAAGAACGAGGCCGGGGTCTGGATCACGCCGGCTTTCCCCAAGCTGATCTATGTGCTGGAGGAGGACAACATCCACCCCGACTCCCCCTATTATTATCTGACCGAGCTGGCCGCCAAGTGCACCGCCAAACGTCTGGTACCGGACTACATCTCGGAAAAGAAGATGCTGGAGATGAAGGTGGACAAAAACGGCGAGGGCCACTGCTACACCTGCATGGGCTGCCGCAGCTTTTTGACTCCCTATGTGGACCCGGAGACCGGCAAGCCCAAATATTACGGCCGCTTCAACCAGGGCGTGGTGACCATCAACCTGGTGGACGTGGCCTTGAGCTCCGGCGGAAACTTTGAAGAGTTCTGGAAGATCTTTGACGAGCGCCTGGAGCTGTGCCACCGTGCGCTGCAGGCCCGGCATAAGCGGTTGCTGGGCACCCCCAGCGACGCCGCCCCCATCCTGTGGCAGTACGGCGCTTTGGCCCGCCTGAAGAAGGGCGAAAAGATCGACAAGCTGCTGTTTGGCGGCTACTCTACCATCAGCCTGGGATATGCGGGCCTGTATGAGTGTGTCAAGTATATGACCGGCAAGAGCCACACCGATGCCGGCGCCAAGCCCTTTGCCCTGAGCGTGATGCAGCACATGAACGACAAGTGCACCGTCTGGAAGAAGGCCGAAAACATGGATTACTCCCTGTACGGCACCCCGCTGGAGTCCACCACCTACAAATTCTCCAAGTGCCTGCAGAAGCGCTTCGGCATCATTCCCGGCATCACGGACAAAAACTATATCACCAACAGCTACCACGTCCACGTTTCGGAGCCTATCGATGCCTTCACCAAGCTGAAATTTGAGAGCGAGTTCCAGAAGCTGTCCCCCGGCGGCGCCATCAGCTATGTGGAGGTGCCCAATATGCAGGACAACCTGGAAGCAGTGATGAGCGTGCTGCAGTTCATCTACGACAACATCATGTATGCCGAGCTGAACACCAAGTCCGACTACTGCCAGTGCTGCGGCTACGACGGCGAGATCCAGATCGTGGAGGACGACGGCAAGCTGGTATGGCAGTGCCCCAAATGCGGCAACCGGGACGAGAACAAGCTGAATGTAGCCCGCCGCACCTGCGGCTATATCGGTACCCAGTTCTGGAACCAGGGCCGCACCCAGGAGATCAAGGATCGCGTTTTGCACCTGTGATCCTCCCCTTTTGCATCTATGCTGGCCCGTGCGTGCACGGGCCGGTATTTTTAGGAGACTGAGAGCATGAACTACGCAGAGATCAAATACTACGACATCGCCAATGGGCCGGGCGTGCGTACCAGCCTGTTCGTCTCTGGATGCCGTCACCACTGCCCCGGCTGCTTCAACCAGGTAGCGTGGGACTTTGGGTTTGGCAAGCCCTTTGACAAGCCCACCCGCAACGCCATTTTTGCGGCCTGCCAGCCGGATTATATCTCCGGGCTGTCCCTGCTGGGGGGCGAGCCTATGGAGCCGGAAAACCAGCGGGAACTGCTGCCCTTTGTACGCAACTTCAAAGCGCTGTACCCCAACAAAACGGTATGGTGCTACTCCGGCTACACCTGGGAGCAGCTGACCGGCGCCATCCCCTGCCACGCCCGGTGCGAAGTCACCGACCAGCTGCTGAGCCTGCTGGACGTCCTGGTGGACGGCCGGTTCGTCCAGGCGGAGTATGACATCTCGCTGCGGTTCCGGGGCAGTGCCAATCAGCGCCTGCTGGACGTGCCCCGCTCACTGGCGGCTGGCGCCCCGGTATGGTGGGTGGACAAAGAGGTCTTTTCTACCCACAGCATGAACTAAACACCCCCTGCAAAAACAAAAGCCGATGGGTTTTCCACCCTTTTTCAAAAGCAAGTGGAAAACACATCGGCTTTTTTCTTTTTGTCTGTCCCAAAAGCGGGCCTGCGGCGGTGTTCTTGTTCAGCTGCGGCTCTCCACCGCATCCTCGATCAAGCGCAGGAACTCCACCCCATAGCGGGCTGCTTTTTTCTCGCCTACACCGGTGATGTTCAGCAGCTCGTCCAGGCTCAGGGGCTTTTTGCGGGCCATCTCCCGCAGTGTGGCATCGTTGAACACCATATAGGCAGGCAGATTCTGTTTGCCGGCCAGCCGCTTGCGCAGAGCGTACAGCCCCGCCAGCAGCTTTTCCTCAAATTCGGTCAGCGACTCGCTTTCTGCCGCAGCCGGGCGGCGGCGGGCCGGTTTGACCGGTGCGGCGGGCATCGACGCTGCTTCGGCAGCAGCCTGCGCAGCCAAACAGCAGGAACAGCTGCCGCAGCGGGCAGGGGCCTGCTCTCCAAAATAATTCAGGATGAACCCCCGCAGGCAGCGGGGCGTAGTGGAGTAAAAGGTCATGTACTTGAGCCGTTCCTCCGCCTTGCGGGCTGCCTCGGCCTTGACATCCGCCGGCAGGCCGTTGTCCGCCTCCTGCTCCTTTTCGATAAAAAAGCGGATGGTGCGCACATCGGTGCCGGAATACAGCAGCGTACACCGGGCAGGGTCTCCGTCCCGCCCGGCCCGGCCTGCCTCCTGGTAGTAGCTTTCCAGGTCTTTAGGCATATTATAATGGATGACGAAGCGGACATTGGGTTTATCGATGCCCATGCCAAAGGCATTGGTGGCCACCATCACCTGCACACGGTCATACAAAAAATCGTCCTGGTTTTTGCGGCGCACCTCCGGCTCCAGCTTTGCGTGGTAAGCGGCCGCCCGGATGCCCCGGCTCTGCAAAAGACGGGTGGTATCGTCCACCTGGCGGGTGGTGCTGCAATAGACGATGCCCGCATTCTCCCCCTCCTGCAGCACCAGCTCCAGCAGAACAGACGGCTTCTCGCTGGGCAGCGCACGGCGGGTGGCAAAATACAGGTTTGGGCGGTCAAAGCTGGCGGTCACTTCATACGGAGCCTGCAGCGCCAGATGGGTGCGGATATCCTCCCGCACCCGGGCGGTGGCTGTAGCGGTAAAGGCCCCCACCACCGGACGCTGGGGCAGGCTGTCCACAAAGTCCCGGATGCGCAGGTAGCTGGGTCGGAAATCCTGCCCCCACTGGCTGATGCAGTGGGCCTCGTCCACCGTCACCATGCTGATGGGCTGCTCCTGGGCAAAACGCTGGAACCCCGGCATCTCCAAGCGCTCCGGCGCTACATAGATGATCTTATACCATCCTTCTCTGGCACGGCGCAGCATCAAAGCCTTTTGGTTATCGGTAAGGCTGTTGTTCAAAAAGGCCGCCGCTACACCTGCCTGTACCAGCGCCCCCACCTGGTCCTTCATCAAACTGACCAGGGGCGATACCACGATGGTGATGCCCGGCAAGGCCAGCGCCGGGACCTGGTAGCATAAAGATTTGCCCGCTCCGGTGGGCATCACCGCCAGCACATCCTGTCCGGACAAAAGCTTGGATACGATCTCTGCCTGGCCGGGCCGGAAACGGTCATAGCCAAACACTTTCTTTAGGATCTCCTGGGGCTGCATCTCCCTCTCGCCTGCCTTTCTGGGGTCGGTCTTGCTGAAAAACAGGCGCCTTGCCTGTCACGATCTTTATCAGTATACCACGTTCCGCAGGGTTTTGGGCTGCTTTTACGTTCTAATTCATGAACAATCTACAAAAAGTCCGGGGATTTATGGCGGGGGATAGCATTTCCTGTACGAAAATGCTATACTGATACTACAATATTCCATCCCCCGGTACTGTCACTGGCGGATACCACAAGAAAATACTCTGCCGCCGTTGCCTGCCAGCGGCGGCGGCTTACAAAGAGAGGTTTGACCTATGTCTCAAAAACTGATCACCTTCGCTGTGCCTTGCTACAACTCAGCGGATTATATGCGCCACTGTGTCCAGACCCTTCTGGCCGCCGGGGAAGACGCCGAGATCATCCTGGTGGACGACGGCTCCACCAAGGACGACACCCCCGCTATCTGCGATGAGTTTGCTGCCAAGTACCCCACCATCGTCAAGGCCATCCACCAGGAGAACGGCGGCCACGGTGAGGGCGTCAACCAGGGTCTGCGCAACGCCACCGGCCTGTACTACAAGGTGGTGGACAGCGACGACTGGCTGGATACCGACAGCCTGCAAAAGCTGCTGACCCGCCTGCGCACCCTGATCCAGCAGGACCTTGCCCCGGATATGCTGATCTGCAACTACGTGTATGAGCACGTGGAGGACGGCACCACCCACACTGTGCGCTATACCAACGTGTTCCCCACCGAGCGTCTGTTCAACTGGGTCCACGTGGGGCATTTCCGCCCGGACCAGCATCTGCTGATGCACTCGGTGATCTACCGCACCGAGGTGCTGCGCCGCTGCGGCATGGTGCTGCCCAAGCACACCTTCTATGTGGACAACATCTTTATCTACCAGCCCCTGCCCTATGTCAAGAGCATGTATTACATGAACCTGGATCTGTACCGCTACTTCATCGGCCGGGCAGACCAGAGCGTCAATGAGAGCGTCATGGTCAAGCGGGTGGACCAGCAGCTGCGGGTCACCCGCCACATGATCGACTGCCAGGACCTGGACCAGCTGCAGAACACGCCGCGCCTGCGCAGCTATATGCTGCACTACCTGTCCATGATGATGGCGGTCAGCGACATCTTCCTGCTGCTGGACGGCAGCCCCGAAGCCTATGAGAAAAAGGCCGCCCTGTGGGAGTACCTCAAGACCCACACCAGCCCCCAGGTGTACCGCGCCATCCGCACCAGCATTGGCGGCGTGACCAACCAGTCCACCGCTTTGGGCAACAAAGTGGTGCTGAAGGGCTACCGCATGGCCCGGAAGATCTTCAAATTCAACTGATCCTGCAAACATACAGGGGCCGCCCCAAAATGGGGCGGCCCCTGTTTTTTATTGCGGCTGCTGCGGGTCGTCCAGATACTCCAGCATCTGGATACGGGGCGGCAGTGCCGGGTCTGCATAGGGCAGCACCGATTGCTGGGCGGCTGTGTCCTCCGGCTCAGCGGGACCCAGCTCCAGCCAGAACGCCTCCTGCGGGTCCGGCAGCTCCGGGGTCTTGGTCTCCTCCGTCATACAAGACATCCCTCCTTTTGCATAAAGGATGCTGCGCCCGCCCATGCTTTATGCATCCGCATCTTAAAAGGAGGCTTTTTACCATGCATACCAGTGGATGGCGACCCTTTTGGACCGCCCTCTGGGCCGGGCTGCTGGTGCTGCTGCCCCTTGCCGGGGGCACGCTGCTGCTCACCCGTCAGGCCGCCCGCGCCCGTACCCAGACCGCCCAGCCCCAAAGCGGGGTGGCTGTGGCCCTGCCCCGCAAAAACCACCAGGCCACCCTGCTGCTCTGCCTGGCCGGAGACCAGCCGGGTTTTGTGCTGTGCTACCTCAACGCCAGCCAGAACTGTCTGCATCTGCTGACCCTGCCCGGCGAGCTGGACCTGCCCGCCGGTGCAGCAGGCAGCACCCTGGCCCAGTGCTACCACACCGCCGGGCCAGCCCGGTGCCGGGAGGCTCTGACCACAGCGCTGGCCCTGCCGGAGGACACCCTTTATCTGGCCCTGGCTCCGGAGCGGATGCAGGCGCTGGCTGCACCCTTTGGCACGCTGCGGGTCAGTTTTTCCGGCGCAGTCCCTGCCGAGACACTGCACCAAGCGGGGCTGACCGCTGCCGTGCAGACCATGACCGCCGCCGAAGCCGCCCGTCAGCTGACCCAGTTGGCAGAGCAGGCCGACCCTTACCCCCTAGCCTGCGCCCGGGCCGCGGTATGGGAGGCATTTTTCCGCCAGAAGCTGGAGCAGCTGCCTGCCGCCCTGCCGGATGCTCTGCGCAAGCAAAGCCCCCACGCCCTGACCGACCTGGCTGCCCAGGACTACTACCGTTTGGAGGAAACGCTGGAGTTCCTGGCCAACAACAGCGCAGAGATCCAGGCCGCCGCCCTGCCCGGTGCGCAGCAGGCAGGGCGCTACACCCTGACCGATGCTTCCCAGGCTGCGGTACAGAGCTTTTTCAACCTCAGCCCGGCCTGCGCACAATCCGCATCCGATAAGGAGCCATAACCCAGCACCAACGTCCCTTTGCAGCCCTGGGTGCTGCCGTCCAGACAATAATCACTGAGCAGCGCCACCCGCACCCCCTGCCGGGCCGCCATGCGGCGCAGGATGTGGTCCGGCGCCGGGTCCCGCAGGCGCAGCAGCAGATGCAGCCCGGTATGCAGCCCTTCCAGGGTGATCTCCCCCGGGCTGAACGCCCGGTCCAGCCCCTGCACCAGACCATCCCGCCGGGCTTTATATGCCACCCGCTCCCGGGCCAGATGCCGGGCAAAATATCCGCCTGTGATAAAGCGGGCCAGCGTCTGCTGCTCAAAGCGGCCCACCGTGCCCGCATAGAGGGCGTAGGCCCGCTGCCAGGCAGGCAGCAGATGCTCCGGCAGGACCATATACGCAATGCGGATGCCGGGGGCAAGGCTCCGGGAACAGGTGGACAGATACACCACCGGCCCATCCGCCCCCGCCATGCCCTGCAAGCTGGGCAGCGGGCGGGTGTCAAAGCGGAACTCAGAGTCATAGTCGTCCTCAATGATCAGCCGTCTGCCCTGCCCCCGTGCAGCCCAGTGCAGCAGCTCGGTCCGGCGGGGGGCCGGCATGGTGACTCCGGTGGGGAACTGATGGCTGGGGGTCACATAACACACCGCCGCACCGGAGTCCTCCAGCGCCTGCACCGACATCCCCTCCCGGTCCACCGGCAGGCAGCAGCAGGACACCCCGTTGTTTTCCAGCACCTGTTTGGCCCGCGGGTAGCCGGGCGTTTCCACTGCCGCCGGGCCGGGCAGCAGCGGGGCCAGCAGCCCCAGCAGATACTCCAGCCCTGCCCCCACCACGATCTGATGGGCGCCGCACCGCACGCCCCGGTACTGGGCCAGATACTCTGCCAGCGCCTGCCGCAGCTCCGGGTCCCCTTGGGCATCCCCCGGCGCCAGCAGCTGCGGGCTGGAATACAGCAGTTCCTTTTGCAGCCGCGCCCAGGTCCGTGCCGGGAACAGCCCAGTATCCACCCCGCGGGTGGACAGATCCAGCTGCACCGGCGGTGCCGGAGCTGCCAGGGCTGGCTGCGCCGGCACCGGCTCCGGCAAAGGCGGCTGACAAAGGTTTGGCTGCACATAAAATCCGCTTCGGGGGCGGCTTTCTAGGTAGCCTTCCGCCGTCAGCATCTGGTACGCTGTATCCACCGTATTGATGGAGACCGATAGTTCTGCCGCCAGGCTGCGCTTGCCCGGCATCCGGGTCCCGGCCGGTACTGCCCCCGCCCGCAGCTCAGCCGTCAGGCTGCGGTACAGCTGCTCATACAGCGGCACCTGGGACCCCGGGTCCAGGGCCGTGGTCAGATGAAACACAAAAGACCCCCTCCTTTTGGGGGAAAGCCCCCAAACTGATACCATAAAAAAACTTTATTCTGGGTATTCACATAGGTTCAGTTGCTCGTATAATAGGAGTATGCCGATCCGGCGCGGCAAAGTCAAGAGATCCGAGGGGGAATGTGAATCTATGTCTACTACTGCGATGTGGCTGCTGCTGGCAGCTGTGATTATTGCCATCCTGTTTTTCAGCGTCCTGTATAAGCGGCGCTTCACCGTCCATGAACTGGCCCTGACCGGCGTAATGGCGGCGCTGAGTTTGGTGGCCTATCTTTTCTTCCGGCTGCCCTTTTACGGCGGAAGTTCCTTTCATCTGGGCAACACCTTCACGGCGCTGACGGCGCTGCTGCTGGATGGTGTTTCCGGCGGACTGGCCGGTGCCATCGGCCTGGCTCTGGCCGATATCCTGGCGGGAGACCCGGGTTATGCAGTGACCACCTTTGTGCTGAAATTCCTGATCGGCATCTGCTGCGGTGCTGTGGCCCACAAGCTGCTGCATCTGCGTGCGCAGGACCCTCACAGCAAGGGGTACCTGCTCAAGGTCTCGGCAGCTGCCGGGTCCGGCCTGCTGCTGAACGTGTTCACCGACCCTCTGCTGGGGTACTTCCGCAACGTGTACATTTTTGGCCAGCAGTATACTGTGGCCCAGGCTCTGTCCAAGGTAGCCGGGGGCGTCACCCTGGTCAACAGCATCGTTTCTACGATCTGCGCTGTGGCGCTTTACCTGGCACTGCGCCCTGCCCTGGAGCGTGCCAACCTGCTGCCCAAGCACAAAAACTGAGCGCTCTGCTCCGTTTGCAAAACAACAAATATTCCGATCCTTTTGATGGCTGGCGGGTCTCCGCCGGCCATTTTTTGCGCCGACACCGGCCGCCGGCATAACCGCCGCCCCAAGCTCATATGCTGTTCATGAAGTCTTGAACGATTGGGGAGGAATGGGCATTGTTTGTGGTCACATTAAACCGAAAAAACCTAAAAACACTGGGTCTGGGCGCTATGTGCTGCGCACTGGTGGTATGCAGCGCCCTGCTGGGGCGGTACATCAGCGGGCGCACCGTCACCGCAGGGGCCAGCGTATCCGGAAAGGTAGAGAACGCACAGGACATCCAGACCTGGTTCACCGGCTATGGTCTGGAGGTGGACGGTGCCTCCATCACCGCCGACAAGGTCAAGATCCCCCGCAAGTGGGATGACAGCTTTGCCGCTTTTAACAGCGTGGTCCAGCAAAGCGGTCTGGACCTGGCCCGCTACAAAGGCAAAACGGTGGAAAAATGGGTCGCACTGATCCCCGCCGCCAGCAAAGGCGACCAGAGCAGCTACGGCGTACTTTTGGTGTACAAGAAAAAACCGGTCGGCGCCTATCTGCTGCAAAAACCCTCCGGTCTGGTCACCGGGCTAAAAGACGCCCAGGCTACTATGGCACAGCAGGTCTCCGGAGAGGATTTCTCCGGGGATTGGGGGGAGCGTCACGACGATGCACTGAACCAACGGGCACAGCAGACCTCCGGTGAGGACTTTGCCGGGGACTGGGGAGAGCGCCACGATGAAGCTCTGACCCAGAACGCACAGCAGACCTCTGGCGAGGATTTTGTAGGCGAGTGGGAGTCCGGCCAGAAGGCGCAGCAGACCTCCGGTGAGGATTTTGTGGGCGAGTGGGAGTCTGGTCAGAAAGCGCAGCAGACCTCCGGCGAGGATTTTGTGGGCGAGTGGGAATCCGGCCAGAACGCACAGCAGACCTCTGGTGAGGATTTTGTAGGCGAATGGGAATCTGGTCAGAACGCACAGCAGACCTCCGGCGAGGATTTTGTAGGCGAATGGGAGTCCGGCCAGAAGGCGCAGCAGACCTCCGGTGAGGATTTTGTAGGCGAGTGGGAGTCCGGTCAGAACGCACAGCAGACCTCCGGTGAGGATTTTGTGGGCGAGTGGGAGTCCGGCAGCAGCCAGGCACAGTACACCGACCTGCCCCTGGATGCCGAGGGATATCCGGTGGATTGAGCAGAAAAAAGAAGAATTCTGCGCCGACTGGAATTTCAACTAAAAACTTCTGTAAATATGCAACAAAAATCATCCGTAAAAATTGGCACTATAAAAGGGTGAAAAAAACTCTCACAAGGTTTATAATAGATTTAACAGCTTTGCCCTTATCTTATATAAGGGCAAAGCCTGCCCGGCCCTTTTGAGAGTCGAGGGATGAATGAAGGAGAAAATGATCATGAAGGAATTCCAGTACACGATTAAGGATGCCTGCGGCATCCACGCACGTCCGGCCGGTCTGCTGGTCAAGGTCGTGAAGGGTTTTGGCAGCACCGCCACCCTGGAGAAGGCTGGCAAGAGCTGTGACCTGCGCAAGCTGATGGCTCTGATGGGCATGGGCGTCAAGCAGGGCGACACCATCACCGTGAAGGTGGAGGGTGACGACGAAGAGGCCGCAGCCGCAGCTATCCAGCAGTTCCTGACCGAGAACGTCTGATAAGCTGGGAGTTGTCGGCGTCCCCACACGGCGACAGTGCAACAAAAGCGAGCCCTCGCGGGGATATTCTGCGAGGGCTTTTTGGGTTTTGTGCGGCACTGCCCCTAAAAGCAAAGCAAAACTTGTGTATGAAGAAGGAGAATGAGCAATGCAGGTAGGTACCGGTAAAAGCATTTTGAATGGCATTGCGGTCGGCAAGCTGAAGATCTACAAAAAAAAGAGCACGGTCATCTCCACATGCCCGGTCAAGGACACCGCTATGGAGCTGGAGCGGTTTGAGCAGGCACGGGCCAAAGCCATCGAACAGCAGACCGCTTTGTACGAAAAAGCCCTGGACGAAGCCGGCGAGGACATTGCAGAGGTGTTCAACATCCACGCCATGATGCTGGATGACGACGACTTTGTGGATGCCATCAAGGATATCATCCAGAACCAGATGATGTGCGCCGAGTATGCGGTCAAGACCGCCGGCGACAACCAGGCCGCCGTTTTTTCCGCTATGGACGACCCCTATCTTCAGGCCCGCAGCGCCGATGTCATCGACATCGCCCAGGCGATGCTGGACATCCTGCAGGGGGTGGACAACGCCAGCCTGCAGGGCACTGAGCCCTGCATCCTGGTAGCGGAGGACCTGGCCCCCTCGGAGACGGTGCGTATGGACAAGAGCCTGCTGCTGGGCTTTATCACCCGGGAGGGCAGCTCCAACAGCCACACCGCTATCCTGGCCCGCAGCATGAACATCCCTGCCCTGATCCAGTGCAAGGACATCCAGGACGACTGGGACGGCAAGATGGCCGTAGTGGACGGCTACAACGCCTGCGTCTATGTAGACCCCACCCCCGACCTGCTGCAGAGCCTCAAGGCCCGCCAGCAGGAGGACCAGAAGAAGCAGGCCCTGCTGCAGGAGCTGAAGGGCAAGCCCAACACCACCCTGGACGGCCGCAAGATCAATGTTTTTGCCAACATTGGCGGCATGAGCGATGTGGGCGCTGTGCAGCAGAACGACGCCGGCGGCGTGGGCTTGTTCCGCACCGAGTTCGTCTACCTGAACTGCAAGGACTACCCCACCGAGGACTATCAGTTCGAGGCTTACAAGCAGGTGCTGGAAAGCCTGGCCCCCAAAAAGGTCGTGGTGCGCACCTGTGATATCGGCGCAGACAAAACTGTGGAGTACATGAAGCTGGACCATGAGGAGAATCCTGCCCTGGGCTACCGCGCCATCCGCATCTGCCTGACCCGCAAGGATTTCTTCAAGACCCAGCTGCGTGCCCTGCTGCGGGCTTCTGCCTACGGCAACATGAGCATCATGTTCCCCATGATCACCAGCCTGCGGGAGCTGCAGGATGCCAAGGCCATCCTGCAGGAGTGCCGCCAGGAGCTGCTGGCCGAGGGCAAAAAGGTGGGCGAGAATATCGAGGTCGGCACCATGATCGAGACCCCCGCCGCTGTCCTGATCGCAGACGATCTGGCCGCTGAGTGCGACTTCTTCTCCATTGGCACCAACGACCTGACCCAGTACACCTGCGCCCTGGACCGTCAGAACGCCAAGCTGGAGCCGTTCTTCAACCCCCATCACCCGGCTGTGCTGCGTGAGATCCAGATGACCATCGACGCAGGCCACCGCCACGGCATCTGGGTGGGCATCTGCGGCGAACTGGGCGCAGACACCGCCCTGACCGAGACCTTCCTGCGCATGGGCATCGACGAATTGTCGGTAAATACCAAGAGCGTGCTGCCGGTGCGCAAGATCATCCGCAGCCTGGATCTGAGCAAGCCCTCTGTAAAGTAACGCTTCTGTTTTCCCCCGGCCCAGAGCCGGGGGATTTTTATTTTGCGGCCCGGACATCCCCCCAATTTTTAGAAAAAAACAACAAATCCCCTGCAAAACACTTTGCAACGCTAAAGTAAGATGCTATACTATGGGATAAGGTACGCGCCGCTGCGCACCATTGCCACAGGAGGAACATCATGACCCAATTTTTGATCCGCTGCTTTATCAAACACCCGGAGGATACCGCCTCCCCCGCTGTCCGCACCGCCTACGGCAACCTGGCCAGTGTGGTGGGCATGGCCTGCAACCTGCTTTTGTGCCTGGGCAAGCTGGCCGCCGGAACGCTGTTCGGCTCCATTGCCATCATGGCCGATGCACTGAACAACCTTTCGGACGCATCCTCCAACCTGGTCAGCCTGGTGGGGTTCCGCCTGGCGGCCAAAGCCCCGGACGAAAAACACCCCTACGGCCATGCACGGTACGAGTACCTGGCCGGACTGGTGGTCAGTGTCACCATTCTGGGCATCGGGTTTTCTCTGCTGAAAGAATCGGCTGTGCAGCTCTACCGGCCGGATGCCATGGTATTCAGCTGGGTATCGGTGGGGGTGCTGGCTGCTTCCATCGCCGTAAAGCTCTGGCTCAGCGGCTTCTGCCGCAAGGTGGGCGGCATCATCCGCTCCGACACGCTGCTGGCAGCAGCAGCCGACAGCCGCAACGATGTGCTGAGCACCGGCGCCGTGCTGCTTTCCACGTTTGTTTACCGCTTTACCGGCTGGACCCGGCTGGATGCTCTGATGGGCCTGGCTGTGTCCGCCTTTATCCTTTGGTCGGGCTGGCATCTGGTGCTGGAGACCCTCAGTCCCCTGCTGGGCGAATGCCCGTCGCCGGAGCTGGTGGAGCACATTGAGCAGACCGTGATGAGCTACCCCGGCGTGCTGGGCGTCCACGACCTGATGGTACACGACTACGGCCCTGGCCACCAGTTCGCCTCGGTCCATGTGGAGCTGCCTGCTGAAAGCGACCCCCTGAAAGGCCATGACCTGATCGACCGCATCGAGCGGGACTTCTGGGTCAATGACCGGATGCAGGTCACCATCCACTACGACCCCATCGTTACCTCGGATGCGCAGGTGGGTGCGCTGCGCGCCCGGCTGGCCGAGTATGTGCGGCAGCTGGATGCCCGCATCTCCCTGCACGATCTGCGCATCGTCCCCGGGGATACCCACACCAATGTATTGTTTGACCTGGCCCTGCCCGCCGGTTATGCCGGGGACTACAAGCAGCTGCTGAACCAGGTGCGGCAGTTTGTGACCCAGCAGGACCCCAAATACATCCCCATCATCAAATTGGAGCAGAGCTACGCCGCCCCCGGCGGCCAATAAGCCCCGCCCCCATCCAGGAAGGAGGACCCTCTTTTGCTCAACGAGACCTATCGCAGGATGCTGGACCACAAAAGCGTGATCCGGGAGACCTTTATGTATGGGCGGCAGCGGGCTGCCCAGATCGGGGCCGAAAATGTCTTTGATTATTCTTTGGGCAACCCCAGCGTCCCCTGTCCGCCCCAGCTGACCCAGGCTATGACCGGTCTGCTGGCTTCCGCCGACCCGGTGGAGCTGCACGGTTACTGCCCCAGCCAGGGGGACCCGGCCTTTCGCAGGGCCGTAGCCGCTCAGCTGGAACGGCAGTTTGGCCTGCCCTACACGCCGGAGCATATCTTCCCCACCACCGGCGCTGCTGGCGCCATTGCCCATGCTGTGCGGGCCATCAGCACCCCGGGGGAACAGGTGCTCACCTTTGCCCCCTACTTCCCGGAATACGGGCCGTATGTGGCTGGCACCGGTGCGGAACTGGCCGTCGTGCCCCCGCAGATGCCGGACTTTCAGCCCAATCTCGAGGCGCTGGAGCAGATGCTCTGCCCCCGCACCGCCTGCGTGCTGATCAACACCCCCAATAACCCCTCCGGCGTGGTCTATTCTGCCCAGACCCTGACCCGCCTGGCCGAAGTGCTGGAGCGCAAGAGCCGGGAGTTTGGCCACCGGATCTACCTGGTCAGCGATGAGCCTTACCGGGACATCGTTTTCGACGGCGGCACCGCCCCGTATCCGGCGGCTTTCTACCCCCATACCCTGACCTGCTTCTCCTACTCCAAAAGTCTGAGCATCCCCGGGGAGCGGCTGGGCTATGTAGCGATTTGCCCCGGATGCGAAGGGGCGGATGTTCTGGTGGACATGATGGCCCAGATCTCCCGCTTTACCGGCCACAACTGCCCGCCCAGCCTGCTGCAGCGGGCCGTGGCCCAGTGCCAGGGCGTCACCAGCGACCTGGCCGTATACCAGACCAACATGGAGCTGCTGTATGATGCACTGACCCGCCTGGGCTTTGAAGTCCAGCGCCCCGGCGGCACCTTTTATATCTTCCCCAAGGCGCTGGAACCAGATGCCGCAGCTTTTTGCCGCAAAGCGCGGGAATTTGACCTGCTGCTGGTGCCCAGCGACAGTTTTGGCGTGCCGGGCTATGTGCGCCTGGCCTACTGCATCGATACCGACAAGGTACGCCGCAGTCTGCCTGCTCTGGAACAGCTGGCCAACGCCTACCGCTGAGACCCAACTGCTGCCTGCGGTCCGCATCGACCGGGACGATAGAACCTCTGAGGAAAGGGAAACGCACTATGGAAAAGATCAAAATGACCACCCCTCTTGTTGAGATGGACGGCGACGAGATGACCCGTGTGCTGTGGCAGATGATCAAGGACGAACTGATCCTGCCCTTTGTGGAGCTGAACGCCGAGTACTATGACCTGGGCCTGCCCAATCGGGATGCCACCGGGGATCAGGTGACCATGGATGCAGCACTGGCCAACAAAAAATACGGTGTATCGGTCAAGTGTGCCACCATCACCCCCAATGCGCAGCGCATGGATGAGTACCATCTGCACGAGATGTGGAAAAGCCCCAACGGCACCATCCGGGCCGTGCTGGACGGCACCGTATTCCGCGCCCCCATCATGATCGACTGCATCCACCCGGTGGTGAAGAACTGGAAAAAGCCCATCACCATTGCCCGTCATGCTTATGGCGACGTGTACAAGTGCACCGAGTTCCGCATCCCCGGCCCGGGCAAGGCAGAGCTGGTCTTTACCGGTGCGGACGGCACCCAGCAGCGGGCCACGGTGTTCCCCTTTGAGGGGCCGGGCGTGCTGCAGGGACAGTACAACAAGGACGATTCCATCCACAGCTTTGCCCGCAGCTGCTTCAACTACGCTTTGGATGTCAAGCAGGACCTGTGGTTCGGCGCAAAGGACACCATCTCCAAAAAATACGACCACACCTTCAAAGATATCTTCCAGGAAGTGTATGACCAGGAGTTCCGCCCCCAGTTCGAGGCGGCAGGCATCACCTATTTTTACAGCCTGATCGATGATATCGTCGCCCGTGTGATCCGCAGCGAGGGCGGCTTTGTCTGGGCCTGCAAAAACTACGATGGCGATGTGATGAGCGACATGGTGTCCACCGCCTTTGGCTCTCTGGCTATGATGACCAGCGTTCTGGTCAGCCCGGACGGAAAGTACGAGTACGAGGCCGCTCATGGCACGGTGACCCGCCATTATTACCGCTATCTGAAGGGCGAAAAGACCTCCACCAACCCCATGGCCACCATTTTTGCCTGGACCGGTGCGCTGAAAAAGCGGGGTGAGCTGGACGGCCTTGCCGACCTGGTGGATTTTGCCCAGAAGCTGGAGGCCGCCTGCATCGACACCCTGAATGACGGCATCATGACCAAGGACCTCTGCTCCCTGGCCGAGGGCATCACTCCCACTGCCGTGGACAGCGAGGGCTTCATCCGGGCGATCCGTGCCCGCCTGGAAGAAAAGCTGGGGGCGTAAGAGCCAAAGCCGCCTGCTTTCTTCCTTGAGAAAAGCGGGCCATGGCCCACTCTAAAACAAAAAAAGACCGGCGGACGCCTGAACGTCCGCCGGTCTTTTTTGTTGTTTTGATGGGGCTGAACGTCCTCAGCCGATATAGCTGATATTTACGTCGATATCGCCGCCATAGCCATTGATGCGGGCGGTGCAGGTACCCTGCCACATATCACAGCCAATACCGGGACTGGGTATGCCGTAGTGGGCATTCCACAAGCTGTATCCGGTCAGTTTGCTCATATCCAGCCGCTTATTGAACCAGCTGGTGGAAGCATACACGCCTGCCCGATAGCCCAGCGCCTGCACCTCGTTGCAGAATGCCACTGCACACTTGGTGCGGTCCTCCACGCCCAGGCCATCTGCCCGGCCGGTGCCGCCCGGTGCGCCGGAAGCCTCGGTATCAAAGTAGATAGGGTAGTCCAGCTGGCGGCCGTTCAGCACGTACCAGCAGCCCTGGGCTTCCTCCATGGCTTCCTGTTCATTGACCGCCTGGGTGAAGAAGTAGACACCCACCCGCAGACCCGCATTGCGGGCATTGGTGAAGTGCTGTTCAAACATGGGGTCCAGCACCAAAGCGCCGCTGCCGTAGCCGCGGTAGCCGATGCGGATCATGACAAACTCTGCGCCTGCCTGCTTGACCTTGGCCCAATCCACGTTTTGCTGGTACTTGGAAACATCCACGCCGAAGGTGGCAGGCTGCTGCACACCGCTGGCATCAAAGTAATACAGCTTGCCGTCAATGGACTGGATGCCGGTCAGGGGCTGGTTGGTGTTGGGGTCATAATAATAGGTCTTATCGTCCACGGTGCGCCAGCCGGAATACTTGGGTTTCCCGAACAGCAGCTCCCACAGCCAGCGGAAGAAGCCGTTCTCATCCTCAAAACCGGCGGCCTGCGTCTCATCCAGCAGGCCCGCGTCCAGTGCCTGCCGGATCTGCTCCGGGGTCAGCATCACCGGGTTTTCCTCGGCCTGCTCTGCTGCCCGCTGGGCTGCGGAGTCATTCTCCTGCGCCGGGGCAGGCGGGGCCATGGGGTCCTCCGCTGCCAGGGCCGGAGTCTCGGTCAGCAGCAGCGGCAGGGAGTTCTCCTCCTCGATGCTGCCCATCGGCACCGCTGTCGGCTGCTCTGCCGACACTTCCGGCTGCTGCACGGGGGCAGGTTCCGGCTGGACCGGAGCGGGTTCTGCCGGAGCCGCCGGGCTTTCTGCCGCGGGGACTTCTGCCTTTTCTGCCGGGGCAGGCTCTGGCTGCACAGGCTGGGGTGCGGGGGCAGGCTCCGGCTGGGTCTGCGCCTGCACGGCGTGCTGCACCGTCTGCTCTGTCTGCTCGCTCTGCACCGGCTGCACGGTCTGCTGCTCTGTGCGCACAGCGGCAGGCTCCACCGCAAGGCCAGTGGGCTGGGTGACCAGCAGCGCTGTGGTGCCCACTCCGCCGACGGTCAGTGCCAGGGCCATCACACCGGCAGCCACTGCCTGGCCGATGCTGCGGCCTACCCCCTGATTCGATGAAAACAACCTTCTCCGCTTCATGCCGCTTCTCTGCCTCCCAGCTGATTGGTAAATTAAGGGGTCTGCCCTGTTTGCTTCTGACGGCCTTCCGCTGCCACGGAAAACCATGCAATTCACAATTAGTATACACCCTGCCCCCATCCCTCGTCAATCAGCGGGACGGGTCGGCCGGCCGGGCTGCGGATAAAACGCAGCACCCCCATGGGAGATACGTCCCAACCGGGCAAAAGATTGCACCCAGGGCAAAAAAATCCGATTTTCGCAGAAAAAATGCGGGTTCGGTCTTGCTGTCTTGACAGGTGTATGGTATGATATGAGGCGCGCACCGGCCCGGCCGGTATCACGAAAACAGGAAAGGCGGCTGCAACCGTTATGTCAAATGTAAAAAAATTCTTAACACGCAAGGATATCGTCATCACGCCCCAGCGTTACCTGGTGGAAGCCCTGGGCGCAATGGCGCAGGGCCTGTTTGCCAGCCTGCTGATCGGCACCATCATTAAGACGCTGGGCCAGCAGACCGGCCTGGCGGCGCTGGTGGAGCTGGGCGGCTACGCCAGTACCATGAGCGGCCCCGCCATGGCCTGTGCCATCGGCTGGGCGCTGCACACTCCGCCGCTGGTATTGTTCAGCCTGATCACGGTGGGCTACTCGGCCAACGCCCTGGGCGGTGCAGGCGGGCCGCTGGCGGTGCTGATCATCGCCATTGTTGCTTCTGAGCTGGGCAAGGCCGTCAGCAAGGAGACCAAGGTGGATATCCTGGTCACTCCGCTGGTCACCATCCTTACGGGTGTGGGCCTGTCCATGCTGATCGCTGCCCCCATCGGCGCAGCGGCCAATAAGGTGGGCACCCTGATCATGTGGGCCACCGAGCAGGCGCCCCTGGTCATGGGCATCGTGGTATCCGTGGTGGTGGGCGTGGCCCTGACCCTGCCCATCTCCTCCGCAGCCATCTGCGCTGCGCTGGGTCTTACCGGCCTGGCAGGCGGTGCGGCTGTGGCTGGCTGCTGCGCCCAGATGGTGGGCTTTGCGGTGATGAGCTTTAAGGAGAACGGCCTGGGCGGCCTGGTGAGCCAGGGTCTGGGCACCAGTATGCTGCAGATGGGCAACATCGTCAAAAACCCCCGCATCTGGATCGCTCCCACCCTGGCCAGTGCCATCACCGGCCCTCTGGCCACCTGCCTGTTCCATCTGGAGATGAACGGCGCCGCCGTGTCCTCCGGTATGGGCACCTGCGGTCTGGTGGGTCAGATCGGCGTATACACCGGCTGGGTCAACGATGTGGCCGCCGGTGTGAAAGCCGCCATCACCCCCATGGACTGGATCGGTCTTGTACTGATCTGCTTTGTTCTGCCCGCCGTGCTCAGCGTGGTCTTTTGCGAGATCGAGCGCTGCATGGGCTGGATCAAGGACGGCGACCTGAAACTGAACGGCTGATCTTCCCCCCAAAAAACACAACAGGCCCCCTGCACCGGATGCGCAGGGGGCCTGTTTTTGTATCCTCTCAGAGGGAGGTTTCCAGCGCCAGCTTTTTGCCGTCCAGCACCGCCTTGGTCAGTTCATCGCCTTTATAGACAAGCTTCAGCGAGAAAAAAGGCCGCTGCTGTTCCAGCAGACGGAAAAAGATCTTATCCCCCTCCCAGATCGGCAGCTGGGGCACCCGGCTTTTAGGCACCCATTCCAGCACGCCCTCGCTGCACGCATCGCCGGGGATCATCTCCCCCTCCCACTGGTCCGCAGTAAACAGGTGCATATATTCGGTCAGCCCATCCAGTACAAAGGTCACGATGCCCCGGAACTGCCACCGCAGCAGCCGCAGACCGGTCTCCTCCTGCACCTCCCGGCACAGACATTCCTCCGGGCTTTCAAACGGCTCAAACTTGCCGCCCACCCCGATCCATTTGTCCTTATTTATATCCTGCTGCTTTTTGACCCGGTGCAGCATCAGCCATGCACCGTCCTTTTCCAGATAACAGAGGGTGGTATTGATCGCCTGCGTGGAATCGCCCATCGTTTTTTCTCCTTTTCGTATACAAAACGGGAACAGCGCCCCTTCGACACCGCTTTTGCCCGGGGCGCTGTTCCGTTTATTGCAGCTTAGCTGCACTTCTTTTTTGTTGTTTGCTTATTTGCGGCTGGCGCGTCCCTTGCCTGCGCTGTTCAGCTTGCGCACCAGGTCGTTCTGGTGTTTGCGCTGGGGCGGTGTGGGCTGGGGAGAGGGATGCTCCTCGGCACGGGCTGTGGTCTGGGCTGTATTGGGGTCTACCCGCACCAGATCCCACTCCTGGTTTCCGCCGGACACAAAGTTCCAGATCTGCGCACGGGCGCCGTTGGAGGTATCCATCCCCACCAAGTCGATGTATTTGTCTGCCAGCACGCTGCGGATGCGGATGCGTCCGTTCCGGGTGGGCTCCAGCGTCCAGCACTGGCTCATCCCGCTGGTGCGGGCCCACTGGTGCAGCCAGGTGCCTTCCACCACGCCGCCCAGGGACAGATCGATGACCTTGCCGGTGAAACGGTTGCAGATGCGCCAGCGCCCATCTCCCGCATCAAGGAACTGCCACTGCTGCCAGGGATGACCGGCATAGGACCACAGCTGGATCGCAGCGCCGTTCTCGGTATTGAAGTCCTTTACCTCCAGCACCTTTCCATTCGGGGCCTTGATCAGATAATATTCATTTTCCAGTAATACGACCTGCGATGCCTTTGCCATGCTCACCGCTCCTTTCCGTGTCTGTGACATTTTGAGCAGCGATCTGCTCAAAGGATGCAGGCCGCTTCTCTTTGTTCCATTATATCCCATAAAGGCCCGGGCAACAAGTTCACTTTTGGATAAGCTTTTCCTCGCTTTTTTGGGCAGATTGCACACCCCGTTCTATCCCCCCTTTCTGCGGCCGCACCAGCTTCAAACCGCACATTCGGGCGGCTGTTCTGTGTGCAGACAGCACCAAGATCCCGCCTTTGGACGGCGCGTTCCGCGCTGTGCGCCTATTGCGGACAAAACCGATTTTTTACGCCATTTTTATACCGCATCGCACGCCATATGCGGACACTTCTCCCGCTTGAAAAAGTAAAGCGCATTTCGGCACTTTACTTTCATGATTTCAGTGTTTTTCAGTCCAGGCTTTGATTTCTTTCATCTTTCGCAGCATTGACTTTATCTTCAAAATGCGTTATAGTATGGTTGCAGAGGGGTGCACACCACCCCGCACCACACCACACCGGGTGACCCGCTGGGCCCCATATCCTAATAGGAGGTTTGACTATGTACTACTATATTCTTGGTTTTGGCATCGCCTGCTTGATCCTTGCCGGTATCAGCAGTATGGACACGGTATATATCAAACCGGCCCAGATCGTGATCAAAGCTCTGTTGTGGCCCTTGACTTTACTGGACGCGGCTGTACACGCCATCGGTCATCCTTCCTCCGGTCGGCCTCATTCCCCTGCCGCACTGTAATGCTCTGACTATTTCCGTCCCCCTATTTATAAAAAACCGAAACGGCAGACAGGCCGCTGCAAAGCCCATTCCTGGGCGGCAGCGGCCTGTCTGCTTTTTCCTGCCGCAAAAGGCGCGGTTCCGCCCTTGTCGCCAGACGGGGCACTGTGGTAAAATAGGGCCAGGGTACACCCCTTTATAAAACAAGGAGCCAAATGGGAGGGGAACAATATGACCAACGAGACTTTGGACACCATCCGCAGCCGGCGCAGCTGCCGGAGCTACCTGCCCACCCAGATCACCGAGGAGGAATTGTCTGCGGTGCTGGAAGCCGGGACCTATGCCGCCAGCGCTATGGGCCGCCAGAGCGCCCGCATCCTGGTGGTGCAGGACCCTGCGGACCGTGCCCTGCTTACCCGGATGAACGCTGCTGTTATGGGCACCGACAGCGACCCCATGTACGGCGCCCCCACCATCCTGGTGGTGCTGGCAGATGCCAACGCCCGCAATGCCGTGCAGGATGGCAGCCTGGTAATGGGCAACCTGATGCTGGCCGCCGCCTCCCTTGGGCTGGGCAGCTGCTGGATCAACCGTGCCCGTGAGATGTTCGACACCCCGGAGGGCAAGGCCCTTTTGCGCCGCTGGGGCGTAGAGGGCGATTGGATCGGCGTGGGCAACTGCATCCTGGGTTACCCCGCTGCCGACCCCAAACCCGCTGCTCCCCGCAAGCCAGATTATATCCTGCGGGTAAAATGACCCGCACCGTGTTACAAAAAGGAGAATTATGAAGCCTGATTACAAACTGGTGGCAAAAGCCAAATACATCCACATGACCGCAGACCTGGCCGCAGAGCTTTGGGGCGAGGTCTACGCCCGCTATTACCCCGCCAAGCAGCTGAACCAGCTGATCCAGCAGCTGCAAAGCCCCGAGGCCATTGAGGAGGACATCGACAACGACGTCAACTACTTCCTGGTATTTCTGGGGGATAAGCTGGTGGGCTACTTTGCCTGGAAGATGGAAAACACCGCCCTGCACCTGCTGCATCTCTACCTGAAGCCCGCCTACCGCGGCAAGGCGCTGGGCCGGGACATCCTGCTCTCCTGCGAGCGTCTGGCCCGGGGCGAAGGCCGGGGCCGGGTGCGCTGTGAGGTGTACGACAAGGCTCTGCCGGTGCAGCAGTTCTTCAAGGCACGGGGCTACCGTCCCCTGCGCCCCGCAGAGGAGACCGTGGCCGGACTTCTGCCCCGGACAGAATTCGAGCACGCCCTGTAAAAAGTTGTGCTGTACCATGCCGGACCGCCCTATCCCCCATTGCATTTTTTCTCTTTTTGTACTACACTAATGTAGTGCAATGAAGTGTCCGCCCCGCCGGGCACACAACGAGAAAGGAGCCGTCCCCTATGGCCAAAGATCACCCTACCGGAAAATCCGGCCTGTACGAAGCCATGCTCCGGCTGGAAACGCCGGAGCAGTGCTACCGTTTTTTGCAGGACGTATGCAGCTATGCAGAGCTTAGTGCAATGGAGCAGCGCTACAACATTGCAGAACTGCTGGCGGACAAGTGCATCTATACCGAGATCATGGAAAAGACAGGCGCGTCCAGCGCCATCATCAGCCGGGTCAGCCGGGTATTGAGCAAGGAGGGCAGCATGCTGCGCACCCTGCTGGATGCCCCCGACCCCCAAAAATAAAAGAAGGTACATTCTATCATGAAAAAAGCCGTTGTATTTTTTGCCGATGGCACCGAGGAGTGCGAGGCCCTGTTGGTGGTAGACCTGCTGCGCCGGGCCAATGTTCAGGTAACGGTGGCCTCTGCGTCGGGGCGGCTGGAACTGGAGACCAGCCACGGCATCCGCATGACGGCCGATGCGCTGGCCGAGGATCTGGACTATACCGACACGGATCTGGTCGTCCTGCCGGGCGGCATCCCCGGCACCCCCAACCTGGCGGCTAATCCGGCGGTCACCGCCGCGGTCACCGCCTGCGCCAAGGCAGGCAAAAAGGTAGCCGCCATCTGTGCCGCCCCCAGCATCCTGGCTCAGCTGGGCCTGCTGGAAGGCAAGCAGGCCACCGCCCACGCCTCCTTCCAGGACAAGCTGGCCGGTGCTGCCGTACTGGACCAGGAGGTCGTAGTGGACGGCAACATCACCACCAGCTACGGGCTGGGCGGTGCGATCCCGTTTGCGTTGGAGCTGGTGCGCCAGCTGGCAGGCGAACAGGAAGCCCAGCGGGTCCAGCAGGCCATCGCCTACCGGCACTAAGGCAGCACGCTGCTTGGAGCTGGCAGCAGTCCAACCGTTCATCCACTCTGGGGCAGGCTTCGGCTTGCCCCGATTTTATATCCAAAGGAGTGCGTATCTATGCGCTTTATCACCTGCCGCACGCCGGACGGCTCTCTGGTCCCGGCCATCCTCTCCCCAGACGGGAACACCGTCTGGCCTTTGCGCTGGCTGGGTCTGCCTGCAGAGACCCTGGCAGAAGCCATTCTGCTGCTGACGCCCCAGGTCCGGGCCGGCCTGTCTCTGGCCTTGGGGGGCATCCCCGGCATCCCGCGGGAGGCCGTCCAGCTGGACAGCCCCATCCCCCACCCTGTCCAGGACGTGATCTGCCTGGGCATCAACTACCTGTCCCACTCGGAGGAGGCAGAGCGCTACTCTGCCCAGGCTTTTGCCGCCCCGCATACGGATGCCATCTACTTTTCCAAACGGGTCAGCCGGGCTGTGCCGGACGGGGCCGCCATCCCGCCCCACACCCGTTTGGTCAAAAAGCTGGACTACGAGTGTGAGCTGGCGGTCGTCCTGGGGCAGGACGCCAGAGACCTGACCCCCGGCCACACACAGGATGCGGTATTTGGCTACACCATCCTGAACGACGTCTCTGCCCGTGACCAGCAGACCGCCCACAAACAGTGGTATTTTGGCAAAAGTCTGGACGGCTTTGCCCCCATGGGGCCCTGCATCGTCACCGCAGACGAGTTCGACACCTACCCGCCCCGGCTGGGGCTGCGGTGCTGGGTGAACGACCAGCTGCGCCAGGATGCCAACACTGCCCAGCAGATTTTTGACATCGACCATGTGCTGTGCGAGCTGACCGCTGGTATGACCCTGCGGGCGGGCACCATCATCGCCACCGGCACCCCCGCCGGCGTGGGCATGGGGATGCAGCCTCCCTGTTTTTTGCAGCCCGGAGACGTGGTCCGCTGCGAGATCGAGGGCATTGGGACCCTGACAAACCCGGTGGGCGAGGCCGATCCGGAGCCCGAGCTTAACTCCTAAAAGTATTTTTTCGGCAGCATTTTGCTATTCGTTATTGATTTTGTCAAAAGTTCGGGGTCGTTCATAATAAGTTCACAATAAATTCATCTCTCGTTCATGCAATTCCGGTATAAGTATGGCAGCACAGGGCACACGCCGCCCTGAACCGGAAAAATGGCCTGCTTGCAGCAGGCACGGACTGCCGCGCGCCGCGCAGCAACGGATAAACGGAAAGGACATATGTTTTATGAAGATTGGAATTTGGGAACTGGCGCTGATCGTCGTGGTGGCATTCATCTTTATTGGCCCGGATCAGCTGCCGGTCTACGCCCGTAAGTTCGGCAAGATGCTGCGGGATCTGCGCAAGTACACCGGCGCCGCTTCGGAGGAGATCCAGAAGAACGTGGTGGAACCTCTGAATGAGATCCAGGCCCCCCTGAAGGAGGCCGTTGCCCCCCTGACCGACCTGAAGAACGATATTGACAACAGCATGCGGGATGTGACCAAGAGCTTTGCCAACATCGGCAAGACCAGCAAGACCGAGGCCGAGGCCGCTGCCCAGCAGGAGGAAGTTGCTGAGCTGGAGGAAGTCGCCGAGCTGGAAGAGCTGGAGGATACCACCGAGAACAAGGCCGAGACCCCCGCTGCGGAGGAAGCAAAGCCGGAACCGGCCGCCGCTGAGACCGAGACCGTCAAGACTGAGGCCCCTGCTGTTGAGCCTGTCGAGCAGGCCGAGACCGCAGAAGCTGCCGAGCCCGCCCAGGAGGCAGAAGCTGCCCAGGAAGCCAAGGTCTGAGCCTGGCCGAACCAACCCAGTTGCATCCGCATGTGCGGTTGCCGATAGATGCAAAAATAAGCTGGCCCGCACAGCGGCACAGCCAAACAAAAGGAGAACTGTATTATGAGAATTGGCATGAATGAATTGATCATCATCCTGGTGGTTGTCCTGATCATCTTTGGACCCAAGAACCTGCCGAAGCTGGGCAAGATGTTCGGCAAGACCATGAAGAGCTTCAAGGCTGGCATGGACGAAGTGCCCGATGACGACGAGTCCGCCGCTAAGACCGAGAAGGTCGAGGAGAAGAAGGATAACAGCGAGGAATAATGGCTACGAATGTAAAGCGCAAAGCGCAGGCCGAAGCGATCTCAGAGGACGGCAGCATGACCCTGACCGGCCATCTGAAAGAGCTGCGGAACCGCCTCATCATCTGCGCGCTGGTATTTGTAGTCGGCGTGGTCGGCTTCTTGGCCATTTCGGACAAGCTGATCGACCTGCTTACTGCGATGGCGATCAACTCGAACTATACCTTCGTGTCCATCGCCCCGCAGGAAAAGCTGATGCAGTATTTCCGCGTGTCCATCCTGGCCGCCGTGGTACTGGTGATCCCGGTAGCACTGTACGAGATCTACGCCTTTGCACGTCCGGGCCTGAAAAAAAGCGAGAGCTTCTTTTTTGGCCTGACTATGCTGATGGGCCTGGGCCTGTTTGTGGTGGGCGTACTGTTCGCCTACTTCATCTCCCTGCCCTTTATGCTGAACTTTATGTCCAGCCTGGAAGGCGCCGAGTACATTGTAAACCAGACCAGTATCGAAAGCTACGTCAACCTATGTCTTACCATGTTTGTGGTGTTCGGCGTGGTGTTTGAAATGCCGCTGGTCACCGTGCTGCTGGCAAAGATGGGTATCGCAAACCCCGAGATCATGAAGAAGGGCCGCGGCGTTGCCATCGTGCTGATCTTCGTGGTCGCTGCCATCATCACCCCGCCGGATATCATCTCCCAGTGCATGGTCGCCATGCCCATGATCCTGCTGTATTTCTTCAGTATCTTCCTGAGCGGCATTTTCTACAAGCCGCATACAGCGGATAATGATGACGACGATGAGGACGAGGACGACGAGGATTGATCGCCTGCTGAGTCTTTGCAGCGCACTCCCACCAGTTGGGGGTGCGCTTTTTTCTGCCCGGTCTTTCGCAAACCGCACAAAAACAGCAAAGGTTTTCCGTCCAAACTCACAAAAAAGCGCTGGCCATCTGCTTTTTCTCGCCGGATATGTTATACTTAGGCGAGACAAAATACGGGCCAACGCTCACACAAAAAAGGGGTAAAAGAATATGAAGGAATATGCATTTGGCATCGACCTGGGCGGCACCACCGCCAAGATCGGTCTGTTTACCACCACCGGTGATCTGCTGGAAAAATGGGAAGTGCCCACCGACACTTCTGATCAGGGTGTGCGCATCCTGCCCAACCTGGCCGCCGCCGTGCAGGACAAAATGGCACAGCGCAGCCTGCGCCCCGACCAGATCGAGGGCGTGGGCCTGGGCGTGCCCGGCCCGGTGCAGGATTCCAGCGTTGTGGCCATCGTCTGCGCCAACCTGGGCGGCTGGGGCGACTGCGATGCCGGGGCACAGCTGTCCCAGCTGCTGGGCGGACTGCGGGTGCAGGTGGGCAACGATGCCAATGTAGCCGCCTTGGGTGAGATCTGGATGGGCGCAGCCAAGGGCTGCCGCAGCGCAGTCATGGTCACCCTGGGCACCGGTGTAGGCGGCGGCGTGGTGGCCGACGGCAAGCTCATCGAGGGTGCCCACGGCGCAGGCGGCGAGATCGGCCACATCACCGTCAACCCCCAGGAGACCACCCAATGCGGCTGCGGCAAGCACGGCTGCCTGGAGCAGTATTCCAGCGCCACCGGCGTGGTGCGCTGCATGAACAAGCTGCTGGAGCAAAATCCGGATGTTCCCTGCACCCTGCGGGGCCGGGATTTTGCCGCCAAAGACGTGTTTGATGCTGCCCGCAGCGGCGACAAACTGGCACAGCAGGAAGTAGAGGACATGACCCTGACCCTGGCACTGGCACTGGGCAACATTGCCGCCATCACCGACCCGGAAATGTTCCTGGTGGGCGGCGGCGTGGCCCGGGCCGGAGACGTGCTGCTGGAGCCTTTGAGCCGTCATTACCAGGCCAACGCCTTCCTCTCCTGCCGCAACACCCCCATCCGCCTGGCCAGCCTGGGCAACGATGCCGGCATCTACGGCGCCGTGCGGCTGATCGTCGGGGCATAAGGCTGCGTTTTTACGGGGGTTTGTTCCTTTTTTCGAGAAAAAAGGAACCTAAAAAAGCTTTTCACACGGCCCGTGCATCCGCACGGGCCAATTTTTATATACATAGGGCAGGCTTTGCACCTTCTGGTAGGTGCATAACGGGCTGGAACGGGTCGGTTCCTGAACCCTCTCAGTCAACGCCTATCGGCGTTGCCAGCTCTCCCGAAGGGCGAGCCTTTAGCAAAACCGGCAGGCCCTGCACCCGCCAACCTATGAGCAGCAAACTTTTTGCCCTTGCCAAAACCCGTGCACAGCATTCCAATTCACATACAAACAGCGCCGCCGGGCAGGAATTTCCTGCCCGGCGGCTTTAAGGGTTTCAGGTATGATGGTTCGGGTCATTGGGTTCCGGATGATGGGAACCAGAAGCCGCCACACTGCTGGAGGCTGCCGTGCTGCTGGAAGATCCGGAGCTTGCGCCGCAGCCCGCCAGCAGGCACAGGCTCAGGCTCAGAGCAAGAAGCAAAGAGAGCATACGTTTCATCGTTTTTCCCATCCTTTCAATTTATAGAGGTGGTTTTATTATAGCACATTCCCTACGCTTTGTCCTTTGCATTGTGTGCAAATAGTTTCCCATCGAAAAGCTTCATCTTTTCCGCTATTCATCGTTAAAACTTTCATCTTTTTTAAAAGGAATGCCCCCCTTTGCAGACAAAAAACGGCTGTCCGACCGCATAGATCGGGACAGCCGTTCTCTTTTTTATTTCAGATCAGGCGCTCAGCTTGGCAATGGCCTGGCGGACACGCTCCAGGGTCTTTTCCCGGCCCATCATGCAGGCCAGATCTGCACCGCCGCCGGGGGTGCGCTGCTTGCCAGAGAGTGCCACGCCCAGGGGGTAGAGCATCCAGCCATTCTTTTTGCCCAGCTCCTCTGCCTTGGCACGGCAGGCCTCAAACACGGCGTCCCGGTTGCCAAAGTCCAGCGCAGGGTCCTCCAGCACCGGCACCAGAGCCGTCAGGGCCTCCAGCGCAGTCTCCGGGGTGGTCTTCTGCTTCTTGTTGGCGTAAAGGGTCAGCTCATAGTCCGGCATCTGGTCAAAGAAGTCCAGCTGCTCACCGATCTCGCCCAGCACCTCGCACCGGGGCTGCAGGTTTGCACACAGCAGCTGTTTGTCAATGGGCGTGTGCACCGCTGCATCGATCCACGGCTCGGCCCGGCGCAGGAACTCCTCTGCGGGCAGGCGGCGGATATACTCGGCATTGATGGCACGCAGCTTCAGCGGGTCAAAAATGGCAGGCGACTTGGAGATACCGCTGGGCTCCCAGATGCGCACCAGCTCTTCCAGCGTAAACAGCTCCTGCTCGGAGTACTCTCCCTTGGGGCTCCAGCCCAGCAGGCAGATATAGTTCAGCACGGCCTCGGTCAGGTAGCCTTTTGCCACCAGGTCCTGATAGCTGGCATCGCCGTTGCGCTTGGACAGCTTATGCTGTGCATCCTTCATCACCGGCGGGCAGTGGATATACTCCGGGATCGGCCAGCCAAATGCCTGATACAGCAGGTTGTACTTGGGCGTAGAGGACAGGTACTCGCTGCCGCGGATCACGTGGGTAATGCCCATCAGGTGGTCATCCACCACGTTGGCAAAGTTGTAGGTGGGCATCCCGTCGGTCTTGATCAGGATCTGGTCGTCCATCTCGCTGTTGTTCACCTCGATATGGCCATAGACCAGGTCGTCAAACCCAGTGATACCGGTGCGGGGGATCTTCTGGCGGATAACATAGGGTTCGCCCGCTTCCAGGCGGCGGCGCACCTCCTCCTGGGGCAGGTCACGGCAGCAGCCGTCATAATGGGTCATCTCGCCCTGCGCACGCTGCTCGGCGTGCAGAGCCTCCAGCCGCTCCTCGGTGCAGAAGCAGTAATAGGCCTTTCCCTCAGCCACCAGCTGCTCGGCATACTGTTTGAACATCCCCATCCGCTCGCTCTGGACATAGGGTCCCACCGGGCCGCCGATATCCGGGCCTTCGTCCCAGAGCAGGCCCGTCTCCCGCAGGGTGTTGTAGATGACTTCCACTGCGCCATCCACATAGCGCTCCTGGTCGGTATCCTCAATGCGCAGGATGAACGTGCCGTCCTGATGCTTTGCCATCAGATACGCATACAGAGCGGTGCGCAGGTTGCCCACGTGCATATACCCTGTGGGAGAGGGTGCAAAACGAGTACGAACTTGATCCATCGGCATAAAAACGCTCCTTTATTCAACAGTGCAGCAATGTGCAGGTTTTTCTATCGTTTAGTTTACCCATTCCGCCCCGGTTTGTCAACGATAGAGGGCGGGTTTTGGCACTCTGCCCCCTATGCGGCGGGGTCTTATCCCAAAAGGCGCTCTGCAAAAAAATCGGCTGGCGGGTCCCCCCGCCAGCCATGAAAAAAGTTTGCTGTTTTTCAAATCAGAGGAAATGCTCCTCTGCCCTTTATCTCTTGGCCCAGGCATCCACCCGGTTCACCAGGGCACGGCCCCGGCGGCCCAGCAGTTTGGGCAGCAGCATCCGTGCCATTGCCCACACACCGGAGAAGTTATACAGGATCACCACCGCCGTGATCAGTCCGGTCCACAGCCCGTAGAGCGGCACCTCCGCCAGCAGCACCAAAGCCTCTGCTGCCAGCAGAACAAAGTTTACCGCCACCCGGCCGGGATGCACCGACATCCGCAGCATCTGATGGGTATCCGCAGCACGCAGTGCAAACACCAGCCCCAAGCTGACAAAGGAAGCCACGCTGGCGCCCACCGGCCCCCACCAGAGGATGAGGAAGTAATTCAGCACACAGTTGGCCACAGCGCCTGCCAGCATTGTGACCAGGCTGTGCACCGAGCGTTTATAGACCACATAGACGCTGTTCAAAAACTGGCTGTAACAGGAGCAGACCGCCGCCAGGGTCAAAAACGGCACAAAACGCCAGGCCTCGTAATAGCTGGCCTTCATCACGTGCATCAGCGGGCGGCACAGCCACAGGATGCCCGCCCCGCAGCAGAACATCACGCAGGAATAGATGCGGAAGATCCGGGTAAAAAAGGTTTCCCGCTCCTCTTCCTCCGTCACCGCAGACAGCTGCCAGGCATCGTAAAAGATCAGCCCCAGCGTGCTGAGGATCGTGGGCAGAAAATAACCGGTGGAGAGCAGTCCGCTCCAGGCTTCGCCGCTGTGACCGCCCATGCCGCCGCACATCTCGCGGACAAAAAACAGGTCGGACGCATTGATGACCCAAAAGCTGATCTGCGCCGGGATCATAGGCAGAGAGAAGCGCAGCATCTGCTTCCACAACCGGGTATTCGGGGCGGTTTTCAGCTCCAGGTACTGCCACAGCCGCCCTTTGAAGGTCAGGAACACCACGCTGGTCAGATCGCCGCTGATGATGGCCAGCAGGTAGCCGTTGGCGCCCATGCCCAGCACCACCAGGTACAGCACATAGAACATCAGGGTGGCAAAGGTACACAGGATGCCGTCCACCGCCACCAGCTTATTGAACTCCTGGCTGCGCACAAACTGAGTACACAGGGTGCGCAGGCAGCTCATCAAGACATAAACATACAGCAGCAGCCCATACTGCGCCATATCCGGCAGCAGCCGGGCGACCGGCCACAGCAGGATCAGCGCCGCATACCCCAGCAGGATGCTCAGCAGGCCATTGGTGAACACCTGCTTTTTGCTGTTGCCCCGGTCCAGACCAAAGCGGATGATGGCATTGGACATCCCCATGGAGACAAAGGGGATCAAAAGGTTTGCGTACTGGCTCAGGATCTTGGACAGGCCCAGATCCGAGATCTCCGCCATGGCATAGGTCAAAAAGGGCTGGACGATCAGGGTCAGCAGCTTGGAAGAAAAGCTGGAAATGGCAAAGATCAAAGTGTTGCCCGCCAGCTTTGCATATTTGCCCTGCCCGGAGCGGGGCGCGTTTTCATTGGACAATGGCTTGTCCCTCCTGGTTTTTTACAGCATATTTTACTTCAGCAAAGTGCGTCGGGCTTTCCAGTCCGGCAGCAGCTTTTCCACCTCAGCCCAAAAAGCCGGGCTGTGATTCAGTTGGATAAAATGGCAGTATTCATGCACCACCACATAGATCTGGGCCGCCGGGGGCATCTGGCACAGCTTTCTTGCAAAGGTGATGCGCCGCTTGCCGGGGCAGCACGTTCCCCAGCAGCTGGTCATATCCCGCACCCGGATCTCCGGCGGCACGCCCCCCAGGACATCCGCAAAAGCCGGGTAGACCTTGCTGCTCAGCTCCAAAAAATGTGCCAAGGCTTGTTCCTGGCTGAGCAGGGGCAGACACCTGCGCTGTGCACGCTGCTCTTGGCGCTGCTGCGCCTGGGCGATCCACTCTGCTTTCAACTCCACATAGAGATCCGCCTGCTTCCAGCTTACCCTGTGCGGCACGCTCAGGGTGACTGTGCCATCCTCCCGCACCCGCAGGATGAGATTCTTAACATCCCGGTGCTGCCCTTGGTACTGGATGCCTGCCACTGTGCGCAGCTGCGGGGCACTCATGCCGCGGCTACTCCCTCTGCCTGGACCAGACCGTACAGATAATACCGGCTGGAGTCATACGAGATGGTGAGCCGGTAGGCAGCCGCCGGGTCCAGCCCGGCAATGGTGCAGCGGTAGTTGGTGCCGTCGGTCGGGATATAATGGGTGCTCTCCCCCACATACTCCGCTCCGCCGTCCAGCTTTTTCCACACTGCCACCTTAAAGCGCTGCACGCCCTCGGCTGTGCCGCAGCCGGTCAGCGTGATGGAGCCATTGGGCGCGGTGAAATAACGGGTCTTGCGGCTCCAGATTCCGTTGAACACCACGTTCAAGCGGCCGTTGGTAATGGCCGAATCGTACTTTGCAGACGGGTCGGCAATGCCTTCGATCATCAGCGGGTCGGCTGTAGCCTCTGCCCAGCGGGTGGTGTCCGCCTCCTCAGCCTGCGAGCTGGTGCCCAGCACCTTGCGCACAGCCTGTGCCAGCGCATCTTTGCAGCCGGTCAGCATACCGGCCACCAATACCACCGTCAGCAGCACTGCTGCAAAACGTTTTGCGTTTTTCATAAGTTTTGTTCCTCAAATTTTTCCATGTCCCAGGAAGCGCAGCGCTTCCATGCCTATATTTATATAGTATACCGCATTTTTTGTCATTCCACAAGAGAGGCGGCCGCCCCCTGCACCAGAGCGCACCGTGCGTTCCGCAGGCCGGAAAGGCACTGCGTCTTTGCCCTGTGCAGGCCAAAAAACACGCCCCCCGCCCGGCAGCGCCGGAGCAGGGGGTGGTGTCCTATCCGATATTTTTTCAAAACAAAAACGCTTTACAGGCAGAGCTCTGTCAGCGCCTGACGTTCTGCCTGCGCCAGCTCCGGCGCCTGGGGGCCGAACAGCGACCCATAGCGGTACAGCGCCCAGCCGCCGGCCTGCCAGGTGCGCAGGTCGGCCACCTGCCGTGCCAGCGCCCGGCCGGTGCTCCATTGCTCCACGCTGTCGGGATTGGCGCCGCCGTCGCCTGCCCCCACACGGTATGCCCCCAGCCCAAAGTACAGGGCCACCTGGGGCGAGCGGGGCATTGCAAGCCACTCCTGCACGATGTTCTCAAAGCCAAACCGTGTGCTGCCGCTGCGCTGCATATACCCATAGCCCCAGTATATCTGGGGGCAGAGGTAGTCCAGCACCGCCTGCTCCCCTTCTGCTGCCAGCCAGGAATACACATCGCTGTACTGCTGGGTCAGGTCGTTGTCCGGGTTGCCCTGGGGGCTGATGCCAAACCGCAGGGTGGGGTCCTGCGCCTTGACCGCATCGTGCACCGCCTTGACCAGCGCTGTGACCTGCTGGCGGCGAAACGCCCCCCGGTCCCCCTGACCGGACTGGTCAAACTGCGCCTGGTCCAGGGCGGGGTCGGTCGTGGGGTAAAAATAATCGTCAAAGTGGATGCCGTCCACCGGGTAATTCTGCACCAGCTCGGCCACCCCCTGCACCACATAGCGGGCTGCCTCCGGGCAGGCGGGATTCAGGTACAGCCCGCCGGTGTCCGGGTCGGTCCACACCCAATCCGGGTGGGTACAGGCCAGGTTGCTGGGCGCCAGGGCTGCGGGCTGCGCCGCCGACGCCCGGAGCCGGTAGGGGTTGACCCAGGCTTCCAGCGACAGACCCCGGACATGGGCCTCGGTGATGAGGATATCCAGCGGGTCAAAGCCCGGGTCCTGCCCCTGGGTGCCGGTACACAGATGGCTCCAGGGGTACAGACGGCTGGGGTACAACGCATCCCCAAACGGCCGCACCTGCGCCAGCACAGTGTTCAGCCCCAGGGCGGCGCAGTTGTCCATCAGCTGGGCTGCCCCGGCCCGGAATGTCTCCTGGGAGGAGAAATCCATCTCCGCCCATTCTAAGTAACTGACCCAGGCCGCCCGCCACTCTCCCGCTGGCAGGGCAGGGTTTGGCTCCGCCGGTGCTGTGGGAGACTGCAGCGCCGAAAGCCGCGGCCACAGCTGCCAGGCAGCAAGACCGGCAGCCGCCGCCCCTGCCCCCGCCAGAAATGCCCGCCGGGTCAGCAGCGGTTTATTCTTTTTGCGGCGCCGGGGTCTGCGCTGCTGGGTCACAGCGCATCCTCCTGGGTTTTATACAGGGTCAGTGCAGCCCAGCCCCGCATACAGGCCAGCACCACCCACAAAAAGTTTGCCCACAGGGCCAGGCTCTGCTTGCCTGCCAGCACCACGCCCAGCACCAGTGCCAGGTGTACTGCTTCCGCTGCACAGACCCCGATCATCGGGTTGCGGACCTTTGCGCCACGGCCGGTCTCCACCGCCAGCAGCGCAGGCCATACCAGCGCCGAGAACAGCAGCCCCATCCACCCGCCGAACAGGTAGCCCAGCATCAGCAGCACGAACACCAGAAAATAGCGCTGCTTTTCTGCCACCGGAGCACCCTTCTGCGCCGCCAGGAACAGCACCGAAATACCGGTGCCGCCAAAGGCCACTGTGTCCAGAAATGCCAGATTGTGCCCCAGCAGGGCCGCCATGCCGTTGAGCAGGTTGAGTGCGGCCGTGGCCAGCAGACAGAAGTACCAGGTCTTGCGTGAGAATCGAAGCTTCATTTTGGTTTTCCTCCCCGAAAAATGAGCGGCGCTGGGCCGCAGACAACAAAATTTTTATAATTATAACACATTTACCCGCCGCTTGTGTTACAATAAGGAAAACTCTTGCGGCGTCCCCCAGCTCTGGCGGCGCCGCCCACGCCAAGGAGGGCGGCAGATGAATGCATTTTTTTCGGTGATCCTGCTAGCGGGCATCGTGGGCCTGCTGATCTTTCTGCTCAGCCGGCGGGAGGCCGGCCGGCGCAGCCAGTACGGGCCTGCTGCGCTGAACGAATTCCGCACGGCACTGCCGCTGGACGAGTGCTTTGACCGGCTGGAACAGCACAGCCCCGAGGATGTGTTTGCCTACGAGTGCCGCCGGGAGAACGACGGCGGGTTTATGCTGCACTTTACGCTGCATCAGCCTACCCGCCAGCCCCTGGATACCCTGTATACCCTGCGCCTGGACCCCGGCCGGGAGACCGTGGCCACCTTATTTTTTATCCGGGAAGCATTTGGCTATAAGGAGCCGCTGTTTCCCCAGGAGATGCTGGATGCGTTCATGCTGCAAAAACTGGAGGCACGCCGGACACGCTGACGCCGCTGGTTTTGTTTGCCCGCCCAAAGAACGCTCCTTTGGGCAGCGGACGGCAGAAAGTGCGGAAAAGTGCTTTCTATTTTGCTGGTTTTTTGCTATAATAATATGTATGGCCCTGCTGTGCAGGATATGCCGCCTTGCGGGCTAGTAGCTCAGTTGGTCAGAGCTGGCGGCTCATAACCGCCAGACCTTACCGTTTCCACCTTTTTCAAATAGCGTTTTTCCGTTGTTTTTTGGTTTGCGAGTGGCTTGAAAATCGGACTTGGGTATTTTCTGGGTACGAAAGCCATTTTACAGAGCTTTGAAACAACGTCATAAGGGCCAGTAGTTCAGTGGTTAGAACTCCCCGCTCATAACGGGGTTATCGCGGGTTCAAGTCCTGCCTGGCCCACCAAAAAAGCACGAAGGTTCCGGCCTTCGTGCTTCTTTTTTGCTCATTCGTACAGCTCCTTGCTCATCTGGTTGCGAATTTCTTTGCGCCGTTTGTCATAGACCTGCGTGTAAATTGCAAGGGTGGTACTGGGCTGTGCGTGTCCGGCTTCTGCGGCTACTGTCGCCACACCGATCTCCGGGTTGGACAAGAGGATGCTCACAAAAGTGTGCCGGAACATATGAGGATGCAGCCCTTCAATGCCTGCCCGCTGTCCGATTCTGCGAACCAGTGCGCCATAGCTGTCCGGGTTGATGGGGAACCCATGGTCATTGCAGATCACGAAGTCCGTCCCCCGAAGGGCAAGGAGTGAGGGTGCATACTTGCTGCTTTTCTTATCCAGACTTTTCTGCCAACTCCCTCCCATCAATTTTTTCTGGGACTTCCAATACTTATAATATTCTTTGAGGAAGTCCATGTACTCCGGTGCAACGTCCACATCCCGGATGTTGCTTTCCTTGGTCGTTGTCAACTGATACCCAAAATCTTTGAATACCAGAAGCGATTTAGAAATATGTATCGTGCATTCTTCAAAGTTGACATCTTTCCATGTCAGTCCAGCCAGTTCGCCACGGCGCACACCAGAATTGAGCAGGGACAGAACGATCACCTGTTCCAACATGGAACTTTCCTTTAAGGTGTCCTGAAGCTGCTTGATCTGGTGCTTCTTAATAGTGTCTACCGACCTGCTCCGGCTTCCCAGTGCAGGAATTTTGTGCATGGGATTCTTCACACCGTAATTTTCATCCGCATATTCCAGTGTAGAACGAATGAACAGAGCGTATTCTCTCATGCTCTTTCTGGTCATAGGTTTTGCAATGGTTTCCACATCAAAAGCATCGTCCACTTTACAGCCCAGCGCAATCGCCACCTGTTCTGCTGTTTTAATATCAACTGTTTCGCTGCGAAATGCCTTTTCGATGGTTTTTGCTCCACAATCGCATCTCTTAGCTAACTTCGGACAAGATTCCTTTTTCATCTCCAGACCACGCTGATTGATAACAGCATGGGTGCGGCACCGTGCGCCGCCAATTTCGATTTGTTCCAGAACCCAATCACAATCCACCTTTTTGATGGAATCAACGGGCTTCTGTGCAAACTCAGGGAATTGCTGAATCTTCCGAAGGTAGTTTTCCTTGCCCCTCGTTGTGTTCGCCTTATTACGATGGCTGTCATAATCGCCCTCTAAGCGAGCAGAAGGAGCAAGTCTTGCCTTTTTGGATTCTATGTACTCCTGCGCCACTACTGCAAAGGTCTTTCCTGCATTGCTGGCTTCCTTGTCTGCCTTTTCCTGTTCCAGCCGTTCAAATTCGGCAGCGGCAGCTTTCGCAGCGGCGTTGCGCGCACGAGCGTTTTTCAGTTCGGTGGGGTCAAAATCGAACCGACCATAACGGCGTTCAATTTTGCCGTTCACCAGAACATTTGCGATGAGTTTATAATAACGAGGCTTCTTTTTGGGTTCTCGCAATTCAAACGATGCCATATATTTACCTTCCTTTCTGTGTGGTGGTTATCTCTGTCACGATGAGTATAGCAGTTCGGGCGGTTAATTTTTAGGATGTCGCAGTTTACGCCCGCATCCTTGACAAATCACAAAGTTGTCGTTCCCCCGTTGAAATACTCAGCCATCTTGCCAAGGTTGATATACCATTTGATGCCTGACTGGAACGCCATGCCCGGCACTTCCCGGCAAAGACGGCGGATGTAATATTCAGGTAAGCCCATACGCTGGCTTGCCTGCTTGATGCTGACGATCTGCGGCAAGACGACTGCTTCGCTCTGGATCTCCGGCGATACCATCACTTTTTCATTCATCGGCATTCCTCCTATCCCATTCATTGATTTCTAAACTGTTCATCAGGGCTTCTTCGATCCGGCGCATTTCATGCCGTGTAGTCTGTCCTAAGAAACGCTGTATGCGGCTTTTGTCTATCGTGAATATCTGTTCCAGCTGAACCACAGACGGCTTCTCAAAGGCTGTATTGTGGGCTATCAGAACGTGCGTGGGCTGGTATTTCTTTTTCTCGGTGCGGGAAGTCACTGTCGCCACAATAAGGGTAGGCGCATAGCGGTTTCCTACATCGTTTTGCAGAACCACCACAGGTCGGGTGCCGCCCTGTTCGGAGCCGATGTGCGGCTCCATGTCTGCATAGTAAATGTCCCCTCTGAGGTATTTCCAGTCTTTTGGTATGATAGCGATCAGACCTCCTATCCTTCTATATGTAGCAAGAGCCGCCCGTTTATGGCAGGCGGCTCTTGCAGGAAAAAGGAGTATGCCGATAAAGGCGAGAGCATCAACGTTTTACAGGAAGGCTCAGAGAACGGCTGGAGCCATTGTAGATCTCCAGAATCTGCTTCATGTGGCGGTCGGCGGTGTTGCCCGTGTCCTTCCGTGCATTTTTGGTGATGGTTTTCGGATGCACCGTAGAAAGCCGTGCAATCAGACGCTCCCGGCTGTACTCATCCCGGTACATTGCCACAAAGCGGGTAACGCCATGGAGGATGCCAGACAGGAACGAATCGGAATCGCCCCACCATGCCTCCACGATGATCTTCAGGGCTTCCTGATAGATGTCAGAACCGTAGTTCTTGTAAATATAATAGGCAGAGCGGATGCAGTAGATCTTCCACTCGGCTCGGATGCCATCCAGTGCAAAAGTAGCACCAGTTGCTTCGGTGGCTGCAACAAATGCACAAGCATCCTCATCTTCTGCCACGATGTCAGCACGAAGCCGCTCACCTGCGGTCAGATCGGTGGAAATGCCCGTCTGAACAGCAAACAAAAGGGCTTCATCCTTTTTGGAAAGACCGTGAAAGACTTTGCAGAGGATCGGGAGGTCATGACCTCCGTTGCAGGCGATACGAGCTTCGATGGTGTTCTGTCCATCAAAAACATGGTAGCGACCATCACGGTAGCTGACTCTCGGTTCGTTGGCAACGTACTCCGAAAAGGTAGCAGAAATCTCCTCCACCTTTCTGGTGCGCAAAACACGCTGGTATTCCGCGCAGGGGGTCAAGAGTGCGCTGTCGATGTAGCGCATCTCGCAAACACATTCGGGCAGCTTGGCAAGGTTCAGATTAGAATTCATCATAGCACTCTCTCCTTTATCGTCTGAAGATAGGCAGAAGTGTCATCAATCAGAAAAAGAATGGCACTTCGGCAGTCGTTGTCCTCAAAAACATCGGGATAGTCTTTGAATACGAGATTCCAGCGGCGGATAAAATCCTCCTTTGCGCCCTGAACTTCGCACATCATAATTGAGCCGTTCGCAACGGTCGTTTTATGATGGCGGTTGTCAATGGATTGCCGAAGTCGTTTTCGATCTTCGTCTGTAAGACAGCGTTTGTGACCTTGGATACTCCTTTTGAAATCCGGGGGCGAATTGCTTACCGGCACAATTTCATCCTCGGTATGGACTTCATCGGAATCAGAAGCATCGTCGGCAGCAACATCGGATTTTTCCGGGCTTGTCGGCTTCTTTGCTTTCCGGTCCTTCTTGTGTTTGCGCAGCTCCTTAATGATTGCCGGGATTTCTTCTTTTGGGGTTTGCGCCAAAGCGGTGATCTCGGCATCGGTAGCCTTGATATGCCCGGTCAGTATTTCCTCCATTGCACCGGGGACGGCAGCTTCCGCCGCATCAACGCCTTTCGCATACTTTTCAGCTCGACGAACAAATATTGGGGTAACGCCGTTTTTGGCAGCAATACGTTCGCAGGTGCGTCCTTCGGCTGACCTCATGTGATCATTTTGAGCACATGAGGTGAATCTCCCAGATTCATCATGTTCTCGATGAATTGACCCACCTACAGAGAGCTTTTCGTTTTCATAGGTTTTCCCCATCAAGAACTTCCGGCGTTCCGGGTCAAGGTTTCTGCGCCCCAACTGATTCTGACAAATCCATGCCAGTGCAGCGTAACGGTCGGGCAACTGGATTTCCTTCACTTCAAAAGCGATCTCCGGGTGATGCTTGAGGATGCGATACCGGGAATGTCCATCCAGTATGTAACCGTTCCAGATGATGAGCGGATTCAGTAGCCGCCGCTCCTGAATCATGTTCTGCTCTAAGATGTGCTCCTCCTCGGCGTTCAGCGGCGGGATCTTGCCCTGAAACTCTGGGTCGATCTTAAGCGCATTCAGATTCATCATCAAACCGTCCCTTCTTAAAGTAGGTGGATTTCGGGCTGGTGGGCTGGATGTAGTAGTCGTAGCCAAAGTTGGTCTGGCAGTAGGTGCAAGGCTCCTTGGTGAGCTGGTAGGGGTCAGCACGGCGGACACGGATGCCACGGGTGTTCCGAAAGGCATTCAGGCAGCGGGGGCAGAGGGTGGTCAGGGTCGATTCGTCGGTCTTGTGGGTAAAAGTACGGCTCATAATCATTACCTCCGTGTCATCAGAATGAATATTCGATATGGAAAAAGCCCACTGCCTAGATTCAGAAGAATCCCGGTGGTGGGCTTTGAAGTTTTGCTTTAAGTTTTTCCAACCTATTTGTCCTCGACCCCCGTTGGATTTGGAATGCACCTCGGTAAGTGGGGACTTGCACCCACACTCCACATTGGCTTCTTCAGCCACCCCGTCTTCGTTATGACCGGGCCGCGAGTTACGGAAGTTTCATTATTTTGTCCGAGGGAATGATATTCAGTTTTCAAGGTACGCTTTACAGCTCCGGGCTTCTCCCCGTCTGGGGTGTTGCCCTTGCTGTGACAATAGTTTATCGTAGAAACACTGTCTTTTTAAGGAACTGGTAGTTCCGGTTTTGCCACTTTTTTGAGCGGATTTTTCTCAAAAACTGGAACTGCCAGTTCCGATTTTTCGTAGATTCGTCGAAAAAATGGCGCAAAAAAGAAGCCGAGAATCGCTTCTCGACTTCTTTATGGTGGTTATACAGATGCATCCAGTTCGTCAATAAGATTGCTCAGCTTATTTTTGATAATCTGGATTTTCTGGTGCTGCTTTTTGATCTGTGCATTAAGCTCCCTTTCCCGTGGAGTGTCCAATACGCCAAGAATCAAAAAGTCCAGAGTGGTGTTCAGTGAAATGGCTACTTCTACCAACAAATCTATGGAAGCAGTTCCTTCCCCTCGTTCGATCTTTCCCAAATGGCGGTCACTGATATTCAGCTTTGCGGCAAATTGTTCTTGCGTTAAGCCTTTGGTTTTGCGCAGCTGCTGGATGCGTTTTCCTGTAATGTAAGAGTCAAAGTACATAAGCCAGCCCTCCGACCACAGAGCAACGCAGTCGCAAGCTGCGCCATAAGGTCAGAGTGCAAAAATGCAATCGGCGGCGGACCAAGTTTTGGTTGCCGGGGTTCGGTTGGTACTCGATCAATCTCCTTTTCATGTTTCTTCGTCCTTTCTTTGTCGATGATGGCAAGGCGGGCGGAGCATGGAAAATGCGGTTGCACTTTTCCGTGATAGAGAAAAACATCCCTATACTATATAGGACAAAAAACAGATAAAAGTTAGGGTTTGATGAACAAATTGCATTTTTCTCTGAGGTTAATTAAAGCAGATTTAATACTTCCCGAGACACTTCCTACTGTTGTGCCCTCTTTTTCGGCTATGCTTGGCATGGAAATCCCACAATAGAAGTAATCGTAGCACCGCTTTGCTTGTTTTGGAGACAAAGCTAAAATTGTATGGTTGATGTTCACAAGATGCTGTTGCCGTTCTATGATCTCCGCAGGTGTTGGAGTGGGCACAAGAAGATACGACTCAGCAGAAAAAGCGGGATCGTCTAGCGAGTGATATGCGTGGTAACGGCTCACCTGTCTGGCAAAAGCATCCTCTTTGCGTTTCATAGACAAGAGAAACTGATGGACTTCATCAGATACTTCTACAAAAAAGTCTTTTGGATGCGCAGTGGGGTAGTGTTCCTTTAAGTTGATAATCGGCATAGCTTTCCTCAAACGTAGTGTAAACAAAAAGTGCATCATACTAGGCTTAAAGTCTAGCATGATGTACTCAAAATGCGATTTCCTTGAGTCTAAGAAAGCCTCAAAATAAAAACAAAATTGATGAAGTTATCGATTTTTGGGAGGGTCAGTATCTTTAATAAGCTGTGATTTGGGACGACACGGTTGATACAACCAACCGGAACACTCAGGCGGCCAGACTTCCATATCTTTTTTCATCATTTTTTCAAGAGATTTTTTCATTAGATTTCTTACTTTCATTTCCATGGATAATCCTCCCATATATTTTCTTTAATACAAAGATTAGCAGCGTCAAGGCATCTGATAACATTGCAGCTGTTAATCCTTCCAGCTCATTAGAAAGTGTTTTTTCAATTGGTGGTGACCTTAAGATTATACATGTTAGGTTGACGAAAAAAAGCACATAGGGGATTCGTTCTTTTAGAGCAGACAATTCTGACTGCGTTAAATGTAATTGATTGTTATTAACAGGAGCAATTTTGAGAATCACAAAATCAGAGAATATCCAAACAAACCCAAAAAATTTAGTAGGGAGAGCTTTGATGAGTATCATGGAAACTGATTGGAGAATTAAAGAAAGCAATAAGCAATGGATATACGTTTTTGCATGGTACCCATTTGAATATTTTCTTAATGCAACAAAACAAACAGCAAAAGATATAGTTCGTCGAAAGCCGAAGCAGTAACTCCCCAATAAGATTAAAAGAGTCCATGTAGTGAACATTGACAGTCTTTTTTCGATTCCGTAAATGCACCACTCAAGAGATTCTTCTGCAATTAGCTCCCTCTTCAAAAACCTTTTTGCCAAGTGTGTTGCAATGAGGTTCATTCAATCCATACTCCCATGCTTGAAAGTTTATAAATTAAATACCTTGAGTTTGCAAACAAATCAACTTTTTTGTCATCAAGTAGGTTTTTTCTGTCACAAAATCGGTTATTGTGAAATTTCTCCAGTAAATTGAAACCAGTTGTCCTCATAATCCATAGTGAAATCACCATTATATTTTTCAAGGATAAGCTTCACATTGGAAAGTCCAAAACCATGAAGTTGGGGGTCAGGTTTGGTCGTTTGAATAGTGTTGTTTTCAATTCTGACAGGATTTGAGGTGTTTCGAATAGAAAATAAAAAGCTTTTTTTCCATAATGCTATTACATGAATCTTCTTACTTCCACAGTATGATCGATTGGCTTCAATTGCATTATCTAGCAAATTTGAAAGCAGTACAACCATATCAGCTGCTTCAAATGGCAACATTGATAAATCGTTTACTCTGAAATCAATTTCAATCCCCTCTTGAATTGCCTCTGACGCTTTCGTATTAAATAATGCATCCAAAATCGAATGATGAGTATTTACCAAAAAAAGTCGTTCGGTTTGTTGCTTGGATACTGAGTTCAAATAGACTTCTGCTGGCTCGTATTCATGGTTCTGCAAAAGCACACGAAGAGTGTTGAGATGTGAGCGATAATCATGTACTTTTTTGCGTTGTTCCGAGAAAAGTTTGCTGGCAGATTCCATGCTCCGTACTTGAACCTCAAGTTGCTGTCCCAATGAAAATAGCTGTTGCTCTCGTTCCATAGCCTGCTCCATACGTTCTAGAAGAAAGATTATTGCTGCATTTGCAGCAATAATCAATCCACAAGTAAATGCTAGTATAGCTTCTGATACATTTCTTCCGGTGGATATATAGAGTAGAACAATCAATACCATAAACGAAGCACTTGGAAATAACCCGTACATAATTATTTGTGATATTCGGAGAGAATGTCGATTTTTCCCAAACCTTCTGGGGCGCATGATTTTTCGGAACATTAGTGCTAAAAATAGCTGTAAAGAATAAGCGATTATACCATAAATAATTACGCAGATAGGTGAAGCTTGAAATGTATTAGAATCCATTCCAAAAATTACACTGCATGTCATTCCAACAGTGAAAGATAAGCAGTATGATAATAAATATTCAAGGCTAACAAAGAAGCAGAGTATAGCAGTCGAGATTTCTGTATATAACCTTTTAGCGATTATGAAATCGATCAGTAAAATGATTAAAATTTTTAGTGCTTGATTGTGTCCAACAATGATTGAAAGAATTAAAGGAACCCAACAACTCAGAAGTACATATTCCAATACATGGAGGTGGAATTTTAATCCGTCAAAGCGACGTTGCTCAAAAACATCTAAAAATAAAATCAAACATATTGTATCAACAGCGGTATAACAAAGACTTAAGAAAGTTCCCATCGACTTTTTCCCCTCCATTTTAAGTATAGCTGTTTCAATTCTTTATGCTTTTTTTCACTGGATGGAACACATACACCACTTTTTAGATAAACTTTTTCATATTGAAAGAGCTCAATGTATTCCATATTTACTAGGTAGCTCTTATGTATACGTAGAAAGCCTAGATTTTGAAGTTTGTCAGAAAGAACCGCCATATTTCCGTAAAAGCGATACTCAGTCCGTGCATCATTAATTAAGTGCATAACAATAATATGCTTGTCGGATTCTAGATATAAAATGTTTTTGGTTTGAACATCTATCGACTCGCCGCTAATCGAAAAAGTAACGGTTTGACGAGAATCAATAACTTCTTGTAGCGAATTCACAAAGTATGGAATGAGCTTGTAAGGAATATCAGACTTTAATAGATAACGAAAAGCATTTACTTCATAGCCTTCAGGGGCGTATTGAATGAAGTTTGTAACAAAAATAATAATGGAAGTCGGGTTTTTTGATCGCAATTTTCGAGCCAGCTCAATTCCATTTAGTTTCTCCATATCAATATCTAAGAACGCAATATCAAATTCACCTATATTTCCAGCACTTAGGGAATCTGTGAATGTAAAAAATGTTGCAGCGATGTTAGTGGACCGACAATATTCTTGAAGAATAGAAAGCTCTAAGTCAATCAACTTTTGCTCATCATCACAAATCAAAATTCTCATTTTGCCAATCCTCCACTGCAATTTGATGATCTTTTTGTCATCCAAAATAACGCAACTCCTTTCGCAAGTCAATGAAATTCGACATAATCGAACATTTTAATAATTATAGTACGATTATATCGAATATGCAAATAGTACACTCTAATAGGATAGGAGTGAACAGAAATGGAGCATTATCTTGGTGAAAAGCTAAAAAACTTGAGAGAAAGTCGAAACTGGTCGCAAGCTGAACTTGCAAAGCGGTTGAACAAGGCCGTTTCTACAATTAGCGGCTATGAAAGTGACGCTCATGCTATTCCATTAGATGTTCTTGTTAGTATTTCACTTCTGTTTGGAGTTTCTACCGATGAACTGCTAGATTTAGAAACAACGAATGTCCTTTCGCTTTCTGGACTTACGGAGGAACAGTGTAATCTCTTGAGAAAAATTCGACAAGAGTATCTTTCCCCTAGCCAACGAGGAAAAGACTTTTCTAAGAACCAGATGGGTATCCTCCACGATATTATAAGCTCATTCGGCTAACTTATTTTCGTTAATCCACACTTTTCTTGTAATCGACTGTTAAAATTGTTGATGCAAGAAAAGTGTTTTTTTTTTTGGGGGGGGGGGGGGCTTGAATGACTTGAAATCACCGACTGAGCCAATGCACGACTTCATGCCATGATTTCGGGAATTCATGACAAATTTGCTGACAACTGATGAAAAAAGTAATAGAATGCAAACAGCTTGCACGTATTTTGAGACGCATTTAAATGTGGAAAGGAAAAATCAAATGGTAAATCCAACCTACGTAGATTTTTCAATCTACCCATATTGCAATTTGAGGTGTGACTTCTGCTATGCAGAAGCTGAATGTGAATCGACTATTTCAAATCATTTGCTCAAGGTATCGGACTTTGAGGATATCTTTGAGCAGTTTGATCAAATTGGAATTTTACGCGTTGGATTTGAAGGCGGTGAACCCTTTCTACGGAAGGATTGGTTCGAAATCCTCAAATTGGCAGATAAGCACTATTTTAATTACTTTGTCAATACAAATGCAACAATGATCGATGAGTCTATTGCAAAGAAATTGGCGCAAACAAACGTTGATAGAATCTGTGTCAGTTTGGATGGTCCAACTGCTCAAATTCATGATAAATCACGTGGAAAAAGCGGAACATTTGAATTAACCAAAAGAGGAATCATAAACCTGATGAATTGCGGCATTGCAGTCGATGGGATTATAACTCTTACAAAATATAATGTGAATTATATTCCGGAAACATTAGAACTAATGCATGAGTTGGGAATACATGAAGCAGCAATCATGCTCTTAGCTACTGTAGGCAATGCAAAAAAGAATGTCAGAGATTGCTATTTAACATATGGCGAGCTAAAACAATTCATTCTGCAGATGACAGATTTGAAAAAGCAGAAAAAACTTCCAGTTTCGCTGAGGATTGTTCCTGTCGAGGAAGGACAATTACCGTGGGAGCTTTATTGGCCTTTATATGAAACTGGTCGGGCAGAAGATATAAAATATTGGGTCAAAGAGGATTTGTACTATACATCTACTGAAAATAGTTTTGGTTGTACAGCAGGTAAAGACAATTTCTTTGTGAATGCCTTTGGTGATGTGTATGGATGCTCTATGATGTCGTCTATTCCTGAATTGAAAGCTGGAAATATTAAAGAACATTCTTTAATTGATATATGGGAAAATTCAAAAGTATTTAGTCAATTACGAGATATTTCCATTAAAGATATAAAAGGGGCCTGCAAGAATTGTAGTATTCTGAAATGGTGCAAAGGTGGATGCAGGGGCTGCACATTTGCAGCAACTAAAGACCTTATTGAATCAGATGGGCGATGTCCATATGCCCGATAATCCACTGAAATTTTATAAATGTAGGAATTGAAAATGAAAATTTGTAAATTACATAATTTCAAAAGACAATGTACTGCACGATTAGATGACGAAAGTACGGGATTTCTCTCCACAAATGGCAAAGTATATATATTGAATAACATCAGTTACGAAATATTATTAATGCTGGAAGGCGGAAATAGTCAAGAAGAAATTATCAATCAATTATGTCAAAAGTATTCAGTTTCTTCTGATACAGTTTCTCCAGATGTCGAGGAATTCATGAATCAATTAAAGAAACTGGACTTACTCTAAACTTGAAAGGAGGTGATAATATGTATAAGAAACCCATTATGATGGAAGTCGATGGCTGGGGCAAGCACGGCTAACAGAATGATCTAAAGCGATTGAAAACTTTAGATGATCAAACAATACAAGCATCAAACCCTGAACGATTTAGTTTGTGGGATTGGTGCTTGTATTTGTGTATAAAAGCCCAAGTTAAAGGCATCCTTGTGTTATAGGAAATTGCAGCTTAATTAATAACCTTTTACATAGTATTCACCAGAAGGAGTAATAATGTTCAAGTTTTCAAGAAGAATACGTGCATATAAATGCCTATATCTTTTTATATCTTTGATCTATATGCCGTGTACATTTTTGGGAGAAATATATCTGCAAAAGTTTATTGATCAGAAAAACTTGAATTATTTTATGTTCGGATCTTTGATGGCGTTGTTTTTTGTGACATTTATGCTTAAATTTTTAAGGTCATACGTCAAGAACTGTCTGGATAATGATGGTATTCTGGAAGGTCAAAGATTAATCTTTAATCAATCTTTGTGGCATAAAACAAAAGAGAACGAAGGAACATTGCTCTATAACCTGACAGAAGATACATATAAAATGATGCCATGGTATACTTCGGGAAAATTAGAGCTAACATTAGAAGTTTTGAATGTGGCATTTATGATTTTTCTGATAATGTCGATAAATTTCTATTTAACATTGATTGCCTGTTTCTTTTTATTGATTAGTTCTTGGCTTGCAAACAGCTGCAGCATAGCATTTGCAAAAGCAGAAAATAATCGGCAAAAAATGAAGGGCTTTCTGAACCAGTATATCGTAAACACAGAGAGAAACATTAACACAATTCGACAGCTGGACAAAGCAGATTATTTTGAGGAACAATTCGAAAAAGTTGTAGAGCAAAATTATACATCAACGTTAAAAATCGCGATCGTAAGAAAGACAGTTTTTATTACTCAGCTTGTTTTTTCTGGGGAAGTTCTTCCTTTTATGGTTTTGTTTTTAGGGGTCGTTTTATCCTTTTATGGATATGCGTCGGTTGGCGAAACAATTGTTATCATGGACTCCATGGTGAAGATTTCAAATTCCATCCAGTCGATCGGTGATGATATTTCTCAATGCCATCTGTCGACTGATATATACAACAGGGTACAGAAGACAATCCATTCGGACTCGCTTACAGAAAAAGGATTGCAACAAGAAGTTCCAGAATTCAAAAACTTTGACATTACAATATCCAATAGATTCTGCCCTTCCAATGAACAGTCTACGTTGCCACCACGTGAACTTGATATCAAATTTTCACGAGGCGAAGTGGTTTTAATAAAAGGAAAAAGCGGAACAGGAAAATCCACACTTGCAAAAATAATCACCCGAATGATTTCACCCAATCAGATCAACGGACATATTAGGTATAATGGGCAGGACTTTTTACAATTCGATCCGGATGAATATAAAAAACGCGTTCTGATGGTCGAGCAAAACACCGTGTTATTTTATGGAACTGTGTTAGAAAATATAACGATGGAATGGAATGCAGCTCCCGATGAAATAGATGAAGTGGTTGTGGCATGCGGTCTGTCGGAATTTGTTGCGGAACATGGGCTTGCGTATGCAATACCTTATGGTGGCGAAAACTTGAGCAGTGGTGAACGGCAAAGAATCGGGATTGCAAGGCTTCTGCTTCGTAAGCCAGATGTTCTCATTCTTGATGAGCCAACCAGTGCACTCGACCACGACCTGAAAGAAGCCGTTTCAAAGGGGATCGTTGATTTTGCGAAGAAGCATAAAATGACCCTTGTGATTATTTGTCATGGGGAAGAGTTTGATCCGTATAGCTCTCAAATCATTCAACTGTAAAAGATAGGTGAACGATGAAAAAATTGCTGAATGTGTATTCTTCGTTGAAAAAAGACAGAAGTTTATTTTCGCTCTCGTTTTTAATTGAATTTGCATGGAATCTGCTCCTGATTGAACTGCTGGATCGGTTGATGGCGTATTCCGCACAGTCTGATCTTTGTCTTTTTTCAAAAACTTCCGTTCTGTTTTGCATTGGTGCAGTCATTTTTGTTCTGCTTGTTTTTTCCGATCAATATTTTTTCCGAAAGCTGAAAGGGGTTGGCGAACTCAAATTACAAGAATATACCTATGGCTGCTTCCTGAAAAATCTTTCTTCTGTACAGTTCCAAAAAGCAGGAGATTTGGTGTCCGCAGTCAATCGGAATACGGAAGTCATTTCGCAATGGATGTCAACGGGTGTTGTGAACACCATTCTTCAAACATTTCTGCTGCTGGCATATCTTTTGATCCTACTTCTTCATAATGCAGTGGTTACGATGATTACCGTATTCATTATTATCGTGATTTTCTTACTCTCAAAGCTATATGCGCAAAAGGAAGCTGCATATACAGCCGAAAAGCAAACCAGATATTCTGAAATAAACTCGAAATTGCTAGACACCTTAAACAATCGAAATTTGATCTACGCATTAAACAATGAGGCTTTCTTCTCCAACAAGTTAAAAACATTCCATGACCAGATCAGCCAGTCTGTACTTGTTCCTTTAAGCCGGTATACCGCTTTGAGAAATGCAATGTTGACATTCATGATCAACACGTTGCCCGTTATTGTTCTTGTCTCAACGATTTTGCTTGCCAAGCTTGGAAAAGCAACTGGGAGCGATGCGATCACGATGATGCTTATCGCTCAAAAATTAAATGGTCCGATCATTTTGCTGACCGATTTGATTGCAGATCAAAAGAAAGCATCCGAAATGTATGCAAAATCAAAATCCCTGTATACAGAAAAAGCTGACGAGCATCGTGGAAATCTCATGCAGGATTTCGAGGAAATGCGTGTTGAGATTCACGAGTTCCAGTATACCGACTGTGGTGATAAAATTCTTGTTGGTCTGCAATTTCAGTTTAAGAGGGGAGATTTGGTGCTGATCAAAGCTGCCAGTGGTAAAGGAAAAACGACCTTAATCGAATTGATGTCCAGGTTGATTCCAGCGGACGGGCTGTGTGGCAGTATAAAGTATAACAATCAATTGATTTCTAATTTTGATTTGAAAGATTACCACTGCAGGGTGCTGTTAGTGGAGAGAACACCTGCGCTGATCGATGGAACCTTGTATGAAAACCTCGTATTGGGAGATATTTTTTATCCAGAATGGATTGAGGAAATAATTCATGTGTGCGTATTACAGGACTTCATTCAAGGAAGAGATCAATCCTACCAGATTCAAGGAGATGGGAGCAATATCAGCGGAGGTGAACGGCAGCGAATCGGTCTTGCCCGAATGTTATTGCGTCGACCGGAGATCATTCTTTTGGATGAAGTCACCAGTGCGCTCGATTCAAAGACAAAAAGCGTTTTGGTAAACCGATTGCTGACATTTGCTCAGAAATATAATATGACAATTATTGCGGTTTCCCATGATGACTCATTTGATGCGCACTGTACGCAATTGATTCATCTTTAAAAATAACTCTGCAAGCAGGGCGAGCTGGTACCAACTCGCGATTTTTGAATCAGATTTTTCAAATCCAAATTCAAAATGCTTGTTGGGCTGTGCCCAATCCCCTATCGTTCCGCATCGTACGATGCAGGCTGCGCGTTTGTTCCAAACACTTTTATAACAAAAAAGATAGCCTAGGGCTCTTCCATGAGGGAAGGGTCCTAGGCTATCTTCGTTTATCGGGACTTCGTTTTTTCGGTGCTGCTCTTTTCCTCTGCAAAGAACAGTTCTACGTTTCTCTTTGCACGAAGAAGCTCCTGCATTTCTTCTTTCGCTTTACGATAGTCCGGGTAGAGTGCTTTCTTTTCCGTCAGCAGCTTGGAATATTCCGTATCCAGTTCTTTCACCTTGGGGAGCTTTTTCAGGTTAGCTTCATCGAATGCCGCTTTCGCTGCCTTGTGCAGTGTGATCTCTGCACGATGACCTTCCAGAAAGTGCTTGCTGTATCCGGTCTTTCGGTAGGCATCATAGACTGGTCGCGTCTTGGCGTAGTTGATGATGTGTGCTTTCAGCACCGCAATTTCTGCCAGTCGATTTTCAGAATCTTTAATGGAATCGCCCAGTTCGTGATAGTGAGCAGTAGCAGCATCCACACGCTCCTGCATCTCCTCAATGCTGCCGATTTTATTTTCCTGCAAAAAAATCAGGGTCTTGGACATCTCTTTCAAATTGTAGCGTTTAGCCCACCGTGCATAGCCTTCGCTTTTGCCCTCGGAGAGTTTTGCCTGAATGTCCACCAACAGGTGGAACGGCTGCTCTTTCGATGGCTGCTTCTGATACGGGCGGTGTTCGGATTCTCCGGCAATGACCGCCTTGATTTCATCTTCACTGTATCCCGCGCCCAGTGTCCGAAAACGGATAAAGCGTTTCTGCCGTGTTCCTTTGACCGAAGTGTACTTTCCCCGTTTGATTTCGTAGCCCTGCTGTTCCAGCTTTTGAAGAAAGCCCTCGAAATTTGCGGGCCTCTCGTTCAGCAGGATGTTGTCGATTACGGCACACAGCTTATCACGATTACTTTCTCTGGGTGGATAAAGGGTGCGCTTCTGCCGCTCTCGGTACGGCTTGATTTCAATAACAGACAGCTGATGTTCCAGACAAATCAAATCGCTCAACCGCTGCACGGCCAGCCCGGATAATAAAAAATCCCGAAATTTTCGGGTGCTGTCCAGCGCAGTGGAGTTGTAGATAATGTGATTGTGGATGTGTTCCCGGTCTGTGTGGGTGGCAACGATAAAAGCGTATTTGCCCTTGGTAAACCGCATGGCAAGTTCATAGCCCACCTTGTTGGCTTCCTCGGCGGTAATCTCACCGGGTTTGAAAGACTGTCGAATTTGATAGGCGATCACATCATTTTTTTGTATGCGCCCAGTGACAAATTCATACTGCCGCTTGGAAAGCATAAATTCTTCGTCTGCGGTCAAGGGGCTGCACTCATAGCTGCTGACCAGTTCTCCCTTGTTCGTTTTGTCAGGATTCTTCGCGTAGTCCGTGCGGCTTTTCAGGCAGGCCGCAACCGACTTGCCCTTGTTTTTGTGCAGCGCAATCAAACGTGTTGTGGCCATCGAACGCCCCCCTTTCTTAAAAATAAATTGGAATTGACTTCAAAATCTGATACACTGGTAAAAATATCTGTGAAAGGAATCTGTCCCATGAAAAAGCACGGACATTATTGTAAAGTCTGCGACGAGTACAAAGCAAATGAAAAGTTTTCGGGCAAAGGTCATACAGCGCACATCTGTAAAAAGTGCGCTGCTCTGCCGCCAGATGTACGCTCTGCGCAGATGATCGAAAACAAGCTGCTTTCTTTGCCATGGAGACTTTCCAAAGAACAAATAAAATGGCTGAACAACAAAGCCCATGACAAGCGGCCTGAGATTCGGAAGCTTGCGCAGGAGCAGCTTGATATGCGCTTCCACCCGGAACGGCTTGCGTCGGATGATGCCGATGAATTTGAAGATTTACTGCTCAATAAGGATGACGAGGATGAAGATGAGTGGTAATCCTTATGCTAATAAAATTTATGTAACCCGCAGTGTTTGACTGCGGGCAGTGTTACAGCTCGGTCAGCTTTGCAAGAATTTGCTTGCTGACGCTGATCAGTTCATCCAACCGGGCGCGCAAATCCTCCAGATCGGCAGTATAAATCTGACCGTTTTCATTGGCTACTTTGGCGTACTGGTTCAGATTGTTGCTACACATCTGCAGAAGATACGCCATCCGGCGCAGCTGCGGCAGATCCAGATGCAGACAATACCCGTCCAGTGCCATCTTGCGCAGATAGGAGCCAATGCTCAGGATGCCGCTGGCTTCCATTTTGTTCCGAATCCGCTCCAATTCCGCCTTGCTGACCCGGAAATGGAGTTGCTGGTCACGGCGGTCGCTCACCGGGCATCACCATCCTTGTCGTAATAACTGCGGAAGGGCTTCACCGGCTCCGTCTTGTCCGACTTTTCTTCCAGTGCCGCCAGCACCGAGGGACGGCGAGGTGCATCCTCCTGTTCTTCCTCATCCTGTTCCGGCTCGTGGCTCTTTTCGTCCACATCCAACTGAGCGTTCAATTCTGCAAGTCGTGCGGACTTCTCTGCCAGTTCTTCCTCCTGCGGGAAGGGCTTTTCCACCTCAATCTGTGCCGCTGCCTGCTGCTGATGCAGGGTATCCAGCTCGTTTTCTGCGGCGGTGATACGCTCCGGGAAATTGTTCAGGGAGTTATCCAGACGAATGATGTTGCCCAAAGGGTCGGTGCCCAAGGGCACCGTGTACTTCCGCTGCCCTTTCAAAAGTGCCTGATACTCCGTGCGGAAAGCATCGAACCGCAGGGACAGTTCAAAGCCCCGGTAGCTGCCGATGACTTTTTCCTCGGCGTTGGGCAGTTCGGAGCAGGCAAGCACCAGACGCTCACCGGCGGTCTTTTTCTCGTCGTAGGCAACACCCTTGATGACCATGCCGCAAAACTCCTCCTTGCCCTGTGGATGGGCGGCGGCAAGCTGTGCATCGGCTTTCAGCCCGGCAATGTGGGCGTTCGTTTCCTGAATGTCAGCCGGGAACTTGGTCAGCAATTTGTCCTGCAAGCGGAATTTCTGGCTCTGGTGGTCGGCTTTCAGCACCTTCAGCTTTGCCACCTGTACATCCAAGTCCATTTTCTCCTTGATGAGCGGATTTCCGGCACACAGTGCTTTGATTTCCGCATAGGAAAGCGCCTGCTCGTCTACGTCCTCGCAGGAGCGCACCGGGGATTTGGAAGTCATGATTTGGCTGATGAATCGCTGTTTATTCTCAAGAGTCTGGAAGAGGTAGCTGTCAAATGTCCCTTCCGTGACGTAATTGAACACCTTGACTTCCTTATTCATATTGCCCTGCCGGATGATGCGCCCATTGCGCTGGGTCATGTCGCTGGGCTTCCAGCCCACGTCCAAGTGATGCACCGCCACAAGCCGCGATTGGACGTTGGTTCCGGCTCCCATTTTCGCCGTACTTCCGAGCAACACTCGCACATCGCCGGAGCGCACTTTGGAAAAGAGCGCTGCCTTTTTTGCTTCGGTGTCGGCATTGTGGATGAACTCGATCTCGTTTTCCGGCACACCGGCGGCAATCAGCTTTTTGCGAATATCGTCATAGACGTTAAAATTGCCGTCGTTTTTCGGGGTGGAGAGGTCGCAGAACAAAAGCTGGGTCAGCTTCTGGTCTTTGCCCTCCTCCCAGATTTTCAGCACATTCTGCACACAGACGTTTAACTTACTGTTGGGGTCATCCGGCAGCATGGGGTTCATCAGGCGAACATCCAAGCCAATCTTTCTGCCATCGTTGGTGACGCAGAGCATATTGTCCACAGACGCATCCACCGTGCCGGAGTGAATCTCAGCGGCACGCTTGCTCAGCTCCTGCACCATCTCCTTTTGGAGGTCGGACGGCTTTGCCACCACCGTTTCAAACTTTGCCTCCGGCACAGGCAGATGAAGCTGGTCGGCAGTCTTGATGTCTGCAACCTCCTTGAACATGGACATCAGTTCCGGCAGGTTAAAGAACTTGGCAAATCTAGTCCTCGCCCGATACCCTGTACCTTCGGGAGCAAGCTCGATGGCGGTGGTGGTCTCACCAAAGGTAGATGCCCAACAGTCGAAGTGGGTCAGCTTTTTCTGCTGGAGGGTGCTGTATTGCAGATAGCGCATGACCGTGTACAGCTCGGTCATGGAATTGCTCACGGGTGTACCCGTGGCAAACACCACGCCACGCCCTCCGGTGATCTCGTCCAAGTATCTGCACTTGCCAAACATATCGCTGGATTTTTGCGCTTCGCTGGTGGATAATCCTGCGACATTTCGCATTTTTGTGGTCAAAAAGAGGTTCTTGTAAAAATGGCTCTCATCCACAAAGAGCCTGTCAACGCCCAGTTGCTCAAAGGTAATTACATCATCCTTACGCTCATCGGAGCGCAGTTTTTCCAGCTTAGTTTCCAGCGTTTTCCGGGTCTTTTCCATCTGTTTGATACTGAAATTCTCGCCTGCGTGGACTTTCAGCTCGTTGATGGCGGCAAGCGTTTCATAAATTTGCTCCTGAATGATACGCTCCTGCCGCTCAAAGGACAGCGGGATGCGCTCAAACTGGCTGTGCCCGATGATGACGGCATCGTAGTCGCCGGTGGCGATGCGGGCGCAGAATTTTTTGCGGTTGGCGGTCTCAAAGTCCTTGCGCCGTGCCACCAGCAACTTAGCATTAGGGTAGAGGTTCAAAAACTCCGATGCCCACTGCTCTGTCAGATGGTTGGGCACGACAAAAAGGCTTTTCTGGCACAAACCAAGGCGTTTTGCTTCCATGGCAGATGCCGCCATTTCGTAGGTCTTGCCTGCGCCCACTTCGTGTGCAAGCAACGTATTACCGCCATAAAGCACATGGGCGATGGCGTTGCGCTGGTGTTCCCGGAGGGTAATCTCTGGGTTCATGCCCACGAATTTGATGTGGGAGCCATCGTATTCACGGGGTCTGGTGCTGTTGAACAGCTCGTTGTACTGCTTCACCAGCGCAATGCGCCGCTGGGGATCTTGCCAGACCCAGTTTGCAAAGGCATCCTTGATGACCTGTTGTTTCTGCTGCGCCAGCATAGTCTCCCGCTTGTTCAGCACACGCTTGGGTTTGCCCTCGGCATCCTCGATGGTGTCGTAGATGCGGACATCCTTCAGGTTCAGGGTCTCCTCCAGAATCTTGTAGGCGTTGGCACGGGATGTGCCGTAGGTCTCGGAGGAGATAATGTCGCCCCGCCCCGTAGCCGTTTTGCCCTCCACACGCCATTCGGCGGTATACGGAGAATATCTCACCTTGACCGCGTGGCGCAGATAGTAGGGGATCTGGAAGGTCTCGGTCATAAACTTTTGGATAATATCCGGGTCGAGCCACGTTGCACCCAAGCGCACATCAATTTCGGAGGCTTCCAGTTCTCTGGGCTGCGCCTTGGTCAGTGCCTCCACATTGACGGCAAATTCCGGGTTGGTCTCTGCCGCAAACTGTGCCATCCGCAGCTTTGCCCGGACATTGCCGGACAGATATTCGTCTGCCATCTGCCAGCCCGCTTCTAGGTCGGTGGGGTCGGCGGCAGGGTCTTTGAAGATCACGCCGGAAAGTTCGGTGGTAATGCGCCCATAGTCACCGGGCGTGCCCAACAGCTCCGCCATATAGGGCAGGTCCACTTTGCCATGTTCCCCGATGGACACCGCCAGCGCTTCGCTGGGGGTATCCACACTGGTGACGGTACGCTCCGGGCGGATGGTGCGCTTGGTGAACATCGCCGCTTTGGATTTAAGCTGCCCCTGCTCGTCCAGATTTTCCAGCGAACACAGCAGATAATAGGAGGAATCCTGCTCAAACAGCCGCCCGTTTTTGCGGTCGTTCAGCAGACCGTACTTTGCGGTAAAGGCATCGTAGGCGGCGTTCAGACGCTCCTGCACTGCCTTGATGTCGGCATCGGGGTAATCCTCCAACTGTTGCTGAATCAGCTCGTTGACGATCTGCCGCAGCTCCACCATGCCGGTGACACGCCCCTTGGCGGTGTCGGACAGTTCAACCTGCGTCATCACGGAATTTTCCCGGTAGAAAACCTCGCCGTCCACCACGGTGTAGGAGAAATTCTTCACCTCCGGGTCGGCAGGCAGGGTGCGCCGGGTGGCTTCTTCCTCGGCAATGTCGGGAGTGTCCACCTCGGCGGCAGTATACTGCCCTTCAATATGCTGTACCGCCTCGGCAAGCTGGTCGCCAAGGTTTGCGCCCTCGATGGGCACAACGGTCAATTCCTCTCGTCCGTACTGGGTGCTTTCGGTGGTAAGCTGCCCCAGAACCATCTCCGGGTGGTCTACGAAATACTGGTTGATGGCAAAGCCGTCCTCGGTCTTGCCAAGCTGTACCCAGTCCGGCTCATGGTCGATGGGGCGGTTACGCTTCTGCAAAAAGATAATATCACTGACAACATCTGTGCCAGCGTTGGCACGGAACGCATTATTCGGCAGACGGATCGCCCCCAGCAGATCGGCACGCTCTGCCATGTGTTTGCGGGCAGTGCTGTCCTTGCTGTCCATGGTGTAGCGGCTGGTGACGAACGCCACCACGCCGCCCGGCCGCACTTGGTCGATGGCTTTGGCGAAAAAGTAGTTGTGAATGCTGAATCCCAGTTTGTTGTATGCCTTGTCGTTGACCTTGTACTGACCAAAGGGAACATTGCCCACCGCCAGATCGTAGAAATCACGGCGGTCGGTGTTTTCAAAGCCCGCCACCGTAATGTCTGCCTGCGGATACAGCTTTTTCGCAATGCGCCCGGTGATGCTGTCCAGCTCCACGCCGTACAGACGGCTGTCTGCCATGCTGTCCGGCAGCATTCCGAAGAAGTTGCCCACACCCATGGACGGCTCCAAGATGTTGCCAGACCGGAAACCCATACGCTCCACGGCATCGTAGATGCCACGGATAACGGTGGGGCTGGTGTAGTGGGCGTTCAGGGTGCTGGAACGGGCGGCGGCGTATTCGTCCTCGGAAAGCAGTCCTTTCAGTTCGGCATACTCTTTTGCCCAACTATCTTTTCCGGGGTCAAAGGCATCCGCCAGACCGCCCCAGCTCACATACTGGGAAAGCACCTGCTGTTCCTCAGGGGTGGCACCACGGTGCTCCTGCTCCAACTTGAACAGGGTGCGGATGGCTTCAATGTTCCGGGCATATTTCTGCTTTGCGCCGCCCTCGCCCAGATGGTCGTCTGTGATGCGGAAGTTCCCAGCAGGCTCCGGCGCAGGTTCAGCATTCAGAGCTTCATCCAAGGCAGCGGCATCCGGGAAGATCTGCACTTTTCCGTCCATCACAGTAGAGATGGGGAGTTCGTCCAGTTCTTCGTCCGTAAGCGGCGGTTTGTCCTCGTCCGGCTCATGCGCAGGAGTGAGATTGACCGTCAGGTTGTGCAGATGGATGTTGCCCGGCTGGCGCAGCAGCCGTTCCAGATTTTCCTTGCTTTCCGAGCGGGCAACCGGATAGACCTCATCCGGGTCACGAAGCTGGATGTTCAGAGTTCCGACAGTTTCGACCGTAAAATCCTTACCGTCCAGACGGATTGTATCGCCCACACGGTAATCACGCTCTTTTGGGAGAGCGGGAACAGGTTCATTTTCTGCCAAAAACTTTGCCTTTTCCACTGCAAGCCAATCGGCGGCGGTTCGTTCATCCGTCTCTTTTTTCAAAGCGGTGCAATAGGATTCGGCCTGCTCCTTGTCTGTAAATTGCGCCATTCCGTTATCATTTGCATAGTAGCCCTCATTGAGATCATCCCAGATAGCAAAAAGCTGGGACGTACCTCCGACCACTTCGCGGACAGAAAAACGCTCATATTCCTCCGGCACCTCGGATTCCTTGTAGATGGTTTCTGCCTGCTCCAGCATTTCATCCACACGCTGGCTAGGTTCATTCTGCCGCAGACCGTCCTCGAATTGTCGTTTGTTGATAACTTCGTTATCCCACGACTGTCCGTGTGCGCTGGTGTCGATGCGAACATCCGTTTCGCCGATATAGCCAATGGTGCCCTCGATGGTTCCAGTGGGCAAATCAACCATTACATCGTCACCGACTTTGTAGCCGTTTTCTTCCTGTACAGTGGTACGCTGCTCTTTTTCCTCATCGGTCAGGTAGCGGTCGGATTGGATCATCAGGTCGATATACTTTTCCACCTGCGCCCATTTCAGGGTGATTTTCTGGTGGTCGGGGTAATGGTCAAATTCCAATCCCTTCCAGTCGTGGTTGACGAAGCCTCGGCTTCCGTCCAGAAAATCGTGGGAGTGCCCACCAATGCCGTACTCCTTTGCCAGTGCTTTGGCACGGAGTTTTCGGTCAGGCTGGGTCTGGTACAGTGCCATAATGCGCTGTTTGCCGCCTGCAAACCCTGATCCATGCCGCCGCAGTTCGTTTTCAATTTCAGCCTGCGACAAAACAAAAGCGGAGGGCGTTTTTTCGCTCTCCGCTCGGTCGATTTTTTCGATTTGCTGGGCTTCGGTAGGGATGTGGGCATCGAAGAAACTTAGCTGTAGATCAGCTCCGTCAGCACCAGTTCCTCGGCTTGCGCTTTCAGGCTGTTCATGTGCTGCACCCACCCCATCTGATGCTGCTCCTTGTCCGGGGCTGGGGTCTGTTTCAGAAGCTGCTTCATGGTCTGCTGCATCTGGCTCTCTGCCGTCTGCTCCACCTCCATCAGGTGCGGGTACAGGCTCCCGTTCAGGAGCATCGTGTTGTACAGCACTGGGCGATGGTCTTTCAGGTACGTTCGGCGCAGCCTGCCGTATTTGCCCAGCGGCTTCCGGGGCTGGTTCAGGGTCAGGTTCGGGAGCTGGTAGTCCCCGATGGTCGAGTAGGTCACGTTCCTGCTGTTCGTATTCATATTGGCTCCTTTCTATATTGCGGCGGCGAATGGTTGTTTTCACAGTGCGCTCAATTTGGCGTAAGACCTCCCGGCTCATGTCGCTGACGGCTGTGCCGAGGGCGTAAACACTGTCTGGGGTGGAAAACTCGTGGATGGCTCGGAAGTCGTCCTTGTCGAACCACCCGGCAGGCTCAAATCCGCAGCGTTCCAGCAGCGTGTAGGTGACGCTGATTGCAGCAACGCTTTTGAACTGCATCTCCACCCCGGCTTCATCATAATCCATCAAGAGCGAACCGTCAACGATGGCACGAATGTCCCCGCCGTTGTTGTCCCAGTAATCCGCCACCAGTTTCCCCGCAACATCCGCAAGCTGCTGGCTGACACGCTCTCCGCTGATGCCGTAGGTCTTGCTCAACATTTCCGAAACCGGCTGTTTCAGGTCGTCGTTGTACTGCCACACCTCCGGATCACGGGAATTACGGCGCACCCCGGTGTCGCTTACGTCAAAGACGTAGTGCAGCCGGGGGAATCCGCTGGATTCGTCCAGCAGGGCGATGCCCTTGGCACCCCGGCGCACATAGCGGTTCATCCGGTTGTTCCAGATGTCAAAGTCGGCGCAGGCGGTGGCATCCGGGCGCTGGGCGTAGATCATGAGCTGGTCCGCAAATGGGTACTTGTACAGCCGGGATGCGGTGGTCAGGTAGTCCGTCCAGCTTTCCCAGTACCGGGTCAGTCCGTTTGCCGTGCGCTGGGCAAGGGCGAGATATTCTTCGGTTTTGCTTGGCATAGCGTTCCTCCCTTCAATCTCGTTGTAAACAAAAAAGCGAGCGGCCTTTTCAGGTCACTCGCTTATGGAATCTATGGTATTTTATTCGTGTTTTGCGGCAAACTTTTCTGCCATCTCCAGCAGACGGTCAAAGGTCTGCTTTTCTTCCGGCTCCTCGATCAGCTTTGCAAGGAGCGCACGGAACACATCGGTGCTGTCGTGCCCCAACGCAACTGCAACTTTGTCGATGCAGTCGTGCAGTTTCTTGACAGCATCATCGGAGGGCTTGGATTTCGCAAGCAGGTCGGACAGGTAGCTGATGAAGGGATAGGTGGAATCATCGTTGATGATCTCGTTGGTTTCCTCGATGATCTTCTGGTTATCTTCGGGGGTCATATCGCCCTTTTCTTCCCACAAGTCACGGGAAGAAGTGCGGCCTTTCAGAAAAGTGGCAAAGAGCAGGCGGTCGATGGGTGATCTTTTAGTGGTATCCATTGGCTATCCTCCGCTTTCAATTTTTCTGTGCATTAAAGCTGGTTTTAGTATAGCATGAATGGAAGTATTCTATCAAGCCCACTTTCTTGCGGTTTGCGAAAATTTTTCGGAACAAAAGAGCCTATGTACGCCGCCCGCAGGCGGCAAAAATCAGTCCCGGGGAAATTCCAGCTCGGCAAACTCCGCATCGGTCATAAGTTTCAGCTTCTCGACCACACCCTCGGACAGCTCCCGGAGAGCAAACTCATCGGGCATCAGGTAGCACTGCATGAGCCGAAGTTCCTGCATCAGCTCCAGCCGCGAGCCGGTGTTGTAGAGCATCATCAGCATCAGTTCCTCAGCATTAAAGTTCATGGGCATCCCTCGCTTTCTTACATCCAAAAGGGTTGCATTCCGGGGCATCACATTTTTCTCTTGCGCCCGCCAGCTCTGCCAGCTTTTCCAGCGTGGAAGGGCGATTGGACGGCCCCAGTTCTTCGGCTTCGGCAACTTTGTCCATGATGAGGTCATAGTCCTTCAGCACACGCCGCCCCTTTTCCATGTGGTGCGCTTCCAGAATCTGCTCCCGGACTTCCTGAATCGTCAATTCGGGTGTGTCGATCTGTCCACCATCCATCACAGAATAATCGCTGTGATAAAGGGTATAATCCCAGCCATCTTCACAGGACTGGATGGCAAGATAGCCTTTGCCGCCCAGCTCCCATGCGCCCTGCTCGTCCTGTGTCTGAATCTCAGGATAGGCGGTCGAGCCGGTGCGCTCCATCATCTCGCCGAACTGACAGATGTGATAGACGTTTCCGTACTCGCCCAGATCAAAATGATAGTCGTCCAGATGCTCGACCCGTGCCGTGTAACTGTTGCCATCGGAACGGTCAACCTGAATCACACCATGATTCGGCACCCGGTAGAGATCATCATAGTGGCTGTTGATGAGCCGGACATCATCTCTGGGAATCGTGGGGTCATCCCAGATGCGCCGTCTGCCGATACCAGCTTGCGGGATGTTTTCGAGGATCTTTACGCTTTCCTGTTGGATGGCCTTGCGGTCATCGTCCGAAAGTTCAAACAGATACCAGTTCCGGGCAGCAGGAATGGCGTTCCTGCCATCGGGCGGCAGGTTCTTTTCCGAGATCTGCCCGCTTTCCAGCGGCTCACCAGTTACCTTGTTATAGGTGGCAAAGCCGACTCCTGCACCGTTTTCCCGGAGGTGGAGATAGCGTTCATCGTTGATAAGGTAGACCGCTTCTTTTATCTGCTCCATCAGCACCCACCTTCAAATTCCAGCGAAAACTTGCTGCGGCCATCGGCTTCACAGGACAGCAGCACGGTGGCATTGTAGGTCTTGCCCTTGACGCTCTTGCAGTCCTTCAGCCGGACCCGACCATCCCGCAGCAGCTTGTCCGCCACATGAGCGTCCAGACGCTTGCCCAGACGCTTAAAGAACGCATTGTCCTTCCACAGCACGAAACGGCACTCCCGGTTCTCACAGAACCAGCCCTTTTCACGCTCCACAACATTTGCACCACAGTTCGGGCAGACACCAATGATTTTGTTTTTCATAAGCGCATTCGCTCCTTTCGCAGCCTCGGTGGTCGTTATCAGCGAGGAAATCATCTCTTTGATTTCAGTCATAAAAGTTTCCGGCTCCATTTCGCTGCGCTCGATTTGCAGCAGTTTTGTTTCCCAATCAGCGGTCATTTCCGGGGATTGGATTTCTTCGGGCATCACGGTGATGAGGGCTTTTCCCTTATCCGTGGGCAGCAGCACCTTGGTTTTCTTGGTGCCCTTGCGCTCCAGAAAGCCCTTCTGCACCAGTTTTTCAATGGTGGCAGCTCTGGTTGCCGGGGTGCCGATGCCCTGACGTTCCACACCCTCCGGCATACTGTCTGCACTGGCAGTTTCCATAGCGTGCAGCAGGGTGTCCTCGGTAAAATGCTTCGGCGGTGAGGTCTGCCCCTCTTTCAGTTCGGCGTTGAGAATGCCACACTCGTTCTCTGCCGCATTGGAAAGGGCGGTGAGTTCCTGCTTCCGATTCAGGATGTCTGCCAGCACCTTGCGCTCCACCGCTTTCCAGCCTTCCTCCAGAATCTCCTTACCTTTGGCAGTAAACTCCTCTCCAGCACATTCGGTGGTCAGCAGGGTTTCCAGATACCGGAAGGGCTTGCTGACCGCCATCAGCGTCCGGGCGATGATGAGTTTCAGGACGTTCTGCTCGCCTTTAGGCAGAGCCTCCAGATCGGCTTGCAGCATACTGCGGGTGGGCAGAATGGCGTGGTGGTCGGTGACTTTTTCCCTGTTGACGGTGCGCCGTGTCCGGGGCACAGCCTCGTCCACATCTGCCGGGGTAATGTCGAGAAAGACTTCCAGTGCCCCGGTCAGTTCTTCCAGCATTTCCTCGTCATCGTCGGTGATATAGCAGCTATCAGTTCTGGGATAAGTGGTAAGTTTCTTCTCATACAGGCTCTGCACATAGTCCAGCGTCTGCTGTGCGCTGTATCCCAACAGGCGGTTGGCATCTCGCTGAAGGGTGGTCAGATCGTACAGCGGCGGCGGATTTTCGGATTTTTCCTTGCGGGTGATGCGCTGGATCGTTGCTACCATCTCCTTTCGGCAGGCTTCCAGCAGGTTTTCGGCAACGGATTTTTCGGGAATGCGGCGGCTGGATGCCGTGCAGCCGCTGGTCAGTTCCAGATCCACCGTGTAGAACTTCTCCGGCACAAAGGCGGCAATGGCGGCTTCCCGCACCACCGTCATGGCAAGCACCGGGGTCATAACACGCCCCACCGCCAGCGGTTGACCGTACAGGCACGAAAAAAGCCGGGACGCATTGATACCGACCATCCAGTCGGCACGTTCCCGGCAGAGTGCTGCGTTGTACAGCGCATCGTATTCAGTTGACGGTTTGAGATGAGCGAAACCCTCCCGGATAACAGATTCCTCCATGCTGGACAGCCACAGGCGGGTAAAGGGCTTTTTGCAGCCCGCTTGCTGGTAGACAAGTCGGAAGATCAGTTCTCCCTCCCGGCCGGAATCGCAACTGTTCACAATGCTATCCACATCCGGGCGGTGCATGAGCTTTTGCAGGATACCGAACTGCTTTTTGGTACTGGCAGACACCAGATACTGCCACTTTTGCGGCAGGATGGGCAAGTCTGCAATGCTCCACTTGACGTACTTGGCATCGTAGATGTTGGGTGGAGCCAGTTCTACCAAGTGCCCTACGCACCAGCTTACCAGATAGCCGTTGCCTTCAAGGTAGCCGTCTTTGCGGCTGGTTGCGCCAAGGACTTTTGCATAGGACATAGCGACGGATGGCTTTTCCGCCACGACTAATTTTGCGATAAAAATCCCTCCAATCTGTTTTGGATTGCAATATGTACGGCGGCAAACGCCGCCAATAGAATTATTCTTCTGTGTTATCCTCCTCGCCGGTCTCTTCCGGCTCGTCCTCGGTGGGAATTTCAAAATCACCCTTGTCCTCGGTGTAGTTTGCATCGGGGTCAAGGGCTTCTTTTTCGGCCTGCTTTTTCTGCTTCTGCTTCGCAAAGGCATAGAAAACGCCGCCTGCCGCCAGCGCAATCAGCACGACCGCACCCAGAAAGCCGGACGCGATCTTTGTGACCTTGTTCTCCTTGGGCTGTTCCGTGCCGGATGCTGCCGCTTCTTCGGCGGCTTTTTTCGCTTCTTCCTCGGCTTTCAGCTTATCCTGTTCCGCCTGCGCCGCCGCTTCTTTTTCAGCGGTATAAGCATCGGCAGCATCTTCCTCCATCAGAGCCAGAAGGTCGGCTTCGTCCACAAGGTTCATAAAGTGGACGGTCTGCTGCCCTTTGGCGTTGCGGTCAATCACCAGATAGAAAGTCGCACCCGACTTCGACACCAGCGTAATGAACTGCTGTCCAGAGCCGTCCGAGTAAGAGGTGTGATAGTCGTCCACCAGCGTCAGGTTGCCCTCCGGGGTCAGGGCACCAGAGGTTTCGTCCGTGACGGTGACAATATCCTCCACCACCTCCGGCAGAACCGGCTGCTCCACCGGGGCAGCTTCGCCCTCAAAGGCAAAGGCGGGAGCTGCCATGCCAGCGCACAGCACCGCCGATACCAGCAGTGCGCCCAGTTTCTTAATCTTCATCTGCATCCTCCTTCTCGAAAGTGGCACCCACGGCGGACAGCGCAGCCGGGTTCGGGGTGGTGGTGGCTGACTGCCGCAGCAGGGCGGCGAGCTGTTCCGGCGTGACCTTTGCAGTCCGAACCATCTCGTTGACCTCAGCAGAATCTTCCTCCTGAATGCGCCGCTCCAGAATCTCGATGCGGTTGTTCAGTTTGATGCGGCGTTCCTTCTCTTTTTCCAGCATTGCCCGCAGCTTATCCGATTTTTCGCTCATAAAACTCCTCCAATCATTTTGAAAGCCGTCCGAACCCGGCGAGATGCTTCTCCCAGTAGGACGAGTGAATGTTTGCGTACTTGATGGGGTCTCCGGCACTGACCATCATGCCATTGCCGAGGTAGATTCCAACGTGACTTTTTCCGGGGGTATCATACGTTCCCTCGAAGAAAACAAGGTCACCGGGCTTTGCTTCTGACTCGCTGATGTGCTGGCTCTTGTTCCACAAACCGTTGGCGGTGGTGCGCCCCACATTGTAGCCGTTCTGGTTGTACACCCAACAGACATAACCTGAACAGTCGAAGCCGGTTTCCGGGGTGGAGCCGCCCCACACATAGGGTGTGCCCACATACTTTTGGGCTTCCTTGTAGATGGCGGCAAATTCCTCGTCCGTCAGGGCTTCTGCCGGAACCTGATAGTCGATGCCCGGTGTACCAGAGCCATCGGAGCCACCGGGCGGCAGACCGCCGTTGAACAGATAAGGCCGACCACCCAAGGTGTCTTGAAAGATCTCGTACCGTTTCCATTGGTCAGCATCCAATTCTTCCCGGACAACCACCTCCAAGCCACGATTGACCAGCTTGGTGTGGAAGATGCGGTACTCATAGGGCACCTGCGTGGGGACTGGGATTCCTGCCGGACTGATGACCCACACGGTCTTATACCGTATCTGCACCTCCACCCATGTGGTCAGCTTGTACTGCTTTTTGAAGGTCTCCTTCAATTTGCCCTGTACCTCGCTGCGAGTGTAATCGTCGTAAAGGGTGGTCAAATACGAAGTGAGCTGCCACGGGTCATGCTCGATGGGGTCAAGGTGATACTGGTACTCGTTGTAGCCGGGGTGGTCGGCGGGGGTGCGCTTGATTTTCTTATCCAGTTCCTTTTCCAGCTTCTTGTAGTCCTGCTCTGCGCCCCGGATGTCCCGGTCCTCGGCAGAGTACATGGTCTGCCCGGATACCTGTGTACCTCCCGAAAAGAGGATGCCGCAGGAGGAAAAGCCGGACATCACCATGAGGATGAGCAAAAGAAAAACGCCCACGATCACCAGAACGTGTGCGTTGCCCTTGGCGGCATTCATCAGCCCCTTTACGGCAGTGCTGACGGCGGTTTTACCTTTTTCTACGGCTTGTTCCACGCCGGACCGGGCAGCAGATGCACCGTTGGATGCCGCCTTGCCGCCTGCGGTCTGCGCCGCCGTGCCCGACCGGGCGGCGGTATAATAGCTTTTGTGAATTTCTTGCCGCTGTTTCCAACGTGAAAGCCAGTTGGAGCCGCCCTCACCGGTGCCGGATGCGCCTGCATCTTGTGCCGCAGTCGGCTCTCGTGCAGAAGATTTTGCGGTTTTGGTGCCCTTCTTGCCCTGCATCTTGGCTTTCTTTTTCAGCTTCCTGGCATAGCGGCTCTTGGCAATATCGTGGGTGGTCTCGGCGGCTTTTTCGCCCTCGCTCAGAGCCTGCACACCGACGTTTTCATCCTCGTACTGGTCAACTTCCCGGTGCACCGCAGAGCGGGCGGCATGGGCGGCGTACATTTCACGCTTCTGCGCCTTGCTCAACCGGCTCAACTCGTCCGGGGTCAGTTCCGCCTTGCCAAACCGCAGATGCTGTGCCTTTTCCGCAGCTTTATCTGCATCGGTTTTCAGCTTTTTCTTTTTGGGCACCGTCTGCTCTACCTTGGCTTTTTTCGGGGGAGAACGGGTCTTTTTTGCGGACGTTTCCTCTTTGATGTTCAGCTTCGGTTCACTCATTTCTGCACGCCCTCCGAGACTTCACCCAACTTGGTGGTCATAATGCGGTAGAGTTCCAGATCGGTGGGGAAACGGTCCACAAAGGGCAGAATGACATTGCCGAAAAACAGCAGCCCTTCGCCCTCGCCGGAGTGGGTCACATAGGAAAGCTGATGGGGCGAGATGTTGAGCTGCTTTGCGAGGATCTGCCGGTCTCCTGCCGCCTGATTCAACATGATGATCATGTCGCTGTTCTCGAAAATATTCTCGACCTCACGAGAGGAAAGCAGGTCTTTGACGTTCTGGGTAAGCCCCGTGGGAATACCGCCCCACTTACGGAAACGCTTCCAGATCTCGACGGAATAAGCGGCGGTCTGCTCCTCTTTCAGCAAAAGGTGCATCTCATCCATATAATACCGGGTGGACTTGCCGCTGCTGCGGTTTGCGGTGACACGCCCCCAGACCTGATCCTGTACGATGAGCATTCCCAGTTTTTTCATCTGCTTGCCCAGTTCCTTGATGTCGTAGCAGACGATGCGGTTGTTGACGTTTACATTGGTACGGTGGTTGAACAGGTTCAGGGAGCCTTTCACATAGATTTCCAGAGCTGTAGCAACATGGTGGGCTTCTTTCTCGTCCTGTTGGAGCAGGGCGTTGTACAGATCCTCAAGAATGGGCATATTCTCCGGGCAGGGGTCCGCAAAATATTTGCGGTAAATCAGATGCACACAGCGGTCAATGACGGTTTTCTCCACCGGCAGCAGCCCTTCCTTGCCGCCCACCACCAGTTCGCACAGCGAAAGGATAAAGTCAGCTTTCAAGGAAAGCGGGTTATCTTCCTCGGAGTAGTTGGCATTGATGTCCATGGGATTGATGAACTGGGTACTGTTGGGCGAAATTTTGATGACCTGCCCCTTCAAACGATTCACCAGCGGCGAGTATTCGCCTTCGGGGTCGTTGATGATAATATCATCGTCCGTCACCAGAAAAGCGTTGGTGATCTCACGCTTTGCCGAGAAACTTTTGCCGGAGCCGGGAGTACCCAAAATCAGGCCATTGGGGTTCTTCAGTTTCTTCCGGTCTACCATAATCAGGTTGTTGGACAAAGCATTCAAGCCATAATACAGGCTTTCTTTGCCGGACTGGTACAGTTCCTGTGTGGTGAACGGAATGAAGATTGCCGTGCTGCTGGTAGTCAGTCCCCGCTGAATTTCGATCTGGCAGTCAGCCAGCGGCAGGCTGCTCATCAGCCCTTGCTCCTGCTGATAGTCCAGTCTGCACAGGTTGCAGTTGTGTTTCTGGGCAATGGAGCTTGCCTGAAAGACGTTGTTTTCCAGCTCCTGCTCCGTGCGCCCGGTGTTCAAAACGAGGAATGTCACCAAAAACATTCTCTCGTTCTGGCTCTGCAATTCCTTCAAAAGAGCCTTGGCATCTCTGCCGTAGGTCGCCAAATCCGATGGAATGATGTCAATATCATATCCGGCACGGATGGCTTTCTTCTGCTCCTCAATCTTTGATCTATCGAGTTCGGTGATGGTGCGCTTCACGGTCTTAATGGCACGATTCTGATCGACACTCTGGATGTGCATGGTGACGATCTGGCTGGAATCCATATCCAGAAAATCCTTCAGCAGCTGGTCGCTGATGTCGGATGCCGTGATGCTCAAGAAACTGGCGGCGCAAAAAATGCCGCCCATCTGGAACGTCCGGGAGTTTTTGAAGGCAAAGGCGGTGGGTGCAATAGCATCCTTCACCGAAAGCCCACTTTTTACGAGGTCTTTCCAGTCGAAATGAAACTTGCTGGCACCGTCCATGTTGAACATATCGTGCATGAGTTTCAGCCGCTGGACACCGTTCAGGGGCTTTGCCTGCACCCCCAGCCGGTGAAAGTTGTTGAGCAGATCGTTCTGGATGTGGTCGAGCCGGGGCTTGACCTGCGCCATGCTTTCGCCCTCCACACCAAAGGTGATGAACTTGGTCTTGGTCAGACCATTATTGCCCTTGGCAAGCTGCTGGCGCAGCATCTGGGAATACTCGGCGCGCACATCGTCAAAACCATCCCGCTGGTACGGGATACGGATGCTTTTCTCAAACTCGGTGCTATCCGTTGCCATGTTCACGAAGGACAGCTCAAATTTGATGGAGCTGTCGAAGAAGTTCAGAAAACTGCACCATTCCTCAAAAATCGCCGTCTTATCCTCCTGCTGGGCAAGCTGATAATTGATGTCCTGATACTGGATGGTGCGGGTGTAGTAGTTGGGCTTCACCCGGCAGGTGCCATCCTCAAACATCCGCTGCATGGGGATAGACTGCTGGGCGGTCCGGGGCACAACGGGCTTTGCATTCTGCCTGCGCTTGTGCTTAACGGTCTTTTTCCAAAACGGAATCATGAGTCATGCCTCCCTTCATCAAAATCGCATAGTAATTGTTGGTCTTGTAGGGGCGAATTTTCGGGCGGACAAACCGGGCCTGCACATAGTACGACAGCAGCTTTTCCATGGGCTGACCGTTTTTTTCGTACATTCCAAGGAAGAACGCCGGCAGCATCACCGCCATCATGCCGAGGGTGGCGGCAGTGTTGCCGCCGGAATCCCGGAGAACAAAAAACAGCGGCACTCCAATGAGAGCCGCTGTGCCAAAGCAGACGAGCTGCCGTTTGGTCAGATTGAATGCGACCTTCGATTTCACCTTCGTCAGGTCACGGGGGACGGAAATATACGCAGCCAATAAAGCACCTCCTTTAATGCGCTCCGAGAACGGATTTTGTCACGGAACTGGTCTTGAACAGGCTGAAACAGAGCAGAACAGTGTAGCCCACAATGCTCCAAATGGAGTTGATGGCATCCCCGGAAATCGCTACGCTCTGGATCAGCACCGCATAAATTGCTACGCAGATGAGGATGAGAAAGCCCTGAAAACCCAGCGCAAACAGGCATTTCAAATAGTTCTGCCCCATGTGGCTCTGCTCGTGGTTGCCGAAGGTTGCCATGGGGATGGGCGCAAGGCTTACCATGCAGTAAATTTCAATCATTCTTCCGTAGACGATGACGAAAATCACGATGGACAGGATGCGCATGGTGATGCCGATGAAGAGGGATTGCAGGAAAAGCCCGAACAGGGGGCCAACGTCCATCTGCATCAGGCTGGATTGCAGCATGGAAAGCCCAATGTCGTTGACACGGGTGTTTCCGGCGATGATGCCGCTGGAATCGGACACCACCTTCTGTGTCAGGTCAAAGACCGCCATCACAATATCGAAGGTGTTGCTGATGAGCCATACCGAAACAGCGGTCTTAAAAATCCAGCGCATGATGAGGGCAGGCTCAAACTGCGCCATATTGTTATGCTGAGTGATCATCTCGATCAATTCATAACAGGCGATGAAGGTCAGGATGATGCCTGCAATGGGGAGCACCACGTTCCGGGAGAGGGCTTCGATCATAGCGAACACTCTCGGCTCAAAGCTGGAGGGCTTGGTGCCCACCTGCTGGGCGATATTGCCGACCTGCGTGTTCACATCGTCGAACAGGCCGGAAAGGTTTGACATAATGCCTGCCGTCAGGATGCCTTTGATCCAGTCGGCAATGGCTTTAAGAACGGTTTCCATTCAGCAGTCACCGTCCTTAGCTGAAGTGGTTGATAAGGGTCTTGAGAAGGTTCAGGAGAAAAATAATGTGGGTCAAAAACTGCATAATAGCACCGCCTTTCGCTGATGGGTGGAGTTTCGTACCGCAATGCGCTCCTTATGATAAAGGACTGTTATCCACAGCAGAGATGGAGCGATTGCGTATGTACAGGCGGGAAACCCCGCCTGCGGCTCTTAGCCGAACAGACCAGACAGCAGAGGAATGAGGGTGATGCCCACCAGAGCAACGCCGCCGCCAGCCATGAGCTGCTTCATGCCCTGAGACTTGGAGCCGGGGTTGTCGTTACCATAACCTTCCAGCAGGTTGATGGCACCCCAAACGCCGAGACCGGCACCGAGAGCAACAACGAGGGTCTGGAGGACTTCGATAGCAGAGTTAAAGAATTCCATAGTCGTTTCTCCTTTATAAATGAAAGTTGTAGACCGTCCGTACACACCTGAAGCTGCCTATTGAGGCCGCGAGCTGCGGCGAGAGTGGACTTTCTGGTGTACCTCTCTGGTCAGGATAAAATAAAACCGCCTACCGGGTCAGGCAGACGGGAGCGAATCAGCGTCCACCACGATGAACTCATCACCGGGGTGGATTTTTGTTTTTCGGTTCAGATACTTTTCAATATCGAAGATGTTTTTGGGGTCGTAGTCCGAGGTCAGCTTGTAGTTAGGGTGCTGGGTCAGGTCGTACTTGTCCGAAAGAAAGGGGCGCACACCTCGCAGCTGCAAAATACACTTGCCGCCGTCCAACACCGCAAGCTCGTCCCGGCTCAACAATTCGTGCCCCATCTTTTGGAACGTAGTGCCGTAACTGGGGCTGTTGCCACGAGTGTCCGAGGTGTTAAACGCATCAATGGTCTCCTTGCCCAGCATCTCGGACAGGTCTTTCAGAGTGGTCGGCTCGCTGCCGCCCAGAAAAATTTGAGAATCCATGTTGCCCACGATGGTGTCCGCATTGTCCTTGTAGATGGCCTTCAACTGGCTTCTCGCCTGCAAAACAAGGCAGGCGGAGATCTCACGGCTGCGAATGGTCGCCACCAGCTTTTCCAGATTGGGAATCTGCCCGATGTTGGCGCATTCGTCGATCAGGCACCGCACATGGATGGGCAGCTTGCCGCCGTACACATCATCTGCCTTGTCACACAGCAGATTGAAAAGCTGGGTGTAGACCATCGAAATCAGGAAGTTGAAGGTGGAATCCGTGTCCGACATGATGAGGAACAACGCCGTCTTCTTATCGCCCAGCGTGTCCAGTTGCAGCTCATCGTACATGGTGAGATCACGCAGTTCTTGGATGTCGAAGGGGGCTAATCTGGCACCACAGGAAATGAGGATGGATTTTGCGGTCTTGCCGGCAGCCAGCTTGTAAAGTTTGTACTGCCGCCCGGCAAAGCTGTTGGGCTTCTTTTTTGCCAGTTCTTCAAACAGCAGATCCACCGGATTCTGATATTCCTCGTCATCCTCCAGCACCTGCATGGTATTCAGCATCTCCAGCAGGGTAGCGAAGTTTTGTTCCTCCACCGGGGCTTCATAATGCAGATAAGCGATCAGGGCAGTGAGCAAAAGACGCTCCGATTTTTCCCAGAATGGGTCCCCGCCGGACCCTTCACCCTTGGTGTTGGTCATCAGGGTCGTGACCAGTTTCAGAATGTCCTTTTCGCTGTGAACATAGGCAAAGGGGTTATAGTGCATGGACTTTTTGAAGTTTATGGTGTTCAGGATCTTCAGCTTGTAACCGTTTTTCAGAAGTGCGTTCCCACACTCGACCACGATACTACCTTTCGGGTCGGTGACCACATAGGAACTGTGACATTGTAAAAGGTTGGGCTTGAGCCAAAACCGGGTCTTGCCGCTGCCGGAGCCGCCCACCACCAGCACGTTTTTATTCCGGGCATTCTTGGGGTCAGGCGGGCGATTGCTCATCATCAGGCGCTCTGTTTTGGTCAGAATGATATTGTCCTCAAACTTCGGAGCAATGAACGGCTCAATGTCCTTGGGCGTACCCCATCGGGCAGAGCCGTATTCCATGCCATGGCGGTACTTCTTGGCGTTTTTGCCACGCAAATAGACCGCCAGCCGTAACCCTGCGCCGCAGCACAAACCCACCAGCAAATCAAGCGGATGCAGGCTGGGCAGAGGGTTTGCAAACGCCATCGGGATGGTGCCCATCATAGACATAATGCGTTCGCCCAGTTCTTTTCCCTCGGCAAGCCGCCATGCTTCACCAAGGTTCGTTGCCACCAGCCCCAGCAGGATATAGGGCAGATACAGCGCAATCAGCTTCGTCAGCTTTTTCGTGGTCATAAGCCGCGTTCCTCCTGCTTGCGCCGGACTTTGCCGGAAAGTTCCGCTGCGGCCTGCACCAGTTCATGCAATCGTGCCAGCACCGAGGGGCGTTTGTCCTTGTTGAGCAAAGATGCCGAATACTCTTTGAACGCCGAGTTGAAGGCTTCTGCGTCCGGGGCTTTGAAAAAGACCAGATACCGGGGCGGCACCTCAGAGGTGTCCTTGCGGATGGCGTAGTCGATGCCGTACTTTTTGGCATAGCGTTCCAGACCACGGATGCCGGTCTTGCTGATCTCCACGCTGGACACGCCCCGGTTCTGCCGCAGAAGAGTGCGGACGCTCTGCTTACCTTGGGATGTTTTGGACTGGTATAGCCGAAATGCCGCCTTTACCGCCCGGAGGACGGTCCGGGCAGACAGCTTTGTGGTGGAGATCATAATGTTGAATGACTTCTGTTCGATTTCTTCCTGCACTGCCATCACCTCCCGTGCAGCAGGGTGATTTTAGCGGTCATGCTCTGCCGGGGGCTTGGTGCGGGGCTTTTCTGCAGGGGGTTCATCGGGCACCGGCAGTACCAACAGACGGTTGCCCAGCTTCAGAAAGGCTTCCGGCTGATGGAAAAGCTGCTCGTACTTCTGCGCCAGTTCCGGGGTCAGGGATGCGAAATCCTCCTCACCCAGCCCCACCACGAGAAAAGTCCCGGCAACGGCATCGTACATTTCTCCGTTTTCATCCCGAAGGGCACGGTTCAGGGGCAGTCCCATGAGCTTGCCGTCATCGTTATAGACGATGGCAACCGGATCTTCAAAAGGGTAGCTTGCGCCGATGGAGCCGCCCACCGCCTGCTGCAAGGCTTTCAGGTCGTTATCGATCTCGACCTGCTGCGGATACTGCCCCGGTGCAATTTTCAGCACCGACAGGGTGTTCTCTTCCATGCGAGTCCTCCTTTCCATTCAGTCCGATTTCGCCGCTTCGTGCCGCCTGCATCAAAGCCGCCACGAAGAAGCCGAAAAAGGCACCTGCTTCAAAAAATGCGAAACCGATAAAAAAGTTCAGCATGGCACACCTCAGTCAATACAGATGCAGGTCAGTTTGTCTCGGTCGATCATCAGGGTGACACTCTTGGTCTCCAGATATTTCTGGATGGTGTACATATCGCCCATCGTCAGAGATGCGAAGTTGCCATCCTCATCGAAGCGGTGAAAAATGACCGGACCGACCAGATACCGCTGCCCCATCAGCTTGACAACCTGTTTAGGATTGTAACGGAAGCCCAGCGGCTCGTTCTCAGAGATGCCGATACCCTCATCTGCTTCGTCGAAGCAAGCCAAAATGTGCGGCGCATCGTCAGGACGGATAACCGTCAAATCCAGAACCGGCGAGGTTGCGGCGAAATAAGGCTCTGCACTGCCAAGCTCGTTCTTCATTGCCATGTGCATGATTGAGAAGAAGCCGGTCACGGCATCGTCGATGTGGTCGAGCTTCTTGCTCATGCTGTCGATGGTCTTTGCGGTCTTGAAATCAATCGTGTTGTTCATAGGCGTTTCCTCCGTTATTTTTGCAAAATAAAAAGACCCGAATCGGGTCTCTTAGTTCAGTCTGCGCTCAACGCGCTTCTTCCTGCTTCTTCTGTTTTGCCTGCTGTTTTTTCAGCTGCCACTGGTCGAGCAGCTTGATGATGATGCTTTCCATCTGCCGGGGCGTGTAACTGCGCGGAAAGTATTTCCGCAGGGTTTCGTTTTTGATGGTCACAGTGTCCAGTTCGCTTTTCTTTTCCTCGTTCATAATGTCGTAGACAGCATCATAACTGAACTCGCTTTGCTGCGCCAGCTTCTTTATCCGTATGGCTTGCGAAAGAGAGGGCGCATTCTGGGAAGCATCCATTGCTTCTAAAAAATCTTGCTGCTGTTTTGCATCAAGATAAGACAATTCGACCGCAGGGTTAAAAGAGATTTTCTTTTCGTCCACCATGTCCAGTAGTTCAGGGACAAGATTGGTGAGCCGAATGAAACGCTGGACTTGTCTGCCGCTTTCATCAGTGGCTTTTCCGACTTCATCAGCGGCTTCCAACTTCCCGACAACTTGTCGGGAAGTTAAATCTGACCTAGCACCTTGATTTTTTATCGCATCCAGCTTCATCTTGTACGCAAATGCCCGCTCACTCGGTAGGATGTGTTCTCTCTGCAAATTGGAATCGACCATCAATATCGTGGCGGCATCATCCTTCATATTGCGCACAATGACTGGCACGGTGTCCAGATGGGCAAGCTCTGCGGCGTGTTTCCGGCGATGCCCGGAGATGATCTCGTAGCCACCCTCTGGTCTGGGGCGGGCGATCAGCGGAGCCAGCACCCCGTACTGTGCGATGCTCTCTACCGTCCGGGTCATGGCTTCATCGTCCAACACCTTGAATGGGTGGTTGGTGAAGGGGTGCAGTTCGTCGATGGGAATTTGCTGTACCTGTTCCCGTTGCTCCTCCTGTCGGTTTTCCTCGGTGGAAAACAGGTCATCTAGCCCTTTCAGAGCTAAGTTTCCGCTGTCGATTGGCATCCGCCAGCACCTCCTTTGCAAGAGATTTGTAGGCTTCTGCCACCTTGCCTTTGGGGTCATAGGCAAAGATGCTTTTGCCTGCCGCACTGGTTTCTGCCGCACGGACGGAACGGGGAATGGTCTGCTCGAACACCTTCAGGTGTTTTCCGTATGCCTGCCGAATCAGGTTGCTGATCTGCTTTCCGTAGTTGGTGCGGCTGTCGGTCATGGTCAGTAGGATACCCTCGATTTTCAGCTTCGGGTTGATCTGCCGCCGGACCTTCTGTACGGTCTGCAAAAGCTGTTCCAAGCCTTTTGCAGACAGGTACTGCGCCTGCACAGGAATCAGGGCAGCGTCTGCCGCCGCCAGTGCGTTGATGGTGAGCATCCCCAGCGAGGGCATACAGTCCAGCAGGATATAATCATACTCCCGCTTTGCCCCCTCCAACACCTGTTTCAGCATCTTTTCACGGTTCATGCTGTTCACCAGAGCCACTTCCAGCCCTGCCAGTTCGATGTTCGCCGGAATCAAATCAACGCCCTCTGCGTGGTGCAGAATGCCCTCACCGGGCTGGATGGGCTGATCGTTCATGGCTTTTGCCATCAGGGTGGAAAGGGTGGTAGGCAGTTCATCGGGCTGCTGCCAGCCCATGCTGATGGTCAAGCTGCCCTGTGGGTCGGTGTCCACCAGCAGGACTTTTTTGCCCTCCATTGCCAGCCCGATGCCTAGATTTTCACAGGTGGTGCTTTTCCCTACACCGCCTTTTTGATTGGTGACTGCGATAATCGTAGCTTTCTTTGCGATAACATCATCCCGCTTTCGGTGAACCGCGCGCAAAGTCGTGGTTCGTCTTGTTTTGATAGTAGAGGTTCATGGTAGTGGGCGCATTGTAGAGCATCGCCAGCAGATACTGCTTCATGTTCCGCACCGGGGCGATGTTTTCTGCCAGAGAATCTAGCACGAAACGGATGTGGTCAGCATTCAGCTTTTTCAGCCGACTGCGTACCACCTCGGCAGGTTTGTCATCTCCGGCAATCCGCAACATCTTGCGTTTGGTGGAACAGGTGTCCACAAGCAAATCCACGATCTGATAGATGGTGTCCTCATCGTCCGGGCAGAGCCGGAGCAGAAGTTCTACCTCTAACGCCTGATAAAAATAATCCTCAAGCTGTTCCCGGATTCCCACGGAATAGATAGGGTCAGGATCGTTCCACTCAGTTTTATTCTTATCAGTCTTATTTGCTTGCGGTTTTGGCTGCTCCAGAATTGCGCTTTCGGCAACACCAGAATTGCTGTTTGGGCAATTCTGTACTTGCGCTTTTGGCAGTCCAGACGAAAAGTCCTTGACGTAGATCAAGCTGGGTCTGCCCAGACCACGGCGTTTGCGCTCAATGAGGTCGAGCTGCTCCAGTTCCCGGAACAGCTTGACCGCCTTGTGCTCGGCGCAGCAAAGGGATTCCTGCACTTCCCGGACAGTGTAGATGATATACACCCGGCCTTGCTCGTCTAGCCAGCCGTTTTTTGCGGACAGGCTCATGCGGTCCAGCAGGATGCCGTACAGCGTCCGGGCATCGGTGGAGAGCTGCCGGAAGCGGCGGTCTTGGAACAGTGCCTTGGGGATACGGAAGTAGGAGAACAATTCGCCCGACTGCCCGTAGAAGTAGTCCAGCGTCATTTGGTGTGACCTCGGATTTTCAACTGTATGGGTGTGTTCATGTGGAAAACCTCCTCCCTGATTTCTGCAAAAGAAAAAGCTCACCTTCTTTTTGAAAGTGAGCCATGTAAAAAATAGATATTGCTTTTACGGCAGAAATGATGTACCCTTATGAAGAACGACACACACAGGGTGTTCAGGTTTTTATATGGGCATGGTAAAATGGTAACAGTAAGTGTCGAGTTTCGTACCCAAAAATTCTTGGGTACGGTTCTGGGTACAAAGAGCCATTTTAGACACTAAAAGACACCAAAAGTTACGTCAAAGTACACAAAGGTGTTTTTGCGAAACTATGAGATAGTCACAAGATTTCACAAGAAAAACGGGATTTCAAAATTAGTGACGTTCTCATAACCGCTTGGTCCCGGGTTCAAGTCCTGGCTGGCCCACCAAAAAAGAATCCCCCCGGCCCGCGCCGGGGGGATTCTTTTTAACAGCCAAGGCTTGAACAGGCAGCTGCTGCGGCCGCCGGGAGGACGATCCTTGGGCTATGCCGTATCATATTATATGGGTCTGCCCTGAAAAAAGCGGGCGAAGATGAACAAGGATGCTTTTCTTGTTCAAAAATACTTGTTATACTACAATTACACGGGGGACCGGCACTCTGCCGCCCTGCATACTGCGCCCCGGCCTGCGCTTGAACAAAACGGCCGATGGAGGGACCACGATGGACGAAAATTGGATGGAGCTGCTTGTAAGCTTGGACCAAAACTATCTTCCTCAGCTGCGGGTCATGCTGACCTCGCTGACCTGCAACGACCCCGGCGTACATTGCCGGGTATGGCTTTTGCACAGCGGCATCCCGCAGCCCAAGCTGGATAAGCTGGCCCAAGGGCTGGAAGGTCTGGGGCACCGTCTGGAGCCGGTGCTGGTAGATCAAAGCCTGTTTGGCTCTGCGCCGGTCACCGACCGCTACCCCCAAGAGATGTATTACCGGCTGCTGGCCGCTCAGCTGCTGCCCGACACCCTGGACCGGGTGCTGTATCTGGACCCGGATATCCTGGTCATCAACTCCCTGCAGCCGCTGTGGAATACCCCGCTGGGGGATGATCTGTTTGCGGCGGCCAACCATGTCAGCCTGGGCAGTTTTGCGACCAACGAAGTGAACAAGATCCGCCTTGGCACGGATACCGACTACTTCAACTCCGGCGTACTGCTGATCGACCTGGCACGCTGCCGCCAGGAGGTGGACCCGAAGCAGGTGTTTGCCTATGTAGAGAAGCACCAGGCCGAGCTGTTTTTGCCGGATCAGGATGTGCTGAATGCCCTGTACGGCGCCCGCATCCTGCCGCTGGAGGACCTGATCTGGAACTACGACCCCCGCAACTACTCTGAATACAAACTGCATAGCCACGGCAAAGCCGACACCCAGTGGGTCATCCAGAACACAGCGGTGCTCCACTTCTGCGGTCGTGATAAGCCCTGGAAAAAAGGCTACCGCCGCCGCTTCGGTGCGCTGTACCTGCACTATATGCACCTGGCAGACCGGATGCTGCCCGCCTGAGAGGGCGCAGCGGCTAGCCTGTTCCTTTTAGAAAAACTGAAAAAGCACTTTCAAATGGCCCGTGCATATGCATGGGCCATTTTTGTGTTTGGGGGACGGACCCTCTCAGTCGCCTACGGCGACAGCTAGTTCCCCTTTTTGTCGCCTGGCGG
>ERZ827037.187-NODE-187-length-79157-cov-9.941417_pt1 | contig 79157 bp, 77 predicted proteins | sample MGYA00519924_ERZ827037 | MGnify/ENA primary metagenome ERZ827037 (study PRJEB31778, sample SAMEA3449250) | human gut metagenome | biome: human gut; feature: human-associated habitat; material: faeces | place: United Kingdom | collected 2010/2012 ... | reverse complement strand
GACCGTTGGTTCCTCGACCGTATCTGTACGCACATCCTTGCTTTCGAAGGCGATTCCAATGTATTCTACTTTGAGGGTTCTTATTCCGAATACGAGGAAAATAAATTGAAACGTTTAGGCAATGAAGAACCCAAGCGTGTTCGTTACAGAAAGTTAATGACTGACTAGAGAAAGTAATAGACTGAAATAATTCTAATACTTTCAGTTTCAAAATAAAAGGCTCTACAAGCATTGTAGAGCCTTTATTGTTTTATAACGCAATAAAATGTTTATCTCTCTTAAAATTTTGTAGTATAATCGTAACGTAGTTCTAAATAATATTAATTATATTTGCCACAGTTTTAAGATCAAACAATTAGTATTAACTAATCAATTACATTATGCAAAAGAGAATGCGATCTTTTTTAGTAGTAGCGATGCTGTTAATTACAGTCACGATGAGTGCGCAGATTACTACCGCCACTATGAGTGGTAAGGTTACTACGCAAGATGAGCCGATAATCGGGGCAACAATCATTGCGGTCCATGAACCATCAGGTACTCGCTATGGCACTGTGACTAACGTTAGTGGTCAGTTTAATCTGCAAGGTATGCGTACTGGCGGACCTTACAAAGTGGAAATTTCTTATGTTGGTTATCAAACGGCAATTTACAAAGGAATTAACTTATTGTTAGGAGAAAACTATGTTTTAAATGTTTCATTGAAGGAGAGTTCTGAGCTGTTGGATGAAGTAGTAGTGACTGCTTCAAAAGAGAGTAATATGAAGTCTGACAGAGCAGGCGCTATTATGAATGCCAATCGTGATATGATTAGTAGTACTCCGACAATTTCCCGCAGTATTAGCGATATTATGCGTCTTTCTCCGCAAGGAGCTGATGTCGGTAACGGTTTTGCTGTCGGTGGCGGTAATTATCGTCAGTCATTTGTGACAGTTGATGGTGCTGCTTTCAATAATACATTTGGTTTGGGAGGTAATCTTCCTGCTAATGGTTCTCCAATTTCTTTGGATGCTTTGGAGCAAGTTACGGTAGCTGTTACTCCGTATGATGTTCGTCAGAGTGGCTTCACAGGAGGAGCGATTAATGCAGTAACCCGTTCGGGTGATAATCAATTTCGTGGAACAGTTTATGGATATTTTAATAATGAGAACCTAAAAGGAGGTAAAGTTGATGACTATAAATTAGCTCGTTCTAAATCACAATATTATACTTATGGAGCCAGTTTTGGTGGTCCGATAATTAAAGATAAATTGTTCTTCTTTGTAAATGGCGAATATGAAGACAATGTAACTGCTGGTTCGAGCTATCAACCACGTACTTCTTTGAGTCAAGAATATACGGGAAACGTACATCGTCCTGTTGAGAACACGATAGTAGATGGAGCTGATACATGGATCGGTTTGAATGATATAAGACAATATCTAAAGGAGAAATACAATTATGATCCGGGACGCTATAATAATTATTCGGTGAATACTCCGGCATATCGTATTATGGCGCGTTTAGATTGGAATGCAAACTTAAATAATAAATTGAGTTTCCGTTTTACAAAAACACATACGAAAGACTCGAATTTCCCATCAAGCTCTACTAATCCTTTGAATGTGGATAATATATATCCAGGTGATGCCGGATTAGGTATTCCAAAAGGAAAAGATTCCGGTCGTAATAGTAAATATTCTATGAGTTTTGAGAATTCAAACTATTACCAGGTACGTGATTTTACATCTGTAGCGGGTGAGTGGAACTCTCGTTTTGCTGATGGGGCAATGAATAATATGTTGCGTTTTGCATATTCTTACCAGAATGAACCACGTGATTTTGATGGAGCTGCATTCCCAACTGTTGATATTTTGAAAGACGGTGCTTCATACGCAAGTTTCGGAATGGATGTATTTACACAAGGAAATTTACGTAAAACCGCAGTATATACTGTAACTGACGAATTTAATTGGAATGTTGGCATAAATAAATTTATGGCAGGTTTCCAATATGAGCATACTAAAGCTACTAACGGTTACATGCAAGCTGGTGGAGGTTACTATGTTTATAGTTCATGGGATGATTTTGTAAATGGTAAGAAACCTGCTGCTTTTGGTATTACTCACTCTAATGCGGCGGACTTGTCTCAGTTTTATGCAGAAATGAAATTTCAGCAGTTCTCTTTATATTTGCAGGATGAAGTGGCATTGTCTGAGAATTTTAAGGTTACAGGAGGATTACGTTTTGAATTGCCGGTTTATCCCTCATTAAAGAATAACTATAATGAAGACTTTGCAAAATTAGATTTTGGAGGTACACATTATTCTACTGATCAGTTACCTGATGCAAAACTTTCTGTATCACCTCGTATTGGTTTTAATTGGGACTTGACAGGTGAGCGTAAATATGTGCTTCGCGGTGGTACAGGTCTGTTTGTCGGACGTTTGCCGTTTGTATGGCTTGTATCTGCTGTTGGGAATTCTAATGTCGGACAAACGCAATATTTCTATAATAAAGCGGATGCTAATACGAAGCAACCTGATTTCCATACAAACGTAGATGATATATTGAAAGATCTTTATAATGGAAACTTTACTCCGAATAAAGTTGTCGCTCCACAATCCCCAACTATTATTGATACCAATTTAAAGATGCCGTCTACCTGGAAAACATCTTTGGCATTTGATATGAAGTTGCCTGGTGATATTGATTTTACAGTTGAGGGTATTTACAGTCGTGATTACAATCCGGTTGTTGTTTCCAATACTGGCTATAAACCATCAGAATCAACGGTAACTCTTGCTCCTGGTGATGTACGTAATACATATACAATGTATAGTGACGCAACTTGGACAAATAAATATCAAAATGTATATTTGTTGGAGAATTGGAAAAAGGGTGCATACTATTATTCCATATCTGCACAATTACGTAAGAACTTTGATTTTGGTCTTGATGTTTCATTTGCATATACTCATTCAAAAGCACGTTCGTATAGTGATGGCATTGGCGACCAGGTAACTTCCGCCTATAAAACGAATACTTATTCAGTTAATGGTATTAACGAACATGAGTTGGGATATGGCACTTATGTAGCTCCGGATCGAGTATTGGCAACAATCGGCTATCGCAAGGAATATGGAAAGCATTTTGCAACAAGTGTATCATTATTATATGAAGGTATGCAAATGGGATTTGCCGGTAGCTATTCATACAGCCGTTATTCATATACATTTGGTGGAAATGTAGTGGGTGATTATGGAGCAAACAATCTGTTGTATGTTCCTGCAACTCGTGAAGAACTAGACTCTTGGAATTTTGTTGATTCAAAGGATAAATCGGGTAATGTGACTTATGCGGCTAAAGACCAGAAAGACGATTTTTGGAATTATATCAATCAAGATAGCTATTTGAAGAGTCGTAAAGGTAAATATACCGAAAGAGGTGGAGCTAAAATGCCATGGCACCATCAAGTGGATTTTAAATTGAATCAAGACTTCTTCTTGAATATAAATGGAAAGAAGAATGTTATACAGGTGGGTGTAGATATCAAGAATCTTCCTAACCTGCTTAATAATAGCTGGGGCGTATATAAACAAGTAAATAATACATCTTTGCTTAATTACAAGAATGGCGAATTTACGATGAATAAGAATGGAAATAATGTATTGACTGATACATATCGGACTTATCAAAGTTTGAGATCTACTTATTCAGTACAATTTAGCGTGCGTTATATCTTTAACTAACAGAAGAATTTCTATATAAAAAGTAAGCCGGACAATTTTACAGTTGTTCGGCTTTCTTTTTTTATAGCTTCATCCTCATCACCACCGGATTATGATCGCTATAACTCCAGTCCGGTGAAAAGTAATCCGTACTTTTCAGTTCCGGAGAGTGTAGGATATAGTCAATTCTTAGTAAATGCTTGAAAAATTTGAAAGTATACATATAGCCATGTCCGCTTGTCAGGAAGCCATCTTGCAGTTTGTTACCTTTCTTGTTACCTGCCTTATCACCTTTCCTGTTACCTTTTATGGTGTGATAGACATAAGAAGACGGTAGAGAGTTGAAGTCGCCGCAAACGAGGGTAGGATGGGGGGAGTCGGCTATCAGTTGTTTGAGGACATCAGCTTGCCCGGCACGTTTCCGGAAGTTCTCGTGCAGACCGTCTATCAGAGTCAGAGCGGCACGTTCCGCTTTTTGGGTATCCTCCTTGTAAAGCTCTTTTTCCAGTTTTCTTTTGTTACGGGTCACTTCCGTTGTTTGCAGATGATTATTAAACAGGCGGATCGTGCGACCGGGTATTTCGATGTCACACCACAGGCTGCAATTCTTAGAGTCAGGATAGGTGATAAGACTCTGTTCCCTGATAGGATAACGGCTGAAAACAGCCAGTTGCAAAAGCTCCTTTCCTTCGGGAGCGGAAGGAATATACTGATACGGCCAGTTAGAAAAAGCGGCACATACACTGTCAATGTTAAATGAGGAATTGATGCCGACCTCCTGCAAGCAGAGGATATCCGCTTGCAGATTCTGCATTTGAGTGGCGATACCTTTGCAGGAATACCCCATATGTTCGTGGTTGAAAGCATCCACATTGTAAGTCGCTACGGTCAATATTCCGGGTGTATAGGTTCCCAGCTTGGCTATCGGCTCCGAAGCCGGACTGAAAAGAGGAAACTGAAGGACGCAACTTATATACCCCCAATTACCGAATAAAGCAATGAGAGAAAGGAAAACCCAACACCGCCAGCGGATCGTCCAATAAATGGCAAAAGCCAGATTAGCCAATAAAAGTACAGGCAACCCTAGACCGATAAAAGGGATAAGTTTGAAACTTTCCGGTGTGGCACTTCCGGCGAAAGCACCCACTAGGGTAACACCTGCCAAAACACCTGTCAGCAGGATAGAAAAATAGTAGAACAGTCTATAAAAGGCTTTCATAATAATCTTAGTAATCTTACTTTATTCTCACACAATATTCTGATTCAGGTATAGTCACTTCATCGTCAACCACTTATCGATTACCTCTTTCAGTTTCGACTGTGCTATCGGTTTCGCTATGAAGTCATTGCATCCCGCTTCCATCGCAGCTTTCACATCATGCTCATAGGCGAAAGCACTCTGAGCGATAATAGGGATCGTAGCAGACAGTTCGCGAATGATCTTGGTAGCCTCCAGTCCATCCAGATTCGGCATTTTGATATCCATCAGAATCAGATCCGGCTTCACCTCATCGTACAAGAGAACCGCTTCCATACCATCGTTGGCACGGACGAGACGATACTGCTTGCTTAGAATAGCGTTCAGTAAATCATAGTTACTGTCCGTATCTTCGGCAATCAGGATACAGACCGTTCCTGTTCCCGTTCCCTTTCCCGTTCCCGTTCCTTCATTCGTAGAACCACCGTTTCCACTCTGTGGCACCTCCTCTTTGTAGAGCACTGTCTTCATCTCCGAATCGACTTCTTTGAGTGTTTCCTGTGTATTGTACGGCAAAGTAAACGTAAACGTTGTGCCCACACCCACTATTGAACTGACGGAAATCTGTCCGCCGAGCCGTTCCACGATAGACTTGCAGATAGACAATCCCAGTCCCGTTCCTTGAGCGTGCTTATTCAATTTGGCAAAACGCTCGAACACACGTCCCACCTTTTCCGGTTCGATCCCCGTACCCGTATCCGTTACATGAAATACGATCTGGCCATCCACCAACTCATAACCGTACTTGATACTGCCTTCCTTCGTAAACTTTACCGCATTCCCGATCAGGTTCGAAATCACCTGGAACACCCGGTTCTTGTCCGTCTCTATCCGCAGGCTTTCGTCCGAAGGCTCATAGACAAGTTGCACACCCTCCGGCGTGCGGAATATATGAGCATCATGTATCTCCTGACACAAACTATGCAGACTTGTAAGCCCAAGCGAAAACTCAATCGTTCCCGACTCAATCTTCGAAAGATCGAGAATCTCGTTAATCAGTTGCAACAGACGCTCGTTGTTGGCTTCCACAATCTGATAATACGTTTTCCGTTCTTCCGCGTCATCACTTTCGGCTATCAGATGCGAGAAACCGACAATCGCGTTCAGCGGTGTGCGGATCTCATGACTCATATTGGCGAGGAAAGCCGATTTCAGATTGTCGGACATCTCCGCTTTCTCCTTCGACGACTGGAGTTCCCGCTTGATCATCTCCAGCTCCGTGATATCCCACTCAATGCTGACGATGATAGGAGAGGACAACTCGTCACCATCCACCTTAATCTTCCGTTTGTCAAGAATAATCAGATTCCCGTTCCTGTCCTTTCCCTCAGCGATCCAATGCAGTCCTTTTCCGGTAGCAGCCACCTCAATATCCTCCTGCCTCTTCTTTTCCGCTACAATCGGCGGATAGAAGTCATAGTCATTCTTGCCCACCGGATTATCACTGAAATGATCGCGGTTGTACGATTCGCGGTTCCGATACACATATCTGAAATCATTGTTAATCTCTTTCACCACAATTCCTGCGGGAAGATTATTGATCGTCGTATCCATAACCCGGTTAAGTCGTTTGATCTGCGCCTCATACCTCATTCTTTCCGAGATGTCATGAGCGAACGACCAGAAACTCTCCTCGCCAGAATCACTGATAACGTTGTACATCGTACATTCGTAAGCCAGAATATCCTTATGAATTTTAGAAGGACGATGTGCGATAAATGTATTGCTACCGTTCTGCACCGCATTCCTGCACCGTTCCTGCCAAGCCTCTTCGGTCGGCATATCTGCAGCAACATCATAAATTTTCAACCGGCTGATATCCATATTATCCGCCAGACCGTGATTATGCAGAAAACGTCGGTTGGCAAAAATCACCGTACCGTCGGGTTTGGCGGCAAAGATACTCTCTTTCGCATTATTAATGGCATGAGTCAGCGTATTGATGTCATTCCTCCGGTGCTGGAGAGCGGTGATATTCTGAATATACCCTTCTATATTGCAACTTCCGTCAGGCAATTCCTCCCGCAGATAAGTCTGGATACGCACATAAAAAATATTCCCGTCCAGCCGAATCCGGTAACTGATACTTTCCTGATTGAATTCCGACACATTCTTCTCGCACCAATCCTCGAAAGCCGGGCGATCCTCCTCCATCATTAACTGCTTGTACATATCGAAAGAGATATGCTGCACACCCTCCTTACACAATACTCCCGTGTATCCTGTATAATGAAACACATTTTCCGCCGTATTGTACGTCCAATGTCCGATCTGCGCCACCTTCTGAATCTCGCGCAACGTGCGGTTTGCCTGCTCCAACTGGCGTTTCACATTACTTCTTTGTGTGATATCCCGATATTGGCAAAGCACCATGTCGTCATACGGATACATGAGACACTTGAAATAGAATGTCTCATCCTTCAGCTCCAGCTTGAAGTTTTTGCTGACACTCCGCTGTTCCCCGATCACCGTCTCGAACACCGGCATAACCTTATCCCGTGTACGTTCCGGCAAAAGTTCGAAAATATTCTTCCCTAAAAGAACTTCTTCCTGCAGAAACCATAAATCGCAATGAGAATCGATATCCACACAGATACCATTCCTGTCTATCAGCAACATAGTGTCTGCCGTCAGTTCCAGAATTCTTTGTGCATTGTTTGCATTGTGTAATGTTCTGTCCATGTATGATTTTTTTATAAGATAACAAAAGATTCCGCAATTTGTTTTTACTTCTCCGCTCGTTTCGCTTTTTCCCACGCTCCGTTTCCTTTTTTCTTCTTCAGATAACGGATCCCTTTCAACACATTGATATTCATAAAAAGAAAATAATAAGGGATGAAGAGTATCTTGTTCTTAATCTGTTTGGTAGACAGATAATAGCCCCAATATCCCAACCCGTAGAAGAGGAGCTGCATCCCGAGCAGCACCCCGTAGAATGCCGTCGAACCGCCCGACAGCAGAATCGCCACGTTCAGTGGCAGGAGTGCGAACAGCAGGAACGGAGTGACCGACCACCTCAACACCCGGTGCGACGTATATTGAAAGCTGAGTACTCCGTAGCGGAACGGGTTCAGCAATGGGCGCAGCCGCCAGATAGATTGCAATCCTCCCGCAGCGATGCGCACCTTTCTTTTTTCCTCCTCCCTCATATCCGCCGAACCGCTTTCGATGGCGTAGGCATTGGTGCAGTAAGCAATCGTGTACCCCTTCATCGTGATTCGCAGCGATAGGATAAAGTCGTCGAGCAACGTATCCGGTTCCATCGCCTCGAACAGTTCGCGGCGTACGGCAAACAGTTCACCCGCAGCCCCCACCGCCGAATATAGCCGTGCGTCCAACGCTTTCAGCGTCGACTCATACTTCCAGTAAATCCCTTCGCCACCGGCGGCAGCCCCGTCCTTCGTCTGCACGGCAATCCGTTTCTCTCCCGCCACGCATCCCACTTTCGGATCCTGAAAAGCGAGTACAATCTCCCGTATCGCTTCCCGGTTCACCATCGTGTTGGCGTCCGTGAAGACAACGAGCGGAGTGTCTACAAGCGTCATTCCGCGCGTCATTGCAGCCGTTTTCCCCTGTCGGATCGGTTGGAAATGCACCGTCGCCTTGCCCTGCCAGCGTGTCTGCAAGCGTTCGTTCGTTCCGTCATCGCTGCCGTCCGTCACCCAGACAATGTGCAGCTTATCCGCAGGATAGTCCAGCTCAAGACAGTTCTCCATCTTCTCGTCCACCACCTCTTCCTCGTTGAAAGCCGTGATAAACAGCGTCACCTCCGGCAGTTCCCCGTCCGTTGCCGGCAGCGAGCATTTCACCGGTTTCACGAAAAGCTCTTTCAGCTTGACAAGGATGTAAAGCAGGATTCCGTAGCCCAGATACGTGTAGAACACAACGAACAGGGCAAACCAGAAAAGAATTTCGAGACAAAGAGCAAGTGTATCATTCATAGTTATGTACAATTATTGATTATCTGATTCTATTTAATAATTCATCTTTTTCCTCTGATTGCTTCAACAAATTGACAAAGTAGGTCGCATCAGTTTTATAAGCTTTCACATTTGGATGTTTTTCATGCCGCTTTACAAAGTTTTCAGCATGTTCTGCCAAATATTTCCGGCAATCGATATTCAGCATGACACAATCTTTTTCTTTATAATCGGCGTATGAAAATCCCGATATGTTTTCATCCGTATCGATGGAAAGAATATCGTCAGTCTGTAAGTTTTGCAGATTGACAGTAATAGCAGGATAATAACAACTCATTCCTCCGGGCAGCGTTACGGTCAGTTCGAGAGTGTAGTCATCTATCCGGTGTGTCTTGACTGTTCCGTGTGTCCGGTAATAAGTATATTCGTAATACTCTTCCTGGCTGGGCATCCACATATTATCCTGTCCGTCTTTGCCATACTCGTCGTTGAGCCATACGAAAAAGTCCACCCATTCTCCATCTGTACCGTGTACCCCTACATTGATAGCCATCCGTTCCTTTTCCGGTTTTGAGAGCTCGTTCAAAATGGCTTCTTTTATTCTTTCCGGATCATTTCTGGGGTCGGAGACAGTAGGTGAAGGAGCATAGAAAGAACGTTGGACCGGTATCTTATATAATTCCGTGTCTTGGTATGGATACAATGTGCTTCCTCCCGATTCTGTGGTCATAGTCAGTACAGACGGGTATCGTGTTCCAGCCTTTATATATGTATCGTTTCCATCGGGTCTTGCCAGCATTTTGCAGTCTCTGCCCAATTTGTCGACAATGATACTGTGAGCTATATCAAGGTGTGTTAAAACCTCTTCTTCGTTATAGGGGTCGTCTACTTTGAGATCATGAAAAGCGATTCCGACGCCATAATTAAGCATTTCTTTCACATTCCCCCAAAATAATCCTGATTTCATAAAGAAGCGGTGGTAATTTTCTGTATATCCTTTACCCACCTTTGTCGTTTCATTCATGTATTCCCATTCGGGAGAGAGGGTAGTAGTAAAAGAAAAACGAACTTCATTTCCGGCTCCGTCCGTGCATCCCAGTGTCTTGTTCAGGTAATAGGAATCAGGCGGGAAGTCATCAGCTTGTATATGAGCCAGATCATAAAAATACAGATTTGACAAAGGATATCCATTGATTGCTGCCCACGTACAGCAGAAAGCCACTTGCTTACAGTCATCCTGTGTCAGCATAAACAACCATGATTTATTGTATTTCAGTGGAGGTATCTCTGTTTTTAGCCGACTTATATCTTCAGGCAATGGTGTACGGGTTCGTATAGTAAGTGTTGTTTCAATAGATTTCACTTCTCTATCGAACGGATAGAAAAAGTCCGTTTCGCAGACTACGGCTTTTTCTTTTACATCACTATTTCCATTATCTTCATCCCTGTCACCTTCGTATAGATTGAGCTGCTTGATACATGAAGTATTGATTAAAAAGAATAACACTATGTGTATCAGTACTTTCCCTTTGGGGCAAAGAGCTTTTAAGTTAAAATATAAGATAGGCTTAACTTTCATTTTTGTATTCTTTTAGTTTCCGCGTGTTCAAGCATTTGATTGCAAATCACATAATTCAATGTTTTATCTCCAAACTGTAAATTCTCTTTGTTGGCATTAACTAATCATCTCTGTCATACGGGATACGGGTAATCATAATGCTACATATTATTTGGTTGGGTTATCCCCTTATTATTTCTTTTTCACGAGATTGCTCTCCTCATCCTTATATTCCTTCTTCTTGGTGAACAATCCGCCGATTCCCTTTAAGCGACTGACGGCACGAACCTTGAAACTGTTGAACAGCGATCCGTCGGCTCCCACCGTGCCATACCCTGTGACGGCACGTGCGCGGCGTTTTCTCACAAAAGCGATTTTCCCGAACTGTTTCAGTTGCAGCGCCAGATACCCGTCCTCGCCCCGGATGATGTCCGTGCGGATGCCCGTTTTCCGTGCCAAATCCGTGCGGTAGGCAAACACCAGTCCCCGCACACTCAGCTCCGGACGCTTGAACGATTGCAGCCACAGATGCAAATCTCGGGTAGCCTCGTACAGCTTCAGTCCCCACCGGGAATGCTCCTCGTCCGGAATATAGCTCCATAGCGAACTTACCCCGACAACGCCCGGACGCTCCAGCGCATCCACCATCGTCTCCACATACTTGGGCGGGTACATCGTGTCCGAATCAATGTTGATGTGATACTTTCCCCGTGCGTGGTTCAACCCGCAAAGGCGGGCAAAACCGCAACTATGCTGCGTCTCCGTATAATAAGGTACTCCGCACGCCTGAAAAATCTCCGCCGTGCGGTCCTTCGATTCATTATCCACCCCGATGATCTCTACGGGATACTTGCACTGCATCTCGCTCAGCGACCACAGACAAGCCAGCAGATGTTTTTCCTCGTTGTAGCCTATCAGCGAGACGGTAACCACCGGATTCTCGCTCTGAAGCCCGGCGATCTTCTGCCGCACTTCCTCCACCACCGATTGAGGAGCTTCCGCAAACGGTCTCTCGTACACCTGCAAATATTTCTTATACCAAACTCCCATAACTCACTTCCTGATTTATTAAGCGTACTACTTATCTGTTCAAGAACACCGTTTATTTATTTATCGTACCGTTTATGTATTTATCGTACCGTCGGAACCACCTTTTTCCAAAGCCTCCTCGAACAACTCTTTCCATTGCTCCGCGATATGCTCGATCCTGAAACGTTCCACATCCATCCGTGCCTGCCGTCCCATCTTCCTGCGCAGGTCCTCATGCTCAATCAGATAACAGATCTTCTCCGCCAATCCCTCGATGTCACCGTTCTCCACCAACAACCCGTCGCGGCCGTCTGCGATAATATCTCTCGGTCCGCACGGGCACGTGAACGAAACGGGGGGCACCCCGCACGCCATAGCCTCGATGATGACCATTCCGAACCCCTCATAGCGCGAAGACAGGACAAAGATAGAACTCTCACAATACTTATCCACGATATTCTGCACCGTGTGTTTGAGCAGGCAACTCGAAGCCACCCCTTCCTCATCCACCTGCCGTTGGAGTTGCTCGCGCATACCGTCCCCGTAGATCGACAGCGTCCAGTCCGGATGTTTCCGGCTGACGATGCGCCAGGCGCTCACGAGGCGGTCGAATCCTTTCTGCGGCATATACCTTCCTACGGCAATCACCTGTTTTTGCGTGCCGTCCGACTGTTGGTCGGGGAGGAAAGGAAGCGGATTGTGAATCACCTTCACGTTGCCCAGTTCCGTCCATTGGGCTGCGTCCTCGTTACTCAGCACGATGAAATAGCGTACTTTCCGCAGTTGCCGGATCAGTTGCCGCATCCAATGCTGCTTCACCATCCGCTGCACGAATCTGGGAAGGCGGTTATCGTTGAACTCGCGGTAGTTGGACTTGTTGAAATGGATTTCCCCCAGCTTGACACTGCCGTCCTTCATCTCGCAGATGAAGTTGATCTCACGCCGCAGCAGAGACACCGTGATATCCGGACGGATTTCGCAAAGGCACTCGTTCAGCCGCTTCTTGTAAAGCCGCTGTTTCTTCGAATATCCCGAAATACGTTTCAGCAATGAATGCCCGTACATCTCGTCGTAATTGATACTGAGTTGATGAAGCGTGATAGACGGATGAAGCGGATAGTAAGGCGCTTTCCCTTTTCCGTCCGTCAGGATAATATGTATATCATAGCCGAAATGCTCTGCAAAGTAATTCGCTTTCAGAGTCAGTGCCCGTTCCATACCGCTGGGATAATAAAGCGAAGGAATGCAGTAGGCTATTCTTAATTGTTTATTCATCAGTTATTTTTTTAAGTCCGACCTCCTCAATCACCTTTTGCATCTGTGCTTTCCATGACAGCGGGCGGACCGACTCCCGGATCTCAACCGGTGGAATCTTCAACGACCGTTGAAACGCAATCAGCTTCGGGACGTCCACCGCCGACTCGTCTGCAGGCACCTTCCACACATACGGCATAGCGTCAAAATCCGCATCCGTCTCCGAGTAAGTGAAGGCAAACCCGCGTGCCGCGTACTCCCGGTTTTTCAGTGTCTTGATTTCCGTGATACCGCTCCGGTGGCGTCCCAGACTGCCGATGGCAAAGTCCGCGCGTTCAAACTGCTCATCGAGTTCCTCTCCGTGCAGAGGTCCGTGCAGAATCACGTACTCCTCCAGATGATGGTCGCGTATCACGGGAAGAATCTCCTCCCGTTCCCGTTCGCCCGACAGCGGACCTACGATATGGAAATAAACCTTATACTCCGGATTCGTCCGGTAATACTCCGCGAGGCCCCGTACCAGGCGGTCGAACCCGTGCCAATAGTGCACCTCCGCCACACCGATCAGGTGCAGCTCGTGTGAAGTGTCGTTCTGTCCGCTCCGCAGCGGGATAGCGTCGAAATCGATCCCGTTGGAAATCCGGATCGTCCTGCCTCCGAAAATCGTTTCCGCGTTGGAGAAAGTCACGATGCCATCCAGCAGCTTCGCCATCCGGTGACGGAAACAACGGTCCACAGCGAGCGAAGCCCTCATAGACCGTGAGATGTACTCCTGATCGTAAGGATATGTCGGTATCTCCACCGCCACTTTCGCCCCCGTCTTTTTCAGGCGTTCCACCAACCGCAGCGTGAAAGGGTTGGCGTTGTGATAGGAACGGATGTACACAAAATCGATCTTCTCCCGCTGCGCATACTTCACGATAGGCGAGTAGTAGACACGTTTCAGCAACTTCGCCATCGTTCCTTTGCCGAAATCGGCCATCACCTCGTCGTCGATCATCAGTCGCCGGTTGCCGAAGGGCGTGGTGTCATAGTAGCACAAGCGAACATCCGCTCCGCACTTTTTGAGTGCCTTCACTTGGTAATGTATCTTCTTACTGATTCCGTTTGCTTTATCGAAACCATGAAATATCAGGAATAAGGCTTTCATGCGTGATTTTCGTCTTTGTGTATTTTATTTATTCCGTTCATTTATTTTCTCTTTCCCGCCATGCTTCGTATTTTCCCAAAGAGGTCGTACTCACGCGTAGCTTGTATATATCCTCCAAAGATAGTAAAACTTACTATACTTTTTACAATTATTGTAAGAAAAATATTTATTCCTTCCGTCGCGTACTGTATCGGCAGGAGAATGGCCGCCATCAGCAGGCTCACTGCCAGCGGAGAAAGGAGCTGACGGACGAACGGCAGGACGCTTCGCCGGAAAGTCACCCGGTACATCTGCCAGTAGCATTGCACGAAGTTGACGGTGAACGTGACGACGATGCAGCTTGCCACTGCCGTCAGCGTGCCGAAATAGAAGATTCCGAGCAGCATACCCGCCACGTTGAGCGCGGACGAGAACAGTCCGCACACGAACAGGCTCTTCGTGTCGCCCGCCGCCTGGAAGATGGAGCCGGAAGAAGACAGTATGATCTGAATCCCTACGGACAGTGACAGAATCTGGAAAACGGGTACGGACGGCAGCCATTGGTCGCCGAAGATGATCAGCGTCACTTCCTCCGCCGTGAAAAAGAGCAGCACGCTGAGCGGCAGTCCGATGAAGGCGAGAAAGCGCAGGATCCGTTCGTAGGAGGTGGCGAGCTTCCCTTTGTCGTCTTGAAAATCGCTGAATATCGGGTGCATCACGGGGGTGATCACTTGTGTGATGTTCTGCAGGGGAAGCATCATCAGACGGTAAGATTTTTCGTAGTATCCCAAGTCGGACATTCCCATGTATTTGCCGATCAGCAGCTTGTCAAGGTTACGGCTGAAATAGTTGATGACATTGAACAGGAACTGGTAGGCGGAATAGGAGAATATCTTGCGCAGCACCGTCAGCCCCAGCGTGAGGCGCAGGCGTTGCGGATAGCGTTGGTAGGAGATGGCGAATATCAGTATGCTGGATACGATCGGGTTGATAATCAGCGCATACAGTCCCGCTCCGCAGAGTGCTGCGGTGACGGCGGCGGCTCCTGCCGAAATCTGAATGACGAAGCTGCGCACGGCGATGAACTTGAACTCCTTGTTGCGGTAGAACAAAGCTCCCGGCACGATGGTGGCGGAAGCGAAAAACAGGTTGACGGACAGCAGCTGGCACAGTGTCCGCAGGATGTCGCTGTTGTAATAATCGGCTATCAGCCACGATGCGGCGAAGAAGAGGACGCTTATGCCTATGCCGGTCCACACGGTGAACGAGAAAATATCCGACAATTCCTCCCGTGTCAGCGTCTTGTGCTGCACGATGGCGGGGGATACGCCCATGTCCGTGAACAGGTTGAAGAAGGCGATGATTACGGTGGCTATCGCCACAATGCCGAAGTCGTCCGGCGAGAGCAGGCGTGCCAGCACCCCCGCCACCACGAGCGAGATGACGACGCCGCTGTATTTGGCGAGCGCCGTGTAGAATACTCCGGAGAAGAGCTGACTTTTGAGATTACCTGCCATTTATCGCGTCTTTATAGACTTGAGCATACTCGCGTCCCGTTTTTTGGATATTCATGTTGTCGATGGCGTAGTCGTAGTTTGCCTCCCCGTGTTCGTAAGCGGCATACCGTGCGCCGGTTTCGAGCGCGCGGATGATATCTTCCCGGTCGTCGGGGTCGAACGAGGGGTTTCCGGTGATGGCCAGCAGCTCGCCGTTATTCCCCGTATCGGGACCCACCACCACTTTGTGGTAGAGGAAGGCGAGGGGGATGTTGCCGGAATTCAGGATATCTTTGCGTGGAATCATTACCAGGTCCGAAGCTGCTATATAATAAGGTAGGTCGCAACTGTCCACCAGGTCGTCGTTGCCTCCGGCTCTCAGATGCAGCCAGCGGTTGAGCAGGGGCCTGACCACGTAGTAGCCGAAGCGCGAGAGCCATCTCTTGAGGAAGTTCTTGCCGTACCCGTTGCGTCTGGAGAAAGGGTAGAGACGGGGAGCGAGCAGCAGTTTACGCGGCTGTTTCCATGCACGGAATGCTCCGAGCACCATGCGTATCTCTTCCCGGTTGCGGAACTTGCCGAAGGCGGTGACGATGAACGCCTCCTGCGGCAGATTGAGGTATTGGCGTGCGCGCGCCGCGCTGATATCCTCCTGATAGGTATATTCATAGATATGGTGGAGGATGACGACATTCCGGCTTTGGGGGTATCTGGCGGCAAAGTCATCCGCGCTGAAATGTCCCATGTGTACCACGATGTCGCTTTGCGTCTCGATGATGTCGTAGGCGCGGCTGATGATGTCGTTTGCGTAGTGCGGACGCACGTTGTGCCGCGTGTAGACGAAATGCGCCCCGCGCGAACGGAAGAAACGGATGCGCTCTTCGAGCCGGCGTATCACGTCGGGGTCGTCGCAGTTCCAGCCTACTACTTCTTCTGGCCATTGGAAGTGTATGATGTCATACGCCGTGTCTGATTCCCAAAATGCTTCTTTGGAACATCGTACGTCAATACCCGTCATGCGGATAGCGTCGCATAGAATAGGAGCGAACAGATTGTCCGTATCACTTATTTCTCTGAATACTATGAGCGCTTTTATTGCCTTGTCATTCGTCTCTTCACAATCGTTCATGTCCTTACTTTTGTATCCTTCTTGTGCCACAAAGGTAGTAAACTTATGATAACTTTACCTGTTTTTCCGATTTCTTTTTTCCCTTACCTCCTTTCTCCTTCTCTTTTCTCTTCTTTTCCTGTTCTTTTCTCTTCTTCTTCTTTTCATTTTCCTGTTCTTGACTTTTGCTTATCCGCAGGTGCATGGATTTGCTCAGTAACGCCTCTCTCGCCTTTTTCCTCCGTTCCAGTTCTTCCGCGTCGGGGTGCTGTTCGAGGAGGATTTCGCCGGGAAGGTAATCGTCCAGTTTGTCGTGATCTACGGTTTTGATGATGATGCACTGCCCGTTTTGAATCGCTTTGATCATCGCCTTTGAAAGATGCAGGACGTAGAACTTGCACTTCAAGGCTATGAAATGCGTGTAGATCACTTGCGCGTACGATAGTATGCTGTAATTCCGGACTTGTTCCATGTTCCATGTCGTGCTGGAATTGATGGTGGTCTGTCCCGCTACTTTCTCGTGCGACAGGGGCGATACGGTGCGCTGGATGTTCAGAAAACGTCCTAACGTGATGTGGACACAATATTTCAATCTCTCTTTGATTACCTTGTCGTCATTCAGGATGACATTTGACTTCATTTTCATTTAAATAATATTTTTATTTATGGTTATTATATTGCTGCAAAGGTTGTTAAAAGAATCGTAATAGCCCTCTGTTTTTTTCAACAAGTGTAACCAAAACATTTAAAATACCTTTGCGCTCACTGAGTTAGCTCGTCCGAAAAGGATGATTTTCGTGAATAATTTATTAAAATAGAAAGAATAATGAAGAAGGATCAGTATTTTAATCTGGAAGTAAATCTGCTGAATGACGATAATATCGCCGGTATGATGTCGGAACTGGATGCGGCGGAAGCGCTCGGCATTTATGTGATGTTGCTGTTGCACCTGCGCACGAAAGATAATTATGAGGCGTCGTGCACTCCGCTTTTGTTGAGGGCGTTCGCGCGGCGGTATGACCTTGAGTTGGATATGCTGGAAAAGGTGCTCCATGATTATAATCTTTTTGAGGTGGACGAGGAGCGGCAGACGTTCCGGGCTCCGTATCTTGACCGGGTGATGCAAAGGCTTGAGGAAAAGTGGAGAATGGATACCGAAAACGGTAAAAAAGGAGGGCGCCCGAAGAAGCGTGCGAAATGCGCTGAAACGCCCGCCACCAAAGGGCGAAAACCCAACGAAACCCAAGAGAGGAGAGAAGAGGAGAAGATAGGTATTACTCCTGTTGTAAACAACAGCAGCAATACCCTCGCGGGAGGAGCTGCTGACGCTGCTACGGTTGTGACGGGGATTCCTGAAACGGCTGCTACGGGGAATTCGGGGACGGCGGAGAGTTCGAGGATTAGGGGGACTTCGGAGATTACGGTTATTCCGGAAACGGAGGAGAAGATTTCTGCTACGGGGACTTCGAGGGCTTCGGAAATTATGGGGGCTTCGGGGAGTTCGGGGACTTCGAGGACTTCGGAAATTATGGGGGCTTCGGGGAGTTCGAGGACTTCAAGGGCTTCGGAAACTTCGGAAGTCCGAACTGCTTCTTCCGTTCCTGTTGGAAGGGGAATGAGGATTCGGGCGGTGGATGAGGAGGGGCAGCAACCGTTACAGCCGGTGTTGTCTTGGGAAGTGCTGGTAGACCGGCTTGCCGACTCACGCTTGTATATGGAGTTGGCGGGGCAGCGTTCCGGTCTGGGACGGCTTTTTATCGACCATCAGCAGCAGATTATCGGTCTGTTCAAGAAGCATATCCTTCTCTACGGAAAAGAAGGTGGCTTGCTCTTCTTTGAGGACGTGAAACGCTATTTTTCCAATTATATCGCTGCCGGATCGCCTACTTGCCGTATGCTGCGCGAAGAGTTGATGCGGGAAATCAAGGAGCGGGAGAGCAAGGATGTGAGCCGTTTTGAAAGTATTGTGGATGGAAAACGGATGTATTTGGGACGTCTTATTCCCGACAGCGCACCGCCGAGACCCGACAACTCGGCGGTGTGGGATGATGCGCACAAAAGATGGGGGCATTAGCTTAGCACACATCCGGCTGCGGTCTGTTCTATGCTTGAACGCTGCTCGTCCCGCATCTGAACGCTGTTCGTCCCACGCTTGAACGCTGTTCATCCCACGTCTGAACTCTGCTCATCCCACGTTTGAACACCATTCACCCCACGTCCGAAAGCAGTTCATCCCGCATTTGAAAGTATTAATCTCTCCATGTTCTACATGAAGCGTTTGTCTTCCTGTCCCTGTGTGGGGGAAATATAATTATTCATTTAAAAATAAAGCAAGTTATGAGAAATTTTGCCAGTTACGATGTCGATGTCCGTCGGAGGACAAGCGGCGTAGTGAAAACTGTTTGTAATAAATGTCAGGCCACGCGCCACAACAAACGCGACCGTTCGCTGCGTGTCAACGTTGATACGGGGCATTGTCACTGTTATCATTGCGGGGCGGACTTTTACGTCCCCGACGAAGCGGAAGAGCGTGAGAAAGCCGAACGGCGTGATGCCCGCCAGCGTCGTGCGGCAGCCGTTCCCCGTCATTTCCAGCGTCCGGTGTTCGATCCGGCACGGACTACGCTTTCCGACTCAGTAGAACGTTGGCTGGTGGAGACACGTTGCATCCCGCAGAGTGTCATCGCCGGATTGCGCATCACGGAACAGGAGGAATTCATGTCGCAATCCAGTCAGAAGGAGCGTTGCGTCTGCTTCAACTATTTCGAGGACGGACAACTGGTCAACACGAAATTCCGTAGTGTGGACGCGAAGCATTTCAAGATGTTTCAGGGCGCCGAACTGATTCCCTACAACATCGACTCCGTGCTCGGACAGACTTCCTGCATCATCCACGAAGGCGAACTGGACGCCGCCTCTTCCCTTGCCGCCGGATTCAAGAGCGTGATTTCCGTCCCTGCCGGAGCCAACTCGAACTTGTCCTGGCTCGACCGTTTCATGGAGACGCATTTCGAGGATTTGACGGAGGTTATCATTGCCGTCGATACCGATTCCGCCGGACTGCAACTGCGTGACGAATTGATTAACCGTTTGGGTGCCGAGCGTTGCCGTGTGGTGACGTATGGGCCCGGCTGCAAGGATGCGAACGAACATTTGTGCAAATACGGGGTTGCCAGTCTGCGGGTAGCCATCGAGCAGGCGGCGGAGGTTCCGCTCGAAGGGGTGTTCACGGCCGCCGACCTGCACAGCGACCTGCTTGCTCTTTTTGAGAATGGTTTCGGGCCGGGCGCGGAAACCGGCTGGGAGGAAATGGACAAGATCTGCACTTACGAACGGGGGAGGCTTGTCATCCTCACGGGAGTGCCGGGTGCGGGAAAATCGGAGTGGCTCGACGAGCTGGTGTTGCGGCTTTGTCTGCGCCATCAGTGGAAGATCGCTTTTTTCAGTCCGGAGAATACGCCGATTGTCTATCACATCCGAAAGCTGGTAGAGAAGCTGACCGGACACCGTTTTCAGAAGGGGTGCGGCATTTCGGAAGGGCTGCTGATGCGGTCGGAGGAGTTTCTTGCCGATAACGTGTCGCATATCTCTCTGAAGGGGAACGCCACACCGGCGCGGGTGCTTGCGAAGGCGCACGAGCTGGTGGTGCGGCGGGGGTGTCGTATTCTGGTGATCGACCCGCTCAACCGGCTTGACCACACTCCGCAGCTGGGGCAGACGGAGACGCAGTATCTTTCCAATTTCCTGAATATGATTACGGAATTTGCGGTGCAGCATAATTGCCTGGTGGTGCTTGTCGCCCATCCGCGCAAGATGAACCGTAACCCGGTGACGAACACTACTCCGCGCGTGGAAATGTATGATATCAACGGCTCTGCCGATTTCTTCAATAAGGCGGATTATGGTATTGTAGTGGAACGTGACAAGGAGGTGGGGGTGACCCGCGTGTATGTGGATAAGGTGAAGTTCAAACATCTCGGAATGGGTGGGATGGTGACTTTCGCGTATGATTCCGTGAGCGGGCGTTACCTGCCGTGCGTGGAGTCGCATGATCCGGCTGTTCCCGTAGAACAGCGTGTCGGAGGTGTGACGTTCGACTCCAGTTGCTGGCTGCCGGATAAGGAGCTGTTTGAAGAGTGAATGGCAGGGAGAGAGCTTGCTTAATGGGGTACTTGTCTATGGATGAGCGGTACTTGTGTTCAGGGCTCTTGCAGCACTTCTACGATTAGCCGTACTTGTGCGGGGGTATAGCTTCTGCTTCGGGGATTCATGCCGGTGGCGATGAGTCGTTCTTTCAGTCCCGGAGCGGCGGCTATCCATTTGTTGAAACGGTCTACCGCACTCTGCTGCTGTATGTCGGGGAGGTACAACATGGCAAGTTCCCCTTTTCCGTAGCTTCGGTATTCAAATGTTTTCTCTTTCTTTTCGTCATCGGTCGGCTCTGCATCTGTCTTCATTTTCTGATTGTTTTTAGTCCGTATTTATAGAGTGTAAAGTTACGCTTTTTTACCGGATTTGCCAAGCTGTTCCGGCTGTTTTTGGGGGTGAGATAAAAAGAAAATGAGAGAAAATATAGGTTTTAGCCATTCTTTTCTTAACTTTGTGGGAGAGGAGGAAAAATAGCTTATGAAACGTACAGATATTGTTCATCGTATTGCGGAAACAATGCATCGCATAGCGCCTACGGCACGTACCATACTTTATGGCTCGGAAGCTCGTGGGGAAGCCCGGCATGATTCTGATATAGACTTGCTTATCGTAGTGGATGAGAAGGAACTGACACCGGAAACCGAGCTTACTTTGCGCCGTCCTTTAAGCGAACTGGAAGCGCAAACGGGGGTAGCTATTAATACATTGGTCGTGTTGAAACGTGTATGGGAAAATATTACTACACCACTGAAACTTAACATTAATCGGGAAGGCATTGTGTTATGAAAGCAATTTCCTTTTTACTCCTTGTTATCCTTTCTTAATCCGTTCTAATCCCTCCTAGTCCGGTGTAATCCGTTAATCCGTCTTTCGGTTGTCGTACTTTTGTTGTACCAACAGAAAGGAAGAATGTCCTTCTTTTCGTAGAAACAACAATTTTTAGTATGGCAACAGTTACAGTGGTGCGCTATAAGCGCAGAAAACGAATCAGCGATGCGGATTCGCCGATGGTATTTGCCCTCAAACCTAAGTCGGGGGAGTCAAAAATCTATTCAATAGAGGCGCTGGCGCGCGAAATCGAAACGATCGGTTCGCTTTCGGTGGAGGACGTGTCGCACGTCATGAAATCCTTTGTCCGCGCGATGAAGAAAGTCCTTGTGGCAGGCAATAAAGTGAAAGTGGAGGGGTTGGGAATCTTCTATACCACGCTGACCTGTCCCGGTGTGGAATTGGAGAAAGACTGCACCGTGAGAAGCATTACCCGTGTCAATCTTCGTTTCAAAGTCGACAATTCCCTCAGACTGGCAAACGACAGTACGGCCACTACTCGTGGCGGAGATAATAATATGGTGTTTGAGTTGCTCTCGGATAAGAAGAACGCTTCGGGAGACGATGGCGGCAATCCGGACGGTTCTGGCGGAGGAGAGGACGGAGATAACAATGGGGAAGCTCCGGATCCGGCGGAGTAATCCGGCGGGGATGTTCAGTAGAGTAATCCTACTGAAACCTCCGATGTTTCAGTATTCAGTGAATAAATAATCAATTAAAAATGCAAGGCTATGGTTGACAAAATCTTGGAAGTTGTATTGGAAGTGTTGTTTTTCTTTCGCAGAAAGAGAAAAGCTAAAAGAATGAAAGGGCAGGTTGATGAGGAAGATTGACCTGATTGTGATCCACTGTTCCGCCACTAGGGCGGACAGGGATTTCACGGAAGATGACCTGGACGTGTGCCATCGCCGTCGTGGTTTCAACGGTGTGGGGTATCATTTTTAAACTCTTTTATATATTTTAGGTACATTGAAACCACGAAACAAAAACTTTGAAAAAATTCCGTCTACGAAAATCGTACTGGTAGCGGGGTATTGGCTACCAATCAGAAAAAATGAAGTCCCCCCAACCCGAAAGACGGAACAAAACATAAACTAGAGAGAAATACTGTTACACATATAAAGAAAGTCACCACAACTTCACAGCTATGGTGGCTTAATAGAATAAAAATGTAATTTTGACCTTATAACGGTCTATTTGACACAAATTTTAAACGTATTGTTTGTTTGATGTCGTTTTTAGGGGATACAAAGATAATATTTTTTTGAATTTTAGAAATTGTAATTGACAGAGAATCCTACATACATATCAACCTTTTTGTGATATAATCCATAACCTAGTCCTATTGAAGGCGAGAAATGGAATTTCTTTGTCTTATATGTAATTTTATTTATTGTTTGAATTTGATTTTTATTAAAAATGGATATACTATCCAATGAAGCTCTGTAACCGCTTACAACAACTCTATATGTGGTATCTTCATATACTTTAATCTCAATTGGTACATCAACAGGAACTAAAACTGAATCTGTATTATATAGGGTATCTCTTACTATTTTGTCTACATATCTGATATGAGATTGAGGTTTGATAATGGTGATTGTATCTCGTTTAATGATAGTAATGGTATCTGTTTGGGGTATCTTTTCTTCTTTCCTATTATTAGAATAGCAGCACTTCAAACAGATAAGAAGAACAAATATAAGTAATAATGGTAATTTAATTTTCATAATAGCCTTTTCTTATTATGTTCTTAATAAGAAAGGCTATGAGTTACTAAGTCAATTTGGTAAGTACTTTCTTTTCGGTTTTCAATTCATCAGGGATTTCAATATTGTATCTCTCCAGTTGTTGGCAGATATATTCAATCTTCCAACCCTTATCAGCCAATAGTGAAGGGCTATGAATATACTTGTAAGCCGCATTATTGGCTCTGTTTTGTAAGATGTACTCTTTATCGATTACGTAATTGGCGACCTTAATAAGTAACTCCTGATTATCTTTCAGAACGTCACGTAACATATAATATAGCACTCCAATCCGTTTTATATCATACCCCTTATATTTGACAATTTCATTTTCTATATCTATGTCCTCTTCTATAACACTAATTTTGGGCTTACTTGAATTAATGAAATACTTATAATACAGATTTTCATCATAATGGTCGGATGGAGATATACTTACTTTCAATCCCCTTCTAATCATTTCGTCATATATGATGTAGGAATCCTCTATATTTACCCCTTCAAAAATACCTGTCTCTATTTCAATTACCAAATTAAAGAACAAGTCTTCAAGCGATTGAATCGGATAGCAACGATTAATGTATTCAATGACCTCTATATTTTCAAAATTAGAGGAAAGCAGTTCGGACAATACAGAGCGTGATAATTGGAATGAATCAATTATTTCATTTATCTTGTATCCATAGATATTGCAGAATGGTATAGTAACTAATGTACTTTTATCAAAGGATTGTAATGTTCCAATAATCTTATTAAGTAATTCAATCCATTGTTTAGTCTTGACGGTGCGAAGTAATTTGGTTTCTTGCTTTAAGCAGAGTATAACGGTTAAGTTATATATGTACTTATCCCGAAGCTCACTGTTATGTGTTGAGTGTTGGATTATACCATATACTAAGCTATATTCGTCACCTTCTATTACATCTTTAATAAAGTCTGTATCAGTTATATATCTTATATCCATAATATCAGTATTTGATTGACAAAAATACACAATTGTTTTGGATTAATCCAATAAGTCTTGGATTATCCTATTGGATTATGTTTGGATAATCCAAAGCGTAAAATCTTCAATTTTCCTGTTTCTAAGCGGTATCTTTGCAACATCAAAATGAAAATAAATTGAGTATAAACAATTAAAAATAAAAAAGTTATGAATAAATTTTTATCAGAAAAAATGAACAATCCAAAGTGCGAAGCAATTCAAAGTGCAAAGACAACTTTAAAGTATTTAAAGGAAGTAAGGAATAACAAGCTCATCCAAGCGATAAAGCAAGGCAAAGGCAATGATATGTTGAAACAGATAGCCATCAATGCGATAGTTGATGAGATTAAGCTAGCTATCTTAATGAAGGGATATTCAGGTAAAATAGAAAATTTTGATGTTGACCTATTTATCTTTAAAAATTTCAAAAGGTCTTTATTCTCTGTTACTGCAAGTGACCTTAAAGTAATAAGAGCAGCCGTGAAATCATTTAATAATGTACAACGTATAAGATTGGATGAATTTAATTTCATTAATGTTGAGTATATTTCAGTTGTTGAAGAACCACTAACAGAAGAACCAGTAGCAGTACCAGTTACCGAAAAACCGAAAGAAGAAGCCATTACTGTTGAAGCCGAACCAGTTTCCAATGAAACACTACCTGTACTTAATGATGAAATAATTGATGTTGATGCAGAAGAGGTAGAAGAACTTGAAGCAGAGGAAGTTCCCACAGATGAACGAGATTATATAAATGTCAATGCAGATGTCGAAATAACAGGTAATATAGCGGTAGTGTATTGTGAAAATAATAACGTGCCACATATCCAAATGATACTCTTTAAATATAGAAATAAGAGAAATAATTTGCTAGGTAATGAATTTATATTCAAGGATATTCATCTGTCAGATGATGGTCTGTTTAATATCGAGTTACAATAATTTTAGTAATAATTTAAATTTTAAAAAAATGAGAAAAAACAAAAAATTCAACGTACTAGAAATGTACGTAGTTAGTGAGAGTGTTTTGTTGAAGGTAATCGAAAGTCTTGAATCAACCGAATGGTTTGAGCAGAAGGTAATAGTAAGTCCAAATAGTAAAAATGAACTGTCAGCACACTTCTCCAATGGGCAGATGACTTTTGGTCGAGAGCGAAATGGATTCATAATATTCCTTGAAGCTCCAATATATGATGATTATCCGTGCATTATTGGACTCAAAGAAATTAAAAGAGATTTAATAAATAAGTTAAAGTCTCTAGCAGATAACTTTGAAACTAGTATGCAGTATGCTGAATCTTTTTATTCTTATAGTGAGAGGGCTGAAATAGAAGAAGAATGTTTAGAGGGGTAGTTTTTTTCAGGGGGGATAGTTTTTTATATAGGGGTATTGTTTTTCTAGCTAGAAATTAATTTAATATGTAGTTTTTAATCTTGATTCTTAATATGAGCGCTCATAATTTAATTGCTAGTAGTCTGTGAAAGATAACTGGTATATCTTGAATCCCCTTCTAAATATATAGTTACTACCATTACATAATAGATATTGATAAGGAATAATCCTCAATAACACGATGATTGAATACCTCAATAGTACCATCATACACCAATCACACGACACACAACATACCATAATCCAATCATAACTATTAAATTGAAGAAATCAATAAAAATAGATATTCAATTGAATTTATATTTGTTATGATTATAGGTTTGTATATCCTGTTTTGGGAACGACTATAACATAGATATATCAATATCATAAACCTGAATGAAACCTGAATATTACGATAGCTATCTTAAATACCATTGGTTGAATAATCATAACCTGATATTCCAAGCCATCATTATATCAATTACTAATCAATCATTATACATCAATCAGACATTCAATTAGATTGATAAATCCCTATTTACCATATTGATAGATAACATATCACCATCCATATCAACCAATTACCAACCACCAATTAACCACCATCTAAATTTGTTTTAAATCAAATAAAAACCAAATTGAAAACCAACGAAATTTGAAAAATGAAAAAACGAGAAATGAAATAAAAATAGAACTAAGAAAAATTCAAAATAAAAATTGAAATCCAAAATCCAAGTTAAGGAGAAAATTAAATTTCAAAAATTTTCAAATCAATTAATTTTACCGTTTAATTTGGGTTAAAAACCATTAATGATAAAATTTCGATGAAAAGGGAAATTTTTGTAAGTAGTAAAAATAAATTCAATTAAAAGTGGATTGATGTATTAAAATTGAAAAGAGAAATTAATAGAAAATTGATTTAACACGTTTAACATCTAACTTTGTGGCACACAACAGGCAAAAAGGTACTGTTTATTTGATGTAAAAAAATTATTAACTCAAAATTATATGTATATGGAAAAGGATTTTTTGATAATGCAAGTAGACGAGCGTATAAGACTAACAAAAGAGCTTGTACGAGATTTGCAAAAAGCTATCGAAGTGGTAAATAGCTTTAATAATAAGGTATTTAATAAACGGTTGGTATCTGCTATTCAGGCAGCAATTAAGAATGATATTTATACAGATTCATACTATAAAAATAGATTGGTATTAAGTCAAAAGAAGGGGAACGAACTAATATATAAAGAACGTTCCTACTACCTCAAAAGACGTGAAATATATTTGTTTATCGCTCTTACTGATAATAGAATAGATTCAGAGAAAACAGTTCTCAATATCCAGAACTCAATAAACCAAGAATTAAAAAATATTGAGGACTTAAAAGAAAGTATCTTGCTTTTTGATAAGGAAAAACAAGAACGGGACTATATCACCAAGTTAGCACAACAGTATGAAAAGAAGTACCCGAAATATATCAAAGGTGCATTCTCATTTACAAATTATAAATATGAAATATAATTATTAATCAATTAAATTTTACAGATATGAAAACTTTAGATTTATTTTCCAGCAACAACGAAGTACAAGTAATTAACAACGAAATTACAGTTGAAAACATTCTTTTGTCAGAAGCCGACGAAAACCAGTTATTGAATGCTATTTCGGATAATAATGTATATTTTGAGCCTTTTACAGAGGTTGAAAAAACAAAGGGTATCACCTTACAACAACTAAAAGAAAGTAGTGATATAATGGACATCAAAGGCGATTTATCCAACGAAATAAACGCCTACCAACTAATCAATGAAGTAACAAGTATTTGTAATGAGTTCGGATTAACCTACGAAATAAAAGACTTATTTGTAGCGGATAACAAGAATAAGGCTTTAGGCAACGGTATTTCGATTAATAAACAGTTGTGCGAAGCCTACCAAACAGAGAATCAAACCACTAATATACCGTTTAAGGCTGTTACTTTCAATCGTGTATTTGCTAATATCAATCTAACAGATTTAAGTAATAGTACACACGTTGCTAATATCGTAGTGGCAAGTAACCAAAAAGGGCTGCAAGTGGCTATCGGTGCACACTGCTACGCTTGCCGTAACCAAACAATATTAGGAGCTAAGAATATGGCAAGCACCTACGGAACAAACGACAAAATAAAGAATATAAGCGACTTTATAGAACGTGTTCGCCAAATGATTAAGGACTATTCATTTGATAGAGATGTTAATATATTAAACAAAATGAAACAAATAAGAATTGATAGTAATACTATCTATCAAATGATAGGCGAACTAACAGCGATTAGATGTGCTTTTGATTCTAAAATAAAGAGTATCAAAGCATTAATAAGTAGTGACGTTTACCCGTTAAATCAAAGCCAAATTTGTAAGTTCACGGAATCACTACTACTGACATTCAAGACAAAAGGCGTGTTATCCTTGTATGATGTTTATCAGAGTGCGACCGCATTATATAAGGTTGCAAGTATGGACTTGCCGAACGTCTTACCACAGGGCAGCGCATTTGCCAACTACTTAAATCAAAGGTATGATTTAGGAATGTAACCAGTATTATTTAATCCTACCTGTTTGGGCTAGCTATTAATTTAGCTAGCCTTTTTTTGTTCCTACCTGATTGATAACTAAATACTTTCCGTTTATCTTTTCATCACCTACTACCAATATTCAACGACCTATTTTAAAGCGATATAAGCCACTCTAATACATTATTGATATATCCCTATGTCATTGGATTGATAAGCCAATATAGACCAAATAAACAGCCAATAAGAATGATTAAATAATAACTTAATATATTGATAATCAGATGTATAAAATGTTTATTGGTTAAATTTTTTTAATATTAATTCATAGGTGGGGTAATGTTTTTTAACAAGTAGTACCCCCTTCCAAACCCACCCTTCACTCCTCCGTTCGAGAAAGCCATTTTTTGAGTTTTTTGTCTCGTGCGGACGTACGAGATGGAAAAAGGAACGTGCGTACACACACGTACATATATCAATTTAATGATTAATGACATAATTACAAAAAGAAGAAGATGAAAATAATCCATAAGAATAACGACCTAGTTTTCAACCTTGAATTATACGATTCTGATAATCAATTAATTAATATTGATGATTTGAAAGGTGTTGATATTGAGCTATTTACATTAACTACAAAGGAAGATAACTATATCAGATTAACCAAACAAGACATAACAGATAACACAATACATATAGACAATTCCCAACTTCAAAAATTGGAAGAAGGAATCTTGTACATAGTTGTGCATCTCACTTTTTATGATAGCAGCTTTCCCGATGGCTCTTATGACTACACACAGAAATTAGAAACTAATTACTATATTCAATGAAAATAAAACTAAAATTAGAAGATAAAGACATTAAAATAAAGATTCGGTTAGCTAATGTAAGCGTAAATAGTGAATTTGATATAATGGGGTACGATGGTAGTGAGCAGCCATTATTCAGTTATCTTGAATACTCAAAAGATATATTCAAAAACTGGGATGATAGTCAGTCAGGCTTAATGAGTAAATTCAGAAACGATAAGGATTTGATATTTTGCCCTCTAGTTGATACAAGTAAAGCTAATAATATGCAGGCAATGTTTTCAAACTGTACTAACCTGATGCAAGTTCCATTGCTAAATACTGCTAATGTGATGCACTTTGATGATATGTTCTATAACTGTACTAGTCTGACTACCATTCCTCAATTTGACACCACTAACTTATATAGTGCTCAATTGATGTTTGGTGGTTGTTCCCAATTAATATCATTGCCACTGTTTGACTTTACAAAAGCCGAACAATTACGAAGTATGTTGCTAGCTTGTAGTGAGTTGGTGGAACTTGGTGGCTTTACCAATTTAGCAGTCAATTTAGACTTGTCTTCATCACGTAAGCTATCAGTCGATAGTTTGATGAACGTGATTAACCAAGCCAAAGACTTATCTGAAACAGACAATGCAACTCTTACGTTGGGAACTACCAACATTGCTAAATTAACCGAAGAACAAATCGCCATAGCCAGTGCAAAGGGCTGGACTTTAGCCTAAATAACGAATAAAAATAAATACCAATGAAAGAATTAATATTAAATGAAAATAACGGCAAATTTGAATCCATCATTAATTTAAAATCAGAAAAATTGATGATTCAAATTGAAGGAGCTACTTCATTAATCTTGTATGCGAGCGTTGATGGCGTGACTTGGATTGAACACACATCAAATATCGATATAGCTGATACTGACATCATCAATATAGTGAACGCCAAATTTATGATGTATCTAAAAATCGAATCCTCAAATAACGTTACCATTAAAATACTTGACTGATGATTTACATAGATTTCAAAAATATAGATATAATGGGAGTTGCTGATACAGGTGGTAGTGGGGGAACTGATTTATCCAATTACTATACTAAGAATGAGACAGATACCAAGCTAACTACTAAAGTTGATAAAGTATCAGGAAAGGGCTTATCTACTAACGATTTCACTAGTGCTGAAAAGACAAAATTAGCAGGCTTATCTAACTACAATGATACAGCAATAAAACAACAAATAACCGACATCAATGCAGCTATTGGCGATATTGGAGATGTGTTGGATTTAATTAATGGAGAGGTGATTTAATGGCAATAACTAATAAATTAAATAAGCTATTAGAAACAAAAGAAGCCATCAAGACAGCAATTAAAGCGAAGAATGTTGCTGTTGCTGATAGTGAACCTTTCTCTTCATATCCTTCAAAGATAGAATCCATAACAAGTGGTGGTGGAACTGGTGAAAGTGGTTTGGATTGGTCTGCTATCGGTTATTCAAAAGAGCCTGAATCTTTTACCAATGCTTTTGATTATGCAAAATCAATTTATGATAACTGGAATATGAGCGATACTATATATTTCAATGGTGATGCAAATTTGGTGTATTTTCCATTTGTAGATACAGTATTTGTTACTAACCTTGATAATTCATTTAGTTATTGTTCAGCTTTACAAGAGCTACCACTGATTAATACGTCAAATGTAAATTCAATGACTGGTGCGTTCACTAATTGTTCGAGTTTGAAGAGTATCCCTTTGCTTGATACCAGTAATGTAACTAATTTCAATCAGGCGTTTGCCTATTGCAAAAATTTGCAGGAAATTCCTGAATTGAATACTAGTAACGCTACAACGACTTATGGGATGTTTAGCGATTGTACGGCTTTGGTAACAATACCACTCATAGACACATCTAAGGTTGAGAATATGAATAATATGTTTAGCAACTGTTATGCCCTAGAGGTAATTCCTGAATTGAATACTTCAAATGCGACTACGGTAGATTCAATGTTTAGTATGTGTTATAAGTTGAATAATCTTCCATTACTTGATTTTACCAATGTAACAAATGCCCCAAATTTCTTGGGGTATAACTGGGACACGAATATGGCAATAACAACCCTAGCAGGCTTTCATAATTTGAGAATTAATTTTGATGTGTCGAATTGTGTAAACTTGACAGCCGAATCACTGATGAATATAATCAATGAAGCACTTGATTTGTCAGTAGGTGGTTTGATGTGTACATTGAATTTAGGCTCAAACGTTGAAAAACTAACCGAAGAACAGATAGCCATAGCCACGAGCAAAGGATGGACTATCGCATAATAATGAATAAAAAACAAATACAGAAATGAAACAATCAACATATACGGTTCAAATCATAGAACCAACTAGCGGTCACGTTCTGACCCAAGCGTCTGACATCGATTTAAAAGACAGAATATTCAGCGAAAAAATATTTCTAGGAGTAAATGATAAAATAGAAAATTGGAAGGAAATAACAATTAAAGAAGCTGATAATTTAAAACAGAAACAAAGAGATTTGATAGAAAAAGAATTAAAGAAATAAATTAATTTTTATGTAAAAAAGAAGGGGTTGAAATTGATTTTTCAATCCCTTTTGCTATTTATATATAAAAGAGATAATTATGTGTAACACAAACAATATTCTATTTCGAGTTGATAATAATCTGTATGCCCAAATGAGCAAAATCAAAACTAATTATAAGTTCAGAAGTAATGCAGAACTAGCTAAAACCATTGTGAACGTCTTCTGCAATATCTATTCTCAAAAGAAACGCAAAGAAGAAACCATTGAAGATATATTCAAAGAATTGGAAAATGGTGAATCGATGTTTGAATATGAAAAGCCGAAAAGAAGTCAGGCAAAACGTACCCAAATCACTCTAAATGAGTACTTAAATAACGGAGAAATACTATTAAAAGATGATATTGAATAATAAGTTTGTAAACGAGAACTACATCTATCCTGAACAATACGTACCCTTTTCTGCCAACCTCAAAAACAAGCAATATATCGATAACTGGTTATCACGGAACTACAAAGCCCTGTTCGTCAAGTTCTCTAGGAATGATGATAAAATAACGAAAAAGGGATACTGTAAACGTGACGTTTTACACGAAACAATAATCAGGATATATATCAATAAGGTTAAATACAAGAATCAGGAAGATTGTGATTCTCAACTAAATAACTTCTTTCATATCAAATTAAAATGAGCAGAAATAAAGACTACATAAAGCTGATTAATTGTCATAGATGGCGGAAATTGAGGAATGAGCAACTAATGAGGAATCCATTGTGTCAAGTATGTGGTGATATTGCCACCGAAGTTCATCATATCCGACCTGTTGAATCAGAAAAGGAATATGATAGAATGGAAACTTTAGCCTATGACACCAATAACCTTCAATCGCTTTGCCATAAATGCCACGCTGACACTCATATAGCTATGAAGAGAAACAAAAAACAAATAAATCAAATAATAAATAGGAATAAATTGAATGATTTCTTCAATAAATATTTCAAATAAAAACATAAACTAAAAAAGAAATAAAAATGAATTTACTAAATATATTAAAAATCGATAAGAATATTCGTAAGCTGATTACCTATTTAACTGAATTACTGACGGAGAAAGGACTCTATGATAGTTCCCTTGACATACAGATATTCAATGTGGCTTGTCTGCTATTCCAGTATAATAAATTGGTTAACACATTCGTGAATAGCGAAACAATTGTTGCTAATGCTGTAAGAGGACAGCAAGAACGTTCATATAAGAAGAATCCAATTTTGAACGAGCTAGTCAATTGTTCTGAATCCCTTCGCAAAAACTTAAAAGAACTAGGATTGTCTTTGGATGCGAAAGTAACTGCGGTGGCAGATACAGACCCTTTATCAAACTTGATAAGTGCTATGAATAATATTGATAATGAGTAACCTTAATGACTAAAGATGAAATAATTGAAAAAATAAAGCTCTATGAAATACCAACCGAACAATTAGATAATATAGATAACCGAATTACTCAATATGTCATTGACAACCTAACCAATTATGATGAACACAATAAGTATGAAATATTAGCTGTTTTGCGTTTCTTGGATTTTCTTCAAAGGGAAGATTTAGTACTAAAGAAGAATGAGGTAAAGAAATTTTTCACATTCTACGAAACACTAAAATTCCCTTCCAACAAAGGGATGCAAAGTTTCCAATTAACTCCTAATCAGTGTTTTATATTTGCTAATATTTTAGGTTTTTATTATAAAGAAAGTGGTTATAGAGTATGTCGTGATGCGCTTTTGTTTTGTCCTCGTAAATGGTCTAAAACCACTTCTGTTGCTTCTTTAGCAATCTTTGATTGTTTGTTTGGTGACGCAGATTCGCAGGCGTATGTAGCTTCCAATAGTTTCGCTCAAAGTAAAATCTGCTTTGATATTATTAGAAATTCATTGAAAGCGTTAGACCCCAAGTTATCACATTTCAGACTAAATAGAGAAATAATCTATAATTTGATGGCGAACAGGACTTCATTCATCCGTTGTTTGTCAACTTCTGCTGATAGGTTAGATGGTCTTAATGCTTCTGTTATAATAAATGACGAGTTTGCGCAAGCTGATAGTGCCGACTTGAAAAACGTGCTCACCAGTAGTATGGGTGTTCGCAAGAATCCCCTCACAGTTACCATTACAACAGCTTCAAGCAAATTGGAAAGTCCATTTGTTGCAATGCTTGAAAACTATAAAAAGATTTTGGAAGGTGAGATTGATAATGATAGAGTATTTAGTATAATCTTCCAACCTGATGAAGAAGATGATATTTCAGATATTAAAACGTGGCACAAAGTACAACCACATTTGGGTATAACTGTCAACGAAGAGTTCTACCGAACAGAATATCAGAAAGCAACAATGTCGGCTGACGATATGATGGAGTTTAAGACTAAATTATTGAATGTGTTCACCAAAAACGCTACGGAAATTTGGATTGACAAAAATGTTATTGAACGAAATACAGAACACTTCGATTTTTCAATGCTTAAATCAAGACCTCAATGTATGGTATCAGTCGATTTAAGTGTCAAGGACGACTTTAGTTGTGTTTGTTATGCTTTATACGACAGTATTAATAAGAGATTTGTATTCAAGAACTTCTACTACATTCCCAAACAAACAGCAGAAAATCACCCTAACAGGGCAATGTACAAGGAACTGATAGACAAGGGGTATTTGATAGTATGTGGTGAAGAAGTGATTGATTACAAGCAGATTGCAAGCGATATTATTACTAATTCCAAGTATGTAAATATATTGCAGATTGGGTATGACGTATACAGGAGTAAGGAGTTCATTAACATCATCAAAACTTCGGGAATTAGGTGTAGTGTTCCATACAGTCAGACTTATTCAAATTTTACTTCACCAGTCGAATCGTTCGAATTGGCTATTTATGAAAATCGACTAAAATTTGATGATAATCCATTGAACGCCTATTGTATTGGTAATGTGATGATTGATGAAGATAAGATGCAAAACAAGAAACCTATTAAACGGAATAGAAACGATAAAATAGATGCTGCAATTTGCATTTTGATGTGTCTTGGAATGTTCCAAAATTATAAGCGTTGATATTCAATTTAATCAATAAAAACATATCTATTAAAAATAGAAATGGATTTAAATTTAAAAAGAATATTTCGTGGTGATAAATATACGATAGGACGCTTATATATTGATGATAATTACTACTGCGATGTACTCGAAGATACTGATAGAGGATTATCTTCTGATATGACAGAAGAACAGATAAAGAAGATTAAGGTGTACGGTAAAACAGCCATCCCAACTGGTCGCTATAAAGTTGAGGTTACATACAGTCCCAAGTTCAAACGCTACTTACCATTATTGATTGGTGTTAAGGGCTTTACAGGTATCAGGATTCATTCAGGAAATAATGCAGCAGATACGCTCGGTTGCTTATTGGTGGGCTTCAACAAAGAAAAAGGAAAGGTTCTGAATAGCCGTGTCACTTCTGACAAACTAACAGCCTTATTACGAAATTGTAAGGAAGAAATCTCCATTACAATTGAATAAAAATAAAACACAAACAAAATAAAATGAAATTCAATTTTAGAAATATATTTAGAAATAAAGAAATAAAAAGGAGTGCTGATGTAAATGTCAGATACGTGGGAGCTAAACAGAATAAGTATTCCCCAATCTATGACGAAGAAAAAGCCTTAACCAATAGCGTGATTTACAGAGGTGTCAGCATTTTGACGGATTCGGTAGCCAGCATTCCTTTGAATATCTATCGTAAAGATAAAAAAGGCTTTTGGAAGGCTGACGAGAAGAACACATTATATAATGTACTTACTAGAACTCCGAACAATCGTCAAACCATCTATGAACTACTGGAAGGGATTGTCTTCCAAATGGTGATGTATGGAAATTCCTATATATTGATAAAAAGAAATGCAAGTAGCGATGTAAAAGAAATGGTGTTGCTTTATCCCCATTCGGTTTATCACGATGTTATTGCAAATACATATACTGTAACTGATACATATAATAAGGTATCAGGTCAATTTAATAGTAACCAAATTATCCATCTACGACATAAATCTTTAGAAAATATAGTAGGTAAAGGTGTTGTAGATTATTGTGCGAAGACGTTGGGACTTGCTTCTGCTTGCGACAGTGAGAGCTTATCTACTTTGAGTAATGGTAACAGGCTAAAAGGTATTATCAGTTCTGAAAGCAGTGTAATCGGCTTCGGTGATGCGCAAGATAATCAATTGATTGATATTCAGACAAATATCCAAAACGAAATAGATAGCGGAAAAGACGTAATGACGCTTCCAAGTGGTGTCAAATTTCAATCAATGTCTTTATCTGCTAAGGATTCATTACTATTAGATAACAAGCAATATAGCTTATCAGACCTTGCTAGATTTATGGGTGTAAGTCTTTCAAAACTAGGTATTTCGCTTGGAACTAACTATCAGGCTGCACAGCAAGACCAACTGAACTTTTTTATCGATACCTTAAATCCAATCTTGAAGAAAATAGAAAATGCTTTTAATTCAAAATTAATTGCTGATTCTGTTGCCAGTCGTTACAAAATAGAATTTGATAGAACATCATTAGCCTATTTCAACGATATTATGAAAAACTATAAATCAATGCTGGAATTGGGTATTTTATCTGTGAACGATGTACGTAGAAACTTTAATCAAGCAGAGGTTGATGGTGGTGATGAAATTCTTGTTTCAACCAATCTTCAATCCATCCAAAATTACAAAGTAACAGTCGATTCTATTGATGATAAACCAATAGAAAATGAATCAACTGAAAATCAGGATATTACACTTTGATTGATACTAAAAATAACAAAACAAACATAGAAGTAAACGATTTAAACTTATGGAAATCAGAAGCATAGAAACATCTTTTGATTCAAAAGATAATGTAATCGAAGGTTATGCAATCAGATTCAACACTGTTTCCGAAATCTTATATGATAAAGAAAAGAGAAGATTCTTTAGAGAAATAATCGATAAAGAAGCCATCAACCAAGAACTGATAGATAATTCAGACATTAAATTTCTTTTCAATCACGATAAAGAAAGACTGTTGGCAAGACGGAACAGGGGACAAGGCTCATTGAACGTTGAGGTTCGTGAAGATGGTGTCTTTTTCTCCTTTGAAATCCCAAGTACATCAATTGGTAACGACCTTCGAGAAATGATAAAAAGAGGTGAAGTGACTACTTGTTCTTTTGCGTTCGTGGATGGCGATAATATCCAATGGGATTTTTCGGATAGAGAAATACCAACTAGAACAGTTAAGAGTATTCGAGGACTTTTCGATTTATCAGCCGTTTTCGATGCAGCATACAGTCAGACGGAAATCTCTTGTCGTTCATTGGACGAAATGATGGAAGCACAAACAGAACAAACAGACGAATCTTGGAAACAAGAACTGAATAATTATAGAAAAAGACTTAATTAATGAATCAGGAATTAATTGATAGAATCGCATTATTGAAAGAGGAAATGAGAGAATTAATCGATAATGCCGAAATAGAAAAAAGAAGTCTTTCAGATGATGAAAAATCCTTGTTTGAAACAAAGGAGCAACAAATCAAAGACTTACAAACACAAATTGAGGACACAAACAAAAGAAGCGTCGATAATAATGTAGAAAAAAACACAGACAAAAATAATATGAAAAGAAATTTCAAAGAAAATATCGCAGTAGCTATGCAAGCTATTGCTAACAACAGAAGCATTGAAGACTTGGATAATGTTGCAGGAAATGTAATCAGTTTGAGAGCAGCTAATACTGGTAATACTACTTCAACAGAAGTTGATGCAGTTAGAGGTGAGTATGCAACCGAATTGTTAGAGCCATTACAAGATGCGCTTATCGTTGACAAACTGGGAATCAAAGTTATCACTACTGGAAAAGCGGTTGTAATGCCTTCTGTAAGTTCAGTTGAAGCTAGTATCGAGGGTGAAACTACTGAATTGGTAGGTCAAAAATTAGAATTTGCAAAAACTAAAGTAACTCCTTTCCGTGTTGGTTTATCGCTTCCTTTCTCAAATACAGCTATAAAAGAAGCCGACATCAATTTGGTTAATTATGCCATCAACTTAGCAGGAAAAAGCGAAGCCCAATTAATCAACAAAGTGATGTTCGCTAAAGAAGCAGTAAACGGTCAAAAGGGTGCGTTTGTTGACGCTTATTCGGGCGAAACTGGTACAACTGCAATCTCTTACAAAAACATTGTAAAATTAGCGGCTAAAGTGAAAAAGAATAACGTAATATTCGATAATACAGCAGCTTATGTCGTTTCTCCTGATGTTGAAGCCGAACTTAAAACAACTCCAATCGATGCTGGTTCAGGTCGTATGGTATTGGAAAATGGAACGATGAATGGTTTCCCTGTTCTTGTTTCAAATGCAGTTGAAGGCTATATCGGATTCGGTGTGTTCTCAAATTATTTGATTCAAAAAGTCGGCACTCCTGATATGGTTGTAGATAATTTATCACGTTCAAAAGAAAACATCACAGAGGTTAACTTTAACGACAACATCGCATTACAAACCATTAGAAAAGAAGCATTTGCGGTAATGAAAATTGCATAACCATATATAATTAATGATTGAGACATTGATTAATTTAATGTCTCTTTCATTTATCAATAAAATTAAAAAACTAGCGATAATTATGAGATACGTAACAGTAGAGGATATTAAAAAACATCTGTATATAGACTTTGAAGCCGATGATTATATTATCGCTGATGAAATTGATGCGGCACAATCGATTATAGAAAAGTACTTGAATGTGAAGTTATGTGATTTAGTGGTAGATGAACAATTACCGTACCCGATTCTTCAAGCCATCAAAATATTGTGTAGTAACTTGTATAACAACAGAGAATCAATTGCTTTCAATGCTGTTCCGTATAAAGTACCTTTTTCATTTGAGTATCTGCTTCAACCTTATAAGAACTATAAACGAGAAAGTGAGGTAATTGAATGAGAGCAGCATTACTAAGAGAGTTCATTACCATATATCGATATGAAAATGTTCAGTCTCCAACTGGTGAAATCACAAAGCAAAAAAAAGAAATAGCCTTGTTGAGAGCATACAGATTAAAATCGACAGGTCAAAATAAAGAAGTAGCAAAAGAACTTTTTGATTCTCAATCTATTACTTTTCAAATTCGTTATTTCTCTGATATAAGGGATAGTGATATAATTAGTTATAAGGACACTGAATATAAAATAACGTTTATTGACGAAAACATTTGGGACAGAACTTTAAAAATAACAGTTCAAAAAATCAATAAGTGATGGCTACCAATAAGGATTTAGATATTGAAATAGAATTACTTAACTTAGAGACTGTTAAGGATGCGATTCAAGAACTTGGTGATTCAGTCACACAGCATAAGACAGTGGATGCAGCTCTAAAGATAGGTGCTAGATACCTGATGAACAAGGGTAGACTGAAACTTCGTCAGCGAATGAAAAGCAGAAAGGGTGCGTCGGGCAACTTGTTGAAGTCATTTAGTTATCGTATCAAGAAACGAAAATTCGGTGCTCTTGTCGGATTCAAGCAAACAGGAAAGCACGCTCACTTGGTATCACAGGGAACACGAAAAAGATACACCCGTAAAAGTCAATATCGAGGATTTGTGGTAGGAAACGCCTTTTGGGAAGATACTAGACAAAAAGAAACTCCTAGAGCTATGGTGTTAATTCTCAATCAAATAAAGGCTTCAATAAACAATATAAAAAACAGACGAAATGGATAATGTAACTTTTTATCCGAGTAAACTTCAAACGAAATTTAGTGTGTGTACATTAATTCGTGAGAAACTGCTAGAAGACGAAAAGATAAAAGAATTGGTTGATAGTAGGGTATATCCTGTTATAGCTCCTGAAGGAACCGAAGGCTCTTATATAGTTTATGTTCGTGATGAATATTCGATAGATAGAACTAAAACAGGGATAGCTTTCCACAATTGTATCGTCTTTATCAGTTGTGTTTCTTCAAGTTATGATGAATCACAGAAAATCGCTGATGCAGTCTTTCAATGTCTTGATGGCAGATATAAAATAAACACTAAAGCACACAATATAAATTCAATCGAGTTAATCGATTCAACAGAAGATTATAATGAAGACGTTTATATACAAACTCTCTCATTTTCAATAAAATAAAAAACAAACAAAACAAAAATATGACAAATTATACATCAGATAATTTAATCTTGGGGGATGAGCTGTTCTTATATGTAAAAAGTGGCAGTGGCGACACTTATAACCCAATCGCCTATTCAACATCTTGCTCTTTAAATTTAAGCCAAGATGCGATTGATACTTCAAACAAAATGGCTGGGGTATGGGCTTCTGCATTACCTGGCAAGTTACAATGGACTGTTTCAACGGAATCGCTGATGTCTTATGATGAGACGGGATATGGCTTTTTCGTTGATATGATGACACAAAGAAAACCATTTTTGATAAAATTCGGACAAACTACGGATATTTCAGCAGGTAACTTTGAGATGGACGAAAGCAAAACTTATTATACAGGTCAGGCTTACTGTACATCTTGCAACCTTAGTGCAGACAATGGTTCAGTTTGTACAATGAGCATCGAGCTCACAGGCGATGGCGCATTGGTTAAGACCGATGCGAAAGCATAAAAATAGTAATACATTATTTGAAGGTGGCTAATTAATTTTAGTCACCTTTTTTTATACCTATATAATAATGTACGCGCGTACCTATGTATTATTCATTTTAATGAATAAAAACATATCTAATAAAATTAGATAATGAAGAGACTAAATTTTAATTTAAAATTAAATATCAAATCAATAATAAATTATGAGAGACTAACAGGAAAGCCGTTTTCAGAGTTCAATGGTAGCGAAGAAGATGTGTTACCATTATTATATTGTATGTTGGTATCGAACAACGATTTTAAAAGGACATATCAAGAGACGGTAGAATTTCTATTTACTGACGAAAAATTTGTAGAGGAAATAAATCAGAGACTTCAACAGATTTTCTTATTTGAGAGCCAGTTCTTCAATAAAGAAGAAGTAGATGAAAAATTACCTTCTCAAAATAATACACAAAATAAAGAAGAATCCAATAAAGTCTATATCTACCAACTTGTTCCGATACTTGTGATGGACTGCAACCTTGATATTAACTACGTTCTGAATGAAATGCATTATTCCGAGATTGATTCTTATATCAAGTACAGGGATGATAAAAACAAGAATCGATTGGAAGAAAAAAGGCTGTTTACGTACTTAACCATTATGCCGCATATCAATGCTAAAAAACTGACAGTTAATGAGCTACTTCCTTTTAGTTGGGAAAAAGAAGAGAAAGAGAAAGAAGGATTAAAAGTCATTGATACACATAAAGATAAGTTACATCAATTTATGAATAGCGGTCAAATAGAATGGGTAAAACCTGAATAAAAATAAAAAACACAAACAAAAATAATGAGCAAAAAACTAGATTTCTCTATCGCTGTCAAACTGGCGGCAGAGAACTTTAATAAAGGTGTAAAAAATATACAATCACAACTTACTAAGTTTAAAAAGTTAGCTATCAATGCTTTTGCTGGCTTTTCTGCCTTATCTTTTGGTCGTGATATGATTCAAGCAGGTGCACAGTTTCAGGATGCAATGGCACGTGTGATGGCTATCAGCAAGGCTTCTACAACAGAATTTAAAGCACTACGAGAAGAAGCTATGCGATTGGGACGAGACACCAAATACACGGCAACGGAAGCTGCTACCGCTTTGGAACAGCTTATCCGAAATGGTTTCAAGCCTTTACAGGCAAAAGAAGCTCTCGGTGGCGTGCTTCAATTGGCACAAAGTCAGGCTATTAGCCTTGCGGATGCTGCTGATATTGCCACCACTGCAATGAATGCGTTTGGGTTGGCTGCTAAGGATTTAACACGAATTAATGATGTGTTAGCAACAGCAGCAAGTGCTTCTGCAACAGACGTTTTAGAAATGTATGAAGCCTTCAAAATCGCTGCTCCTATTGCTAAAAGTGCGGGTATTTCCATTGAAGAGACTGCTACCGTGTTGGGTGCTTTGGCAAATCAAGGTTTCAGGGGAAGCGAAGCGGGAACGGGACTAAAACAGATTTTGTTAGCCATAGCAGATAAGACCCCCGATGCGATTAAAGTAGCGTCCAAATATGGAATCCAACTTGATGAAGTTTCATTAAGAAGTGAGGGACTTATCAAAACGCTTGAACGTATGAAAAAAGCTGCGATGGGCTTCTCAATTCAGGATTTAAGCCAGTTCGCCAATAAGTTGGGTGCGCCGAAAATGGCAGCCGTTTTGAACACCGATATGAGTGAACTTTATCAAGCCGTAGCCAACAGTCAAGGTGAGGCTGCGAGGATGTTTGATGAAGGTTTGGGCGAGTTTGAAAAAGCTCAAAAGACGTTGGTTTCCGTGTATGAAAACACACAGATAAAAGTATTTGATAGTTTTAAGAATCTATTCACAGAACCATTAAATATTTTGGCTGAATTTATCCGTAGGATTCAGGATATTCCAACCATTATGGTCGGTGCGGTCGGTTTGGCTCTATCTAAAATTGGTGGTATCTTCCAAAAGACACAAACAAAATTGAAGTCCTTTGCCGAGCAAGAATACACCAAAGAATTAAACAAAAGAAGTGACGCTTATCAAAATGCTGCGATAGCAAATTCTATTTCTAATATAAATAATAGTGTTTCTAAAGATACAGCGAATTATTACAGGAATCTACATCAAGAACTAGGACAAGTAGCTACTCAATTTGATTTATCCACTAAAAATGGAAAGGTCTATCAAAAATTGATGAACGACTTAACTTATATCACTAATGCTAGCACGACTAATACTCAAAAATATAAGAGAGCTATTGCGAATGTAGCGGACACGTTATCTACTTTTAGTCGTCAAAGTCAGAATGTAAACGTTAATGTACTTCGTACCGCCTATGTAGATTTTGAACGAGATAAAAGCAAAATTGTTGCCAGTGCTTCCAATTTTCAAAGCACAATGACAACCGTATTTGGTAAAATTGGGAATGCCGCTAAAACAGTCGGTAGAAGTGTTTATTCCTTCTTTGGTGGCTGGGTCGGATTGGCTTTAACCCTTGTTTCCATCATTGGAACTTCTTTAGTGTCTGCTTGGCGAAAGAGTACCGAAGCTGTCAGAAACGCCAACAAATTGATGGAAGAAGCCACTACCAATAACAATAAATTGGAAACCTCATTCCTTCAACTAGTATCGATATTGAGAGAGCACGAAAGTAGTTCTTATGCGTGGCAGGCGGCTATGAGCAAATTGAAAAGGGAATATCCTGAACTGCTTGAAAAATTACACTTGGAAAAAATTAGTGTCAATCAGTCAGCAGAAGAGTATGATAAACTAGCAAATAGAATCAAAGATGTTATCAAGTGGCAAAAGCAATACAACATTTTCAAGGCTAAGAACGATGCGGTAGAAGAACTGAATAAGTCATTTTTTGAAAACAATTCTGTCTTCAAACAAGAAATAAATAGTCTTCAAAAACGATTTGAATCTAATGGTTTGATTAAAGAAGTCGCCCAAATAAGAACTGACGCTTTAAAGAATAACATAAGTAATATTTTATTGTCTGATAAAAATGATTCCATTAAGAAACAAGAATTAATTAAATTAATTCAAGACGCTTTTAAAGGTGATAAAAATTCTGCTTCTTTAAATGCTACGGCAGAGAGATTTGCCAATCTAACAATAGCTCATTACAATGCAAAAGCAGGACTAAAAATTAAGGAATTAAATAGAAACTTTCCTGAAAATGAGCCAATCAAAGAGAAGCTAACCAGTGACATTGATAAATATCTATCTGATAAGGAAGGTGAGTTGAATTTGGCTATCGCCAACGTAAGAAAGGAAGGTGCAGCTAAAGGTTGGGGTGACGAACAAATAAAACAGAAAATCAATGTTTTAGCGAAAGACCTGATTGATGAAATTTATAAGGAACTAGACGGGCAAAGCTATACTGATAAGAAGGGTGATAAGCGAAGTAGCTTGGAATATGCTCAAACGACTGGTAGTTATCAATTCATTAAGAATCAATCTATTGCCAATATTGCCAAGCCCGATAAGAAAGCCGAACAAAGAGAGAATAGTATTGCTGACGCAGAAAAGAGGTATGCTATCAATTTGGATTATTATTCAAAAGAGTTAGCATTAAATTTAATCAATGATAAAAAATTTCACGAGAAGAAATTATCTGCTCTTCAATCACTTATTTCTAGTTACGAGTTCAACGGAGACGCTTCCAAACTCGAAACAGCAAAATATAAGGATTTGATTAAAACGAGAGAGGAATTAATTAAGACCTTAAAAGAAGAGAACGACCAAGAAGAACATAACAAAGAATTGAATCGTTATAATAGAGAAGCCAGTTCCCGTGCTGCTTGGTTGAAGAAGAGCTATGATAACACGATGAATGGTGCTGGTCGTGAAAAAATAAACCGTTGGGATTTTTTGTCTTTTGATGCAAAAGAAGATAAAAGTAGTCAAGTTACATTGAACTATTTGAAAGCCCAATTGGATAAATTAAAACAGGTACGTTCCAATGTGACGGAAGATGATATTGCTAAGGCAAAAGAACTTAAAACCGAAGGTTCTAATGAACTACTTAATCAGGTTAAATTACTAGATAATGCCATTCAATTACTTGGTACACACGTAACTAGTTTAGAAGATAAGTTCCAATTAAAGCAAGCCCAAGAAGCTATAAAAGAGCTTGATAAAGAAGTGCGTAGAGGTACTTACGAAGGTATAAAACAAACAGTAAACGTATCCAACCAATTAATTGACACCATTAAAGGATTCGAGAATTTTGATGAAATGAGCGGATGGGAGCAATTTCAATATATTGTTGATTCAATATTCACTACCATTGATGCAATGTTGGAGTTGACTGAAATGTGGGAAAGATTAGACAAACTGATGGATAACTTTGCTACTGCTACTCAATCTTTAAGTGCTATTGAAACAGATGCAGCACAACAACGTATTGCAGCAACACAAGCAGAAGCCAATGCGGTTGTTTCCGCAGAAGCGACCAAAGCAGCAGCTAAAACACAAAGTAGTGCTCAATCAATAGCAGCCGACACAGCAGAAGCAGCCGTAGAAAAAACAACAGCAACAGCCAATGTTGCAGCGAACACGGCAGAAGCAGCTTCAAGTGCAGGAAAATCGGCTGCAAAATTGCCGTTCCCTTATAACTTATTGGCGATTGGTGGCGCAATTGCCGCAGTTTTGGCTCTATTCAGTGCCATTCCAAAATTCGCTTCGGGTGGTGTAGTTGGTGGCTCTAAGTTTCACGGTGACAACAACTTAGCTAGAGTAAATGCAGGTGAAGCTATTCTGACGAAAAATCAACAGTCAAGGTTATTCAGGTTATTAAACGGTGGTAGTTCTTCAATTAATAATGGCAATGTTGAGTTCAAAATAAAGGGTAGCGAATTAATTGGAGTCTTGAAAAATTATAATGGTAAAATGAATAAAGTATAATGAAATATATAGGTTATTTTTCTGACTATAATAATAAGGAATACAAAATAGAAATAGTCACTAATAATGTAACAGGACAGACAAAAGAGATACAGTTATCAGGCGAGCCATTTTCGCTTGAGACTGTATCAAACGGTCTGTATTCCAATCTTAAATTACATAACGCAACGATTAATATAGTGAACAAAGATGCGCTATTTGATTTGTATAGTAGCACGGCAAAAGGGACAAAAGTAAGTATATCGTCTGACGACACAATTATATTTAAGGGATATGCCACCCCTGTTTCATATTCTCAACCATATTCAGATATACTGGAAGTGATTGAATTACAAGCAGTAGACGGTATCAGTATCTTAGAATATATTAAATATCAGTCTTTTAACAGAACAATTGTTTCATTTAAAGATATATTAAAGAAGTGTTTGAAGACTTGTGAGTGTGATTATCGATACCTGTATTATCCATATAATTTTCTTATTGGTAGTGATTCGAATGCACATCTATACTTAGATAGATTAAGTATTAGTGAGTTAAATTTCTTTGATGATGATGCGGAGAACACGGCTTGGAGTATGAAAGAAGTTCTTGAAGAGATGATGAAATTTCTAGGAATGTCATTAACTGTATATAATAATGATGTATATTTGATTGACTACAATTACATAAATAATAATCAATTCAATTACCATAAATATGATATTGAGAATGATACGGAACTGGGAATGCAGCAGCTTGATAATGTCATTGATTTGACAGATAAAATAGCTTCCAATGACACCAATATCAGTTTAAGCGAAACATACAACAAAGTAACAGTCAATTGCAATCTGTATCCGATAGAAAGTGTGATTCCTGATTTGAATGATGAATCATTATTAAATCCTTTGATTAAGACTAGTCCTTATTATGTACAAAGAGATGGCTCTCAATGGTCGTATTTCGTTAAGTTCTATGAGAATTTGAAATTTGAAAATGTGTTCACAGATAGGGATTCACTTCAATTGGTTGAAGTTAATTTGGAACAATACAGTACCAATGCTGACGATTTGATAAATAACCATATTGGTTGTTTGATAACAAAACAAGCAAAGTACCATTGGGCAGATGGAAAGCCTGCTACTTTGAATTTTGAGAATGTTTTGGCTATTGGAATGGGGCTTAATAACAAGAATTATAGCGATTTGACTGATTTAACAATGTACTTAAAAAAAGACATTGAGATACTAAAAATTAATCCTAATTTTTTGGTTGATACTGCAATACTTCCATCAGGAACCACAACAGGCTATTTAGTGTTGAGTGGACAGTATTTCCAATCAGATTCGCTATACACTGACCCAAAGAGGGGTGGTGACTTGAACTGGAATAATGCAAACGGAGACCCTTGCTGCAAATTCAAATTAAAAATAGGTGACAAGTATTGGAACGGTGGCAAATGGGTTAATGAAGAGACGAGATTCATTATAGATGTGGGTGGCTACGGGAAAAGTAAAATTTGGTACGAATGGAATGATTTTGGTAATAATATCACTTATGATATGAACCTAGATGCAACAGGCTACGCCATTCCTATTAAAGCAAGTGACGGTTTATTTGGAAAAATTGAGTTTAGTGTACTTAGACCACTTCCTAACTCATACGGACAAGGTGGACGAATTTACAGATACCCTTATTATACATTCTTAAAGAATTTATCACTGAAATTATATACAGGAACAGCAGAACAAGACGGTAAGGATAGTACTGATAATGATATAGCATACACCAATGTAATCAATGATGATTATGTTAACGAGTTTGATGACATTGAACTTAAAATCAATACGCAGACAGCGCAAGATTTCTCCTACTCGTCTGTATTTACAAATATTGATGGACAATACAACTACTTGGATAAACTCACATATCAAGGGTTAAATCCAGCTAATCTTGAACAACAACAGGAATTAAACTTGGTACAAAAATATGCTGAATATTATCAAAAACCACGTATTATTTTGAACACCACAATTAATGAAGATTTAAATCCTTCTTCACGTATTTATTTCCCTTATTTAAATAAATATTTCTTTTTTGATTCAAATAAAAATAATTTTAGAGAGAAACAAAACGAAATAACAATTTTTGAAATGAAATAGAATTAAAATGAAATTCAATACAATATCAATTCCAAAATTATCAAGGAATAAATATAATTATGTTGCTGGTAGTGGATATGGTGGTGGAAGTACGTCTTTTATTGGTGGTAGCGGTGGTGGCGGCTTGCCTTACTATCTTGATGAAGATGGAAATTATGTGATTGAGAAACGTACCATCTTCAATAAATCAGTTATCAGTAAAGAGGAACTTGTAGCATACGGAGAAAATAGCGAAGACTATAAACAAGTTTATGCTGCTTTTGAACACGCTCATTCAATTGATGATGTTACAGGCTTAAAAGAAATCTTAGATAATATTGGTACAGGTGGTGGTACTGGTGGAACAGCTTCAATCCAAGTGATAGATAATTTGGAATCCACATCTTCCACTGCTGCTTTATCAGCAAGACAGGGAAAGATATTATCAGAGTTGATAGCCGATAAGACAGTAACTTGGGACACATTACAGAACAAGCCTTCAACATTCAATCCTTCGGCACATAACCATACAATAACAGAAATAACGGGTTTACAGGTTCAATTAGATTCAAAGGCTTCCAGTTCTCATACACATACGATAGCTAATATTAGTAATTTACAAGCTGAATTGAATAGTAAGGCAAGTTCTTCTCATTTACACGATGATAGATATTATACAGAAACAGAAGTAAATAACTTACTTGCGACTAAAGCTAGCAGTAGTCATACGCATACCATAGCTAATATTACTAATTTGCAGATTGAACTGAATAATAAGTCAGACGTAAATCACACACACTCTATATCAGCCGTAACTAATTTACAAGCACAACTAGACAGTAAAGTTAATACCTCTGATATATCTACCTTGAATGTAAAAAATAGCGATACAGTTGATAATTTACACGCTGCTAGTTTTATGAGGTCTGACGCTGATACTTCTTGTTCAGGCAATATAACTGTTGGTGGTAACTTGGTTGCTAATGGTGAAATCACCGCTTATTCGGACAGAAGATTAAAGACAGATATTCAGTCATTGGATAATAGAGGATTATTGAATCCTGTTACTTATATTAAAGATGGTAAACAGCAAATCGGATTTATAGCACAAGAAGTACAAGAAGTTTATCCTGAATTAGTTAGTGAAGATATTAATGACTATTTGAGCTTGAACTACCAACAACTAACAGCCGTATTATCATCCCAAATAAATAATTTATATTCAATTATAAATGAATTAAAATTAGAAATAAGTAGATTAAAAAACTAAATAAAAATGAGTTTACCATACACAGGACTGACATTACAGATGGTAGCAAAAGAACTGGGGGAGAAATCAAGCAAATTGAGTGATTTATGTACAAGTAAAAACATAAATCTGTTTGCGTGGCGTAAACCTTTTGCTTATGCTGCAAACAAGGTCGAACTTGATGATTATCAGGCGTGGCGAGGTAGGGCTTATGGCTTCCAAATGGTTGTTCAAAAGAATAAGCCTGAATCAGGTCAGGAAATGGATGAAATGTACTATAATCCGCCTTCGGGTGGCACTGAACAACCTTTTCGTTTAGGGGATTTTAGAGGTTACAGCCACAACGCCAAAAGCCCAATTACATTGTCCATAACGACCGAATATGACGATATAAAACCGACAGTTTGCCGACTGACCTTTAACCAATTGGATGGAGAATTAACACTAAGCGAAATCTTTAATACACAAAATATTTATCTTGCTTTTATTTATGTAAATGCAAACCGAATCAGAGTTATAACAACAGATAAAGCCATCAAAGACTTGGATAGAACAGAACAGGTATTGGAGATACCATCAGCACAAGACGATGCAGGTCTAACGACTGACCTATATGTCTGTATGGTGTTAAAGAAGTTTGAAGATTATCAGGATTTGAACGAGTGGTCTTCGTTTGGTGGTGTTTTCCCTTTGAATTTTCCTAATTATCACGAATATCATAAATCTTTCGTAGTTCAAGCCCAACCAAAAGATACAATGCTTATATCTTCTGTATTCTTTAAAGCGGTTCATCACACAGGTATTAGTTGGATTGTGAAACCGTTAATAACATATCGAAAAGCAGATAGTAGTCAACCAACCGTAACCTTCAATGCGGCAGATTATTACTTGGATATTGAACATTCAGGTTATAGATTACAAAATCTAACAGGCGGAAGTGTTAATCAAATAATTGTTGATAATATGACTGGTGAATTTAGTACAATCTATTACGAGGGTGAAGCTGAAATTGAGAGCAATATTTATTTTAGATTGACTGAAAACAGCTATGATTCTACGAATTATCCAAAGAATGATTTTGTGGTGAGAGTATATAGGAAAAAGGATGATAAGAATATGTGTATAAGCCGTATAGATTTGCGTGATGTTGATTAATAATCAATTAAATACTATTAACAAATGAAACAAATAAAATTCAGAACACAGTTATTTTGTGCATTATTTTTAGTGTTGGTTGGATGTGGTTTGTTAATCGCAGGCATAGCCATCGCACCAGTTGGTATTATTGACACATCTGTTTTAATAGCTTTCGGAGAATCTTGTACTTTTGCAGGTGCGTTGTTCGGGGTGGACTATCATTACAAACATCTATACATTAAAAATAAAAAAGAATAAATTGATAAATAAATTGGAAAGAGCGTGCTATTTTTTATGGTACGCTTTTTTGTTTATAGAATAATTTTAATTAGATTTGTATTTGAATTAAATTAATATATAAACTAAATAATATTGATTATGGCAACAGCAGGACGAAAGGCATTATCCGAGCAGGACAAATTAAGTGAGATTCAGAAATACGAAGAACAATATTTGGCTTCAATCAGTGAGACTAAGAAGTTGAACTGGTCTAATTTATCAACAGAAGCAAAATACAAAAGAATCGTATTTTATAAGCGTAAGTTGAAGCAGGAACGTACTTTAATCCCTTTCATTGAGGATATTAAGAGTGGGTTGAAAAATTATGTCGAAACACTTACTCTTCAAACATACAAGAAGGAATTATTATCTATAATTGAATTGATTGATACGAAGATTGAAAGTAATAAGGAAGCTGACGAGAAACTAGCAGAAATAAATAGAAAGAAAAAAGAACTAGAAGAAGAGGAGAAAGCAATAAAATCAAAACAGAAATAAAGTAATTCAGGGATTCAAATAATGAATCCCTTTTTTATTAATATGGTACTGTTAACTCGTGTACCATCAGATGATACACCTATATCAAAAATTGATAGAACTGTATCAAAAATTGATACACCTATGGAAAAAATTACCACACCTTATTCATTCTGTTGCTTCCTTCTTTAAAAATAGATATTTATTTTGCTTTTATACAAAAAAAAGTTGGTTTTTAAATAAAAAAAATGTACATTTGAGAAAACTTTTAGAAAGTATCTGATATTTATATATAAAAGGAAACAATCTACCACAAGATTGTATCATTCTAGTAACAATTTCGGTGATGTACGGCTAGAATAGACATCGGGTAATGAGATTCTAAATAAGAATTGAGTTGATAAGTTGAAAGGCAAACCCCGATATTCCTGAAAAATTGTTTAATGAATAAAAGTCAGTTATTCAGTTGTGGTTTGAGGAAACTGAATATTTATATGCCCTAAGCAAGCATATATCTGGTAATGGAAGACTCACTGACAAGAATAGTTAAACTAAGCCATCGAATAGGAATCCAATGATTTCTATTTTTAAAAAACTTATTTCTCACGGAAGGGATAACTGCGACTTGACCGTAGGAAACAAGATTTGAAATTTCATTTAAAAGGTAAAAATAAAGAAATAAAAGAAAAATAAAAATTATATTTAAAACAATATTTGAAATTCCATTTGAAACAATATTTGAATAATATTTCAAAACTTCATTTCATTACGTTTTTCAATATTTCTTTTATATGAAATATCAAAAAAACTAAAAACTTCATATTTAAACAGATATGGAGTTATATAAAGCTAGAAATTATATCCAATTGGAAACAATTTGATAAGGGATTTGGCTGACGCTATTATTCCAAATGGAAGGGCTGACGCTATTTTCTTTTTAATTTTATTTCAATTGAGATAATTAATAAAAATGAGAGAAAGCTACGCTAATGCTTCAAGCAGACTGGCTAACGCTGTACTTTCTTTTTGATTTTAATACCAATTGAAGTAATTATTGAAATGGTACTGCTGACGCTATTATTCCAAATGGAAGGGCTAACGCTATTTCTTTTTTCAATTGAGACTAATTGGTATAATGGAACAAGCTACGCTAATAATGACTATAATTCAACTACGTTATCACTTCAATCGGACTGGCTACGCTATTTTTAAATTTTATTTCAATTGAGACAATTAATAAAAATGAGAGAAAGCTACGCTAATGGTTAAATGTAATGGCTAACGCTACCATTCCAATCGGACTGACTAACGTTCTTTTCTTCTTTCAATTAGAATTTAATTGATAAGGGAAGCTAACGCTATTATTCCAAATGAAGTGGCTAACGCTATTTCTATTTTTTAATTTGATTCTTTTTCAATTTATGATTTAAATCTCAATTGAATAAAATTGATAATAGAGACAAGCTGACGCTAATACTCTGAATATAGTCCAACGTTTGTACTGCCTGTGCGGTCATTTTTCCCCAGCCCCACAGGGCTTTTCAATGGCTAACGCTGTTTTTGCCAGCCATTTTTGGATACTTTCAATGACTAACGTTATGTTGCCCAGCCCACAGAGGGTATTTGTAATGAGTATTAACCTATAAATAATTAATTATGAGAGAAAGAACTATTGAGAAGATAAGAGCTGCTATCAAAGAGTTACAGCAAAACAATAAAAGAATATCAGTCAGGAGTGTTGCAGAATCCGCATCAACTTCAAAAGACAATGCTAGATTATATATCAAGTTGTATTTAAGTAGTGTACCTGATTCTATGAGTGTACCCGATTTAGAAAGTGTACCTGTTTTGAACGATGTACCTGATTTAAAAGGTGTACCTGATTCCAAAAGTATGGCTAAATTGGGAAGTGTACCTGTTTTAAATAGTGTACCTGTTTTAAATAGTGTACCTGATTCTAATGGTGTACCTGATTTAAAAGATATTGGTGATTCCAATAGTGTACCTGATTTTATGTACACCACTCCCGAAGAGAGAGCTAATGCTACTATGGCTTATTTGAATGATTCTACTAAAAGGGTTGTAACTAGAGATATTATCGAAATGAACGAGATAGTAGATATATTGTTCTCTGACTTTTAAATCAGGTACAGTAATTTAATAAGGGGTGTTTAACCACCTCAATTGTAAAACCAACTAAACAAAATGATAAATTATGACAAACTGGGAAAGATAACAGAACCAGGTGAGAACTGGAAGTATTTAATAGGCGAGGATAGAAAGAAGAATGAGAACTTCGTAATATCCAACTTTGGAAGGGTTTATTCGGTAAAGTATAATAGATTAGTGAAGCTATACCATAACAATGGTACAGGCTATAATTACTTCTTTATCAACGAATATAGGGATAAAAATTATGATACAATGAATGTTCACAGGGCAGTTGCTTTAACGTGGTTGGAATATCCAATTGAATTAAAAGATGATTATGCGGTCGTCGACCATAAGAATGAGGTCAAAACTGACAATAGAGTTACCAACCTTCAATGGATTAGCCAGCAGGAGAACACCACTAGAGCAACTTCCCAAGAAAGGAGAATTGAAAGTCTGAAAAAGACCATTGAACTAAGGCACAAAGATGCTCAAATTCAGGAACTTCTTCAAGAGAATAAAATCCTGAAAGAACGGCTCTTAAAATATGAAGATAAGGCTGAAACAGCGTTAGCCATCAATCAGATAAGTATTAAAAAGAAAAAACTAGACTACAAGCAATTTATTTAATTAAAAAAATAGTGGTAGTTTCTCAACTACCACCATCGTTATGCATAAACAAAATAAACATAGTTTACTTAAAAGTAAACATTATTAATTCTTCAATCCGCTAATAGAAGATAAGATAATGATTTATTAAATTAAGTAATGGACTACAAATATATAAATAATTTTCAAATTACATCTTATTTTTTATTTTTGCAGAATGAATTTGGGATAAAAAACAGATTTATGCTATTAGATTGATTGAATCTGTTTTTAAGGGTGCATTAATTTGTACCCTTTTTTTGTTTGCTGGAAAAAGAGAAAGACGACATTTGATATGTTCAAATGTCGTCTTTCTCTATCTATTACTATATGTGTTATTCTGTAACCTTTTTATAGGTATCTTTTTCGTAATATTCGTATTTTACTCCGTCTTCTGTTTCGCTGTCATACATCTCAACGACAAGTTTTTGTGGATTTAACTCTAATATTGTTACATAGTCTTCTTCTCCATCTACTTGAGTGTAAAGTTTGCCATCTTTATAAGACCAAGTACCTTCGCCTTCAACCATCCAACTGCTACCTGATTTATAGTAAGAAATAGCGGTACCGTCAGAGTTTAATTTAAATCTTTGGCTTAATTCTTCGGAGTCGTCATATACAACTTCTCCATCTTCTTTTTCTAGGATGTATGAAGATTCACCTTCCCATAATCCGACTAAATCGTCAGTATTAAAATCATCATCATCGCCACAAGCAGTAAAATTAACACTCATAATTACGGCAATAACTGCCATTCCAATAATTCTCAAAGTTCTCATTTCAATTTTAATTAATAGATTTATAAATTAGTGTTGTGATATTCGTAATTAAGAAATAGACCACAAAGTTAATTAATAATACTGTTTTGTAAAAAGTGAAATTCCGTAATTTGTGATTAAATGGTGTAAATGCGTGCCTATTGATGTAAAAATAATGATTAATTTGAAGAAAAATATTATTGGTTATTTGTTTTAAAATAAATGGTTAATTGCTTGTGTATTATTATGAAATAGTGTTAGATTTGTAATCTATTAAAAAAATAGATAAAGAAAGAAACGTAATTCTGTCTTGTGGTTGAAATTGTGATAAATTTTCAAAGAAACAAAGGCTGAATATACAAAAAAATATTGGGACAAATCCCCCGTTCACTTTATAGAAGAAACATATCTATGATTATTCTTATTGCAGGAGATACCCATACGGGGAAGACCTTATTGGCACAAAGGCTGCTGGAAAGATACAAATATCCCTATTTGTCGATAGACCATTTGAAAATGGGACTTATCAGAAGTGGGCAGTGCAGACTTTCCGCTGATAGTAGCGATGCGGAACTGACGGAATATTTATGGCAGATTGTTCGGGAAATGATAACAACTTGTCTTGAAAATTCCCAAAATATAATTGTTGAAGGATGTTATATTCCATTTGGTTGGGAAAATGATTTCTCAGCAGAATATTTGCAACAAACCAAGTATGTATGTTTAATATTCAGTAGGAAATATATAGAAACTCATTTTGATGATATTCTACGATTTGAAAAAATTATAGAAAAACGATTGTCTTCTGATGTAATCTTAGACGAGATAATAAAAACAAACGAGTATAATTTAGAACAATGTATATCACGAAACTATAACTATATTCTAATTGATGATACTTATCAAATCGACATTGACTGCATATAATTTTTTGATTGGGGATATTGTAGTTTTGAATATTTGTTCTAATTCTACATTTAGAAGAATTATTTCGCAGGTTGTTAAATCGTTACCTCTATTTCTCAAACACTTAGATAAATATATGTTATTCAAGTGGTTGTAGTATACTATTGAAAATTTAAAATAGAAAAATAATTATATGTCAAAAGTTGGATTTAAAAATAAAAATCTATACATTTGAGTTGTAAGTTATTAATCAATGCGGATTAGAGAAGTGGTCTATCTCGTCAGGCTCATAACCTGAAGAACGCTGCGTTCGAATCCAGCATCCGCAACAATAAATATCAGTCTTATGTGAGATAAGATGAAATATTTTTCTTGTTAAAAATTTGTTCTTTTTTGTTATGATTGGAGTGTCGTTGTGATAACGGCACTTTTTTTGATTTTTTTCTTCAATTTTCTATCACTTTTTTAATTTGGCAGATATTTATAGATAAAGGAAGAAAATGAAATATACTACTTTTATTTTGATTCTTATTTGTATTGTATTATTGATTAAATCATATAAAACAAACAAATTAATTCAAATTATAACTGAAAATAAAATTGAAAACACAATAACAAAATGACAAACGAACAAAGAATAGAAGAACAAGAACTAAAGGATAGGGAAGAAGTAATAAGACTATTTAATGGCTTATTCAAAGACTTAAAATACACGGCATTACCAATTAATGCTAGTACAGATATAACGGTAACAGCTAGTACTACAAATAAGGTTGGCTTCTATAATATTGAGATTAAAGAAAGGGACATTCCTATTAATAGATTCAATGATTGTTTCCTTGAAGTAATGAAATATGATAGTCTCAAAGATACATATACAGACCATAAGCCATTGTATATCGCTCTTTATTCAACGAATAGAACAGCTTGTGTATGGAGTATTAATGATTTGGATTTCAATAAAATAATAAAAACAAAAAGATGGATGGCAAAATCCACATATTGTTCAGACGAGAAAGTTTTGAAAGAGGTTTATCTTTTGCCATTAGAATTAGCTAAACAATATAAATACTAATTTTTCGGTCTATATATATTTTTTTTTATTTATTAGAAAGCCCCCTACTTGTACAAGTAGGGGTACTTTCTCATTATAAATCTTCAATGCCTTCTTCTTTCAGTTTTTTCCACCCTATACCATCTATATAGGTCAGTTTAACCATTGATAATGAAGATATTTCTAAAAGAATATAACCAACAGTCGTGTCAAATTGAACAGAGTATTTACAATTGCCATTTTTCAATTTTACCATTTTCTCGTTATTTCCAAGTCCATATTCACCACCTTCAAAGGTTTCTGTTATATTTGAAGGAGAACCATACTTGATGGATAATTTGTCTTTAAAATTACGATAATCTGAATAAAGTTCGTTCCAATTTCCCTTTGGTGGTAAGAAGACGATAACCCCACATACGTTTGGAGAATCATCTATAATAATATTACATCCTTTTATGCCTGCGAATTTCCCTTCAAGCCAGTATTTACCATCCAATTTTTCTTTTGCGGAAAAATGTTTCTTTTGCAATTTCGACACAAATGCTTTACTGTCACCCATTAAAGGGATTCCTAAAAATTTTTGATGGAAGTGTTCTTCCCAATCATTATTATTGCCTCCAATATTTATAGAAAATCCAAAGGAACAGGCAATAAGTACTCTGAATCCTTTCTTTTTATCATAAACCTTTTCAACACATACTCCATTATAATTTCTACTAAACTTACAACTGTCTTGTTTGAGTTTTTCTAATTTTTCTTCATTGGAGTTAGGAGTAATTCCTGAAAAGAAGTTTTCATATATTTCAGGCTCTTTTCTATACTCTTCATAGACCTTTTGATTTATATCTTGATATATTGAATCAAGGGTTTCCCAGGAATGACACTCTGGAAGAAATATATTAATAGAAACGGTTTTACTTCCTATTGTTTCAACTAATAAGGGACAATTTTTGTAACCATATATATTTCCTTTGAAATTAAATCCTTCTTCAATCTCTCCTTCAATCCATCCATTATTTCTTAATGTGCCTAAGGCTTCATCTGCGGAACTATTGAAATGTAAGCCGTTTATAATATATTCCTTTTGTTCTTGTGCAAATAAAGGTTTTAGGACTATAAATAAAACCATTAATGATAAATACTTTTTCATAATTATTGCTTCTATCGTTGAATTACTATATGTTTATCGGGTGTAAATGTATGAAATTAATATTAAAAATAGAACAGTATAAGTGTTTTTGAATTAGAAAGCCCTGCCATTGGGGAAAAATAGCAGGGCTAATTTTGTGTTTGTGCGTTTTTAGGACGTTCTCTTCAAATTGAGATGTGAAAAAGATTAGTTTCACTATGAAAACTTTAGAGATTTGTCGTGCTTCTCTTTTACACATTAAATATTTAAGATAAGGATTATTTTACACGTTTATATTTGGTTATGATTGTACCACCTGTAATTGGGTTCTTACTTTTTGCAGTGAAATTATTCTCTGTGATTTCTGTGATTTCAACAGAGAAAGTCAGACCAAAACCCGAAGTGAAATTGAAAATATTTCCTTCCATAGTCCATCTTCCCGAATCACTACCATTATCGTTTCCGTTCCAGTATGTTCCGTCTGAATTAATCTTGAAGATTGATGTAAATTCATCTTCATCATAACCTGTTGAACTTTCAATCACTTGCCACCATCCAATTATCATTTCACTGTAGTTCTTATCACCATCATCATTTGTTTCATCATCATCGCTTGAACAACCAACAAACAAACTGATACTAAACAGCATTGCCATCAATGCGAATAAATTTAACTTTTTCATAATCTTAAAAATTAATGATTAATAATGATTTTATTTAAAAATAATTTTATTTTAAATCTAAATTGAGACTTGTTTAAATTGAAAATAAAATGCCCCTTATTTTTTAAATTAATTGAATGTAATTGCTTGTTTTTTGTGAGTATATACAGATTGTTCTCGTCTATGGATAGACCATAAATGCTAGCAATAGGAAGCAGTTCTACTTCTTCTATGAAGTACACGTAATCAAAATCAACGTCTAAATCTAAGTTTAAACATAGATATTGAAGTTGTTCAAAGTTCTCTAAATAGCTTTGTCTTGGAATTAAACTTGCTATTTTTCTTGCTTCTCTAGTAGTCATATACTCATTGATATTGCCGCACAAAAAAGTGCGGAACTATACTGACACGGATAGGAGGGTACTAGCAATAACCACGAACCACAATGTAAGCAAGTCCGCACCCATATCGCATACAGTTAAGTATATACAATGAGTACGGACGCTTAACACGCTGCGGTTCTGATAGTTCAAATTGCTAGTTTTACCTATCCACAGTGTTAAACGTCTATTAACGCATAGCAGATTTCTCCCTGCTACGGTACAAAGATAATAAAATTTAAATATTTTCACAAAAAAATAGCCCGATTAATTTTCGGACTTACTCTTTCTTCTTCTTTTAGCTTCAACATTTTGTTTTATCAACTTCTCTCTGTTCTTCTCGTAGTATTGTTTCTGATATTCTTTATTTGCTTTGGCTTGTCTTTTGTAACGTTGCAAAATCTTGAAGTCTACAAGATGTGTGTTATCAGATGTATATGCTTCTTCAATTCTAAAGTCTTTATTGTATATCTTTCTGTTTCTTGTTGTAACATAGTAAGTATATGCAGTATCAATATGCTTTGCATACAATTCTAATTTAATAATGCTATCAGCAACTTTTTCAATCAAACAATAATCAATCATTTCGTGTATTATTTCATATCTCAAATTATCATCTTCAATGTCTGCTATATCATCAATATTGATGTGATTGAATGCGATTGAAGTATTCATATTAAATAATATCTGTTCAATTTCGGCTACTTTATTGGTATAATCATTCAATTTCTTTTCTAATTCTTTCTTCGTGGTATCTAATTCCTTTTCAATTATTTCGCCATCTTCTTCGCTTATTTTTTGCATAATAATTCGCTTATTCAATAGAGTATAAGCCTTGTTATTATTCTCAATATCAATGTTTATTTTTTTAATCTTCTGTTTTAAAACTTCAATTTGCGTTTGATATGCTGTCTTATCTTCTTCTGTTTGATGCAACATCTGACTAATTTTCAATGTCATTGCAAAATTCCATAAAATTGTATCAGCTAAATTGATTGATATTTCTGCGTTATTGCATTTTTCATTATCATTTGTGCACTGATAAACAGCTTTGTTTAGACGTGCAACATATACTCGTTCGCAATCTGCACATTTAAGCAATGATTTGCAATAATATATGTTTTTTACATTCGTCTTTGGTTTAGTTTTTGCCTGTTCCGACATTTCAACAGCCTTGTCAACCATTTCTTTTGTTACGATTGCAGGGTACAGATTTGTACTTGCTTTTCTACCTTTTTGTCTAACTGTACTTTGCAATCCTGCATAAGCATAATTTTTTAATATTGTATAAGCGAATGTAAATGCAGAATGTCTGTTGTCATAATCAATTATTCCACGTTCTTGCAGTTCATCTGCTAATTTATATATGCTTGTTTTACCTTTTAGATATTCATTGAACATATATTTAACAATCGCTGCTTCTTCTTCATTAATGATGATTTTCTTTGTTGATGGTTCAACCGTATAACCAAATGGCAACCATCCACCAACATAGCGACCTTCTTTTCTTCTACTTTCTTTTGTGCGTTTAAATCTATCTAATTTGTTTCTCATTTCTGCATCTGCTAATGCTGCAAACATACTAAATTGCATTTTTGAAGATGGATTGAGTGAACCGTCTGAATTTAGCAATTCAATAAAAGGTTTTGCAATAATTAGTTGAATCTTTCTATCCGTCAAAAATTCAAGTTCATCGAACAAAACTTTTTCACGTCTACTTATACGGCTGATTTCCCACGCAAAGACACAATTAATTGAAGAATCATTTTTTATCATATCTTCCATTTCTTGAAGTCCTTGTTGTTTTATTTCAATTGCATCTTTTTCTTCGCTTGTTTTTGCGTATCTTCTTTTCAATGCACTTTCTTGCTTGCAGATTGCAATAATATCTTCTTCAACGTAACCTTTGCTCAAAGCAAGTTCAAACAGTTCTGATTCCTGTTCCCTCAATGATAATTCTTGTTTCTTTGAATCTGTTGAAACTCTTACCAATAATATACATTTTGCCATAACTCATTGATTTTTAAGATTATGGTGCAAATATATATAAAAAGTTTTAATGTACCTAATTTATATACATACGTTTATATCCGAAAAAATGGCGACATCAAGTCTACCCGTGAAATAGAGCGTATCGGAGCTCATGCGCGCGGCTATAACGCTCGTTCGATTGGCATCTGTTATGAAGGTGGGCTGGATTGTCACGGTCGTCCCACCGATACCCGTACCGAGTGGCAGATTCATTCCATGCGTGTGCTCGTTCTCGCGTTGCTGCGTGATTATCCCGGTTGCCGTATCTGCGGTCATCGTGACTTGAGCCCCGACTTGAACGGAAACGGGGAGATAGAGCCGGAAGAGTGGATTAAGGCGTGTCCGTGCTTTGAGGTGAAAGAATCCGACTTCTTCTCCGGTCAAGAGTAGGATGGAAAACAAGACTTGCAACACTGGTATTCAGCTATCAGGTTGCAAGTCTTTTTATATATTTTCTTTTTCAAATGAGGAAAAGTGGAATTTTATTTGTTACTTTGTTGATAGGAAATCTAATTTTGACGAGGATGTTTTTCGACAATTATAAGCAACATACAGATGCGCAGATACGTCAGTCCCTATTTTGGGAGTATGATATGTCACGTTTTGATTGGGAGAAGATGCGTACGCTGGTCGTTCAGCGGGTGATTGAACGGGGGCGGAAAGATGATTTCTTTGCCATCTTAAATAGGTATGGAGTGGAAGGAGTAAAGGAAAGTATCAAGGAAATTCCGACAATGAATGCGAAAGACATTTCTTTTGTCTGTGCTGTGTTTGACTTAAAAAAGGAGGATTTAAAATGTTACACAAGGAAACTGTCTCACCCTCAACATTGGAACTCTTGACAACGTTAATGAAAGACAGCCGACTCAAGCACTTTGTATTGGTGGGCGGAACTTCATTATCCTTGCAGCTGGGGCATCGTATAAGTGTTGATTTGGATTTGTTCTCAGATTTGTCGTTCGATGAATCCGAACTGTCTTCCTATTTGGTGGAAAATTATGATTTAGAGTTGGATTTTATTTCCAGAAGTACGCTGAAAGGGGAAATTAGAGGAGTCCAGATAGATTGTATTTCACACCAATATCCTTGGTTGTCTCCGTGTGTTGAGGAAGATGTTATCCGTTTGGCTTCTCCTGTCGATATTGCCGCTATGAAACTGAATGCTATTGCGGGCAACGGCACTCGTATAAAGGACTTTATCGATTTGGCCTACCTCTCCACTTTGCTTTCATTGAGAGAAATGCTGGAGGCCTATGAACATAAATATAAAGCAAATGTAATCATGCCTCTGAAGGCCCTTACCTATTGGGAAGATATTAATTTTGACGAGCCTATAAGAATGCTGGGCTCTGCACCTTTCAAATGGAAAAAGATAGAAAGAAGGTTGTTGCAAATGCAGAAATATCCACAAAAGAGATTCGATCTTTTCCCATAAATCAGAGCTTTGCCCAGCGGTACGGTTATACGTGCTTTTCTAACGGCGACTTCCTATTCCGCCATATTTCTGTAAATATCGAGCAATGCTTTTGCACTGTTCTTCCATGAGAACAGTTTGCTGCGCTCCACTCCGTAGTCCGCTTGTTGCCGGTAAAATTCCGCATCTCCTTCCAGTTGAAGAATCTTCGCCGTGATGTCCTCCGAACTGAACGGATCGGCCAGCAAAGCCCCTTCACCCGCTATTTCGGGCATTGCCGAAGTGTTTCCGGCAATGACAGGCGTACCACAGGCCATTGCTTCGAGCATAGGGATACCGAAACTCTCGCGAAGAGAGGGATAAAGGAATGCGAATGCACCGCTATACAGTGCCGGAAGGTCGGTATTCGCAATGTATCCGGGGAAATACAGGTAGCCTTTGATGTCCGTAATCTTCTCTTCCCCCAGTATCCGGTCGATAGCGTCTTCCTTGAGGTCGGCTATGAGCAGCGGGAGCTTCTTCCGCGAACGTTTCAGATAGTTACTGTACGCTTTCAGCACTCGCGGCGTGTTCTTCTTCGGATCGGTATTTCCCAAGAAAAAGAGATATTCGTCCGCATCGATATACTTTCGGGTGATTTCCGGAGCTTTGGGCTGAAGATGGAAATGACTGTTGAATCCGTTGTATACGGCAACCAACTGTTCGTCGGACAGGTGCAACGCATCGAGGATACGCTGACGTTCAAACCGGGAAACTGTAATGATTTTCTTGCATTTGGGGAGTATGCGGGGCACTACCAGGCGGCGGTAATGCCATCCCATCTCCTGATATAGCGACAAGCTGGACGATTGGCGTTTCTCCAGATAAATGATGTCGTGCAGCGTCAGCACCAACGGCACGGGGCAGTTCAACGGAGCCGTATTGCTGGTACAATGCAACAAGTCGGGGCGGATGCGCTTCACTGCTCGTGGAAGAGCCACCTGTTCCCACAGCGGATAGGTAGGGCATTTCAGTTCGATGACGTGCATATTCTCCGAACTCTTCAGGCATTTGTCTTCACCGGGACTGACGAAAATGAAATACTCGTTTTCGTGATCCATCTTCTGTAACTCACGGATTGTTTCAAGAGCGACGAAATCCATTCCATGTTTGTTGGGGCGGAAGATGCGCTGTGCTTCAATGGCTATTTTCATAATGTTCTGTATGTATAAATTTTTTATAAGCTCCTTTTAGCTTGAACAGGTTTCCCAATGTGGTGAGTGCCAGCAGGGGGATTCTTAGAATCGCCTTTCCCAGCCGCTTGTCAAGCAACCTTCCGGGTATGGGTAGCAGCATTGCCATAATCTGGGCGGCGGAAAGTATCCACCATTTGATGGCTGCCGTCCATTCCTGTCCCGCACCTTGCACAGCCTGCCAGACGCCTATGACTGTAAAGATGAATGTCAGCCCGAAAACACCAGCCAACTGAATCAGACGCGGAGGGAGCATCCATTGGAGTATCTTGTCGCAATAGTCCATGTTGCCTTTGCTTACCGCTTCCCGCAGGCCGGACAGCGAGTGGCGGAGGATACCGAACTGCGCGGCTATCCAGCGTTTCCGTTGATTGCCGATGGCTTCTTCTTTCTGCGTTTTCTCGTCGTATACAGGTATTTGCGGCAGATAGGTGGTGTGGATGCGCTGTCGGAGAAGCAACACTTCCAGTTCTTTGTCTTCGCCTGCCGTTTCGAGGAGCCGCACGTTTTTCCGGAACCACTCCGCTTCGAAAGCCATTCCCGAGCCGGATAAGGCGGCGGAGAGTCCGAGAGCGTTGTGTCCGCTGCGGAAAATCCCGTTGTTGATCTCTTCGCTGATACCGTCGAGGACGGAGATGTCGGTATTCATGTTTTTTCCGGTGCGGTGTGCCTGCACGCTTCTTGCCCCGTTGTCGAAAGCGCGGTTTATCTCGGCGAGAAAATCCGGAGACGTGAGGTTGTCGGCGTCCATGATGGCTACGATGTCGTAGTGTTCGCCGCTGACGGACTCCATAGCCATTGTCAATGCTTTGGCTTTGGAACTGTCCCGGTAGTCGGCTATCAGCAGGCGGATGGGGAGGGAACGCAAGTCCTCGTTTGTGGCGTCCTGCATTTGGTCGGAGATGACGATGATGTCAAACAGCTCCTGTGGGTAGTCTTGTTGCAGGAAACTGCGCACGGAGGAGGCGATCACCCGGTCTTCCTTGTATGCGGGGAAGAGCACGACGAAACGCCGGAAGGTGCGGGCGTCCGGGAAACGGGGAGCCCGATAGAACTTGGAGGCGATGGCGTATAGCAACAGGTAGCCTACACAGAGTGCGAGGAGGGTGAAGAGAATCCAGTCGATGATGTTCATGGTACTCAGAGGTTTTGTTGTTTAGTTTTTTTTGGGGGGGTGGCGGACGGAAGAGTCAGTCCGGAGTTGACACCTTCGCAGACGGCGCGGAATAAATCGAACCGTCCTTTCAACGCATAGAGCAGGCCGTTTTTCAAGGCGGCGACGGTGCTCTGATAGAGCACGGAGGCGACCCGCGCGAATCCCCGCAAATTGCGCCGGGCATAGAGCAGACGGTTGCGTGTCAGATAATAGGTACGCAGCCTGCTGAGCTGTCCGGTGCTCCGGCTCTCCTTGTGGAAGACGGTGCAGCGGGGTTCGTACCATAGCTCGTAACCGGCGCGTGTCATGCTGGTGCTCCAGTCCAGCTCCTCGTAATACAGGAAAAAGATTTCGGGCATCATCCCCGCTTTCCCGATCACCTCACGTTTTATCATCATGGCGGCGCCGTGCAGATAGGGGGTGGGGTGGGGAGTGTCGTATGTCCCGTCGTCGGGGCGGTCGAACCCCAGCATATTGTTGCGCAGCGTGATGCGCGACAGCGGGGTGAAGCCGGCGAATTGTATGTGTTGTGGCGGAAAGGCGAAGCGTATTTTCGGTGATACGCCTCCGATTTCGGGACGGCTTTCCAACCGTTCTACCAGACAGGAGAGGTCGTCCGATTCGATGTAGGTGTCATTATTGATAAGGAAGAGGTATTTGCCTTGCGCCGCACGGATCCCGATGTTATTGCCTCCGGAGAATCCTCCGTTCACCTCGCTGCGGATGGTGGTGACGGTGGGGTACAGCCTGCGTATTTTGGCGGCTTCGTCTTCGCGTGAGGCGTTGTCTACTACGATAATCTCATAGCTCACGGAATGTATCTTGTCCTGCAAGGACTCTATCAGCTCGCAGGTATCCTCAAATCCGTTGTAGCAGATGGTGATAAATGATAGGTCGGGAATCGCGCTGTTCGTCATTTCTTATCTGTTGGTTTCTCAGTTATTTTCTTAGTTGATGATTAACTCTTTCTCTTTTGTCTCTTCGTCTTTCTCTCCTTTCTCTTCACTGATACGTCTGTCTATGTAGGGAGCGGCGAAGCAGAGGGCGAAGCCTGTGTACACGGTCAGCTGGTTGGGGTATTGCATCACGTCGTTGACGTAGGCGGCTATGAAAAATCCCGCATTCATGCAAAGCCAGGCTGCCACCAGTCCCCGCAGGTTTTTGTTACGCACCTTGAACATCAGTATCCATGAGCACCAGGCGAAAAGGACACCGTGGATGGCGAGGTAGAGGATGAGACCGATTATGCCGGTTTCTACCCAGACGGCAATCAGCCACGAGTCGGGGGGGTAGGGCATTTGTTCTTTGGAGTTGAAATTTCCGGCTTTGGACAGTCCTATCCCGTAGCCTATCGGTTTCCTTGCCATCAGCTCCTTCATACGCTGGCGGTTTTCGATACGCACGAGGTAGGAGGCGTCTTCGGTGGGATGGAAGGAAGAACGCATCTTATGGATATATTGATTTCCGCTTCCGATATTGGTGTAATAGAAGAATACGAAAACACTGATAGATATAAATATTCCTCCTAATAATGCTTTCCAGTTTTTAGCTATGATGGTAATCATCAGCATTCCACCCATGAGTACCCCCATCGCGGAACGGGTTCCGGAGATTCCCATGCCATAGATACCGCAAACGGCTATGAAGAGGAAATAAATACGCATCCATCTGGAAGTGGCGAAGAAAGAGGCTATGGAAAAAGTAACGGCTGCCATAGAGGCGTGCACACCATAGTTTGCCGCGTCCGAAAAACAGGAAAAGTAACGTATTCCCGACCAGATGATGTGGGTTCGCGCACCGCCGAGAACGTGCAGGAAGTAAAGGTCTTTGGTGCTGAAACCGTGATTTTTCTGCCAGTATCCTTTGAGGGTGAAGATGATGACGAACACGGACCATACGATCAATAGCAGTTCTATGTCTTTCTTGGTACGTATGACGACAGGAACGACGAATGCGCATATCAGGGGAATGAGCGCGTAGGGCGTGATGTTGATGTTCCATGCCTCCAACACGCAGTTGGGGTTCATGATCTCCATGATATAGTACGACAGCCAGACGATGAACAGCCAGGTCATCATGTTTTGTCCGCGCTCCCATTCGGTGGACTTGTCGTTACTGAGTTGTATCAGACAAATAACGGTGAGCGACAAGATAAGAACCATTGAGAACAGCCCTGTCTTGACGTTTACAAGCATACTTACCGCTATTAGCGCGAATTGTGCGGCAAGCAGGATATGGAAAGTAGTGTTCCTATTCGTCATCGTCCTCGTCTTCTGCTTCCTTTGCTTTTCTTCTGAGGTTGAATATGATTTTTTCTGTCAATGACAACTGGCTGAAGTGATAGCTGATCCTGCGCAACAGGGTATATGGCGGCAACTGTCCGGTGAAGTCTTCGGCGGCTTCACGGCTGGCGTTGGTCAGGCAGACACGGAAAGGCACATTGCTCTTGCCCAACTGCAACATGAGCTGCTCGCATAGTTGCTTGTCTATCGTTTTCCATCCGCGATTGGCCGGAGTCACCAGTATATTGGCGTTGGCGTCATGCAACAGGGCACTTGATATGCTGCTCTTTGACAGAGGAGGATAGGCGACGATCAGTACGTCTTCTCCTTGCGGCGTATAGAAATCCGTGACGCTCCTTGCAAGCAGGTATTGGGTGGATGCAATGTCAAAATCTTTATTGTAGCAGATGAACTTCGTGTTCAGTTTGCGGCTTTGCATGAATCCGCAGATCAGTGTCCCGATTATGTCTTCTCCGGAATCCTCGCTGGTGCTGAACAGGTTGATGATGAACACACCGGGGGATTTCCGCTTGGTCAGGAAACGGAGCAGGGAGTTGGTCAGCTCTCTTACGGAAAGTTGTACGTACGTTTTGGTCAGTCCTCCGTAGCGGGCGGTCGAAAGGCTGGGAACGGCGCCTATCACCCTATATCCCGTCACCCGCAGGGTACGGCTGGCGTCACGCAGTGTTCTGTCAAGCAATTCTATCAATACCAGCAAAGCTATGATAATCACGAAGATGGCGACACAGGCGGCTATGACGATCTGTTTCCGGTTGGTTGAGTTGGCTCCGATCGGATAGGTAGGCTCATTGAGGACTTTCAGCGTGGCGGAGGTCATCTCCAGATTCTTTTTCCTCAATAAAGCTTCGTTGTAACTTTGCAGGACGGTCAGGTAGCTGCGTTCCGTGAAGTTGATGCTACGTTCTTTCTGCTTGATGGTGGTACCTACAGGAGCGAAGAATACGTAACGGTTGTTCAAGTCGCGACGGGCGCTTTGTACGATTTTCAGTTCGGCTTTCGCCTTCTCGTAGAGCAATGTCTGTTCCAGCCATTGGTCGATGATATTGGTGCGCGACGCACCTTCTTTGGTATATTTGTGGCCTACGTATGAGGTAGTCAACTCATTCAGTTCTTGTTTAAGCTCGTTCAACCGCTTTTTGTCTCCTTCCAGCGAATGGAGGTCTTTCTTGTTGGAATCGGTCATCGCTTCGGCTTCCGATATCTTGCCGGTGATGTTGGAGGCTTCGCGCAGCTTGTCTACGAATTCCATGTTTTTCAGTACTTGCTTGGCGTTGCTGTCCATGTGTTTTTCCAACTCTTTGAGCATGGACGCGGTGCTGTTGAATGCGAAAAGCGCATCCTGTTCTCTCAGCTCGAATTCCTTGCTGATGGCGGCTATTTCCTTAGTCTCGTCGAGGTAGTTGATAATGCGTTTTTGTACATTATACTTCGTCAGGTCTTCTTCTTCCGCTTTCAGTTGCTTGCCGATACGTTTCAGCTCTTCTTCGAAATACTTGATCACTTTGTCCGTCTCTCCGTAACGGATACGGCGGTATTCCTCGACAAACTCGTGCATCAGGATACTTACGGTGTTGTAGGCGATACCCGGATCACCGGAAGTATAGCTGATGTCCAGCAGGTCGCTGGTGAGGCGGCGCTGTACCTTTACATTTTTCAGAGCACTGTAGCTGTAATAGGGATGGGAATAATAAAAGAGCCCGTAGATGTAATTGTCTTTGTGCGGGCGCATATATGCTTCCAGATTGGCTACTGTCTTGTCTTCGCTCGATTTGTCGATCAGTTTCAGTATCTCGTCTCCCGGAGGGCTGTTTTTCAGATGGTTGTATGTGTAGTTGTAGCTGGAAGGGGTGATTCCGTCATTCTCTTTTTCCGGATTTCCTTTGATCAGTATGCGGGCGAACAATCGCAGACTGACTCTTTTCAGCGTACTTTCGGCCTGCATGATACTGATGAGGTTGTCCATGGAGTTCTGCACGGTTGCCCAATCGGTGCGTTTGTCACTTTCGAGGTTGTAGCCCGAAGCAACTCCTGTGTAAAGGGTTGCTTTCACATCATACCCGCCTCGCATATGGCGTGTGTAATAAATGACCAGTAATGTGAAGAGAGTGGTCCCTATCAGTATCAGCCAACGATGCCGAAATAGGGTCCGTATGATGGAAATGATGAAATTCATATCTTAGTCTTTTATTTTCGTATAATGGGCGTGCGTGAAATAATTTCAAGCATCATGAGACTCTTGGTTAACTCGAACTTGCTCTTTTCATATGCTTCACGGGCTTGCGACTGCCTTTCCTTGTCTGTCGCCAAGTCGGTGGATTCGATGGTTCCGTTAGCAAAATTCTTTTCGGAAATCTCATATTGTACGTTCGCCAGCACCAGACCCTCGCTTCGCATCTGAAGGACTTTGATCTGTGATGTAGCCATCGCGTACATTTCGATTATGTTCTTCTTGATCTCGTCGTATTTGATTTCCCGCTCAAGCTCCGCGCTCTTCAGATTGAGCTTTTGACGACTGACACGCGCTTTGAGGTCAAACAGGTCGTCCAACGGGATGCTGACTCCCGCTCCTACCGTATATCCGTTCTGGGCTTGGGTGGAGTAGGTGGGGTATGGCTCTACGTAAACGTCTGTATAGGTGGATTCGTTGCCGAAAGTACCGTATTGGTAGCTTCCCCGCAGACTGAAGAATCCGAGAAATGCACGCTTTTCTTTCGCCAGTAGTTTGCGCTCTACCGCCGCTTTGACATCTGCCATCTCATAGATGGGGTTGTCTTTGGCGTTCTCAAACAGGACGGAGAGTGGGGGAAGAGTGATGTTGCTGTAATCTTCTTCGCTTAATTGAGTATAATCACTGACCTCTTGCGCAACGATCGGTGTGTTGGAGGTGAATAAAAGGAGTAATCCTAAACAGATATATATAATTTGTTTCATAAAATAACCCTGTTATTTGCTTCTGCTGTGTTCTGTTGTGACATAGCTTGCGCAAATATAAGGATTAATTTCATTTATGAACAGTCTTTTGTTGTCAATTTTGCATTCTTTCTTGTTAATTTGTGCTAGAAGGCCTCCGTCATGTTGAAATAGAACAAATTCTGCTTGTTCACCATGTCTCTTCCCAAGTCGAGACGTACGTTCATGCGGGGCTGGACTTCTATGCGCAGGCCGACTCCGAGATTAGGCAGGACGCCTTCTATCTTTCCCGGTGTGGGTCCCATGAATCCGCAGCCTCCCCAAGCCACATATCCTATGTGGTTCAACATCTTTTTGATCCATGTGCTTTTGTCTGTATTTATCATCTGGCGGTATTCAGCCATCATTACATGAGAGGACTTGTCGCGGAACTGTCCCATGTAATAGCCGCGAAGGTCGAAAGGGGTTCCGCTCAATACATATTTCGTCAAGGGGACGTCTCCGAATGCGTTTTTGCTCTGTACGGTCCAGGCGAGAACTTTCCGCTTTCCGACCGTTTTGTATTGACGGTAGTCTATCTCCAGACGGTAAAAATTATCGTCACCTCCGAAAGCTTTGCTGTACATCATCCCCCGAAAATCGAGGTAAGTGCCCCGATAGGCATTGGCGGGTACATCGCGTGTGTCGTAGGTCAGCAGGAATCCGAGTCCCGAACTGAAATTGGTGTATCCATGTTCCGTACCGCCTGCCGCGATATATGACGGTTGCTCGACCATTCCCGCCGCCGGTTTGGTAATCTTGTCGTAGTTCAAGTCAACCTGGGGACCTGCGAAGAAATCGCTTTCCCCCAACCGGAACAGAAACCACGGATTCACCTGAATGCCGCTATACCGGTATTCACTCGTATCTTCCCCTCGCGGATAGTCCTTGTTGGTGTTATATCCGATACCGTAGAAGTTTTCGATGGTGTTTTTGTAGGAGAAAGTGCCGAATATGCGGAAACGGTCGCCTTTGAAGAAGAGTTGCGGCTTTGTCATGAGATTGAGCCCTCCGTTGAATATCAACGCGATGGACATGGGTACGACGGAACGTCTCTGGGTGGTGTCGCTCGGATTCATCCGGAACGTCATCAACGCGCTACCGCCCACCAGAAAACCGAAATCGGGTGTGTAGCTGGGACCTCCCAGAATGTTGTAATGTAAATTCCGTTTCGCCACACGCTGGCGACGTAACTCGCGTTTGGTATCTTTTACCGTCCTTGTACTGTCTGTCTGAGCCAGCATGACACCGATGGGCAACAATGCCATCCATATACCTATTATATATTTCTTCATCTTGTAGAGCTTCGGCTGTTTCATATTCTTTCTTAATTTCAGGGTACAAAGAAAACGCTTTTATTCTGATTAGTTTTCATATTCATAGATAATAAATGTAAATTCGCTCTTTTTCTTTGCTTCTTTCTTTGCTTGCGGGAGAAAAGAAAGATGGGGTACGTGTGCGAACACGAAGATAATTACGGAAAAATCTCCGTAATTACTCCCTTTTTTCCTCCCGAATCCCAATCTTATTTATTACTTTTGCGGCAAATTTATGAAACCATTATTTTATATAGCATGGCAAATGTAATAAAGTTACGCAAAGGCCTTGACATAAACCTGAAAGGTAAAGCTGCTGAAACGTACACAACAGTGAAGGAGCCGGGTTTTTACGCCCTCGTGCCCGATGATTTTCCTGGTGTGACACCGAAGGTGGTCGTAAAGGAACAGGAATATGTGATGGCCGGTGGACCCTTGTTTATCGACAAGTATCATCCTGAAATTAAATTTGTTTCGCCCGTGAGCGGCGTAGTGACGAGTGTAGAGCGTGGAGCTCGTCGTAAGGTGTTGAACATCGTGGTAGAAGCTGCTACTGAGCAGGACTACGAGGAATTTGGCAAGAAGAATGTGGCAACGATGGATGCGGAGGCTGTAAAGAACGCTTTGCTGGAAGCCGGTCTTTTCGCATTTATCAGACAACGTCCTTATGACATTATCGCAGATCCGACGGTGACTCCGAAAGGTATCTTCGTTTCTGCTTTCGATACCAACCCGTTGGCACCCGATTTTGAGTTTGCGCTGAAAGGTGAAGAAGCAAATTTCCAGACAGGACTCGATGCACTCGCCAAACTGGCAAAAACTTATCTGAGTATCAGCGTGAAACAGAATGCTGCCGCTCTGACGCAGGCCAAGAACGTTACAATCACCGCATTCGACGGACCGAACCCCGCCGGTAACGTGGGTGTTCAGATCAACCATCTCGACCCTGTCTCTAAGGGAGAAACGGTATGGACTATTGATCCGCAAGCCGTTATCTTCATCGGCCGTCTTTTCAATACCGGTCGTGTGGATTTCGCCCGTACGGTGGCAGTGACAGGTTCCGAAGTGCTGAAACCTGCTTACTGCAAACTTCAGGTAGGGGCGCTGCTCACCAACGTGTTTGCCGGCAATGTCACTAAGGACAAGGACTTGCGCTATATCAGCGGTAATGTGCTGACTGGAAAGCAGGTGTCTCCGAACGGATTCCTGGGAGCGTTCCACAGCCAGTTGACGGTGATTCCCGAAGGGGATGATATTCATGAAATGCTCGGATGGATCATGCCGCGCTTCAATCAGTTCAGCGCCAACCGCTCATATTTCAGTTGGCTGATGGGCAAGAAGGAGTATACATTGGATGCCCGCGTGAAAGGTGGCGAACGCCACATGATCATGTCCGGTGAGTACGACAAGGTATTCCCGATGGATATCCTGCCCGAATATCTGATTAAGGCTATCATCGCCGGTGATATCGACCGTATGGAAGCGCTTGGTATCTACGAAGTCGCACCCGAAGATTTCGCTCTCTGCGAATTCGTCTGCTCTTCGAAGATGGAGCTGCAACGCATCGTTCGTGCCGGACTCGATATGCTGCGAGCTGAAATGGCATAATCGCCCGACTGTCGGCAAATAGTAAATTGTAAATAGTAAAATAGTAAATATATTAATGAAAGCGTTAAGAAATTATCTCGATAAGATAAAGCCGAACTTTGAAGAGGGCGGCAAATTCCACGCATTCCAGTCGGTGTTCGACGGCTTCGAAACATTCCTGTTCGTGCCCAGCAAGACTGCGAAAACGGGAACGCACATACACGACGCAATCGATAGCAAACGCATCATGTCGATTGTGGTTATTTCGTTAATACCGGCTCTCTTGTTCGGTATGTACAACGTAGGTTATCAGCATTTCACTCACACGGGCGCTACCGGTAGTTTCTTTGAGATGTTTATCTACGGATTCCTGGCAGTGTTGCCGAAAATTATCGTATCATACGTGGTAGGTCTGGGTATTGAGTTCGTTGTGGCTCAATGGAAGAAGGAGGAGATTCAGGAAGGATTCCTCGTTTCCGGTATCCTGATTCCGATGATCGTTCCGGTGGACTGTCCGCTGTGGATTCTTGCCGTAGCTACCGCATTTTCTGTGATCTTCGCGAAAGAGGTTTTCGGCGGTACGGGTATGAATATCTTTAATGTGGCATTGATCACTCGCGCATTCCTGTTCTTCGCATATCCGACCAAGATGTCCGGTGATGCCGTTTGGGTATCGGGCGACAGTATCTTCGGTTTGGGACAGACGGTGGATGGATTGACGGTTGCCACTCCGCTCGGTGTGGCCGCTACGTCGGGCACTGCTCCTGCGTTCAATATGGATATGGTGATCGGTCTGATTCCCGGTTCTATCGGTGAGACGAGCGTGATCGCTATCTTGATCGGCGCCGTTATCCTTCTGTGGACAGGCGTGGCAAGCTGGAAAACTATGATTTCCGTATTTGTAGGTGGCGCGTTCATGGCATGGGTATTCAACGCGATCGGCATGGAAGGCAATGCTATGGCAAATATGCCGTGGTACGAACATCTTGTGCTCGGCGGTTTCTGTTTCGGTGCCGTATTTATGGCTACCGACCCCGTAACGTCCGCACGTACTGAAAAAGGCAAGTATATCTTCGGATTCCTCATCGGTGTGATGGCTGTTGTCATCCGTGTGCTGAATCCGGGTTATCCGGAAGGTATGATGCTCGCCATCCTGTTGATGAACATCTTCGCTCCGTTGATCGACTACTGTGTGGTACAGGGCAATATCAGCCGTCGTGAAAAACGTGCTATCAAGTCTAACCAATAAATACCGAATGAAAATGAATACAAATAGTAACAGTTATACTATCATTTATGCTTCGGTAATGGTTATTATCGTTGCATTCCTTCTGGCATTCGTCAGCTCTTCGCTGAAAGCTACGCAAGACAAGAATGTACAGTTGGATACGAAGAAGCAGATTCTTGCCGCATTGAATATTAAGAATGTGGAGGATGCGGATGCTGAATATAAGAAATATGTGAAAGGCGATATGCTGATGAACGTTGACGGTACGTTGACTGAAAACACCGGAGACTTCATTACGAACTACGAGAAAGAAGCAAAAGAGGAGAATCGTCTTCATGTGTTTGTCTGCGAAGTGGACGGACAGACGAAATATGTAGTTCCTGTTTACGGTGCAGGTCTCTGGGGTGCTATCTGGGGGTATGTCGCACTGAATGAGGATAAGGATACTGTATACGGTACTTACTTCTCTCACGCGAGTGAGACTCCGGGTCTGGGCGCTGAGATCGCTACCGACTGGTTCCAACAGGAATTTGTAGGTAAGAAAACATTGGAGAATGGTACTGTTGCCTTAAGCGTGGTGAAACACGGCAAGGTAGAGAAAGCCGACTATCAGGTGGACGGTATCTCCGGTGGTACAATCACTTCGGTAGGTGTGGACACTATGCTGAAAGAGTGTTTGAAAGAGTACGTGAATTTTTTAACTAAATAATAAGGAGGAGAAAAATAGAATATGGGACAATTGTTTTCAAAGAAGAATAAAGAAGTATTCTCTGCTCCGTTGGGAATAGATAATCCGGTAACCGTACAGGTGCTCGGTATCTGTTCCGCACTTGCCGTTACCGCAAAACTGGAGCCTGCTATCGTGATGGGACTTTCGGTTACGGTTATTACGGCGTTTTCTAACGTGGTGATTTCATTGTTGCGCAAAACCATTCCTAACCGTATCCGTATCATCGTTCAGTTGGTTGTGGTAGCTGCGTTGGTGACTATCGTAAGTGAGATCCTGAAAGCATTTGCATACGATGTAAGCGTGCAGCTTTCTGTATATGTAGGTCTGATCATTACCAACTGTATCCTGATGGGACGCCTGGAAGCATTTGCCATGCAGAACGGTCCTTGGGAATCTTTCCTGGATGGTGTAGGTAACGGATTGGGTTACGCCAAGATTCTTGTTATCGTTGCGTTCTTCCGCGAACTGCTGGGTTCGGGAACATTGCTCGGTTTCAACATCTTGAACTACGAGCCTATTCAGAAAATCGGATACGTGAACAACGGTCTGATGTTGATGCCTCCGATGGCGCTGATTATCGTCGCTTGCATTATCTGGTACCAACGTTCACGTCACAAAGAACTGCAGGAAGAAAGTAATTAATTCTTCATTCTTAATTCTTAATTAAAAGATATGGAACATTTATTAAGCTTATTCGTCCGCTCTATCTTTGTGGACAACATGATATTCGCGTTCTTCTTGGGTATGTGTTCATACCTGGCTGTATCGAAGAATGTGAAGACTGCCGTAGGACTGGGTATTGCCGTGACTTTCGTGTTGCTGGTGACGCTTCCGGTCAACTATCTGTTGCAGACTAAGGTGCTGGCTGCCAACGCTATCATCGAAGGTGTCGACCTTAGTTTCTTGAGTTTTATTCTTTTCATTGCCGTTATTGCCGGTATCGTGCAATTGGTGGAGATGGTGGTGGAACGTTTCAGCCCTTCGCTGTACGCTTCATTGGGTATCTTCCTTCCGCTGATTGCCGTTAACTGTGCTATCATGGGTGCTTCTCTGTTTATGCAACAACGTATCAACCTAGGTCCGAGCGATCCGAAATATATCGGTGACATCTGGGATGCTATCTCATACGCGTTGGGTTCGGGTATCGGTTGGTTGCTGGCTATCGTTGGTCTGGCTGCTATCCGTGAGAAGATGGCTTACTCTGATGTGCCTGCTCCGTTGAAGGGCTTGGGTATCACATTTATCACAGTAGGTCTGATGGCAATCGCGTTTATGTGTTTCTCTGGTTTGAACATCTAAAAAGAAAGGAATAAGACAATGGATATGAATTTAATATTAGCGAGCATTGGGGTATTCCTTGTGGTTATTCTCTTGCTTGTGGTTATCCTGTTGGTTGCCAAGAATTTCCTGGTGCCGTCAGGTGACGTGAAACTGACAATTAATGGCGAAAAGGAACTGGAAGTGGCTTCCGGCTCTACTTTGCTGAATACGCTGTCTGTGAATGGCATATTCCTGTCATCCGCTTGTGGTGGTAAGGGTTCTTGCGGACAGTGCAAATGCCAGGTGCTCGAAGGTGGTGGAGAGATCCTTCCTTCGGAAATTCCTCACTTCAGCCGCAAACAGCAACAAGATCATTGGCGTCTAGGCTGCCAGGTGAAAGTGAAAGGGGATATGTCTATCAAGATTGATGAGTCTATACTTGGCGTAAAAGAGTGGGAGTGCGAGGTTATCTCCAACAAGAACGTGGCTACATTTATCAAAGAGTTTATCGTTGCTTTGCCTAAGGGTGAACACATGGACTTTATTCCGGGTTCTTACGCACAGATCAAGATTCCTAAATTCTCAATGGACTATGACAAGGATATTGATAAGAGTCTGATCGGTGACGAATACTTGCCTGCATGGGAGAAATTCGGTCTGATGGGATTGAAATGTAGAAATGACGAAGAGACGATTCGTGCCTATTCTATGGCGAACTATCCTGCCGAAGGTGACCGTATCATGTTGACAGTACGTATCGCTACTCCTCCGTTCAAACCGAAAGATCAGGGACCTGGATTTATGGATGTAATGCCGGGTATCGCTTCTTCTTATATCTTTACGCTGAAACCGGGTGATAAGGTAACGATGAGTGGCCCTTATGGAGATTTCCATCCTATTCTCGATTCTAAGAACGAGATGATGTGGATCGGTGGTGGTGCCGGTATGGCTCCGTTACGTGCACAAATCATGCACTTGACAAAGACACTGCACATCACAGATCGTACCATGAACTACTTCTACGGTGCACGTGCGCTGAACGAAGTGTTCTATCTGGAAGACTTCCTGCAAATAGAAAAAGATTTCCCGAACTTCAAGTTCCATCTGGCACTCGACCGTCCGGATCCTGCAGCAGATGCAGCAGGCGTTAGCTATACGGCAGGTTTCGTTCATCAAGTAATCTATGAGACTTATTTGAAGAACCATGAAGCACCGGAAGATATCGAATACTACATGTGTGGTCCTGGTCCGATGTCTAAAGCAGTCGAAAATATGCTCGACAGCCTGGGTGTTCCTGCTAAGAACCTGATGTTCGATAATTTCGGAGGATAAGAGATTCAAACAGTCTCTAAGATCTGATAAATCTTAATAAATCATAGAAAGCAGTCTTTTCATCACAAAAAAGACTGCTTTTTTATTGTCCGTATCTCACGTAAGTTTATTTATTCTTATCTTTACACAAAATCATATAATAATGGAAATAACACCTACTTATATAAAAGATGTACTGGCTGCTTTAGCTATCGAACAGTTGAATCCCATGCAGGAAGCATCCATTGATGCGTGGAAAGAGGGAAAAGATCAGATATTACTTTCACCCACCGGTTCCGGAAAGACATTGGCTTACCTGTTACCGCTTATCGGCTCTTTAAAACCGGAACAGAAAGGAGTACAGGCCGTAGTGCTGGTTCCATCCCGCGAACTGGCTTTACAGACCGATCAGGTTTTCAAAGCCATGAATACCGGATTCAAATCTGTGAGCTGTTATGGCGGACGCCCTGCCATGGAGGAACACCGCACGATAAAAGGAGTACAACCGGCTGTCATCATTGCTACTCCCGGACGTATGAACGATCATCTCTCAAAGCAGAATTTCGATGCTGCTACCGTTCGTATGCTGGTAATCGATGAATTTGACAAATCTCTTGAACTTGGTTTTCAAGAGGAAATGGCTGCCATTATAGGCCAGCTTCCCAATCTGCAACGGCGCTTTCTGCTTTCGGCCACGGATGCCGAGGAGATCCCCCGGTTCACCGGAATGGAACATACCGTGAGATTGGATTTCCTGCAAGACACTTCTGCCGGAAAAGAATCCCGGTTAACACTGATGAAGGTCATTTCCCCCTCGAAAGATAAGATTGATACTTTGTATAAATTGTTATGCACATTGGGAAGCAGCTCTTGCATTGTTTTCTGTAACCACCGCGATGCAGTAGACCGTGTACACAAATTACTGGCGGATAAGAAACTGTATTCCGAACGCTTTCATGGAGGTATGGAACAGCCGGACCGGGAGCGGGCTTTGTACAAATTCCGTAATGGCAGTTGTCATGTACTGATTTCGACCGACCTTGCCGCCCGTGGTCTGGATATTCCGGAAATAGAGCATATCATCCATTACCATTTTCCCGTAAATGAAGAAGCTTTCACACATCGTAACGGACGTACCGCACGTTGGGATGCTACCGGCAGCTCCTATCTCATAGTAAGTACCGAAGAAAACCTGCCGGAGTATATACCCGAAGAGCTTGAAGTGCTGGCATTGCCCGAAAACGCGCCGAAGCCACCAAAGCCGCTTTGGGTAACATTATATATAGGTAAAGGGAAAAAAGACAAACTCAGCCGGATGGATATCGCCGGATTTCTCTATAAAAAAGGAAACTTATCCCGTGAGGATGTCGGACAAATCGATGTAAAAGACCATTATGCCTTTGTCGCCGTCCGTCGTGGAAAAGTGAAACAGCTGTTGACTCTAATCCGTGGAGAAAAGATAAAAGGAATGAAAACTGTGATAGAAGAAGCAGATTGACAGGCCTCTCCCCAGCCCTCTCCAGAGGAGAGGGAGCTAAGTTAGTTTTGCAACTAATTAATAACCGAGAGTATCTTATACCCCCTCTCCCCCGGAGAGGGTTGGGGAGAGGCTTCATTATTTTACGGCATCGGTTTCAGTCCCTCCCAGCGTACATTCCAAGTTCCGTCTTTCGGGAAACCGGGGTTCTCAACCTGGCAACCGTCCCATCCGGCACACATCATGGCGATGGCAGTCAACAAGCCACCGTTACCGGGTAGGTATACGCGCAGACGGCCATCCTGGTAATTGTGTCCGTTTACCAGATAAGTATTGGTGCGTTTGTCCATCAACAGGGCACCGACAGCCTTTTCCGGTTCACCCAAACGGGCGGCATTCATAGCTGTCATCGGATAATCCCATCCCCAGGTTTTGCCCCAGTTCCAGTTGTCCCAAATCCAATGCAGGGTATTTTTCATATAATCATCACGAATCAGTTTATTCATCGGAAGGATACCGACTGAACCCAACACGGCCATATGATCGGAGGTGAAACGAATGTCCTTATAAGTATCCGTAGCTGTTTCGGCGGCCAGATACAGTTTATCTTCATTATAGGCCAACGGAGAGAGTTTATCAATCATCTCATCCCATTCCAAATTCCGCTTTTCACCGGCACGCTCGCGCCATTTCTGTGCTGTCTCCATAGCGAAATGCCAATACGAAAGTTCGAAAGGAGGGTTTACTGTTTCAGAAGCACGAAGCGTTTCTTGCGCGGGAATAGCACCTTTCAACACAAAACGCCCTTCCAATTCATCATAAGTAGCAAAGGAATACATAAAATCGGCGGTTTCCTGTACCAGCCGGTTGTATTTCCTGATTATCTCATCCGAGGGATTGCTGCGATACACCAATTCTGCCAGATAGATGAAATGCGGCTGTTGCCAGATCAGGAAACTGCCTACTTTAGAAGGCGCTTCCGTACCGCTCGGATCGGTCATCTTCATCCAACGTATTCCATCAAAACCTTGTCTGCCGGCTATTTCACGGGCAACGGGCTCTACAGTTTCGTACCATCCTAAAGTGCGGTCAAGCAGATCGGCACGATTCCACAAAGCAAATTGCGCCTGATGCCACCAGATCAT
>ERZ827037.182-NODE-182-length-79963-cov-50.489275_pt1 | contig 79963 bp, 74 predicted proteins | sample MGYA00519924_ERZ827037 | MGnify/ENA primary metagenome ERZ827037 (study PRJEB31778, sample SAMEA3449250) | human gut metagenome | biome: human gut; feature: human-associated habitat; material: faeces | place: United Kingdom | collected 2010/2012 ... | reverse complement strand
AGTGTGTGGAATATCCCGAACTCGGTATGGAGGCTATCTGGAAGATTGAAGTGGAGGACTTCCCGGCATTTATCCTGGTGGATGACAAGGGGAATGACTTCTTCAAGCAGTTGAAGCCATGGAATTGCAGTAAATAATTCGGGTGCTCCGAATATAGATAATGAAAGCCGCTCCGGAAATAGTTCTGTGAGCGGCTTTTCGTATTATGACAAACGGGCTGCATGGGAAAGTGACGGAATTTCTTCTGCTTGTTTCTTTTAGTACCGACGTTTGGTACAAGCTGTACCACTGTTTGGTAGGTTCCCTACCAATCGTTGGTATAGTCGGTACCAATCATTGGTATTTGTCGTACCAAACGTTGAAACTTGTTGGTATATGTATGCTCTTGATAAATAACAGCTTAGTTCCCTATCCGTTTTTTCCACTGTTCGTACTTTTTCAATACTTTCAATCCGGTATTGTTGTACCAGCTATAACCGTTACGGCGCTCATAGCCTATTTCGGAAATGTCGTACTTCTTCACTCCGTCGCGGTCGCAAAAGAAAGGACGGTTGTCTTCAAGGGTGTAGAAACGCGCCCAAAGTACGGGGCAGGGATAATCATCCTGCGGACAGGGAATCATCCGGTAGTCTGTCCGGCCTTCGCTGTCGGTGAAGTTCTTACGCATGATACCGATAATCTTACTTGCCTTGAACCACGCAATGGCAGCCTCTACGGAAGCGATAATCTCGGCCGAGGGGTCTGGAATGGACATCAGTAGCAGAACGATGTTGTCCGACTCGGCGCCGCTGAGTGAAGGAAGTTCGTAGGCGCGGGCTTTGGCGGGAGCGAGTGTGTGTTCGTCATGCTGGGCGCACCACACAGTTAGCTTTCCATTTTGTTTCACCTGAGTCTTGAGGATACATTCCACGCCTTTGTCGAAGGCGGTGCGGGCGCGTTGGCAAAGGCTGTCCGGTACGTAAGTGTACGGCGCTTTCCTGCTGTAAACATCGCGCAGTAAGTTCATCACGTTCACCATTGCATTGTCGTTGTAGGTGATGTGGGTGTAATAACCCTTGGATCGTGGCCAGAATTGGGGCCAGCCGCCATTGGGATATTGGGCTTTCAGCAGGTAACGTATTCCCTCTAAGGCGGCATCCTTGTACTTTTCTATGCGGGTGGCCAGGTAGATGCGGGAGAGGTAGCGGATTTCCGTACTGGTGGCGCTGTTGTCAATGGTGCTTTCATTGACGTTGTTCTTGGCGGCAAGGACTTTTTTATACTCATCGGCTGTCAGTTCGGCCGGCATATAGACATTCTTAGGCCAGCCTCCGGTAGTGTGCTGATAGAGTAATACGTTGTCGGCAATGCGGATGGCTTCGGGAGTGGTGAAGAAGGCATCATCCAGCTTAGGAGCTATTTTTACCCAGTCCTTATAGGGATGTTTCTCTTTGTAATTGGTTGTTTCCTGTGCATTGGTTCCCATGAGGAGGGCGAGCAATGCACAGAAGAGGATTGCTCGTTTCATACTATTATTGCTTTTTTAGGTTCTTTGAGAGCAAAAATAGGGAAAACTCTGAAGAGAAGATGGTAATATTTGTTTTTTAAGGGGGTAAATATTGTGATTTATTGGATATGCCTATTCTAAATACTGTTCCACTTTTCCGCTGATTTGCAGCAAGGATATTTCGCATAGCTTGGTATCGTACTCTGCCGAGAGGATACGTTCTTCGGCATCCAGCAGACTCTTTTGCGCTTCGCGCATCTCAATACCGGAAAGATTACCGAGCATGTAGCGTTCCATGGCAATCTCATGGTTCTCTTTGGCTGCGACAAGGTTCTGACGTTCAAGGTTCAGCATCTGGAGGTTATTCTGATAGGCTTGCCACAGATTACTCAGGTCGGCACGCAGGGCTTGTTCCAGTTGCTCTCGTTCCAAGCGGGCGTTCTGCACAGCGATGCGTGCGTTGCGGCGCTCACGACGGCGGTTGCCGTCGAAGAGGTTGAAGCCGACAGTGACGCCGACATTGAGTCCGAGATTGCTGCGGCGGCTGTTGGCGGAGATGTCATATTTGTTGAGAGTATAGCCGTAACCGCCGTTCATCTTCACGTATGGGTAGTCGCGTGAGCTTACCTTTTTATAGTCCAGACGTGCCAGGGTGTTGTTCTGTTCCGCTTTCAGCAAAGAGGCATTGGCCTGCAAGGTGGCATTCCAGAGTTCCTCGAAGTTCAGTTTGTCACTGACGTCGATGAGGCTGTCCCGGATAATGAAAGGCTGGTCCACATTCTCGCTTGCCATGAGTTCGTTCAGCTGGATACGCGAGGTGTGGAGCAATTCCTGCTGCTTCATGTATTGCGCACTGTCGGCGTTGAAGTCCACTTTGGCCTGTTGGTAGTCCAGACGGGAGAAGTTACCTATGTGATAGCGTTCTTCTACGATGCGCAGGCGCTCCTTGGAGAGCGATACGGCATAGCGGAAGTTGTTCAGACGGATTTTGTGCTGTACATAATTGTAGTATTCGGCGGCGATGTTGGCTATCAGGTCTTCGATGGCGATGCGGGTGTTGGTCTCGCCTTGTCGTTCCAGTTCTTTGAGCTTTTGGTAGTTGGCAGTGATGTTGAAACCATCGAAGATGATCCAGCTCAGGTTGATACCGGCATCAATGGTCTGGTCGAACACGCCGTTCTCTTTGGTGGTTTCGCCTGTGGCACGCAGCTTGGTTTCGGTATTGTCCAATGTCCCCCGGTAGCCGGCAGAGAGGTCGAGCGTGGGCAGGTAGCCGGCATTGGCAAGGGTGGCATTGTTTTTGCTGACTTGCTGCTCGTTGCGGGTTATGCGCAGGGAGTAGTTGTTCAGCAGTCCCTGTTCCAAACAAGATTTCAGGGTATAGATGGGTGCAGGTTGCGCTTGAGCGGCAAGCGCGGTGCACAGAATGATTAAGAAAGATAAAATCGTACGTCTCATTCGTTCTTTAGTTTACTTCGGTTGGTGGATACATAACTATAAATGGCGGGGACGATGTACATCGTGAGCAGAGTGGATACGAGCATACCGCCTACTACGGCCGTACCCATGGCGATGCGTTGGTTGCAGCCTTCGCCCGTTGCGAAAGCCAGCGGTATCAATCCCAGTACGGTAGAAGCGCTTGTCATCAGGATAGGACGCAGACGTTGCAGGGCGGCATCTTTGATGGCTTGCATCTTGTCCTCGCCGGCTTCCTGTTTCTGATTGGCGAACTCTACAATCAGGATTCCGTTCTTTGCTACCAGACCAATCAGCATGATGATGCCGATTTGGCTGAATATATTCATCGTGATGTCTCCGAAATACATGAATACCAATGCTCCGGCAATGGCAAGGGGTACTGTCAGCATGATAATCAACGGATCCTTGAAACTTTCAAATTGGGCGGCAAGGATGAGGTAGATAAGCAGGATTGCCAGGATGAAGGCAAACATCAGGCTGGAAGAACTCTCGCGATACTCTTTGGAGTCGCCGGTGAGGGCGGTGCGGAAGGTGTCGTCCAGCGTTTCTTTGGCTATCTTGTCCATTTCGTCCAATCCTTGTCCGATAGTCTTGCCATCGGCAAGCCCGGCAGAGATAGTGGCGGACACAAAACGGTTGTAACGGTATAGCTTGGGCGGAGCGATGCCGTTTGTCAGTTCTATCAGGTTGTCAAGTTGCACCATGTCTCCCTGAGAACTGCGGATGTAGATACCTTTCAGGTCGGCGGGCTTGTTGCGTTGCTGGCGGTTGATTTCTCCTAATATCTCGTATTGCTTTCCGTTCATGTAGAAGTAGCCCATGCGCTGGCCGCTTAATCCGTATTGCAGGGTTTGGGCGATGTTGCGGGTGCTGACACCCATGATGCTTGCCTTATCGCGGTTGATGTTGATGCGTGCTTCCGGTTTGCTGAATTTCAAATCTACGTCTGCCATTTGGAACACAGGGTTCTCGTACACTTTTGCCATGAACTTAGGCAGTACTTCCTGCAGCTTTTCAATATTGGTGGCTTGCAACACATATTGCACAGGCATGCCGCCGCGTCGTCCGCCGAATGAAGAAGACTGCTGGACGAAGGAACGGGCCATAGTCTTTTTCTGTACTGCTTTCGACAGCTTCTCTGCTACTTCCATTTGGGTGTAGTCGCGGTCTTGCATATCTTTCAGGGTGATGCGTATGTTACCGCTACCGCTGGATACGCGGGCGGTTACTGCTTCGGCATCAGGCGTAATTGAGTCTACAAGCAGGTTGATGTCTTCCGTATAGTCACGAATATACTCGTAGGTGACACCTTCGGCGCCGCGTGTGTTGATGCTGATTTGCGAACGGTCTTCCAGCGGCGCCATTTCCGCGGGAATGTAGTTCCATAGAAAGCCAATGATCAGAATGGTTGCTGCCGTAAAGGGCAGTGCAATCCAGCGTTTGCGTAGGAAAGCTGCTAAAGAACGGCTGTAAATGCGGTTCATGCCTTCAAAGAACGGCTCTGTCTTGCGATAGAACCAGCTTTGCTTTTCTCTTTTTATCAGTAGCTTGGTGGCCAGCATCGGCGTAAATGTCAGTGCGGCAAAGGAAGAGATTATGACAGAACCGGACACCACGATGCTGAACTCGCGGAACAGGCGCCCCGTCATACCGTCCATAAATACGATGGGGAAGAATACTGCTACCAGCGTGATTGTGGTGGAGATTACGGCAAAGAAGATCTCTTTGGCTCCTTCGATACCGGCTTCTTTCGGAGGCATTCCTCTTTCGATACGGACATAGATGTTCTCAGTCATTACAATGGCATCATCCACCACAAGTCCTACGGCAAGCACAATGGCAAGCATGGAAAGCACGTTGATGGAGAATCCTGCCAGGTACATGACGAAAAAGGCGCCGATGAGTGAAACGGGGATTACGATGCAGGGAACCAGTGTGACGCGCCAGTCGCGGAGGAATAAAAAGATAATGATGATAACGAGTATGAATGCCTCATACACCGTCTGTTTAACCTCATTGATAGAGGCGCGTATGAATTTGGTATTATCGAAACCGTATGAGTAGTGCACGTCTTCCGGGAGGTCTTTCTTCATCTTCTCCATACGTTCGTATACGGCATCGGCAATCTGGATATGGTTGGCGCCCGGTTGCGGGATTACTACGATACCCACCATAGGCACTCCGTTCATTTTCATATAGCTTTTGATGTCTGCCGGGCCAAGTTCGGCGCGGCCGATGTCGCTGAACCGGACAATGCGGTTGCCGTCTTCCTTTAGGATGAGATTGTTGAATTCTTCTGCTGTGTGCATCAGTCCGAGGGTACGGATGGTGAGTTCAACGGTGTTGCCTTCGATACTGCCCGAAGGAAGTTCCACGTTTTCATTATCCACCGCATTCTTTACGTCGATGGGGGTAATGCCGTAACCGGACATCTTGATAGGGTCGAGCCATAGGCGCATGGAATAACGTTTCTCTCCCCAAATGCTCACACTACTTACGTCGGAAATGGTCTGTAACTGCTCCTTTACGGTGAGGTCGGCTATTTCGCTGAGTTCCAGCAGGGAACGTTTGTCACTCTGCAAGGCTACCATGAGGATAGGCATAGCGTCCGCATCGGCTTTGGATACGGTGGGAGGGTCGCAGTCGCGGGGCAGATAACGTTGTGCGCGTGAAACTTTGTCACGCACGTCATTGGCGGCTGTCTCCAGGTCTACGGAGAGCTCGAACTCCACCGTAATGCGCGATGAACCTTGCTGGCTGACACTGGAGAGGGAACGGATTCCCGGAATACCGTTAATGTTCTGTTCCAGCGGCTCTGTAATCTGATTCTCGATAACGTCGGCGTTTGCTCCGGGATAAGAGCAGGATACGGAAATGATGGGGTTATCCACTGACGGATACTCGCGGACACCGAGGTAGTTGTACCCGATGAAACCGAAGAGCAGGATAATCAGTGTCAATACAGTGGAGAGTACCGGTCGCCGTATGCTTAATTCGGATATATTCATGGTGTGAATTATGAATTATAAATTATGAGTTATGAACAGCCGGGCTGCCATGCGGCATAGCAATTCATCATTCATAGTGGGTCATTAATTTATATTGTCTAATGTAACCGGTAACCCTGTGCGCAGTTGTAAGGTTCCTGAAGTGATGACCGTATCACCTACGCTCAAGCCTTGCAATACTTGTACTTCGGCTTCCGTACGGATGCCGGTGGTTATCTCTACCGGTTGCGCTTTTCCTGCTTTATAGAGGAAAATCTTGTCTTTGCCCATTTCCGGGACGATGGCTTCGGAAGGTACGGCAAGCGCGTCTTGTATTTCGTCCTTATTCAGTTTGATGCTGGCATAACGGCCCGGAAGTACGGCACTGTTGGTATTAGGATAGAGTGCGCGGATGGTTAATGTGTGGGTAACAGGGTCTATTTTTGATTCGCGGGCATAGACGGTGGCATGGAACGTGTTCAGCTTTCCTTCAAGGATGAAGTCCAGACCTGCACCGATTTTTACGTCATTGGCATATCGTTCGGGTACTGCGAATTCTACTTTCAGGGGGGAGAGTTTTGTGAGTTTGGCTACAATGGTCGAGGGAGAAGCGTATGTTCCTACGCTGACCTGCCGCAGACCGATGACGCCGTCGAAAGGCGCCCGAAGTTCGGTTTGTGCAATGTTGGACTCTATCAGGTCGATGTCGGCATTCAGAGTGGCAAGTTCGGTTTTCACCTGTTCATAGGCTTCTTTACTGACTGCGTCTCTTTCCAACAATGCATTTTGACGGAACACGCGGTCTTCAGCCAGTTTCAGTTGCGATACTAATCTTTGCAGTTGCGCTTGGAGGGGACGGTCGTTTACCTTAGCAAGCAATTGACCTTTTTTTACGAAGCTGCCTTCTTCAAAGTTTATCTCGATAATCTTGCCGGATGTCTCGAATGAAAGGTCTACTTCTTCGTCGGGCAGCAGGCTGCCGCTGATCTGTATTTCATCCTTTAACAGTTGCGGTTTTATTATTTGAGCGTTCACATTTAGAATTTTCTTTTCTCCGCGTTTGCCGGTCATTACTTTGTCGGCAGCTGCCAGTTCTTCATTTTCTTTGGGAAGTTGGGAATAAATCCCCCCGCCTATCAGTCCGGCACCAATGGATATTATGATGCCCCATTTCACTTTTTTATTCATGTTGCAGTATTAGTAGTATATTTAGCCTTAGATTTAGACTGAAAGGGAAGAAAAAAGTTTAAAACAAGAAAAGTTAATAAAAGTAATTTATTAATACGCTGCCCTGTATTTCCCTTCTTCTTTGTCTTCCAGCATGTTCAGATAGGAGGCGTAGCGGGATTCGCTGATGTAATGCTGCTCCACCGCATCGCGTACGGCGCATCCCGGTTCATGGCGGTGGGTACAGTTATTATAGCGGCAGTTGGCGGAGACTTTAAATATTTCCGGGAAATAATGTCCTATCTCTTCCTCTTCCATGTCGAATGTGCCAAAGCCTTTTATGCCCGGTGTGTCGATGATGTAGCCGTTGCTCGGTACGGGAAACATTTCAGAGAAGGTAGTGGTGTGCATACCTTTATTGTGGTAGGCGGAGATTTTGCCGGTTTTGATGTCCAGCTCCGGCAGAATGGTGTTGATGAGGGTGGATTTTCCTACTCCGGAGTGTCCGGAGAAGAGGGTTATTCTTCCTTTGAGTTCTTCCTTTATCGTGTCGACGCCTTCGCCGGTTTTGGCAGATACCTTGAAGCAAGGGTAGCCGATGGTGGTATAAAGGCGGATAAGCCCGTCCAGATAGTGAAGCTCATCTTCGTTGTAGGCGTCTGTTTTATTGAATATGATGTTGACAGGGACGCGGTATGCTTCGGCCGAGGCAAGGAAGCGGTCTATGAATGTAGTGGACGTTTCCGGATAATTCACCGTTACCACCAGCATGCATTGGTCGAGGTTGGCAGCGAGGATATGGGATTGTTTGGATAAGTTGGATGAGCGACGGATGATGTAGTTCTTCCGGTCTTCAATTTCATTGATGAAAGCCGTACCTTCTTGATTCAGTATGATTTGTACGTAGTCGCCTACTGCCACCGGGTTGGTGCTTCGGATGCCTTTCAGACGGAAGTTGCCTTTGATTTTACACTCAACGTATGTTCCTTCGTCGGTCTTTACTAAATACCAACTTCCTGTGTTTTTAATAACGAGTCCCCTCAAATCTGTTAAAAGTTGAACATTGAGAGTTGAGAGTATTTGTCGGCACTCTCTCAACTCTCAACTGGATTTATACTGTCATAATCTCTTTGTCCTTTGCGGCCAGCATATCGTCAATCTGCTTGATATACTTGTCGTGTATCTTTTGCAGCTTTTCCTCACCGCCTTTTTGTGCATCTTCAGCCAGTCCTTCCTTTACGGATTTCTTCAAGGCATCGATAGCATCGCGGCGTGCGTTGCGTACGCTGACTTTAGCTGTTTCGCTTTCGTTCTTACATTGTTTGGCAAGTTGCTTACGACGCTCTTCCGTCAACGGAGGAATACCGATACGGATAATCTCACCGTTGTTTTCGGGCATGATACCGAGGTCGGAGTCTATGATTGCCTTTTCAATGACGCGGAACATGCTTTTGTCCCATGGCTTGATAGCGATACTGCGGGCGTCCGGAGTGGTTACGGCTGCTACGTTGTTGATGGGAACCATGCTTCCGTAAGAGTCAACGCGGATACCGTCCAGCAAACGAACATCGGCTTTCCCGGCACGAATGTGGGCTAATGATTCTTCCAGATACATTACGGCCATATCCATTTTCTCTTGTGCTTCGTCTAAGATGTCTTTTACGTCTTTCATATTTCTATTGTTTGAAGTAGCTTTTAATTTGAACTTTGCAAATATAATTAATTCACGACAGAGGACACAGAGTTCCACAGAGTTTTTTTCTTTTGTACCGCAATTATGTTGATTAAAAGAATAATTCGACTCTGTGGAACTCTGTGTCCTCTGTCGTGAAGTTTAGTTGTGCACCAGCGTTCCTATTTCTTCGCCTTGCATCACTTTCTTCAGATTGCCTACGGTGTCCATGTCAAAGACAATAATGGGCAGGTTGTTCTCCTTGCACATGCAGGTAGCTGTTAGGTCCATGACTTTCAGACCGCGTTTCAGCACTTCGTCGTAGGTGATGTCGTGGAACTTCTTGGCCGTAGGGTCTTTTTCCGGGTCGGCGGTATAGATGCCGTCAACGCGTGTCCCTTTCAACATGACATCCGCTTCGATTTCAATACCGCGGAGGCTGGAGCCGGTATCAGTCGTGAAGAACGGATTGCCCGTTCCGGCAGACATGATGACCACCTCGCCTCCTTCCATGCACTCGATGGCTTTCCATTTGTTGTAGAATTCGCCGATAGGTTCCATGCGGACCGCCGTCAGTACGCGTGCCTTTACGCCTGTCGCTACCAATGCCGAACTCAAGGCAAGGCTGTTGATAACGGTTGCCAGCATGCCCATCTGGTCGCCTTTTACGCGATCGAAGCCTTTGTTGGCGCCACTCAGCCCGCGGAAAATGTTTCCGCCGCCGATGACGATACCGATTTGTACGCCCAGTTCATGAATTTCCTTAATCTGTGCCGCATATTCGGCAAGACGTTTTTCATCAATGCCGTATTGCTTTTCTCCCATCAGGCTTTCACCGCTGAGTTTCAATAAGATTCTTTTGTATGTTGCCATAGTTTATTAATTTATTTCGCTTAGCGGCAAAGATAGGAAAATAATGCCAATCACTATAAATAATTTTCAGTTATTCTTTCAGCGTATAGTCACCGGCTTCCGCGCTTACTGCGGCTTGCAATTCATCCAGTGTTTTTTCTCCTTCCGAAAACTCTACGGTTGCCACCGGGGGATTAAGGCTCACAGTGGCATGTACGCCGTCCATGCCGTTCAATGCTTTTTCCACATGCATGCGGCAGTGGTTGCACATCATGCCTTCCACTTTGAATTCTTTCTTCATGACTTTCTTTGTCAATGGTTTCACTTCATTGTCAGGCTTTGCCGCGTTGCCGATGGCGGGGCTTTCTGCTATTTCTATCTTTTTCCTCTTCAGCCGCAGGCTGTTGGTAACTACGCTGACACTGCTGAATGCCATGGCAGCGCCTGCTATCATGGGATTCAGCAGGAAACCGTTGACAGGGTAGAGCACGCCGGCTGCGACGGGTACACCTATTATGTTATAGATAAATGCCCAAAACAGATTTTGACGAATGGTGCGTACGGTCAGCTTGGAGAGTTTCAGCGCTTCCGGTATTTTGGTCAGGTCGGAAGATATGATAGTCATTTTGGCTACATCCATTGCGATGTCGCTTCCTCCGCCCATGGCGATGCTGAGGTCGGCTTGTGCCAGGGCTGCGCTGTCGTTGATGCCGTCGCCCACCATTGCCACTTTCTTGCTGTTCTTCTGTAAGTTGCCGATAAAGGCTGCTTTTTCTTGCGGCAAGACTCCTGCCTTATAATGGAGGATACCGGCTTTGTGGGCAATTTCCTGGGCGGTGGCTTCATTGTCGCCCGTCAGCATATAGACTTCGATGCCGGCTGACTGCAATTCGCTGACGGCCTGTATGGATGTCGGTTTGATGCGGTCTGTAATGCCTGCTATTGCCAATGCTTTTTCATGGTCGGCAAACCAGATGACGGTTTGTGCATCCGCCGTCAGGCGGGCAGCGCCCTCACACAGTGATTGACTGATGCTAATCCGGTGTTCTTCCAGCAATTTCCGGTTACCGGCATAATAGGTTTTTCCATTCCGTTCGCCTCGTACGCCTCTGCCGGTGATACTCTCAAAGTTATCGATCTTCACAGTCCGGGCATTTCTAAAGTGGCGGACTACCGCTTCGGCAAGCGGATGTTCCGACAATTTCTCCAAGCTGTAAAAAATGTCTTCTGTGTCCGCCGCCTGCGCAGCTTGTATCCAATCACCGACCACCGGTTTTCCTTCGGTCACTGTTCCGGTTTTGTCCAGCACCACCGTATCAATCTTTTTGGCGATTTCCAGACTTTCGGCGTCTTTTATCAGGATGCCTCTTTCCGCACCTTTACCGATGCCTACCATAATGGCGGTAGGGGTGGCAAGTCCCAGTGCGCATGGGCAGGCAATGATGAGTACCGTAACCAGTGCCAGCAGTCCATGCGTAAATCCGTTCTGTCCGTCCAGCAGTATCCAAGCTACGAATGATAATACGGCAATTCCGATGATGACCGGCACGAAGATGGCGGCAATCCTGTCCACCAACTGCTGAACGGGGGCTTTGCTGCCTTGTGCATCTTGTACCATGTGGATGATTTTAGCCAGCAGCGTATCCGTTCCTACCTTTTCCGCGCTGAACCGGAAACTTCCTTTCTGGTTGATTGTTCCGGCAAAGACTTTGGCATCCTTTTGTTTGGCTACCGCTACCGGTTCGCCACTCAGCATGCTTTCGTCCACATGCGAGCTGCCTTCCGTAACTATGCCGTCTACGGCAATCCTTTCTCCCGGTTTCACTAAGATGATGTCGCCGGGACGGATTTGTTCAATCGGGACAATCCTTTCCGACGAAGAACCGGTGATGACTGTAACTGTTTTGGGTTGCAGCCCCATGAGTTTCCTGATTGCGGAGGAAGTGTTTCCTTTGGCCTTTTCCTCCAGCAGGCGTCCCAGCAGGATAAAGGTGATGATGACGCTTGCAGCTTCGAAGTAAACGTGCGGGTGAATGCCTCTTTCCAGCCAGAATTCGGGGAAAAGCATGTTGAACAGGCTGAACAGGTAGGCTATCCCGGTACTGTTGGCCACCAGTGTGTCCATGTTGGCGCTGCCATGTTTCAGTTGTTTCCATGCACTGGCGAAGAAGCCTCTTCCCAGCCAAAAGACGATGGGAGTGGAAAGCAGCCACATGACGGGATTGGCATACGGCATATCCATGAAGAACATGCCGATGAGCATGACCGGTACGGACAGGGCGATGGCCCATGTGGTACGGAATTTCAGTGCGCGATACTTTTTGTCGTGCGCCTGTTCCACTTCGTCCGGCATATTTTCATCCTGCTTTATCAGTAAGTCGTATCCGGCAGCCTGTACGGCCTGCTGCAAGGTTTCGGGTGAACAGTTTTGAAGGTCGTATTCCACAGTTGCCATTGCCGAAGCGTAGTTTACGACCGCTTTTCGGACGCCGGGCTGATGATTCAGCGTCTTTTCCACTCGTGCGGAACATGAAGCGCAACTCATCCCTAATACGGGAAAAGTTTCTTGAACAATGTCTTTATTTGCCATAAGGTTGTATATAATTATTTGCTCCGGATAAACTGTCGGTTTAATAGGGATAAACTTGAAGTTTAATAGGAATAAACCGGCAGTTTAGCTGGGTTAAACTTTTCATGGAACAAAGATACGTCAAGGAAGTTGTCGGCGGTTTGGATATTTAGGATATTTAAGTCAATAAGCGCAAGCGGCTCATGGCTGAGTGAAGTTCTCCTTTATGATTTTGGGGCTGAGCAGGGTCTGCACAACTCCCCGCATGGCGAGATAAACAAGAAAAGCGAGCCACAAAGCATGGTTGCCTAAAACCGGGCGGAGTCCGTAATATACAACAAAGAAACTGATTGCCGCTATTGCCATGGATGCCAACATGCCGCGTGTTGCCGTAGCGCCGATGAAAATGCCGTCCCAGATAAAGGCAGCTATTCCGGCAACAGGAATGGCGAGCGCCCAATAGAAATAGGTGCCGGCGGCGGACACCACATCCTTGTTGTCGGTCAGCAGTCCCAAAAAGGCGTTGCCGCCCAATGCGTAGACCAGTGTGAAAAACGCTGCCAGCCAGCCGCCCCAGATGAACAGGTGCCGGGTGGTGTTGGTAAATGCTTTCCGGTTACGGGCACCTATATATCGTCCGCTCAGTGCCTCTCCCGCATAAGCAAAGCCGTCCATGACATAGGAGAACAGGGTGAAGAGCTGCATCAGCAATGTGTTTACCGCAAGGATAATTTCGCCTTGTGAAGCGCCTGCCGAGGTGAAGAACAGCGTAACGGTGACCAGGCACAATGTCCGTAAGAATATGTCGCGGTTCACTTGGAAAAAGCGCATCATCGCCTCCTTTTGCAGTACGCCTTTCCAAAGGATATATTTTTTGAGTTTCCCGTAACGGCTCATCCACAGTACAAGTCCCATGATGAAGCCTGCATACTGGGCTATCAGCGTTCCGAAAGCCACACCTTCCACTTTCATCTTGAAAAAACAGACAAAGCTGAGGCTGGCTATGATATTCACAATGTTCTGTGTAATGGCTATGTACATGGGAATACGCGAGTTCTGCATACCGATAAACCATCCGGAGAGCCCGTATAGTCCCAGCATGGCCGGAGCTCCCCAAATGCAGATATGAAAATAGAGCGTGGCCATTTCCCTGACCTCTGCTGTGGGGTGGATAATAAGGAAAGCGGTTTGCCTGATAGGGACTTGCAGCAGGATGAGGCAAAGCGCTACGGCCAGTCCTATGCCTACGGAACGCATCAGCAACCGAACAATTTCCGGTAAATCCCGTTTACCATAAGCCTGTGATGTCATACCGCTGGTTCCCATGCGCAAAAAGCCGAATATCCAATAGATGATATTGAACAGCATGCCGCCTACCGCAATGGCGCCGATATAGGCGGGAGATCCGAGGTGGCCTACGATAGCCACATCGATTAGACCAAGCAAAGGTACGGTTATATTCGATACGATGGAAGGCAGGGCTATCTGCAATATCTGTCTGTCTATATGCTTCATTTGTAATATCTTATTTAAGAGGGAACAAAGGTACGCAGAAAAAGAAAAAAACTGTGGGAAAGATTAACTATATTTCTACTTTCGACTATTGATGATTGAGGAGGAATTTGGTAAATTTGTGGGTGATATCCTATGGGGGTATTTCAGGCTGTTGAACTATATATACTAAAAAAAATGAAGACCTTAACTTTACTTATCTTTGGGTTCTTGTTGTTCCCGATGTCACTTTCGGCGCAATCGGTGGATGTCTTGTTACAGAAGGTGTCCGAAGCCCTGTCTGCAGGTAAGGATGACTATGCCGTCAGCCTGTTCCGTCAGGCGGCGGGAGCCGGAACGGAACAGACGGAGATGTATTATTGGACGAATGTTGAGAAGAACAGTGCGGTGGCTCCCCGTTTTGTGCGGGAACTGGCTGCTTATTACAAGGACAAGCGGAATTATGACAAAGCGTATCTTTTTTATAAGGAATGGTTGCAATACAATCCGGAAGATGTTTCGGGTCTTGTAGCCTGTGCGGAGATGCAGATGATGCGCGGAGAGACGAAAGATGCCCTGAAACTCTATGAGAAGGTGTTGACATTGGATGCGGATAATCTTCAGGCGAACATCTTTTTGGGCAACTATTACTATTTGCAGGCCGAACAAAAGAAGAAAACGCTGGAAGAGAATTATAAGAAAATCGTATCTCCCACCCGAATGCAATATGCCCATTATCGCAACGGATTGTCGGACGTGTTTTCCAACGGGTATGGCAAAGCCAAGGGCTATTTGCAGAAAGTTCTCCAACTCTTTCCGTCCACAGAGGCAGGGAAGACGCTGGACAAGATTAAAAAAATGGAACTGGAACTGAAATAACCGGTTCCATTTTTTTTCTATTATTGCTTCATATCTTATTTCATCACGCGGATAGGTAAATCCAATGGGCCGTCATAGGTTGCACGTGTGCTTGTCAACCCTTTCTTCGGTCCCGGTATAAGTGGACTGTAAGTAAGGATATGGCGTACTCTCGCTTTCTGTTGGGCGGTGAACTCATTCAGATAACTGTAAGCGTAATCCATGATATTTCGTGAAGTAAAGTCTATATTCTGTACACAGTCATGGCGGCGGGCAAGATCTTCAAAAGAGATAGGTCCGTTTTGTTCAACCAGTGCTTTTACCCATGTCTCGTAGGCTTTTCGGTCGTAAGTATAGGTGTCTGTACAATAATCTGTATCCGCGCAAGCATCGACATCATCCTCCTCCGATTCGGAGAATACGTGGTATAAACCTAAATAATGTCCCAGTTCATGAGCTAACGTAATGGCCATGTCACTTTGATTGGGTATTGTGGTAGTGGACTCCTCGTAAATATAAGAATTGTTGATGGATACGCAATAAGCGTACTTGAGATTATCTCCTGTCAGAAATCGAGAATCGGTTTCGGTACCCGATAAAGGATTTTTTGCAGGAGAATATGGAAAATGAGATACTCCCATTACGTCAGCATCCGTAAATTTGTATACCATTATATTGATATAGTCGTTTGGTTCCCAAATCAGGTAGTTGTAAGTTCGGTTGTTGCTGAACATGAAATCATTGATATCAATGGCGGCAGTATTCCATTCGATGCGTTCCACACCCGGTTCAGGCAATGTTTTCCCCTTAGGGTCTTCTGTGGCAAGTACAAATTCCAGGTTCATATTTGCACTGTTGGCTCCTGCATTCCGGTAAAGTTCGTTCACTCTCTTTAGAATTTCGGATAATCTCCCAACCTCGACATATTGGTTCTTATCGTTTTTGTCGTGATAGAGCACATGGAAAATAACCGGAAGTTTATAATGATATGTTTCGGGATTGAAAGAAGCGGTAATACCATTCTGGGTAATTTTGATAGCCTGACTTATGCCGCCGTTCGAAGGAGTTATTGTGATTGTTGCATTCCTCGTGGTTTCCTCTAAGTTTGCCTCTATTTCTAATGTGAGCTTTTGATTGCCCGAACCTTTTGTAGGAGTGACAGTGCACCATTTTGCAGTTTTGGATACGGTCCAATCCGAGCTACTGATAACATCTACTTCCAACGTCGTTCCGTCACAACTGATATTGTTGAACGATGATTGTGATACTTTTAAAGAATCATTTTCAGAATCGTCACAACTATAGAGGATGAGGCAGAATGTGGAGATTAAAAATAATAATTGTCTTTTCATAGCTGAATCTTTCTTGTCTAAAACATCTTTGGCAAAAATATTGTTTTATTTCAGTTCATCAGGTTTTCTACTTTTAAAGTATATATTGCACCTCTTTAAATAAATACTCCCTTTCTTTCCCGTTCTCGTCTTCCAGGACAAAACGTCCGTCTTGTTCCACGCGCAGCAGGCGGGCGGAAAACTTGCCGTTGGCATCTTCGTAAAGATGGAATCCCCGGCGGCGGAAAAGGGCGCGGGCATAGCGGGCTGATATTTCGGCGGCATAGGTGTTGCGCTCTTCTGTTTGCAGACCGTTGTAGTAGATTTGCACCCGCTTCAGTATGTGTGCCAGTATTTCATGGCGGTTATGCTCTTTTCCGGTAATTTGTTTCAGGGATACAGGATTTGGAGCATCGCTGTGGAATTCCTTTTGATTGATATTGATTCCGACGCCTGAGATGCAGCGTCCGATGAAATGTCCGGAAAGGTCATTCTCTATCAGTATGCCGCATATCTTCTTGTCCCTCCAATAAATATCGTTGGGCCACTTTATCGTGATTTCGTCCGACCACCTGTCCAGCTCCTCTTTGATGGATAAAGAAATGATCTGCGATAGAATGAACTGGCAGCGTGCCTCCAGAAAGGTAGGGTAGAGCACAAAGCTGAAAAGCAGGTTCTTTTCTTTTTCCGCTTCCCAGCTGTTGCCGCGCTGACCTTTACCTGCTGTCTGGAATTCAGCCGAAACCGTAGTAAGTTCGGCAACAGCCTTTTGCGGGTTGTTGCATAGTTGGCTGATATACCGGTTGGTCGAGTCTGTTTCGTCCAGCACAATCAGCGGATAAGGAAATGTTTCAGGGCAGGGCTTCATATTCATTGCGCATTTTTTTGGTGAATTTCTTTATTACTTCTTCATAAGAATGGTCCATCAGGTGCTTTATCAATCTGTCATCTGCGTCTCCGTCAAGGAATACCTGATTCCAATACTTCTTGTTGAAATGCCAGGCTCCTTCAATGGCATTGTAACGTTCACGCAGTTCCAGTGCATATTCGGGGTCGCATTTCATGGTGATGCGGTCCGGGGTGTTGAGGTTGATGCATAAGAACATCTTTCCCATTACCCGGATGACGAGAACATCCTCACCGAAAGGAGTGTCTTCGGTTGTTGCTTTTTTGCTGAGGCAATATTCGCGGGCTGCTTCTATATCCATTGTATTTCAAGTATTAGGGTTTTTAAAAAACAGGTGGGTAAAAGGCTTCTTTGATATGACCTATCTTGAAGGTGCCTGTGGTACCCACTACTGTAATGATGTCGAAACGTACGGGGGCATCAATACAGAAATGCTTCATGTAGGCATCGGCGGCTATGACGGTCCGGCGTATTTTCTGCCGGTCGACGGCGTCTTGGGGCTCGATGTACTGCGTATTGCTCCGGGTCTTTACTTCTACGATGACCACTTCGTTGTCTTTAGTGGCAACGATGTCCAGTTCCAGATGGTTTTTCCGCCAGTTCCGGTGTCGTATCGCATATCCGTTGCGTTCCAGATAGGCTGCTGCCGCATCTTCTCCTGCTTTGCCCAGCGCATTGTGTGTTGCCATTGTACGATTTTCTTTCTTTCAGTACAAAAATACGTTTTTTCTGCTTTGTTTTTACAGAAGTAAAACTAAATTTGCAAAGAAATATGAGAAAGAGAGACAAAACGTGTGCGAAAGCAACACCCGAAGAGCCAAAACGCGAGCAGCGCATGGTATGCCTGATGAGCGAAGAAGAGCTGCGGATCGTGGACCGTTATCTGGAGAAGTACAAGATAACGAACAAATCACGCTGGCTGCGGGAGACTATTCTCATGTTTATCCATAAGAATATGGAGGAAGACTATCCTACCTTGTTCGGCGAACATGACATGAGAAGGTGAGGAAGGAGAATAAATAATTATAAATTACGAATTGCAAAGACGGAAATCGGAGTGGACGATAATTATTATATGAAGCAGGCGCTTCTTGAGGCTCAAAAGGCGGGAGACCGCGGTGAAGTACCCGTAGGGGCGGTGGTTGTTTGTAAGGACCGCGTTATTGCCCGCGCCCATAACTTGACGGAAACTCTGACTGATGTCACTGCCCATGCTGAAATGCAGGCCATTACTGCCGCTGCCTCTACTCTTGGCGGCAAGTATTTGAACGAGTGTACCCTTTATGTCACCGTAGAACCTTGTGTGATGTGTGCCGGTGCCATTGCCTGGGCGCAAACGGGGCGTCTGGTGTTTGGCGCGGAAGATGAAAAACGGGGATACCAACGTTATGCGCCGCACGCTCTGCATCCTAAAACCGTAGTTGTAAAAGGCGTGCTGGGAGATGAGTGCGCTGCATTAATGAAAAATTTCTTTGCCGGCAAACGTCGTTAATCTTTGATTTCTTCAAATTCCACGTATTCTCCTTCATCTTGCGAGAAGAGCTTTTTGCGTGGGTTGGAGTGTGGGGAGGTCTTTTCTTTGTGTGCAGCCTCTTCATGGGAGGAGGAGGCTTGCTGCTTGTCATTAAACGAATACCCCTTTCCAGATTGATAGTTCCCGTTTTCATTACGGTATGTGTTTGATGAACGGCGTCCGCCCAGTCCGAAGACACTCCGGATAACAGTACCTATGATGCTAAGCCCGATGAACAGGATAGCTATGAGGATGATAAATAAGAAACCTAAAAAATGAAACATGGGCTAATGTCTTTTTATGTGTTCGTTTTCATCGAACGATAGTACAACAACTGTGCCAAGAAAATGTTTACTTACTTTTTCCCGTTAAAAGTGAAAGCACGATGTACCATACGATCACCGCTGCAAAGCCGCTGACCTTTAAAAAAACAAGAAGTGGGATGCAGACAATCAGGAAAATGAAACTTATTTTGTTGTCTTTCCATGAGAGATTCTTGAACTTCAATGAAAACATGGGTATTTCCGACACCAGCAGCCATGAAAACAGGCAAACCAACATTAACAGGTAAAGAGGATTGAAACTGTCGGATATAAGCATAGGGTGCATCCCGGCAGCCAATGATGCCCAAAAAAGAGCATTGGCAGGAACCGGAACTCCAATGAAAGAGCTTGTCTGGCGGGTGTCGTTATTGAACTTTGCCAGACGCAGTGCCGAGAATACGGAAATGAGGAATGAGGCATAGGGCATATAAGCAGCCATGAACTCCATAGATGCCGGATAATGCATCTCCTTGAACAAAGAAAATACCACTAATGAAGGCGCTACGCCGAAACTGACATCATCGGCCAAAGAGTCCAAATCCTTTCCGATGGGAGAGTGAGCATCCAGCAGACGTGCCATCATGCCGTCGAAAAAGTCGAATACGGCGCTGAAGATGATGAACAGAAGGGCCAGGTTATAATTGGCTTCAAAAGCCATGATACAAGCGATACACCCGGAGAATAAGTTCAGACAGGTTAAGGTGTTAGGAATAGAACGGGTGATGCAATTTGCCATTGTTATTTAAGTTTTGCTATGACGGTTTGATTACCGGTGGTCAGTTGTCCGAGTTTTACGAGAACTTCCGTACCCAGTGGGAGGAATACATCCACGCGGGAACCGAACTTGATGAATCCCATGTGTTCGTCGATATAACATTCTTCACCCGGTTCGGCGTAGGTGACGATGCGGCGTGCCATGGCTCCGGCAATCTGGCGTGCCATGATTTCCACTCCTTCGGGAGTTTCGATAACTACGGTGGAGCGTTCGTTGTCAGTGCTTGCTTTAGGTAACCAGGCTTTCATGAACTTACCGTTCTGGTGAGACACCAGCTTAACGGTCCCGTCTACGGGATACCAATTGGCGTGCACATTAACCAAACTCATAAATATGGAAACCATGATGCGCCGGTCATGGAAATATTCGGTTTCTTCAACTTCCTCTACCACCACAATTTTCCCGTCAGCGGGAGCAACTACAATTTTCTCGGTGTCTTCCTGGCCGAACAAACGTATAGGGCAACGGAAGAAGTTCACTAAGATGCCATAAACTACAAGGCTGATAACTGCCGCTACGTAGAAAGGAATCTTGCACTCCAAGCCGAAGTAGAGTCCGGCGTTTACGGCGAGTATCAACAATAGACTGCCGGCCAATGTATGTGTCCCTTCGCGGTGAATGCGTATTTTTTTTAATTTTTTAAGTCGACCCATGTATCTTGTTTTATTCTTTCTGATGCAAATTATCTGCAAAAATAGGCTTATTTTGAAAATCTAACAAGAATTTAGTCATAGAATTACAGGTGTTGATAACTTTTTGAGGAATATTTTTGTTAGATATCGCATAGGTCGTACCTTTATGCTCACTTATAGAAAGGATATATTTATGCAGGATTTTGTTCATTTACACGTCCATACCCAATATTCTCTTCTCGATGGTCAGGCCAGCGTGAGCCGCTTGGTGGACAAAGCGATGAAGGATGGAATGAAGGGGATTGCCGTAACCGACCATGGCAACATGTTTGGCATCAAAGAGTTCACCAACTATGTTAACAAAAAGAACGGTGGTCCGAAAGGGGAAATAAAAGACCTGAAGAAGCGTATTGCAGGCATAGAGAGCGGTGAGATAGCATGTGAAGACAAGGAAGCGGAGATAGCGGCTTGCAAGGAGAAAATAGCGGAGGCCGAGAATAAGCTGTTCAAGCCCATTATCGGCTGCGAGATGTATGTGGCGCGCCGCACGATGGACAAGAAAGAAGGCAAACCCGATCAAAGCGGTTATCACCTGATTGTGCTGGCTAAGAACGAAAAGGGGTATCACAACCTTATAAAGCTGGTGTCCCGCGCATGGACTATGGGCTACTATATGCGTCCGCGTACCGACCGCAATGAACTGGAGAAGTACCACGAAGGACTGATCGTCTGCTCTGCCTGTATCGGTGGCGAAATCCCTAAAAAGATTATCAACGACCAATTGGATGAGGCCGAAGAGGCTGTCCGCTGGTATAAGAATCTTTTTGGAGATGATTTCTATCTGGAGTTGCAGCGCCACAAGGCAACCGTCCCCCGCGCCAACCACGAGGCTTATCCTTTGCAGCAGAAGGCCAATGCCAAACTGCTGGAATATGCCAAGAAGTATGGCATAAAGGTGATTTGTTCCAATGACGTCCATTTTGTGGACGAAGAGAATGCCGAGGCGCACGACCGCCTTATCTGTCTGAGTACGGGCAAGGATTTGGACGATCCGAGCCGTATGCTCTATACCAAGCAGGAATGGATGAAAACCAAGGCTGAGATGAACGAACTCTTTGCGGATGTTCCCGAAGCGCTTTCCAATACGTTGGAGATTCTGGACAAAGTGGAATATTATTCTATTGACCACGCGCCTATCATGCCTACTTTCGCTATTCCCGAGGATTTTGGAACGGAAGAAGAGTATCGGAAGAGATATACGGAGAAAGACTTGTTTGATGAGTTTACGCAGGATGAGAACGGAAATGTTGTTTTGGATGAAGATGCCGCCAAAGCTAAGATTAAGCGTCTGGGAGGGTACGACAAGCTTTACCGTATCAAACTGGAGGCCGACTATCTTGCCAAGTTGGCGTTCGACGGGGCTAAACGGCTGTACGGCGATCCGCTGTCGGATGAAGTGAAAGAGCGTCTGGTCTTTGAGTTGTACATCATGAAGACAATGGGTTTTCCGGGTTACTTCTTGATTGTGCAGGACTTCATCAATGCTGCCCGTACGCAGTTGGGCGTTTCGGTGGGACCGGGACGTGGTTCTGCTGCCGGTTCGGCAGTGGCCTACTGCTTGGGCATCACCAAGATAGACCCCATTCAATATGACTTGCTGTTTGAGCGTTTCCTTAATCCCGACCGTATCTCTCTGCCTGATATAGATGTGGATTTCGATGATGACGGGCGTGGTGAGGTGTTACGTTGGGTGACTGAAAAGTATGGGCAGGAGAAGGTGGCGCATATCATTACCTACGGCACTATGGCAACCAAGCTGGCCATTAAAGATGTTGCCCGCGTGCAGAAGTTGCCTTTGTCGGAGTCCGACCGTCTGGCAAAACTGGTTCCCGATAAAATCCCCGATAAGAAGCTGAACCTGCCCAACGCCATAGCTTATGTGCCTGAGTTGCAGGTGGCGGAAGCGTCACCCGATCCTTTGGTGCGCGATACATTGAAGTACGCCAAGATGTTGGAAGGCAATGTGCGCGGTACGGGTGTGCACGCCTGCGGTACGATTATCTGTCGTGATGACATCACCGATTGGGTTCCCGTAAGTACGGCGGATGACAAGGAGACAGGCGAAAAAATGCTTGTAACCCAGTATGAAGGTTCGGTTATTGAAGATACGGGCCTTATTAAGATGGACTTCCTGGGTCTTAAGACCCTTTCGATTATCAAAGAGGCCGTTGAAAACGTACGTTTACACCGGGGGGTGAAGTTGGACATCGACAAGATTTCCATTAAAGACCCTGCTACCTATAAATTATACTGCGACGGGCGGACTATCGGTACGTTCCAGTTCGAGTCCGCAGGCATGCAGAAATACCTGCGTGAGTTGCAGCCAAGTACTTTCGAGGACCTGATAGCCATGAACGCCCTCTATCGTCCGGGCCCTATGGACTATATCCCTGACTTCATCGACCGTAAGTGGGGACGCAAGCCTATCGAGTATGATATTCCCATAATGGAGAAATACCTGAAAGATACATACGGCATCACCGTCTATCAGGAGCAGGTCATGCTTCTGTCCCGTTTGCTGGCGGACTTCACCCGCGGTGAGTCCGATGCCTTGCGTAAGGCAATGGGTAAGAAGCTGCGTGACAAGCTGGATCACATGAAGCCGAAATTTATTGCGGGCGGACAGAAGAACGGACATGATCCGAAGGTGCTCGAAAAGATTTGGGCGGACTGGGAGAAGTTTGCATCCTATGCCTTCAATAAGTCGCATGCCACTTGCTATTCCTGGGTGGCCTATCAGACTGCTTTCTTGAAAGCCAACTATCCGGCAGAGTACATGGCTGCCGTAATGAGCCGGAGTTTGTCCGACATAACGACTATCACCAAACTCATGGACGAGTGTAAGTCGATGGGCATCAAAGTGCTTGGCCCGGATGTGAACGAGTCGAACCTGAAGTTCACCGTCAACCCCGAAGGCAATATCCGTTTCGGACTGGGAGCGGTAAAGGGAGTGGGTGAAGGAGCTGTACACAGCATCATGGAGGAGCGCGAAAAGAACGGTCCGTATACGGGCATCTTTGATTTTGTGCAGCGTGTCAATCTGAACTCTTGTAACAAAAAGAACTTGGAATGCCTTGCCCTGGCGGGAGGTTTTGACAGTTTTCCCGAATTGAAGCGTGAACAGTATTTCGCCGTAAATGCCAAGAATGAAGTGTTTATCGAGACACTGGTGCGTTATGGAAACCGTTATCAGGCAGACAAAGCGGCAGCGGTCAACTCTTTGTTCGGCGGTGAGAATGTGGTGGACATCGCTACTCCTGAGATTCTTCCGGCAGAACGTTGGAGTGACCTCGACCGTCTGAACAGGGAACGTGATTTGGTGGGTATTTATCTTTCAGCCCATCCGCTGGACGAATATTCCGTTGTGTTGGAGCATGTATGCAACACACACATGGCAGAGCTGGAAGATAAGGCTGCCCTTGTGGGGCGTGAAATCACCATGGGCGGCATCGTTACCTCCGTTCGCAGGGGAATCAGTAAGAACGGCAATCCTTACGGCATTGCCAAGATAGAAGACTATTCCGGTTCGGCGGAACTGCCTTTCTTTGGTAATGACTGGGTGACCTATCAGGGCTATCTGGGCGAACGTACTTTCCTCTATATCAAAGCACGCTGCCAGCCCAAACAGTGGAGGCAGGATGAGCTGGAACTGAAGATAACCTCTATGGAGCTGCTTCCTGACGTAAAGGAGAAACTGATAGAAAAGATAACGATACTTATTCCGCTCAGTGTGCTGAATAAGGCATTGATAACGGAGCTGTCGGAGCTGACGAAAGCCCGCCCCGGAACTACGGAACTTTATTTCAGGGTAACCGATCCTGATAGCAGGATGACGGTCGACCTGGTGTCCCGTCCTGTGAAGCTGTCCGTAGGTCGTGAACTTATCTCTTATTTAAAAGAGCGTCCGGAGCTTGAATTTCGGATAAATTAATTATCTTTGCTTGCCTGATGAAAACAGGCAGGTGATGCTTTTTGTATTATTGAATTAATATTTAAACTTAATATTTAGAAAAAATGGCATTAGAAATTACAGACAACAATTTCAAGGAAATTCTGGCAGAGGGTAAACCTGTGGTAATTGACTTTTGGGCGCCTTGGTGCGGACCTTGCAAAATGGTAGGCCCTATTATCGAAGAGTTGGCAGGTGAATATGAAGGTAAAGTTCTTATCGGCAAGTGCGATGTGGACGAGAATAGCGATGTGGCTGCCGAGTACGGTATCCGCAACATTCCCACCGTACTCTTCTTTAAGAACGGAGAACTGGTGGACAAGCAAGTGGGCTCTGCTCCCAAACCGACTTATGCAGCGAAGATTGAGGCACTGCTGTAAGGCGCTGTTTGAACATAGGCTCTAAATCTATTAATCCTTTTTAAAATATAAAGTTATGGGACTGGAAGACGATTTTTTGAAGAATGATCTCGATGATGAAAAGACCATTGAGTACATCAAAAACTATTTGCCGCAGGAGTTGAAAGAGAAGTTCTCTGACGACGAGTTCTATTATTTTCTCGATTTGATTGACGAGTATTATTCAGAGAGCGGCATCCTTGATGTGCAGCCCGATGGTGACGGATATATCGAAGTCGATCTGGGAAAAATCGTAGATTACATCATTAAAGAAGCTCATAAAGATGAAATGGGCGATTATGATCCGGATGAAATTCTTTTCATCGTACAGGGAGAAATGGAGTATACCGAGTCTCTGGGTGAGGAGTAACAAGTTTTGGAAATAAAAAAGCAGTAAAGGGCGCAGGTGTAATCACCTGCGCCCTTTCTTTTCGTCATATTGCCGTCATGCTGTCACAAATTTTACCTTATTTTGTTGGCTATGAGGATTATAACCTGTGACAGATGCCTGTGACGGATCAGTGAGGGATGCGATTTATCCGTCACATTCCACAACGTGGTACATGGTTCCGAACCTTGTGTGGCGGAAAGGTATCTCGTGCTTCTGCAGGGTCCTGCCGAATACATTCACTTTCTTGGTTGACAATGGAATGGAACTGTACCGCTGCATGCGGTTTAGAATCTCGGCAGGCGACAGCCATTCCCCCTCTTCGTCGCTTCCGGCGGCACGAAAATAACGGTAGAAGAGTTGCTCTTCGGGAGGAACCTGCTCAAAATTACGATTGTTCTCTGTCATGACCCGTTCGTCCGACGGGTCAAACCAGTAGCGTTCACCATGATCCAGCTCATACATGGCTTGAGCATATAGCTGGCTGTAATCTATCGGATGGGTGGTGTCGATGACATCTGTCACTTCGATGCAGATGAACCGGCGGCTGCCGGAAGGGTCGGTGAGCAGGTCCTTCTGATTGCTGGTGGCGATGAACGAGGCATACCGGGGCATTTCCAGTACGGCGTTGGCGTAGGGCTTGCGCACGTTCACTACAGGCTTCTGAAGAATATGTTTTAAGAAACCCTGCTGCGTCATACTTACTTGATCGAATTCGTCGATGTTGATGAGCGCAAAGCGGTTCAGGTAGAGTTCCGTATCCCTTTTACGCGAAAAGTCAATGCTGTCGGTGTAGTAGGTGCGCAATTCGGGCGGCACGATGCTGCGGCAGAAAGTGGATTTGCGGGTGCCTTGCGCGCCGACCAGTAGCGGCGATACGCTGTTGGCATATTTCTTGTCCATGCTGCCGCGCCAGTGCGCCACCATATTGAGAAACCAGCGGTGGAACAATTCTGCCCAGTGTGGATTACGGCAGGGAACTGTCTGCGCCAATGCGCGGATGCGCTCTTTGCCGTCCCAGGCAGAAAGGTCGTAGAGGTAATCTTCCAGCGGGTTGAATACCGGTACGCGGTTGGAATAGATATAGCGGCTGATGTCCCTGTCCCACAATGGAATTCCCTCGGCTTGTGCATCGAGGGCGATACTGTTTAGCGCCCGTTTGTCTATGGGAGAGAAACGGAAGCGGAAAGAATGGCGTTCGCGATATTCCACATCGCCCACTTGCGTATTGTGGCGGAAGTCGTAGCGGCGTTTCATGAATTCGTCGGTCTGTATCGCAAGCCGTTGTTCTTTGCTCAGGCTGCATTGGCTGTCAAAGCCTTTGCACTCCCGGTAGACATTCCGCACCGTTTGTCGGATGAGTTCTTCTTTCTGGCGGCGGAAAAAATGGAAGTAGGTGCGTTTCACTGTCTCCTCTTCAGGGATGCCGGAACGGAAGCAGTTCTCTGCCAGTAAGGTGATTAAGGGTTGGCAATCGTTTCCGGGGGATAGGCTTGTAGGCTTTACGGTTTGTTCGTCCCGGAGGTTACTTTTCTCTGTTTCGTCCAGTTCGGTATAAGTCTTGTTCAAAGCCGCTTCGAAGAGCATGAGCAGGGTGTTTTCCGTTTCGTAGCCGGGAAGGGCGCGTGCCAGCGGCGACTTCTTGATCTGTACTGCTTCTCGGTAGGTCTGCTCGTCGGGCATGGAAGCGGGTTGTGGCAGGTAGAACTGGATGGAGTCGGGGCGGTACAAGGCTTCCGGGTCGAATGAGAGACGTGAGTATTGCTCCAGTTCCGGTTCTTTGAGCAGGATGTCGAAGGGGAGTTGAGGCTGGTAGCACTTCACCGCCAGACGGTAGGCGTGGGCATGGAAGAGTTCCGCTTCCTCGCGTTTGTTGGGCAAGGAGTTGTCGGGGCGCGTAAAGGTGGTCCAGATTTTGACAGTCCGTCCGCTGGAACCGAGAAACGCCAGCCTTGTCTGCGGCTGCTCCCAGGCGCGCCGTTTCACCAGCTCCGCTTCGGCTCTTCCCGATAGCGGGCCGACAGTCAGTTCCACAATGCCGTTGTAGGTTTTCAGTTGTTTGAGGTTGTCTACTTTGCGGAACTCGGCGGCGGGCATTATCTTGGCGGGCTTGTTGGCTTCGGATATTTGTGTACCGGGCAGCGTGTAACGTAGCTGTTCCCGGAAAGAAGAGACGGGCTTCGTCTTGGTTTCTGTCTTGATTTTCTGTACGAAGGTATCTATATCCATCGTGCTGACAGCAGTGTTTGTCCGGCTGTCCCTTTGTTGAGTGATTTTCATTGGCTTGTTCTTTATTTTAGTAAATGGCGGTAAATTCCCCGGAATGCTCATTCAGAGGAGTTCCGCCTGTTGAAACTGACAGTTTCGACCGACGGAACTGATAGTTCTAACCGTTGAAACCAGTGGTTCCTTTCATTAAAACTGGCAGTTCTATGCCTTGCAACTGTTGGTTCTTCACGCTGAAACTGTAAGTGCCGGTGTGACGGATAAAATTTTTAAAAGTATCTGTCACAGGCATCCGTCACGCGATAAGGCATTGCTTATGATATAGATAGATGCCATTGCGTGACAGCATGACAGATAAATATCAAAAACAAAAATACTATGAGAAGGATGAGATATGTCGGAGATTTAACCGTAGTAATATTCGTCGCTGTATCTTTCGAATTGGGGTTCGTTCGTAAAGCCTTTCTGGCGGAACACTTGTTGGATATATGCCTGATCTTCGGGTAGCAGTGGACGTTCCTGGCGATAAAAACGATAGTAGTTTGTTTTGCCAAAGTGGGCGATGAGTTGGTTGCGGAGGGCGTTTCCATCCTTGTAAGGCACATTGTCCAGCAGTCTTTTCACTCCCCATGCCATGTGCAGCTTGCGGGTGCTTTTGAAGTAAGGGCATTGGGCTGTATCGACAGGAATGCAGTTGGGATTGATGACGCGCAAAGTGGGGTATTGCGAGGTACTGTTTTCTGCAACCAAATGATGCAGGCATTTTTGGCTCCGGGTACATTGGCTGTTGAAACAGTGTGCATACTCATAGGGCACCGACTCGTAGTCGAAGTTGTTTTCCATTATTTTGTTTTGTTTTTATTTCTGCCGTCATGTTGGCGGTGTATTCAGGAAAAAGAATACGGACATGCCGATGAGTATCATTCCTAATATGCCATAAAACCAGCGTGCCTGTCTGCGTCCTACATTTCGCACGACAAACTGTGTGTTTTGGGCTGTGAAGAACCAGTCCCAGTCCAGAATGGCTGCCAGCAAGGCGATGATTCCTGCTACGACGAAGATGCCTTGAATGATATATTGGCTCATATATGAGTTGGTTGGTGAATGATGATCCGTATTTTGTATTAATCCAACTGCTCTAATGTCACTTTCCGTTCACCGTTTTCTATTTCCTCAATGGTAACCTTTACGGTATTTCCCGGCAGAAGCTCCTCTATCAGTTCCGGCCATTCGATAAAGCAGAGTGCGCCGCTGTACAGATAGTCTTCATATCCCATATCGTACACTTCTTCCAGCTTTTTAATGCGGTAGAAGTCGAAGTGGTAAATCAGTTCTCCGGCAATGTCGGAACGATATTCGTTTACAATAGCGAAGGTGGGGGAGGTGATGACATCGGATACGCCAAGTTCCTCGCAAACGGCTTTGATAAAGGTTGTCTTGCCTGCTCCCATTTTGCCGTAAAGAGCAAATACGGTATTGTCGCCCATTGCTTCGATGAACCGGCGGGCGGCTTCGTGAATCTGGTCTAATGACTGAATCTTGATTTCCATTATCTTGTATTTGTGTACAAAGATAGGAATTATCTCTGGAAAATCTATCAGAAATCAAAGATAACCATTGAGAATCCTGTTCGGAACATATCTTATCTTAATAAAATCAATAAATCAGAGAAGTAAATAACAGATAACTGTCTTGGTGAAGAACTTCGCATTGACACCGCATTTTATAGAGAATGTAGACTTAATTTTACCTGATAATATGATAGAAGCGGGAGAATAATCACTAATTTTACAGCAGATATATTAAGATATTAATATGAACAATATAGAAAATATCAAAACATTACTTTCCAAAATCAACTCTATATATGCTAAGGTGAAGCAGGTAGATGAAGAGAAGCGAAAACGTGGTGAATACTTCAATGTATTCAACATTCTTGGGCTATGGTCTGAAGAAGTACGCTTACATTCTTCTTTTCTGGCAGAATTACTTAATCCGAATGGAAATCATGGCATGGGAGATGCTTTCCTTGGTCAGTTTCTACAATTGGTTATAGAGGAACGGTCGAATTATATTCAATCAAACAAGGTTAGTCCGGAAATTGTAGAGCGTTATATTGGTCCGAATACAGAAGATGAGGGAGGAAGGTTAGACATCATTATTGAAGACGGAAACCATGCGATCATTATAGAAAACAAGATTTACGCAGTTGATCAAAAGCGTCAGCTTTTGAGATATGACAATTATGGTAAAAAACATTTTCGATATTCGGATAATTACTATTTGGTGTATTTGACTTTGGATGGTCATGAGGCAAGTGAAATTTCTACGGGCAATCAACCTTTAAAATATGTTCGTGTGTCGTATAATCAGGATATACGGAATTGGCTGTATAAATGTGCCCAATTGGCTTACGACAAACCACTTGTGCGTGAAACTATCAAACAATATATTTATCTTATCAAACAATTGACAAATCAAGATATGGAAACAGAAGACAAGAAGGACATTGCAAAATTGGCGGTAGATTACTTGGAAGCTACTTCTGCATTAATGGAAGCCGGCGCGGAAATCAGTACTCTTTTACGTGAGCAATATATTATCCGTCCACTAAAGCTGTTTGCTGAGGAGAACAATTATAATTTTGATACAGAACATGATGGATGTATTCGATTTAAACCGTCGTCATGGAAACGACATAGGATTTCAGTGACATCCGACAGAACTAATTGGCAAAATTTGTATATAGGCATTGATTCCGGGGAAGAGGAACTTTTACAAAAGAAATTGGATTGTCTAAATTTAAACTCCAATGCCTATTGGGCATTTGGTTCTGAATGGCTCCCGACTGGTTATGACAATTGGAACTTACCATCCAACTATTTACGTATTAAAAATGAAGAAATAGCCAATTGGATAAAGAAGAAAGTACAAACCATTCTGGCAGAGGTAGAAGAAAAGCACATTTCAATGTAAAAAGAAAGTCCTATGACTGCGTTAGAAAAATATATTTGGGAGCGTTTATATAATCCGGATTTTAATTATGGCGAATTCGCCACAATTAGAAACCAGGCAGGATTGAACAGTTTCAAAATCAGCGTGAAAGAATATGAAGTCACCCTGCAGCACGAACGCCTCGTGCGGCTCAACCGGATAGCCATCGGGCAGATGCAAGTGCTGGAAGATGTAAACCGGAAGTACCTCAGATAAATCCTCCTTCACCCCCCCCTTTTTTCCCGTCCCGGCGGATGTGTCATCCGCCGCTTTCGAGTATAAGGATTGCAAATCCGATTGAAAATAAATAAAAACGTTCTTTGACGTACTGGAAAATAATACGGGAATAAGTAACTCTATTTCTTGACTTTCCGGTTCTTTTGCTTAACTTTGTTCGCAAATAAAAAAGCAAAGAATATGAAACGTCCGCAAATTGTAGAACAGATACGCAAGGCTTTGGCTCAGGTAGTTCCGGACGCACAAGCCATTCTGTATGGAAGTGAAGCACGTGGGGAAGCCCGTCCCGACAGCGATATTGATTTGTTGATATTGGTTGATGGAAATGAATTGACCGTTAAGGAAGAGGATCGCATTATTGCTCCGCTTTACGACATCGAAATAGAAACCGGCGTGCAGATAAACGCACGTGTCCTACTGAAGAAGATTTGGGAGAACCGTCCTTTCCAGACCCCTTTTATTTTCAATGTAATGAAGGAAGGGATTGTGCTATGAAAGAGCGGTTGGATCGTGAAAATATTGAGGCATTGGCTGCTTACCGTTTTCAGCGTGCAGAAGAAACACTGAAAGAAATACCTTATCTGAAGCAACAGGGATATTATAATACGGCGGTCAACCGTCTTTATTATGCCTGCTATTATGCCGCAGTCGCTCTGCTCATCAAGCATGAGTTAAATCCGGGCACCCATGCAGGTGTCAAGCAGATGTTAGGATTGCATTTTGTAGCTACCGGTCGTTTGTCGCGCGAGTTAGGACGATGTTTCTCTCTCCTTTTCGAACGTCGGCATAGCAGCGATTATGATGATTTCGCTTATTCAAGTGAAGAAGAAATAGATGAATTGCTGCCTAAAGCGACGGATTTTATTGAGGCGGTCGGAGTTTTGCTGAAAGAGTAAGGACAGTACATTGATGATAGTTATTCCCGTCCCGGCAGATTTGTCATCCGCCGCTCCCCGAGTATCTTTTCCAAAAGAATGATATTGGGGCAATCTTACAGGAAAGGCAAAGTTATCAGACACAAATCAAAAGAAAGGCAGCATCTTTATTTTGCTGCTCCAAACACTTTTTCCTCCTTTGCAGATTGCATAAATGATAATGGAGAAGAAGATTATAGCTGCTCCCGAAGGGACATTGAGATAATAGGAAATGAGCAACCCGCCCAGACAGCTAAGGTAGCCTATGCCAATGGACAGCCAAATGATGCGGTGGAACCTGTGTGAGAAGAGATTGGCGGTCATTTGCGGAATCGTCAGTAATGAGATTACCAGCACGATGCCCACCATTCGTAAGCAGGCTACAATCGTCAGTGCGATGAACATCATCAGTATGTACTCAAAAGCCTGTGTCGGAATTCCTTGCGAACGGGCAAACTCGCGGTCGAACGCTACGTATATTATCGGGTGCAAAAAAAGCGAGAAAAATAAGATAAGCAGTATTGCCAGTCCGCCCAGCAAGGCGATGTCGCTCAATGTAATAGTCAGGATGTTTCCAAACAGATAAGCGGAAAGGTCGGGAGCGAATCCTGGAGATAGGAAAGTGAAAATGATGCCCAATGCCATGCCCAACGTCCAGAAGACTGCAATGGCAGAGTCCTCGCGCATGTCCTTCCGCCTGCTGAGCCACTCTACGCCGAAGGCCGACAATACCGAAAAGACAGCGGCTGAAAGAATCGGTGAGATTCCCATATACAATCCCATTCCTATGCCGCCAAAAGAAGCATGTGTCAGCCCGCCGCTGATAAATACCAAACGCCGGGTAACGATGTATGTACCGATAATTCCACAGACAATGCTTGCCAGCAGGCTGCCGATCAGGGCATGTTGAAAGAAAGTATATTGTAAAAGTTCCATGTGTTTAGTGATTTTCCCGTCTTTCTCCTACTATCAGGAATACTTCATCCTTTATGTTGTCCGGCAGTGCGATGCCGCGCAGTTGCAGGCTGCGTACCCAGCCCGCTACATCTTCGGACTGCATGGTGTAGAAGACATCGCGGAATTCTTCTTCTTGTTCGGGAGTGTACCGGTCGGCAGCGGTTCCGATGTACTTGTCAAGTTCCTCGTCGTCATAATATTCTATTTTCTTGCTGACAGCGGCGAGCAGGCTTTCTTTCTCGCATACTTCGTGCTGGCCGCAACATTCAATGTCTACTTCCTGCACTTCGGGCATGGCGTCCAGTTCGCCATTATCAATCTTCTTTTGAAGTTTGCGGTTGCGTACTATTCCCGCTATGGCGGCTATGACGGCAAGGGCAATCAGGCTAATAATCAGTATCCACATATGTTCTCTTTCCTTGAAAAAAGTGTCCTTATAAAATAGAACGGACAAAGATACATATTGTTTTCGTATCTGCCGTCATGCAGAAAGGAGATTCTTCGGCGCGGTGTCCTTTGGCCATGTCTTAATGAGAGAAATAAAGAGGCGTTTTGGACGATACTAATGACAGACAGTAAAGCCCGCTTTCTTTAAATCTTCCCAATAGCCCGGATAGGATTTGGATACCACCTGAGGTTCATCAATCATTAGCTGCGGCAATGTGATGCAGGCAGGAGCAAACGCCATTGCCATGCGGTGGTCTTCGTAGGTAGCGATAAGGGGAGCGCTCTCTGCCGGACAGCGTTCTCTATTCCATAGCAGGATGCTGTCCTGTTCGGAACGCACCGCATAGCCTAATTTGTGCAGTTCGGTGATGAGGGCGGTGATACGGTCGGTCTCCTTTATTTTGAGACTTTGCAAACCGGTGAAACGGAAAGGGATATTCATCAGGCAGCAGGTCACGACAAAGGTCTGTGCAAGGTCGGGAATGTCTACCATATCTTCTTCGAGACGGGTAACGGGGGTGCCTGTGAGAGTCAGCCGTACGCCTCTCTCCGTATATTCGGTATGCACACCGAGCCGGGAGAAAATCTCCGCACCGCGGCTGTCACCCTGATAACTGTGTGGGAACAGCCCAGACAGCTCTATCGTTTCCTCTTTATAACTCTTCAGAGATTCTTCATTCTTCATTCTTCGTTTTTCATTTCCCCTCAGCGCCAGTATCTGGTACCAGTAAGATGCGGCGCTCCAATCACTCTCTACGGTAAAAGGAACATCTTGGTAGCCGCCCGGATGGACAGTAATGGTGTTTTCGGAGCTCCATTGGGCATCTCCTCCAAAGTCGTGTATCAGTTGGAGGGTGAGGTTGATATAGGGGCGTGAAATGATGTTGCCTGTAAGGTGCAGGTGCAGGCCTTTGGGAAGGACTGCACCTATCATCAGCAGGGCGGAGATATATTGTGAACTGACGTTTCCGGCGAGGGATATTTCATTGCCTTGCAATTCCGAGCCTGTGATGTGCAGAGGCGGGAAACCTTCATTGGCTGTGTATTTGATGTCTGCGCCGAGTTGGCGCAGGGCATCTACCAAAATGCGGATGGGGCGTTGCTGCATACGTTGCGTGCCGGTGATGACACGAGCGCCGGGGGTTACACTAAGATAGGCGGTGAGGAAGCGCATGGCTGTCCCGGCTGCCATAATGTCTATATGCTCCGGATTGCCTTGCAGTGCATGTACCATGACGCGGGTGTCGTCACAATCGCTCAGGTTGTGGAGCGTTTGTTTGCCATGGGCAAGAGCGTGCAGGATAAGTGCGCGGTTACTGATACTTTTGGATGCCGGGAGTTGGATACCGGCATGCAGCGGGGCATCGGGAGCGGAAACGGTGTAACGCATAGTTGTATTCGTTAAATTATGGTGGTAAGGAATTTCATATTCCGGTGCAAAAGTAAAACAAATCTTTGGGAAATGGAAGTTGTTCGTCCTACATTTCCCCCGGCAACCTATTTCAGCAACGGGGAATGGGGTGTCCGGAATGCTGAATGAAGGCAAACGGCAGGAAGCTCCAGTTCACCCCAATCTATCATCGCATTGAAGAGACGGACGGTGGAGTAGGACGGGATGTCTTCTACGTGTATTTTCCTTTCAGAGAGGATTCCTTTGTCTAACAGTTCTGCACGTTTAGTCCCTTTCAGCAGGGGGGATTGGGGAGTGTGCCAGTGTTTGCCGTCAAAAAGGGCGATGTTGGCAATGCTGGTGTCGGTAAGCAGATGCCGGCGGACAATCAGTATGTCGTCGCAAGAGCCGCGCTGTGCAAACAATTGGTCGAGGACTTGGCGGTCGGTGCTTTTGTAGGTGTAGCTGATGTCGTCTGCCTGTATCAATGCCAGTGAACGGACGGGGCGGAGGAGATAGGGCGTGCAGGTCACATCTTCGATGCCGTCTTGACCGTAGACGATACGTAACTTGTGTATGCCGCTTTCGGGAACGGGGGGCAGGAAGTCCGCCAGTTGCAGCGCATGGCTGCCGGGCCAGAAGTGGTTGCGGGTGTCATTCAGCCTTTGTTCGTGGTAGGTCAGATTACGGGCTTCACCGCTGTCTATGCGTATTGTTTCAATAAATTGGCACATATATTTTCTGTTTTACTTCATTGTATTCGCTTTCCCAACGGCTTTGGGCGGTGATACCGCCGCCGGCTTTGAAATAGAGTTGACCGTTCTCCTGTTCGATGAAGCGTATCATAACGGCGCTGTCCAGCCGTCCGCCGGCATAGCAGCCCATGACCCCGGTGTAGAAACCTCGTTCGTAGCCTTCCGCTTCGGCAATGATTTGCATGGTGCGCGGTTTGGGAGCGCCGGTTATGGAGCCGGCCGGCAATAGCTTGAAAAGGATGTCGCCGAGCCGCTTTGTATAATCATGGGGAAGGTTACCGCAGATTTCGGAACTTGTTTGCAGAATAGGCCCCTTGTTGGTTTGCAGACGGTCTATGTAGCGATAGGACGTAACGGTGACATGTTCGGAAACCATGCTGAGGTCGTTGCGTATCAGGTCGACGATCGTAGCGTGTTCGGCGGCTTCTTTGGCATCGTCCAGCAGTATTGCTTCGGCATGCGGCAGTGTGGCGTCAATTGTCCCTTTCATGGGGAAGGACTTGATTTTCCCTTCTTCCATGCGGACGAATATTTCGGGTGAGAAGCAGACGAAGCTGTCTTTCAGCCATAGTTTGTACAGGGCATGGGAATATAGGAAAATGTCCTTTAGCGCAAGGTTGGTACGGAGAGGCACTTTGCATGTCAGATTGGTCAGGTAGCTGTTGCCGGCCAGCAAGTTCTGCTTTACGATGTCGAAAGAATGGCGGTAAGCGGCAGGTGACGGGGGAGTGAATTCCCAGTTCGTCGGCCCGGCATATCGGGTGTCTGCAATGGGGGCATTGCCCGTTCCTCTGAATTGGTAAAGGCAGGCGGAGGCGTCTATCTTGTCAAGAGCTTCAACGTAGGAACATTCTTGCGTATAGTCAATGATAAACAAAAAAGGAATGTCTTTACGCCCGAATGTGTTCATCCGGGCGATGGCTGTTTCTTTGTCCAACGCTTTCATCACCCTAAATCACCGTTGCAATAATTTGAATGGACAGTATGAGGAAGACCATTGCAATGGGGTAGACCGTTGCATAGGCCACGCTTGGAATATTGCTGTCTGTCATGGAGTCTGCGGCTGCCAAGCCGGGAGTACTCGTCATGCCACCGGTAATGGTTCCCAGCAAGTCGAGAATACTGATTTTGAAGACCAACCTGCCCACGACCACTGCTATCAACATGGGGAGCAATGTAATGGCTGCGCCTACTCCAAACAAGAGCCAACCGCTCTCCTGAAAAGTGGCTACCAGATTCTTTCCGGCAGATGTACCCACTTCGGCAAGGAAAAGCAGGAGTCCCAGTTGCCGCAGCAGTTGGTTGGCGGGCCCTGACATAGACCAGATGACAGGCCCTGTTTTGCCAACGGCGCTGAGAAACAAGGCGACTATCAGTATGCCGCCCGTTAGGCCCGGCGAGAACGACAAACCGCCGGGGAAAGATATATTCAGTTTGCCGAACAATACCCCAAGCACAATGCCCATTGCAATTGGGAAGAAATCTGTATCGGATAGCTTCTTGGCATTGTTGCCCAACAGGCGTGCAAGGCCTTTCAGGCCTTCTTTCTCACCGACCACCATTAACTTGTCTCCGAATTTCAGTGCGAGGTCGGGTGAGGGCGAAAGGTCGATGCCGCTTCGGCGGATGCGGGTTACGGTACAGCCGAAGTTCTTCATCAGATTCAGATCGCCCAACTGCTTGTTTATCATATCTTTCTTGGTTAGGAGCAAAGATTCTATCTCTTGAGTATGGCTCAGTGGAAGTTCGCCTTCTTCGCGTTCGCCAACCAGAGTGGCAAGCTGGGTCAGGGCTTCGTCACTGCCGACAGCCTGTATATAGTCGTTTTCGTGGAGTACGGTATGTGCAGTTGGGATGGAGATTTGCCCTTCGTGTTTGTGGCGGGAGATTACTGCACCGGTCATGGCCCGGGCATTGATTTGCATTAAAGTGCGGCCGAAGACGACGGGGTTGGTGACACGATAGATACAGGTGGTCAGTTCGGGGTACTGCCCGCGGCGTTCTTTTTCCAGACGGCGGGCTTCCTGTTCAAGGTCGATGTGCATGATGCGGGGCAACAGCTTTACAAACAAGATGACGCCGATCACTCCGAATGGGTAAGCGATGCCGTAGGCTATGGATGCCAGCGGTGAATGGGTGCTGTCGATGGCAACAGCGAGTCCCGGCGTACTGGTGAGAGCGCCGGCTATCAGCCCTACCACGCTCGGCGTATCAATGTCGAAAGCATATTTCAGCCCTATTGCCGTCAAAGAGGCGGAACAGATTATCAGCAGGGTAATGATTATGAGTGTTTTCCCTTTGCTCCGGAAAGAGTCGAAGAAACCGGGACCTGCTTGTATGCCGATGGTGAATATGAATAATACGAGTCCGAAGTTGCCCAGCTCCTTAGGGATGATTACACCGAAATGCCCGAAAAGCAGGGCGATGAAGATTACTGCGGAAACATCGAGGGATAGTCCTTTGATTTTGATTCTTCCCAGCATGAAGCCCAATGCTACGATAAGGAAAAGGGCGAAATAGGAGGAATTAAGAAGGTCAGTAAACATAAGCTTGATGAATTAGTCTTTTTGAGGGAACAAAGGTAATGGAAAAAAGTTAGATAGAGAAAGTATTATTTATCTTTGCAGTTACTAAAGATTTAAAGGAATTAGCCTTATGGAAATAGATTTGACTACCCCCGCTTTGCTGTTTTCGGCAATATCTTTGATTATGTTGGCGTATACCAATCGCTTCCTGTCGTATGCAGGCCTTGTGCGTGCTTTGAAGGAACAGCACCAGAAAAGCCATTCGTCTGTGACCGCCGCACAGATCGCCAACTTGCGTAAACGGCTGTATTTGACGCGTGCCATGCAGGTGACGGGCATAGCAAGCTTGTTGCTGTGTGTAGTCAGCATGTTCTTCATCTATATTCAGCTTTATCTTGCATCGGTCTATATTTTCGGCTTTGCACTGATATTGCTGATCATTTCGCTTGCTATTTCGGTGTATGAGATTTATATCTCGGTGAAAGCGTTAGAGATACATCTGAATGATATGGATGATTAACAGGAATACTTTTCTCCTTTTTACGGAATGAATTTGCGGAACGAATTTGCGGAATGCATTATTTCATCTCACGAGATTCTTTATTTCCTCTCGTGAGATGATTTTTTGTTCTGCGTAGGGGGAAGGCTTTGCTCTCACAAAACAGATTCCAGCTCTTTCAGCAGTTCCTCCACAGCAACCTTTAGTTGGGTGTCTTCACCTTTTACAATCGTTTCGGGTGAATTGGCAACTTTGATGTCTGGTTCTAACTGGCTGTTTTCCAAATAGCTGTTGTCTGGCAAACGGTAGCCTACAACAGGGATACCGAAAACGAGGGAGGGATCTTGCAGACGTTCCCATGATACGCTGGTCATCGTGCCCGGAACCGGCATGCCTACCAGTTTGCCGATATTCCGGTGGCGATATACCCATGGTGTGCCATGTGCATTGGAATAGTTGGCTTCGCATGTCAGCATGATAGATGGCTTGTTCCAGCGGCGGCTGGGCATATCGCAAGCCTCGCGACCGCGGATTACTTGTGTAAAGTATTTCTTGCCGCTGAATAAAATCTCAATATCTTCGTGCAGGCGGCCACCTCCGTTGAAGCGGGTGTCGATGATAATTCCCTCGCGATTGTTGTATTTGCCCAATATGTCCGAGTAGACGGAACGGAAACTATCGTCGCCCATCGACTCTATGTGGACATATCCGAGACGGCCGTTGGACCATTTATCTACATCGGCCGCACGCTGTTTCACCCAGCGGGTATAGAGCAGGGTGCTGAGCATGCTGTTGCTTATCGGGATTACAACTTCTTCCCAACGTTCTTTGGTCTGCGGATTGTACAGTGAAACGAGGGTTTTCTTCTTGGCCTTGTCGTTCAACAATGTGTAGTAATCCATTTCTGGAGTAATTTCCGTACCGTCAATCTTTTCGATGACAATGCCTGTTGCCGCTTTCGTATTGGCATTATCGAACGGGCCTTTTTCGAGAACCTCGGCGATGCGCATGCCTTTGCCCCGGTAGTTCCAGTCAAAAAGCAGTCCCAGACTGGCTGTCGGTTCGCTTTGTCCCGTCGGGTAGTAGCGGCCGCCAGTATGTGATACGTTCAATTCGCCCAGCCACTCGCTCAGTAATTCGGCAAAATCGTAATTGTTGTTGATGTGAGGCAGGAATTTACGGTAAGCGGCACTCATGGAGTCCCAATCCACGTTGTGCATATTGGTGTTGTAGAAACGTTTCTGTTGCTGTTTATATACATGGTCGAACATGTATTCACGCTCTGCTGCCAGATCCATTTTTACTTGTGCCTGATAGTTGACCGGCTTTAATTCATTGGACGCCACATCCATTTTCTGCATGGCTTTGCCGCCTAACAGGAAGAGATTCTTGCCGCTTTTGTCCATTTCCATAGAAGCCCAACCGGCATCCATTTTGTGGAGCAACCGGGTTTCTTTCTTGCGAAGGTCCATTTTCCAAAGGTCGTATCCGTCTTCAAAGGCGGCAAGGTAATAGAGGGTTTCACCATCTTTGGAGATAATGACGCTTCCCATATCCGAAGAGTTAGGGGTGAGGCGTACGATGCGGTCTTCAAGGTTTTTCAGTTCCACAATGATATCTTTCACTTGAGGAGAATCATCATCGGCTTTATCTTTTCCTGTATCTTTCTGACTCTTTTTCTTGCCTTTTCCGGCATCCTTACCTTGTGCTTTTTTCTGTTCGGCTTCCAATTCCTTGCGTAGCTCATAGTCTTCTTTACTCAAGCAATATTTGTCGTAAGCATCTTGATTGAGGAAAATAAGCATAGCATCGTCTTGTGATCCCCATGAGGCATGGGCACGCATACCGTAACGCTCTGTTTTGAACAGGATTGCATTGCCGTCAAGCGCAAAGCGAGGCGAACCACTCATGTATCCGCTGTTGGTCAGGTTAATGATAGGACTGTTGCCTTGTGCGCTGACAAGTCCTATGTCGGAGTAAGGGTCATGTTTGTTGCCGATAAATTCGAGGGTGAACCATTTGCTGTCCGGCGACCACGCATAGCTGAACTCGCCATTTGTGCTGTACCAGGTGGAGCCGTCGGTTATTTGGCGTACTTTCTTCGTTTCGAGATTGAGTACCATCAGCCGGATGCGGTCTTCGATGAAGGCAAGTTCCTTGCCGTCCGGTGAGAACTGGGGGCAGGCGCGCTCAACGGTGGTAGAAGGCAGCAGCACCTCTTCTTTAATGATAGTGGCGTTGGGAAAATTGGGATCTTCCTTGCGGGCTATTTTGGCAAGGTACAATTGCCAGTTACCGTTACGCTCGCTGGCATAAGCCAAAGTGCGGTTGTCCGGAGCAAAAGACAAGCCGCTTTCGTTGGCGGGGGTACGGGTGATTTGCTTGGTAGTGGCATAGTCTGCAGAGGTAACGAATACCTCGCCACGTATGATGAATCCTATCTGTTTGCCATCCGGTGAAACGGTGGCTGAGGTTGCTCCGTTGGTATAATTCAGATATTCCACTTGCGACGGATCATCACGAGTGATTTCAATTTGAACTTTTTGTGGAGCCGAACCACCTTGCTGCGTATATATTTCGCCGTCATAGCCATAACATAAGGTTCCGTTATTGCTCATGGAGAGGAAACGGACGGGGTGGGTTTTGAAATCCGTTACTGCCTTTACGGATTCCGGTTGGGCAAGCGGAAAGGCATATACATTGAATGAACCGCCATTACGTTCGCTCAGAAAGTACAACGTTTGTCCGTCCGGCGCAAGAATGGGGTTGCGGTCTTCACCAGCGTGCCGGGTGAGATTACTGTGTTTGCCTGTACGGGTGTCATACGTCCATATGTCGCGGGTTATGGATGATGTGTGGTGTTTCCTCCATTGGTCTTCAAATCCTTTTTGGTCTTGGTAGAAGAAAAGGTTACCCGATTTGTCAAAACAGATTGCTTCGGCGGGTGTACCCAAGACTTGTTCGGTGCGGCCACCGGTTACAGGAACTTTGTAGAGTTCGGTCATGGCAGAACGAGGAAATAAAGCGCTTTCAACAGGATCTTGAATGGCTGCCGAGAAAAGGATATATTTACCGTCCGGTGTAAATGCGGACGGGGTTTCTCCTGTGGAGTTGGTAGTCAGACGCTGGGCGGCTCCACCGTTGGCGGGCATTACGAATACGTCGAAATTGCCATATCGGTCGCTGGCAAATGCTATCTGTCTGCCGTCGGGTGACCAGATGGGGTTGGACTCATAGGAATCCTGTGTCGTGAGCTGCGTGGCGGCACCGCCTTTTGCCGGAACTTTGTAGATATCTCCTTTGTAACAGAAAGCTATTTCTGTACCGTCAGGGGAGATTTGTATGTCGCGCATCCAAAGAGGAGTTGCCGCATAGCTGGTAAGGGTGGTGAAACCCAATGTGAGGTAGACGAATATCTTCTTCATAAAGGTGTGGTTCTATTGAGTTTTGGGTTTATAATTAGGATATTGTTTGGAAGAGTTTTTATGATAATTATTTCATTCCTCTTGCTTTATAGATAATTTCTTTGGCATTGTTGATGCTTTGTAATTTCTCTTCGGCAGCACGCTTGATGTCTTCTCCTAATGTGGCTACCCGGTCGGGGTGGTGCTTCAATACTAATTTGCGGTATGTGGCACGCACTTCTTCATCAGTGGCAGTGGGGTCTATTTCCAGTACTTTGTAGGCTGCGTCTAATGAGTTGCCACCTAAGTTGAGCATCGATTCCACTTCTTTTTCGGACAATCCCATATAGGCTGCCACTTCTTTCAGCGCTTCAATTTCTTCGCGGCAGACATTGTTGTCGCTCCGGGCTATGTTGGCAAGAAATCCCAGTAGTTGCAAACGTTCCTCGTATGTCAGATTAGCTGCAATCTGCATGCCGCAATCGCGGATTGTATTCTTGAATGTAAGAGGGTTCTGCATGTCCATGCGTTTATGCTGCTCAAAGAGGTTGAGCAGTATCCGTTCGCCCTCACCGACTGCCGCAACGCCGAAGTTTGTCCGTAAGAAATTGCGGACGTACTCCATTTCACTATGCATAATGCGTCCGTCCGCCCGTATGATATACGACGCCATTACCAACATTGAGAAAAGAAAACTATTCCGCTGGCCGGCAAACACATCTTCTTTTGTATGTTCGTTGCCGTAGGCTGTCGTATCGTTTGCAGGGTTACTGCCGAAGTCTATCAGCGAACCCAATGCATATCCGGCTAATGCGCCGAGTGGTCCACCTGCCATAAAACCGATGATACCACCAATCCACTTTCCTGCTCCCATAATTTAGTTTTTTACTTTGCAAAAGTAACTATTCTTACCTAAATAAGATACTGATATATGGATTTATGTTTGATAAACGGTTTGTATTTCTCATTTTCGCTTCCCATTGTTTATTGGCAAGGGTATGGGAATAAGAGCTAAAAGTGTGATAGAAAAGTAATCGCCATAAATGAAAAGGAGTTAAGCCAATGACTTAACTCCTTGATATTCACCAGTCGGGGTGACTGGATTCGAACCAGCGACCACACGCCCCCCAGACTTCGCGATAGATAAACTGATAACAGCTGATTATTAATTGTATATACTCTATTGTATTTCTTTCGGTTTACACTATGGTTTACCTATAATATAATGCTGCTTGTTAATACTAAATTTTTATTTTGAATTATTGCTAATTAGTTACTTCCTATATGTCTAATTCTCATTCGCAAAAATAATACTTTTATTATTAATCTGTGCCTTCTATCGAGTAATTTTTATAGTCAGCTTTCCTTTTCAAATCCCCTCAAACTCTTATATATGATAAAAAGCTTGGAGCATTATTCAGCACTGCAATGAAGAGTGCGTACGGCTTCAAGCATTAATGATAAAAACAATTACCGGGTCACTCTTATTTTCAGACGATGGATAAGATGGCGATTCGATGATGCGTAGCAATTCCAGTATGTGGACAAGACATAAAGTTCCCCACGAAAGAATGTATGCCGCATGATAGGCCAAGTAAATGCGAGGAGCTATTTATAACGGTTCAACTATCACAACCAGTCGAAAGACCGGTTTATTTTTTTCTTCTTCCCCTTCCTTGATTTCCCCTCAAAGCCTTATATATGAGAAATATGTATATAAGAGAATAGAAATAATAACTAACAATTTAAAACAACTAAGAGACATGGGAAATTTAATTAAAGGATTGAAGGTCGCAGCTTATGTGGCCGAGATTATCGTGGCAGGTTCCGTAGTAATCGAGCTTGCGGAGAAGTATAGTGGCAAATTCGGGAAAAAGAAGATTGCCACGGGTGAAGTCAAGGCCGTTGATGCTGCGACTGAAAACTGATAGTACGTCTGATGAATGGATTATGACAAGAAAGCAGATGTGATAATAACCGTATTGGAGGTAGCAACTTCAATACTCAAAGGGATAAAGAAGCTAAGAGGTATATTCATAAAAGCAAAGAAATAACACCTCTTGGCTTTTTGTTTTTTCATCGCATTTTATTAACCGACTGAAAAATAACAAAGAGTATGGAAACAATGACTAATGAACTTACTGTCATTCCAGGAACAATCGGAATGATGGGCGGAATGGGTATGCTTAAACCTGAATTTATCGAAGACGCAGTAATCATATCGGAAGAGGAACAGGAGGAGCATCCCAATTTTATTGAGAGTAACACTTCGGGTATTACGCTTGAAGAACTTGAAAGGAACTGTATCGTACCCAGCTTCAGTGACAACCAGCTAACAATCAGCCACCAGACATTCATACACCGGATCGAGGATGCTGCAAGGAGCTATTTTACAGGTGAGAACATTGGAAACACAGAGATCAGAGTGTCCCACAAAATCCTGGGCAGAGTGCCAAGTGCATTGACCAAAAGGAAGGAGGAGCTTAAACCTGAGGACGAGACCATCTACTACCAGAGAATGGCTTTCTGTTTTCATATCAGAACAATGAGCAGAATGATGAACGGAGAGGAAGTACATCTATGCATAGGAGGTGTAAGAAGTCTGAATGAAGAAAATCTATACAACCGAAAATCACCTGAGAAATTCAAAATATTCATAGGTTGGCGTGTGCGTGTATGTTCAAATCTAATGCTGACCAATGACGGACTGACCGGACGACTGGAAGTTATGAGTGACACTGATATTTACAATTCAGCACTCAGATTGTTCCAGGACTTCAACCCGGAACACAATTTGAGACTACTTGAGAACTTAGGAAGAACAAAGATTTCACAAGAACAGTTCTGTCAGATTATAGGCAGATTGAGATTGTACCAAGTCTTGCCTGCATCACAACTTAGAGAACTGCCAAAGGTGATTTTAGGTGACTCAAATATCAATGCGGCAACCAAAAACTACGTGGATAATCCTAATTTCGGGTTACGTGGCAGAGAGAATATTACCTGTTGGGATTTGATGCAACTCCTTAATGATGCGGTTAAACAATCCTATATTGATAAATTCTTGGAGAGGAATCAGAACTGCACTGATTTTGCTGTGGGTATCCAGAAAGCATTGAACGGTGAGGATACAGAGAATTATGGGTGGTTTTTGAGTTAGACCGGAAAATAAATTAACTCACAAGGGAGAAAGATCTGAAATAACAAACATGGTCTTTCTCCCTTTTTTTGTTGAACCCTTTTAAAAATAAATAACATGAGCAGATTGGATATACTTAAAGCCTCCCTGGAAAAGAAGCAGGCTAAATTTAATAGAAAACTGAATGAGTACTTTTCCGATGTGAAGAGTGCCAACGGACAACCTCTTAACGACAAGAGAAACGGATATTCAACGATGAAGCGTTGGGACAGGCAAAATGACACCCTTTCCAAAATACAGAAAGAGATTGAAAAAACTCAGACAGCGATTGAACGGGAAGAAAGCAGAATAAGATGTATTGACCGCAACAGAAGTTCAATGCCCGAAGAAATTCAAAAGCTTATCAATGACGGCACTTTAAAACAATGGGGCAGATATCCCCATATCATGTTTGTGGAAGGTGTGGATAAAGCACGTATCATATGGGATGACAGGAAGAAAGTGGTGATGCACAAGTTTGTAAGCTCCATTGCCGATACAGAGCAGAGAAAGAAGTTTGCCCGGGTGTATAACTCACTCAATGCGTCAATAAATGAAGAGACAGGAAAACAAGGAAAAAAATAGCAGAAAGACATTATGGAAAGACAAGAATTGGAAAACAGCAGGGAGTTCAAGGCTGCAAAAGAACTTGAACATGCCCTGAACGATTACGGGTGGAATAACAAGAGGTTCGCTTCGGCGGTTACTACATTCCACAGGACCCTACAACAGACTTTATTCAGAAGTATGGTTGAAGTGATAAGGATCATGGGAAGTGAAGGTTACGGATATGACCTGAGAAACAAGTATTCCCATGAGATATGTAAGAAGATAGTGGAATCCGGAGTCTTGGAGGACAAAAGGATACCATTCATCTGAAACGGTTGGAACATACCGAAATTAATATTCCGGGGAGGGATATTTCCGATTAAAAGGAAGTATCCCTCCTTTTTTATTTACTGACAATTTAAAATTCAGAAGATTATGTTATACTATGATTTTTGTGGCTACGAAGGGTTCAAGGCGTATTTCGGCCTTGAAAAGAGAGACAACGGTGTAGTGGTAAGAAAGAACAAGATATTGCTGGCCCACCTTAAGAATCCCGCATTACTGAAGTACTGCGAGGAACATAACGACTATACCCTGCTGCATATATACAATATGGCTGATCTACAAAAGAAGGTATTTGAAGCCATTATCAAATCAGGAAAGGATGATGAAAAACTGCCCCATAAAGTGGAGCTGATAGGTGAAACATACTATTCCTCCAAATATGAGACCGATGAATTCAGAGGCCTGTGTGAGGACCTTGACAAACATTCAATCCGTTATATCAACGTTGAACGTAACCGGGTTTTCAAGATGAGGGCCGGAAAGTTCATGAGGGAGCTTATCCTTGAGACAGAGATAGGGAAACTGCTTTCACCCTGTGTCGTGAACTGGATTGCAGGGGATGTATTTGCCCAAAGGTGGTGTACTTATACCTATGGATATACTCCCGATATGGAACTTCATGTCAACGACGAGCTCTGGAGAATCTATGACAGCAGCTATTGCAAGGGGAACTTCGGTTCATGTATGACGGATGAGGACCGTACTTCATTCTATTATTCTTCAGTGAAGGCCAAGGCGGCCTATATAACGGATAAGACAGGGCTGATTGTGGCAAGGGCAATCCTTTTTACCGATGTTACGGATCAGGACGGTAAGAAATGGAGGCTGCTCGAAAGGCAATATTCCTCAGAGAGCGATGACGTGTTGAAACGCCTGCTGGTAGATAAACTTATTCAGGAAGATTATATTGACGGCTATAAGGTGATTGGCGCTTCCTGTCATCAGGCGGACGCTTTTGTTGACATCAACGGCAATTCATTATCCGACAGGAAATTTGAGATAGAGTGCAATCTGGAAGAGACGGATACGCTTTCCTACCAGGATTCTTTCAAATGGTACAGTTACAGCCGCAGCAGAGCCTATAACTACGAGAACCCCGAGACCTCATACAATTTGGACACCACAGACCTGAACCTTTATGGCGATACCGATGAGGATGGAAGTCCATGGGACGAATATCACCAATACGACTGTGATGAGACCACACTCTGCTACCTGCATGGAAATGCGATAAATGTAGACTCCGAAAACCTGGATGACTTCCTGTGGATAAGTTCCACAGGGGAATACCACCATAAGGATGACTGTGTGTGCTGTGACAATTGTGGAGAGAACCTGCTGAAAGATAATGCGGAATACTCCGAGGTGACAGAAGAGCATTATTGCTGTAAGGAGTGTATGGAGAAGGCCGAGGATACATTCAAGCGGAAGAACTGGTATTATTCCGAATATGACAATGAATGGTATGAAAGCCTTGATGATATAACCCGGATCAATATCTGGAATGAATCGGAAAGTATCTATGAAGAGAAATCAATCCATGTAGATACCTTGAATCGTCTGATTGGGAATGAGGACGCATGGGAGTTCGGTGAGGATGTATTTGATGAAGTGAATCCGAGTACCAATCTCCCGTATGGTTATAAACTTAAAAAAGAGATGAGTCATGAATACGCAACTGTTGAAGAGGCTGTATAGTATTTACAGCCCCAGTGGAAAGGAGCAGAAGATGATGACATTTCTATGCTCCTATATAAAACAGCTCCCCGGAAACATATCCGTATCAAAGGATAAATTCGGGAACCTGTATGTAATAAAGGGAAAAGCTGAGACCTATCCCTGTCTGGTGAGCCATATCGACCAGGTATCACACTGCAACCATTCAAAGGATTTCAAGGCGGTAGAGACAAGGGAAGTCATATTCGGTTATTCACCCAAACATAAAAGGTTTGAGAATTTGGGAGCCGATGACAAGAACGGAGTGTTCATCTGCCTTGAATGCCTGAAAAGGTATGATGCTGTTAAAGTAGTCTTTTTTAGAGAGGAGGAAACGGGATGCAGGGGAAGTTCTGAAGCGGTGATGTCTTTCTTTGATGATGTGAGATTCGTTATCCAGCCTGACAGAAAGGGGAATTCGGACCTGATTACAAGTATCGGATATTCTGACTTGTGTTCCGAAAAGTTCATGGAAGCTATAGAACCTGAGAAATGGGGTTACATGGAGGAGAACGGCTTGATGACCGATATTCTGACCTTGAAAGAAAAAGGATTGGAAGTTTCCTGTATCAACGTCTCATGTGGCTATTACAATGCCCACACCGATGAGGAGATTACAGTGAAGAAAGACCTGATGAAGTGTCTGAGATTTATAGAACATATCATAGAGGACTGTACCGACACTTATCCCCATACGCAAAGTGATTCATATTTCAGCCCCTATGAGTTCGAGGATGAGATTTATGATATACTGAACAATGATCCGACTTTAACTCCCGAAGACCTTTATGAAATGTATTCCACAGATTTTCCACACTTGAGACCGGATGATTACGAGAGGATATGCAGGGATTACCGGATGCTTTGGAAGGAATATGAAGAATACAAACTGATAAACGGCAACGGATATGAAAACGAGAAGATTCTGTCCTAAATGCGGACGTATGCTTTTAAAATCAAGGATTAAAGGCTATGTATTCCAGTGTATGAACTGTGACGAGGATTTCTACAGGTTTGAAGTCCTTACGAGAAAACAAAAAAGAATGATGGATTTAAAAACAAAGAGTGATGGAAAGAGATAAGAATTACGATTTGGAACTGGCTAAATATATCTGGTCAATTCTGAAATACAATCCCCCTGTCCTTATGTCTTGGGGAGTGGATCTTGATACGATAAAAGTGATAGACAGGGGCTTGCAGTTCCATGTGCAGGGTTTTCTTCTGACCGGAAATGTAGTGATAGTCTATAATGAAGGGACGGATTATTTCGACGTAACTTTCCACAGGGATGGTTCTCCTGAGGAAGTCCGGGTTTATAATAATGTCGCCCTTGACGGACTTGTGGATCTGATAGACTCGAAAGTGGAGAAAACCGATGATTATGAGAAGAGAGTTTCTGATACATATGATACATAAGATATCGGCGGTTCTCTGAGAAATCGGAATATGTGATAATAGGCTTTCTGTAAGGGAGTAGGTTTTATAAGAACTCGAAATCTCATGGAAAGCCTTTTTTATAAATCAGCTTAAAGGTTATTGAACGGTCGTTTAGTAACCGAGAAGAGCGTTAAATAAGTGTTAATTATGAAACAGAAAAATTATGTAGCCTACCTACGACAGTCCACGATGAAACAGGAAATCTCAGGACTTGGCGTGGAGGCACAAAGAGAAATAATACGGAATTACCTGAAGGATAAAAAAACGATTGCTGAATATATTGAAACGGAAAGCGGGAGAAAATCCAACAGACCTAAACTTGCTGAAGCTTTGGAGTTATGCAGAAAAACGAATTCTATCCTGATTGTAGCAAAATTGGATAGATTAAGTCGGAATGTGGCTTTCACCAGTAAATTGTTGGAGAGTGATGTCGAGATCGTATTTTGTGATTTTCCTGAGGCTAATAAACTTGTACTACATATCATCAGTAGTATAGCAGAGTATGAGGCGGGATTGATCAGCCAAAGAACGAAACAATCCCTGAAAGCCAAGAAATCAAGAGGATATAAGCTTGGTAAATCCGAGAACTTATTAAGCAGACTGCACCAAGCGGTAGAAAATAGCAATAAGACCAATCACCGGAAAGCTCTTGACAATCCCAATAACAAGAGGGCGATAGCATTGTTGAAAAATCTGGTGAAAGAGGACAGGAGTTTGTCAGAGATGGCGAGAATCCTGAACAGTGAAGGATTTGTAACTTCCAAGGGATGTCAATTCAGAGCATCACAGGTGAGTATATTATTGAAAAGATATAACTTAAAAGAGGATTGAAATAATGGAACCTAAGTATGTATTGATTTTAGATTTTTGTGTCGGCTGTCTGAATATCATAAAGCTGACGGATGAAGAACTGAAGGAATCAGAGAATTACGAGGACTTTGAATCTTTCCTTTCTACCATCGAAGAGAAATATGGATTCAAACTTAATAATTGCCAGTGGATGACTACTGAAAATCTGGACATCTATTGCTATCAGAACGGGAAAGAGACAGAACCCAATCTGTTATAATCAAATTAAGAAGGGAAACTGAGGTAATACTTGGTTTCTTTTTTTCTTTCTTTCTTCGGAGTTGGTCGGAGACAAGGGTATGGAGCGTAAGTGGAATGTATGACATAACAGGAAGACAAGGTGGAATAAATATGAATTATTTTATGGGGGCGTAAAATAAACTGTGTCATGCTGGTTCATTGGTCTATTACTGATTTTACATATGCAACATTTTCGGTATTCAATCTGACCAATGGAGAGTAAACGGAACGCAATCAATTTTTTTTCTTATGCAATCTATTCCTTTTAAGTAAAAATCCCGATTTTGACAAAAAATGTTGCACTTAATTATTGTATATCTTTCTTCTTTCGTTTGTTGTAGGCTCACGCCGCCTGAGTGGGTTATTATGATATAATTGTTTGTATAGATTATTATATAACCTGCCTACAGTTGACTCTACAATTAGGATAGGGTTTCATAATAAAAAGAATCCAACCAAAAATTAAATTCTAAATCAGGCACGACTTCCCTACAAGATTCAACTATTAAATCCGAATCAAAAACAAAAATCTGAAATAAACTGTATATCATACCGCCGGTTCATCTTCCACACTATCCCAATCTCTATATTCTTCATTGATACTGGAGAATATATCAGTGTGGAAAATGTACGGCGGTGATATATTGTGAGTTCAGAATTCGTATCTTTGCTTCAAAATTCGGAAAGGATGACAGAAAAGGAAATATACCGGTTTGATGAGGAATCGGTGAAAGACATTGTCTGTTGGGCGTTGACTGCACAGCTACCGGAAGAAGCGTATCTTGGTTCTGAGTACATTACGGATGTACACGAATATGTAAAGATGAGTATTCGGGATATAAACCTGCATTATCCCGATCCTCTCTATAATATGACAATAATCGGACTGTATAAGCTGAAAGAGTTTGTGGAAAAAGTTACCGGATAGTGAGGTATATATCAACCGGTCATTGTTTATCTTCCTGGGTGGAGCTACCTCTTTGGCGCTGGCCATTCCTCAACCGATGAGTTGAGATATTTCCAATGCAATGATTGGTTATATGCCATTTATTTATATCCTCAATCTAATTTTATGAATCTTCATGTTATTGATTGAGCTGTTATAAAAGCTGTTTCTAACTAGCTCTAAGTACCACTCTTCTATAAACGGTAAGTGCCGGAGTTGCTTCGTCCGTCAACTCTAGAATGATATGTATGTTCTTACCTGCTGTATTCGAAGGGGTATATACTTTGCACTTTTCGGCATTATTTCCTTCTATCTTTACATCACCTTGGTAACTGCCGGGTTCAGAGTAAACGCTCCATCTGTATATCAGATTATTACCGTCAGGGTCTGTGGAACCGGTGGCATCTAAAACAATGGAACTTCCGGCTTTTACTTTCTTGAAGATACATTTTAGCGAACGGTCTCCATCAAGCACTGCATGAGGATGATGATTTACCGCTTTATAATCATCGGTCGTAGTCCACAACATACGCGCTGCGAAATTATTCCAAATATGGTGTCTCCATTTGTTGATAGCGGCGTTACCCTCTTTACAGCTTCCATGCATATAATAGGGATCATATTGCGTTTCATCTTTTCCACTGCGTACGATAAAATCCATACCTCGTATACCGCTTGTCTTTTGATTGGAAAAGCGACCTCCCCAACCACCATATTCAAGTGAATCGGGAACATTCAGCCCATTGGCATATACATACAGGAAAGAAGGCGAATCTCCCTCCACTGCCCAAACCCGGTTGGGATAGTGTTTTCCAAATGGAAGGCAGCTTTGAATATTCTCTTTAATCCATTGATCGGAAGGCCCCCAGCCATAAACTTCCCTGTTTCTGATATATATGATTTCAGGAAAGTTCTTGGCTATCCAAGCTCCGGCATCGTCTTGGCCTAAGACATCATATATGCGGATTTTTGAGATAAACTTCTTAAAGGCTTTTTCACTTCGCGTATGCTTCACTTTCCATAAAGCTTGTGCTACCGTATTCATTCCGCCCCAAGCTGCCAGCCATACGGGACGCTGATCTTTTTTCTTATCAACCACCGAAATGATCAGTTCTGAACCCGGTGAGTCTTTGCCTGAGCCTACTCCTGTCATATTGGAGACAGTCTGACCTTGTTTTATGATAGCCCGCAGTTGATTTAGACCGGGATATCCTTCCGCATGTTTGTTCAATCGCGGCAGGACTTCACCAAATTGCTCTACCACTTCCGAGATTTTCGCCGTTTTATCCGGGTCATCCATCCAGACTTGTGAGCTGATCAGTCCTTCAATATCAATTACATTTGAACATAATAATAAATGTATCATCGACTGAACATCATCAGGATCAGTCCCTCCTAAATCGGTGGTCACAATCAGCCGATGTTTGTCTTCATTGGCAACTTGCGCCTTTGAGTAAGAACAGCATACTGCAAAACAGAAAAAAAAGGCAAGCACTTTCTTCATGGTAATCATTATATTGGGTATTTAAGGATTCTTTTTGATAAATTTATTGCCAAAATATCTCCTAAACTATCTAAGATCTACTATCTTACTATTTTATTATATAGCTCTAATTTATTCAATAATGCATAAGCACACCATATTACCGGAGCCTGTCCATGATAATCTCCAACTATACGGGGCCTGTCCATATAATATTGTTTACTGTCTTTTTTGCCGGTTCCGATACAAACTTCAGTCAGATCATTCTCCCCATTAATATAATTGCACAACCCAAGCCATGCACGACGTGCTACAGGAGCATATTCATCTTCGTCTAACCAACCGTTCTTGACACCTACGATCATTGCATACGTAAACATGGCCGATCCTGAGGTTTCTGTCCAAAAATCCGGTTCGGTAATCAATTGGTTCCAGAGTCCGTCTTTGTTGACATACTTTTTCAGACTGTTCATCATCAACAAATACCCTTTCATGATACGTGCACGATTAGAATTATTTTCTGGTAAATTACAAAGTATTTCTGTCATACCTACAGCCATCCAGCCCACGCCACGTCCCCAATAATAAGGTACGTCAGGAGCATGATAGAAAAGTCCATTGGCATGTTGTAGCTCATTTAAATAGAGAACCATTTCTTTTGCAGCTCGATTTATATATTTAGTGTCTCCGGTTATCTTATATGCTTCTGACTGCACAATAGTAATCATACACATATCGTCAATCCACAGACGTGTCTGCCATGAGTAACCTTTTTCATGCCATTCACGTTCTTCTTCAGTAGCATTATCCGGTAATATCCATTGTGTGTCTGCATAAGGAAGACCAAGCTGAAGATAACGCTGATCCTTTGTAATACTATAGAATCGTAAAGGTAGACAACCAAACATATTTTGGTCTACATGAATCGGAGGAGGCAGGAGATCTTTTTCAATATGAAACAGCAATTCGAAACGATTTCTCAATTGTTTTATGAGCTCTTCATTATTTGTCTGTTCTGCAAATCGAAGCGCCCCATACCATGTACAAACTTCGGCATAATGTATACCTTTATCGAAATAAAGTTGATGTTGGGTTTCGAGAAAACGCTTACTCAACTTGTCTCCTATTGTTTTGGGATTAGCTCGTACAGGAAAATCCTCAAAATAATTTTGGGCCAAAACCACATTTGAAGTTAGAAAAAGAGTTATCAACAATACATAAATCTGACAAAAGTACTTTTTCATAATCATAGTTTTTATCTTAATAGTATTATCTGGCAATACAAAATTATTCAAAACAGACCAATCCAAAATAATATTCACCGATATTTAAGATTAGCCATAGCTATGCCACTTAAATACATAAATTGCTGCGTTATCTTTATCACCAAAAGTAATTCAAAAGGAAGACTATTTGATAATCCGAAAGTTTCCGCTGACGTGCAATATAGACATCATATATACCATACCGCTATAATAACGGAATCTACCCGTAGGTAACGGTTCATCCCATAATCTCCGTATGTACTCTTTTGCCAGATTCTTGTCACTCAATGCAAAAGCTCCCACTGCATTTGCTCCAATCATGCCTGTTGAATAATTACCCGCAGATTCCGAACCGTCCACATTGAAATATTCATGCGTAAAATTATCCCGCTTGAAGAAGTTGAGCAAGCGATTCATCATCTCCGTCTGGTTAGCAGCATCTTTGCCGAACCAATAATAATCCATACCTACATTCATGGCACAGCGAATAGCATCAAACTGATATCTTCTTGTATCATACCCCCAATTCTGAGGTTTCCAAGGAGTACCATTAAATGTAGAATAGTCCGGGAAGAGGCCGGTCTGTTTATGCGAGGCATCAGACAGTAAACGGCGGGCTGCATCAGGGGTTTGCTTCCAGAAGTCTGTATTGGTATCAGACCACAAAGCCCAAAGTTCAAAGAAAGCAGGCAGATTATAGGAAGGATCCGTATAATGATAGTAAATCTTTTCCGGTACAAAAGTTACTAGTTTACTTTCTGCATTGAACAGGTTATAAACACCTTGGGAACCATCTTTGGACATGACATCTTTCAATATTTTCTGGGCTTCCTGATTATAGTCGTATGTACCCTTGTCTCCCCAACGATGAGAAGCAAAAAACAAGGCGGTGATAAAATAAATTTCACCATCTGAAGCGCAGCTTGGCTCCTTGCCTATTTTAACTCCATCAGGTGTACAGTGCCAGGCATAATATCCGGACCATTTACCCGAAGTATACAGCATATGTTTCTTGGCCCAACGCCATAACTTATCGAACTCGGCCTGCTTATCCAGCTGTACGCATATCATCATTCCATAGGACATACCTTCTGTGCGCACATCTCGATTTCCAGTGTCATAAATATAGGCAGTGTTATCATCACATTCATAGTAAACCTTGGTTTTTTCATTCACAAAAAAGTGATTCCAAATTTGCTCTATTTTTTGATCTGTTTGTTGTTGAGAAATACCTAAATATTCATTAAATAAATTCCGGTATTTATCGGTGTAGTAAGTTCCTATTGCTGTTTTGCCTTTCTCATAGCCAGTTGTTTCTTTTGTTACTATCCCATTCCTTGCTAAAGTCGGTAAACAACTCAATAACAATAGAAGAATTAAACAATGAATCTTTTTAATTTGCTTTGTTACATTTCTCATAACCTTTAGCTTAAAATATTAATAAGTATCCCTTTTATTACATTAATCTTTTGGAAAATACACTGTTATGATTCATAATGAATTCTATAACTAAATATATACATCCTTCTAATTGCAAATATGTCCAAAAAAACAATATAATTTATATACTCACGTTACACGTTTTTATGGCTGTATTACATTTTCAGCGCCACAGTCTAATATATTACAAAATTCTTTTGCATGAATCAGATTATTATGTAAGTAGGTTAACTCAGAAAATTAGGTGATATAAAATATCCCGATTACATTCCAATAAAGACCTGCTATCTGATGAAAGGTGTAGTAGGGATTGAATCAAGAAATAGGGAGGACACATATCATATTAGAGGCCTTTCCTTTTATGCAATTTTTCTGGATATTCAATTTGACCGAGGAAGAGTAAACGGAGCGAAACACTTTTTTCAATGAAAAATCTATTACATATAAATAATAATCCCAATTTTAAGAAAAAAGTGCAAAGAGAATGTTATAAATTTCTTTCGTTAGATGTAGGCTCACGTCTCCTGAATGGATATTATTTAAGATATGAATAGTAGTACATCCTATCATATAATTTGCCTTCGGCAACCCTGCGATATATTTTTACTACAAAAATGTAATCTAAAGAAATGGAAGGCAATTTTCCATTATAGCTTCCGGAACGTAATAAATGGAGAAATGTTTCATGATAATGGGACAAAGTTTTCTGAACAATCTCCAAAACCATCTCAATAAAAACAATTAAATTCGATATACTTTGGAATGCAGATGAATATCGAACCAAAAATAAATATCGAAAATGAGCCATCATACGTTTGTAGAAGAAGGTATCGGATAGTTTTTCTGTCGTAAAAATGAATATATCAGTCATCAGGTTTTATCTTTCCTATATATCCTATTGACTCATCTCTCACACTGTTCATATCCGCATTTAAAAAATAACTATTAATGTGCTCTACCTATGGGATACATAATAATGTACTCCAAATGCCTTTATTGTAATTACAAATCACAATAAGGTTTATATATTAGCCATAGCTTATATGAACAAAAAATACAAGAAACAGCGTTATAAATTTCATCTCGATGGAAATCATATTGTGTTTAAAAACTATTTATTTTTAATGACTTAATAAAACGGCTATTTTCTATCTTTTATATCTGTGATGTGTACAATGTAACATGTGTAATACTAATTGTAACGTATAGCAAAGATATGTATTATGGTATGTGAAATTATGTAACATCCTTTCTTTTAAAAGAAGTGTATATTATATATTTTTGCAACGTCTATTAACTTTTTAATTTTATATATTATGTATAATGATAGTTAAGTATTAAAATCGTCCATGAAATGATTAGAAAAGAATTTAGTTAATTAATTTTTAAAACTAATGGTAATGAAAAATGCAACAAAAAAAATCAAAAAAATTCCTTACCTATTCTTGCTTATGCTGTTTAGTTGTTTGACTGTATTGGCACAAAATGGAATAACTGTAAGGGGAACTGTTTTTGACAGTAATGGCGAGACGGTCATTGGTGCCTCAGTAGTATTAAAAGGTAATAATTCAATAGGTACGATTTCAGATATAGATGGTAATTTTGTGTTGACTGTGCCCAATGAAAACTCTACCCTTGTTGTCTCATTTGTGGGAATGAAATCTCAGGAAGTAAAATCTACTTCAAAAGGAATGATTAAAGTGACTTTGGAAGATGATTCACAACAATTGGAAGAAGTGGTAGTGGTAGGTTTTGGACAGCAAAAAAAAGCTTCAGTAGTAGGTGCCATTGCACAAACTAATGCGAAAGCTTTGGAACGTACAGGTGGGGTATCTAGCTTAGGACAGGCTTTGACTGGTAATCTTCCTGGTGTTGTAACTATGACTACTACTGGTCAACCGGGTGATGAAGATCCGAAAATTACTATTCGAGGTGTGACATCTTGGAATTCAAGTGATCCATTGGTACTGGTAGACGGTGTAGAACGTTCTATGAACTCAGTAGACATTAACTCTGTAGCATCTATTTCTGTATTGAAAGATGCATCTGCAACGGCAGTATTTGGTGTACGTGGTGCTAATGGTGTAATCTTGATTACCACTAAGCGCGGTGAAGAAGGTAAAGCCGTAATCAATATCAATGCTAGCACAACATTGAAAACCTATTCCAAGATACCAGACATGATGGATGCATACGATGCACTTTCACTTCGTAATCAGGTGATTGAGAGCGAATTGGCCTATCATCCAGATTCTTGGAGCTATTATTTGACTCAAGACCGCTTGAACAAATATCGTTATCCGGCTAACCTAGCAGAGGCAGAACGTTATCCTAATATAGACTGGGCAGACTATTTGTTGAAAAATGTGGCAACCTCTTATAATGCCAATATTAATATCAGTGGTGGTACTAAATTCGTGAAATATTTTGCTAGTGTCGATTATACGCACGAAGGGGATATTTATAAGAAAGTTGCTAATACGAAAGGTTATGATCCTGGATTTGGTTATGACCGTATAAATGTGCGTAGTAACCTTGACTTCAATTTGACTAAGACTACTAAATTTCATGTCAATCTTTCCGGTTCGCATGCAGTGAAGAAAGCTACCCAAGGACAATATGAGAATCTTGTTTGGAGCGCTTTCTATGGTATTGCACCTGATTCTTTCATGCCTGTTTATAGTGACGGGACTTTTGGTTATTATCAACCTAATCCCACACAGGCTGCTACGAACTCTTATGAAAATTTGAGTGTAAATGGTATAGGTTATACTACTGATGATCGCCTGAATACAGACTTCACTCTTGAACAAGATCTTGGCTTTTTATTAAAGGGGTTAAATATACAGGCTAAATTGGCGTTTGATAACGCTTTCCGTGAAACAGGTCGTGGTGTAGATGATACAACTGATTGGGAAAGCGAAGCTCATAAGTGGATTGATCCAGAAACAGGCCAAGAGTATACAGATATCACCCCTGATGCCTTGTATAAGTTTGATTTCCATAATAATAATGCTTGGAAGACAGGGGCTGGATCGGTTCAGAACAATGCTACATACCGTCGTCTGAATTATTCAGCTCAGTTGAACTATTCAAATAAGTTTGGTCAGCATACTGTGGGGGCTATGGGTAACTTCAGCCGTGAGCAATATGCTACTGGCAGTGAGCAACCTCATTATCGTGAGAACTGGGTATTCCGCGTTACATATGATTTTGCAAATCGCTACATGTTTGAATATAACGGTGCTTACAACGGTTCTGAAATTTTTGCAAAAGAAAACCGTTTTGCTTTCTTTAATTCAGGTGCTATCGGTTGGATGGTTTCAGAAGAGCCTCTTGTGAAGAAACTTAATCTTAAGTGGCTGGATATGTTAAAACTTCGTGCATCTTATGGTGAAATCGGTGATGACAATATCAATGGACGTTGGCTCTATATGGATACTTGGGCAAACGGTGGTGCCTATCGTCAATCTTTGACAGGGGTAGATCCGGCTAAAAGTCCTTATAGTTGGTGGCAACAGACACAGTTAGGTAATAAGAATTTGCAGTGGGAAGTGGCTACCAAATTGGATATTGCTGCAGACTTTGCTATTTTGGGTGGCCTTATTTCAGGGTCATTTGACTATTTCAAGGAAAAACGTTCGAATATCCTGATTACAGGTGGTAATCGTGCTGTTCCTGGATATTTCGGTGCCTCTGCTCCTGTAGCCAACCTTGGTAAAGTAGACAGCGAAGGCTTTGAATTGGATTTGCGTTGGAATAAACAACTTAATCGAGATTGGCGTCTTTGGGGTAATACTTCTTTGACTCATGTTGTAAGCAAGGTTAAAGAAGCAGATGATCCTCAACTGAAACCAGAATATCAAAAAAAAGCCAATAAAGCCATTGATCAGACTTATACTTATTTGGATCATGGTTATTACAACAGTTGGGATGAACTTTATGGTAGCACTGCACATGATGAGTATGACTATGGACGTAAACCTGGCAATTATATTATCCTTGACTACGATGCTGACGGTATTATTTCAGTGAATGACAATATTCCATACGGTTATACCGGCATTCCGCAAAATACAATGAATCTCCAAGTAGGTTGCGATTACAAAGGTTGGAGTTTTTTCGTTCAGTTCTATGGCGTGAACAATGTAAACCGTTCTGTAGGGCTTACCAGTTTAGGAGGTACGCGTAATACCGCTTTCTATGAAGGTACTTACTGGTCACCTGATAACCAAAATGCCGACGTACCTTTGCCACGTTGGTTGAATCAGACAAGTAAATATACTGATGGTACCCGTTTCATGTTTGATGGTTCATATGTTCGTTTAAAATATGCTGAACTTTCATATACTTTCTCTAAAGAGAAATGGCTTAAAGCCTCTGGTTTGAGTAGTCTCAAGCTGTTTGTTAATGGTAATAACCTTTTCCTTTGGACTGACATGCCCGATGATCGTGAGTCAAATACGGGTGGTTGGAGTGCATACCCCACTCAACGTCGTTTTAACCTAGGTTTTAAAATTACACTTTAATTTGAGATTAAGATGAAAAACAAGATTATTTATATACTTTCAATGTTCTTCATTGTCTGTTTTACGCTTACTTCGTGTACAGACTATTTAGACAGAGACTCAGATTCTGTTCTCTCTGAAGAAGATGCATTCAAGAACTTCAATAAGTTTCAAGGATTTATTGAAGTTATGTATAACGTTATTCCTGATATTGCCAAACATAACTGGGTAAGTTCCTTTAATTGGGGGGAAGATGAAGTTATTACGACCGGTAATGGTGAGTATCTAATGGGATATGCTATTGATGGTGGTAATTATCGTAGTTATATTAACAAGGGAGACTGTTTTTTGGATCGGAATTGGTCTGTAGATGGTGATCGTTTTAAGAAATCTTTGTGGGGTGGTGGCTGGTATGCTATCCGTCAAGCCAATCTCGGACTGGAAGCTTTAGAAAAGGGTATGTTGAAAGATGCTACGCAAGAGGAGCAAAATTTTATTAAAGGCCAGCTTTACTTTTTCCGCGCTTGGTTTTATTTCCAGCTTACTTCTTATTGGGGTGGTTTACCTTATTTAGAAAGTGTAATAGCACCCGATGCACAATTCAACCTGCCACGCGAAACTTATCAGGAAAACGCTGAAAAAATGGCTGCAGACTTTCAGCGTGCAGCCGATTTGCTACCTATTGACTGGGACAATACAGCTACAGGTAGCCGTACAAAGGGTAATAATGCCTTACGTCCTAATAAGATTTGGGCACTTTCTTACCTAGGTAAAACTCTACTTTATGCAGGAAGCCCGTTGATGGAAAATGGTGCCAACAACAACAACCGTTCATACAATTCAGAATATTGTAAGCGTGCTGCTGATGTTTTGGGTCAGGTCCTTAATATGGTTGAAAGTAATCAAACTCAATATGCCTTAGTAGATTTTGATAACTATAGTACCCTGTTCTATACCAAAGAACAAAATTGGTTAATGCCCGGTGGTACGGAAGCCATTATGCGTAGTCCTACTTACGGTGCAGACTCTTACTGGCGTCAAATGAACTCTTATCAATTGCAAGCCATTTGTGAGGGCGACGGTATCATTCTTTGTCCTGCCGCTAATTATGTAAACTATTTTGGTATGCAGAATGGGCTACCACTGGATGATCCAAATTCTCACTTTAGTAAATCGCAACCATGGAAAGATCGGGATCCGCGTTTCTATAACAATTTCATTTATGATGGTGTGAAAATGATTAAGAGTCCAAGTTCATTCAAAGAATATGAGTATGCCAACTTGTATGAGGGGGGAAACTGTTGTGACGACCCTCGTAAAACAAGCCGTACTGGATATTTTAACTATAAGTTCATTCCTTTGGGCGCTAATAAGGACGATGCTGATTACGGTTATGGTAAAGCGACCCATTTTCATCTCTCTTGGTTACGTTTGGCTGAAGTTTATTTGCTGTATGCTGAAGCTGTTGCACAAGGTTATGGTTCGGCAAACAGCAATTCAGCTACTTTCCCGAAAAGTGCTGTTTATGCAGTCAATGTAATTCGTGAACGTGCAGGGGTGGATCCGGTTGCTGATAGTTACACTAATGATCTTGAAAAATTTATGAGTGAGGTTCGTCGTGAACGCGCTGTAGAATTAGCTTTTGAAGGACATCGTTTCCATGATTTACGTCGCTGGAAACTATTAACGGAATATCCTTATAATATAAAAACGATGCAAAAGTTTGATCGCGCGGAAGCATTTGATCCGGAAGCTGATCCCAAAGAACGTAAGGTTGTTAATTTCCGTGAAGAAATAGTGACGCAACGTAAACTTTCGAGTAAACATTATTGGTTACCGTTCAAAACAGAAGATGTGACAATATATCCAGAGTTCTACCAGAACCCCGGTTGGTAATGGTTTTATAAACGTAAAAACTCTAATAAAATGAAACATATATATAAAGGATTTGTATTCTGTGTAGCACTGGTTTTCGCTCATGCAGATGTTACCGCTCAGGAGACATTGATAGATTTGATGAAAGCGGCGCAAGCAGATACACTCAAAAAGGTAGAAGTGGCATTCCGTTCTATTGACCAGCGTGACTTGCTAGGCGGGGTATCAGTGGTTGATATGCAAAAAATGTCAGAGAAAACATATACAAATTATAGTTTGGGACTCATTGATAATGTGGTAGGCGGTTTCAATGGTAATATTTGGGGAAACACTGAATATCTCGTTGTCGTGGACGGTATGGTACGTGATGCAAATAACGTACTTCCTCATGAAATAGATCAGATAACTCTTCTCAAAGGTGCTTCTGCTGTAGTACTATACGGTCCGCGTGCGGCTAAAGGCGTTATCTCTATTACCACTAAACGAGGAGAAGTAAGTGATCTTAATATCAATATTCATGCGAATACCGGCTTTTATACTCCAAAATCTTATCCTAAATATTTGGGATCGGCAGAATATATGACGCTCTACAACGAGGCTCGTGCTAATGATGGATTGCCTGCCAATTACTCGGATGCTGATATTTACAATCATGCGTCCGGCTTGAATCCTTACCGTTATCCCAATTTTAACATGTATTCTTCCGATTATTTAAAAAAAGCATACAATCGTTCGGAAGCAATTGCTGAGGTAAGTGGTGGTACTGAGAAAGTAAAATACTATACTACTACTGGCTATTATCGTGAATCGTCCCTGCTTAAAGTGGGTAAGACAGAAGATAATTATATCAGTCGTTTCTTTGTACGTGGAAATGTGGATATGAAGCTGCATAAACTCATTACAGCACAGGCAGATGCTAATGTTACTTTTTATGATTCTTATGCAGCAAGTGTAGACTGGTGGGGACAAGCAGCCACATTACGTCCACATTTAGTGGCACCGTTTATCCCATTAAGCTATATTGAAGCGACTGATCAAAACTCATTGAATACAGTACTTAACAGTAGCTATATTCAAGATGGCAAATTTTTCTTCGGTGGTACACAGCAGAATCCTACCAATCCGGTGGCTGATGCCTATGCGGCTGGTGACAGTAAATATGTAAGTCGTCAGTTTCAATTCAATACACGTTTCGATGTTAATCTTTCTCCGTTACTTAAGGGACTTTATTTTCGTGCTAAGTATGGTATTGACTATGCATCAACCTACAATCAGGGTTATAGTAGCAGTTATGCAACTTTTGCTCCTGTATGGTCAAACTATAACGGAAAAGATGTCATATCAAGTATTACTCAGTACGGTAAGGATGAAAAGAGTGGTAGCGAAAATATTAGCAACTCTGCCTATCGCTATACTTATAACGTGTCCGGTCAGTTCGATTACCAGCAAACATTTAATGAAGACCATAATTTTTTTGGTATGATTTTGGCTAATGCTTGGCAAACGCAACGTAGCGGACATTATCACCGTACTACCAATGCCAACTTAGGTTTTCAAGCATCGTATAATTACCAACATAAATATTATGCAGATTTCAGTGCTGCAATGCCGTATTCGGCTAAGTTACCCGAAGGTAAGCGCGTCGCTTTTTCACCTACAGTAACTTTAGGGTGGAACTTGGCGAAAGAAGAGTTTATGGAAAATTCTATTTTCGATAATTTGATGTTCACTGTGTCAGGAGGTATTATTAATCAAGATCTTGATATCACGACTGATGATAATGAAGATGGTTACTATCTCTACAAAGCTGTGATACAATCAGGTGGATGGTACAGCTGGGGCGATAACGGTGGTTTAGCTGCTACTGAATTCCAGCGTGGTGATAACTATGACATGACTTTTGTGAAGCGTAAAGAGTTCACAGTGGGATTACGTGGCTCAATGTGGAATAACCTAATCAATTTTGACTTTAATTTCTTCAATAGCAAGATGGATGGTGGATTGACACGCGCCAATTCATTGTATCCTAATTACTTTACACAAACAGGTTATCCTACATCCTCTATTATTCCATATATAAACTACAATGTGGATAAGCGTACTGGCTTTGATTTCAGTATATATGCTAATAAAAAAATTGGTGAAGTGGCTTTGACTTTGGGTGTTAGTGGCATGTATTATAAAAGTACGGCCGAAAAGCGTGATGAGAATATTGAATTCGACTATTTATCGGCTGTTGGACGTGCTTTGAATGGCCATTGGGGACTGGAAAGTGAAGGCTTCTTCCAAGACCAAAAAGAAATAGATACTGCTCCAACTCAAACTTTCGGTGATGTGAAGCCGGGAGATATTCGTTATAAAGACCAAAATAACGATGGTAAAATTGATGATAACGATCGTGTATTCCTGGGCCGTTGGGATTCTCCTTTTATGAGTGGTATCAACCTTACTGCCACATGGCGTAATTTTACTCTTTATGCTATGGGTAATCTTTATATAGGTGGTTATGGTATGAAAGATAACTCTTATTATTGGGTGAAAGGAGATGGCAAGTATTCTGAAATAGTACGTAATCGTTGGACTCCTGAAACGGCAGCGACAGCTACTTATCCGCGTTTAACTACAACTAATGGCGCTAACAATTTCCGTACTTCAGACTTTTGGATGTACAAGAATGATCGCTTTAATCTGACTCAGGTACAGCTCACTTATAAAATGCCTGAAAAGATATTGAGAGGAACTTTCATCAAAGGCTTGAGCTTCTTTGCCAATGCTAACAATCTGCTGACTATTGCAAAAGAGCGTAAAGCTTTAGAAATGAACATAGGTAGTGCTCCCCAGACGCGTTTCTACCAACTTGGTTTCAAGGGTACGTTCTAAAAGAATGAATGATTAATAATGAAGATTGAAAAATAATAAGTTATGAAACTAAAAAATATCATTTTGACAACAGCATTATTAGTGGGATTCTCCGCTTGTGACGATCTGTTTGATCCTGCAATAGAGAATCATAAAGACGTGGTAGACTTGGAGGATATGCCTTCATGGGCTACCGGTTTGTTGGGACATGCTTATATTAGTAATCCGTTGGGTGAGAATGCTAATTCATGGAAGTTTACTGATGTAGCTACTGATGATGCTGTATCTAACGATGTAAATAATTCATATTTGAAGGCTGCAACAGGTGCTTGGCGTTCCGATAACAATCCTTTGGATAATTGGCAGTACTTGCGTGCTTCATGGCAATATCTCAATCAGTTCTTGGAAATTTCCGAGAATGTGGAGTGGGCCAAAGATAAGGTAGCTTCCGAGTTATTCAAAGTGCGTTTTCAGGGTGACGCTTATGGTATGCGTGCGCTTTATATGTATCACTTGCTGATGAGTTGTGCCGGATGGACAGCTGATGGTCAGTTATTGGGTATTCCTATTCTTACAGAGGCTGAGACTGTAAATTCAGACTTCAACAAGCCGCGTAATACATTTAAGGAGTGTATTGAACAACTTAACAAAGATGTGGAAAAAGCCATTGAGATGCTTCCTGATACATATGGCGACTTAGCTGCAGAAGGTGATGTCCCTTCTAAATATACTCAGATGGGAGCTAACCTTAGCCAGTATAATCGCGTTTTTGGTGACCATGCTAAAAACCGTATGAGTGCTAGTGTAGCTCGTGCAGTTCGTGCCCAAGCTGCTTTACTTGCTGCCAGTCCTGCTTATAGTGAAGGTTCGGGGGTTACTTGGGAACAGGCTGCTAATTTCATGGCTGAGGTATTGAAAAATTTGGGTAGCGATCCGATTGCTCAAATTGATCCTACTGGTAACAAGTGGTATGAGGATTCTAATGGTATCAAGAATATGGTAGCCGGTTACAATCGTCCTGAATTCTTATGGCGTAGTAATAAAAATGAGAGTGCTGACCTTGAGAAAGATCAATATCCTCCTTCACTTTTCGGCAAGGGGCGTGTGAATCCTTCACAGAATTTAGTGGATGCATTTCCTGGATTAAACGGTTATCCCATTAACGATTTGAGAAGTAATTATGATGCTCAGAACCCATATGAAAATCGTGATCCTCGTTTAGCTATGTACATTATTTATAACGGCAGTAAGGCAGGGGTCTCGAATAGTGTTATCACCACTGCTGTAGACGGCAACAATAATGATGCGATGAATAAATTTGACGGTGCTTCTACACGTACAGGATACTATTTGCGTAAGTTCTTAGATATGAATGTAAATGCAAATCCTAGCAACACGACCAATGGCTATCACATTAAACCTTGGATCAGATATACTGAGATTTTCTTAGGCTATGCTGAAGCGGCTAATGAAGCGTGGGGCCCCCAAGGTGAGGGAACGCATGGATACTCTGCTTATGACGTGGTAAAAGCCATTCGCCAACGTGCCGGTATTGGAGAAAATGGCAGTGATCCTTATCTGGAGTCTATTAAGGGTGATCGGGATAAGATGCGTGAACTCATACGTAACGAACGTCGTCTGGAACTCTGTTTTGAAGGCTTCCGTTTTTGGGACTTGCGTCGTTGGAAAGTAGACATCAGTAAACTTAATGAAACAGTGAGAGGTATGAAAATAACGGGAAATAACTATGAAGTAGTAGACGTAGAAAAACGTGACTATAAAGATTATATGTATTATGGTCCTGTTCCCTATAGTGAGATTCTGAAGTTTGATGCTCTTATTCAAAATAAGGGATGGTAAGCACCAAACAGTAAGAGACGAATTTATATAAACTGAAATAAATAAAATAGCAATGAAAAAATCATTTTTGATAATAGCCGCTATAGCGGGAGCCTTGTTTGCAGCATGTGAAAATGGTGACTGGGAATTTCCCGACTATAAATATTCTGCGGTGTACTTTGCTTATCAGAGCCCCATCCGTACCATAACATTAGGTGAAGATGCATCGGTAGATAACTCATTAGATAACGAACATAAATGCCAAATTATGGCTACTGTTGGTGGAATATACGATAACAAGACAAATGTTGAAATAGGTATCCGAGTAGACAATTCGTTGTGTGATGGTTATACTTTTGGTAGTGATGGAGGAGATATAGAAGCTCTTCCTGCTACACACTATACCTTGAGTAGTGATAAGATTGTTATTGAAAAAGGTAAGGTGCTGGGTGGCGTTACCGTAAACTTTACCGATGCATTCTTTAAGGATCCTAAATCTACCTCGTTGAATTATGTCATACCTGTAGTAATGACCGGTGTACAAAATGCTGATACCATCTTGGAGGGAAAACCTTCAGTTGAAACTCCTAATCGTATAAATAAAGATGATTGGGAGGTACAGCCCAAGGATTATGTTCTTTATGCTGTAAAGTATATCAGTAAATATGACTCACATTATCTACGTAGAGGCATTGATGTTTATAGTGGTAACAAAACAGGCAAAGAGGTACGTCATGCAGATTATGTAGAAAAGGATGAGACCATTGGTGGATTCAGCACTATTGGATTGAATGAGGTAGAGTGGGATCGCCCAACTAAGAATGCTGCCGGAGAAAATATTGAGAGTAAACTTTTACTTGCTTTTGATAAAAACGGTAATTGTACTATTACTTCCAACTCTGCAGGAGTATCAGCTGCAGGTAGTGGCAAATTTGTTTCCAAAGGCGATAAAAATAGTTGGGGAAATAAAGACCGCGATGTGCTTTATTTAGATTATACAATGGATTATGATGGTATCCATTGTGCCACAAAAGACACATTAGTAGTTCACTATAGAGGTGTGAAAGCAGAATGGTTTACTCCTGCAAAGAAATAATAAAGTTTCTTATTAAAAAAATATTTATATGAAACATACAAAAATAAGATTAGGTATAATGCTTTTAATGGCCACAGTTGCTTCTACTTCATGTGTAGATGACAAACTGTTGAACTATGAAGTTGAGAAACCTGCTTCTATTGCAGGTATGGAATATCTCAATGAATATGATGCATTGAAGAATTATGTAAATGGCAGTGCTAATCCTGACTTTAAGTTGGGTATTGCACTGGCTGCGAATGAATATATTGCTGGCGGACTAGTGACTCGTTTGGCTAATAGTAATTTTGTCGAAATGACGGCAGGTAATGCAATGAAATATGCTTCATGTGTAGCTGATGATGGCACTATGAACTTTGGAAACGTAGAGAATTTTGTATCTGCCGCCAAAGCTGGCGGACTCACCATCTATGGTCATACGTTGGCTTGGCATGCGCAGCAGAATAACAAGTATCTGAATGGATTGATTAAAGATAAAGAGATGGACATGGACCCTGATGCTAAAGTTGATGTTGAGGATTATGTAGTGGATTACTCTAAAGATCCTTATAACTTTTGGAATTCAGTGCCAGAAGGTACCACTATTGGTATTAACTCTGCTGAGGGGTGTCTTGAAATTATGAACCCTGCACCAACCGAACAGAATTATTTTGTTCAATATCATACAGCAGATAATCTTCCCACAGTTAAAGGTAAGGAGTATAAGTTGAAAATGATGGTTAAGGGCTCTGGTTCGGGTACCCTTAATATTGGCGTAGGGCCTTGGAGTGGTAGAGCGGATGGTGCTTTCTCTTTTGATACAGAGTGGAAAGAGTATGAGTTTTCTTTTAAAGCTGTAGATAATGGTGGTCATGTAATGACTCAATCGGGCCTTTTTGCAGGTACTATTCAAATTAAGTATGTAAAGATTACTCACTCTGAAGCTCCTGCTGTAGAGATTTTTACAGACATTATTACTAATGGTGATGCAGAAGGTAGTGAAACTACTAATTTTGTTTCCACTCATATCGGTAGTAACCATGCTGCTTGTGACATTGTAGAGGGTGCAGGTAAAGATGGTAGCCGAGCTTTTGTTGTAACCTCTGCTGGTGGTGGTACTAATAGTTATGACACTCAGTTCTTTCTTTATGCCGATCGTCCATTGGTTGATAAAGATGTGGTACATATTTCTTTTGATTATCGTGCAGAGGTTCCCAATAATGCAGAGTCTCAGAGTCATTCTACTCCAGGTAGTTATATTCATTATGATGCGGGATGTGCTTTTAGTTTTACTACAGAATGGCAACATTTTGAAAAAACTATCACTATAAATACAACTCTTTCCCCTAGTGGAAATATGCAGACTATTGCTTGGAATCTTGATGTAGGTGCTCCTAATGCACCTGCAAATAAGTATTATTTCGATAATATCAAGTTCCAGATTGTAACCAAAGGTAACACTCTTCCTCTTACTCCTGAAGAAAAGAAAGAAGTTCTTACAGAGGCTATGAACACTTGGGTAGAAGGTATGATGAAAGCTACTGGTGGTTATGTTACAGCATGGGATGTTGTGAATGAGGCTATTTCTGGTGGTGGTAATGACGGGGGATTTTATACTCTGCATTCTTCTACAAATGTCAGCGTGGAAGATGCTAAAAATAATTTCTACTGGCAAGATTATTTAGGTAATGAAGACTATGTACGTATTGTTGTAGCTGCAGCCCGTAAATACTATACAGAAAATGGTGGTACTAATCCTCTGAAACTCTTTGTCAATGATTATAATTTAGAGTCTGATTGGGATGATAACAAAAAGGCTAAGAGTTTAGTTTATTGGATTGAGAAGTGGGAATCTGATGGTGTGACGAAAATTGATGGTATCGGTACACAAATGCATGTTAGCTGCTATGCAAATCCAGAAATACAAAAGAGCAAGGAGGAGCACGTAGTGAAAATGTTCGAAATATTGGCTAATAGTGGAAAGCTTGTGAAGATATCCGAACTTGACATGGGTTATGTAGATGAGGAAGGTAATAAAGTGTTGACTGATCAGATGACTGAAGCAGAACATAAGGCAATGTCTGATTACTATAAATTCATTGTAAAAAAATACTTTGAAATTATTCCTGTCAATCAGCAGTATGGTATTACTCAATGGTGCATCACTGATAGTCCTACCGATTCCGGCTGGCGTGGTGGTGAACCGGTCGGTTTATGGGATAGCCATTACAGCCGTAAGCATACTTATGCAGGTTTTGCTGATGGTTTAGCCGGCAAATAATAGACTCTAATGAAAAAGGTAGCGGGATCCGTAGGTTGGAACCGCTATCTTTTTCTTTTATAAGAATATAGAATTATAATAAAGAGTGTTATTTATTCTTGCTTGATAATTCAGGTTAAATATTTTTTAGGCTATGAAAGATATGTCAAGTTTTTTTATTAATTCTTTTTGCCTTTTGTTCTGAGTCGGTGCAGGAAGGACTTCAACTTCCTGAACAGAATGGGGAAGAACCGTTGCTTAATCCTGACCCTGAAAATAATGGGAGCTGTGAATTTTGTGTATTATCTTCTCTGAATGTAGTAGGGCGTTATTAAAAAAATGAGAAGGGGAAATTGTTAATCTGCATGGTTTCACACAAACTTATAGTCCTTATTTCAATAACAATGTATGGAGTAATTATGACGTAAAATTAATACTTTATGCTATATTTTCAATCTGTTGATAAATTAAATAAATTGTTTAGAATATATGGGACAAACAAGTATCTTTGTAATATCCAAATATTAATATTTACGAAAAACATGTTGATTTATATTTATGTTTGCCTCGTAGCATTACTGATGTTATTATGTAGTTGTAATTTCAATTCAAAAGATCAGTATCAGTGTTATACGGATTTTCTGGTAAAAAAAGCTGGTACAATCGGAAGGGATAAAATGTGATAGTGTCTTCCTGCACTATCCTTATCGTGTTGAAATAAAAGATAGCCTTGCAATTATACTTGATCTGCATCCTGAAAGTTATTACCTACACTCATTCACCTATCCAGAGTGGAAGCATATCACTTCATTTGGTAAACGTAGAGAAGGACCGGGAGAGATTCTCTTAGCTGACGTGTCAGAATTTGTTCACCCGATTCTGTATGGGTACTTGACTCCAATCGTAGACAGATACTCCGTTGGCGTATATCTTCTTTGTTAGGTATAGCAGAGCAGGTGGAGGAGATTATCTTGGATGATCGCCTTATACGTACTTTGGATTTCTGCAAAACTAACGACGGATTTTTGGTAACCGACTATACCGGTAATTATCGTTACCATGTTCTTGACTTACAAGGAAAGATAAAAGAGAGTGTGGGATATATACCTAGCAAAAAAAACGTTAATGATGCTGGAAAGACTGCCCTAGCGCAAGCATGGCGCAGTTTTATGGATTACAACCCGAACGACGGCATATTGGCAATGATGACACAGCTCGGTGAAGTAATTGAGATATTCAATCTAAAGACGAATACACATAGTGTTCATTACGGTCCGAGCGGAGAACCTATATTTTCCATATCCGAAAGTGAGGCTATCCCTAAGGGTATTAAGGGTTTCAATGAGGTGGTGGTTGCCGACTCATGTATATACGCAGTTTTTGACGGAGGAAAGTATATCTACGTTTTTGATTTTGATGGGAGACCACTGAATAAATTTACACTTGTTCATTCAGCGTTTGGTCTGGTTGTGTCAAAAAAAGGTTTGTTTACAACAAGTACAGATACTGATATTCCGTTGCGTACTTATCAATAAAATGTTAACTGATATAGAACTTTGTCATTTTCAACATATAATAATTTATTTATCCATAAAAGTATATATTTTAAGTTTAATTTTATTTCTTTTGGCCGGTTGCCAAAAGAGTAGATTGACAGAGTGCAAATATGCCGATTATGTAGATACTAAAATCGGTGTAATAGATAATCGTGGTAATAACTGTGTGATAGGTCCGAGAATGCCGTATGGCAGTATCTATCCTTCCCCTCAAACACCGGAAGGGGAAAATGACGGATATCATCCGGAAAAACCAATCAGAGGATTTGGACAGCTACATGTAAGCGGTACCGGTTGGGGAAGTTATGGGCATTTTCTGGTATCTCCTCAAGTGGGAGATTTGGAATTAGATTTGGAAAAACACGATTCTCCTCACAGCCAAGATTCCACGAAGGCTTATTATTATAGTACTTTTTTAGATCGCTATAAAACGAAAGTAGAAATTGCTCCAACCCATTACAGTGCTATTTATAGGTTTACGTTTCCGAACTCTTCAAAATCAAGCATTTTGTTTGATGCTTCTCACGCTATTCCAACTGATATCGCCAAGTATATAAAAGGAACTATGCTTGAAAGCTCTGCACAGATTGATCCGAAAGAAAATAAATTAAGAATGAAGATTAAATACCGAGGAGGATGGATGCCGGAAGCTTATGACCTTTATTTAGTAGGTCAATATGATAAAAAAGCCGTTGAAACGGGCGTCTGGAAAGGCGATATCATACTGCCTAAGAATAGCTCGATAGAGAATAGCACCGATAGCCGACACGTAGGAGCTTATTGCACATTTGAAACGAAAGAGGGCGAAAATGTTCATTTAAAAGTAGCCATATCCTTTACCGGCTATGAAAAAGCTGAACGATTATTGGTTCAGGAAATACCTGACTGGGATTTTGAGCAGATAAGAAACCGAGGACGTCAAGTTTGGGAAGATAAATTCCGTAGTATTGAGATTGAAACAGATTCAGAAGAAGAAAATATTATATTTTATTCATCTATGTTCCGCCTTTTTACGTTAGCGAGTGATCGTAGCCTTGACTATGCAGAGCAGAGTGAAGTTAGACCTGTTTGGGATGATAACTATGCTTTTTGGGATACTTTCAGAAGTGCTTATCCATTGCTTATGTTAATTGATGAGCCTGCCATACGTAGCAATATCCTCGCTGTGATAGACCGCTTTCACACAAATGGTGTTGTGCATGACGGATTTGTAGCTGGAAGAGATAAAATTGATGAACAGGGCGGAAACGATATTGACCATATATTGGCCGAAGCCTGCCTCAAAGATATTAAAGGAATAGATTGGAATGAAGTTTATAAGATAGTAAAATATAATGCTGATAATCGTAGAATAGGATATTATAATTGGCAGAAAAGCGTAGGGGATAATCATAAGAAATATAAAGAATTAGGATGGATACCTGAAACTATTATGAGTTCTTCTCAAACAATGGAATTTGCATATAACGATTATAGCGCAGCTCTGATGGCACAAAAATTGGGTTATGAAGATGACTATAATAGATATATGAAAAGAAGTCATCAATGGGTTAATTTGTGGAATCCGGAATTAGAGAGTCATGGATTTAAAGGATTTATTGATGCTCGCAAGGAGAATGGAGAGTTTGCCTTTTTTGAACCAACAAAGAATGGGGGATCATGGGCCACTCCTTTTTATGAAGTATCGCCGTGGACTTGTAGCTACTATACACCACACGATTTTGATAAATTGATTTCTTTAATGGGCGGGAAAGAATTGTTCGTAGAACGTTTGAATTATGGATTTGAAAAAGATCTTGTGAAATATACGAATGAACCCGGTTTCTTGTTGACACGCGCCTTTACTCATGCGGGCAGACCGGATTTATCGTCTTATTGGACACATGACATCATGAGAAACAGATATGATCTGGCTGGTTATCCGGAAAATGAAGACACAGGGTCAATGGCATCATGGTATATCTTTTGTAGTGTAGGACTCTTTCCGAATGCGGGGCAGGACTACTACTATTTGAATGCTCCAAAACATAGTAAAGCTATCTTGAAACTGGCTAATGGAAAAACGCTTACTGTCATTGCAAACGCTTCGGAGAAGAATATTTATGTAGAGTCTTGTGCGCTGAATGGTAAACAATGGAATAAACCAACTATTAAACATAGTGATATCGTAAACGGAGGGGGCATAGAAATGAAACTAAGTGAAGTCCCTACGAAATGGGGAATGCAATTTTAAGACTAACTTTAATGGGCGTGTAAAATAAACTGTGTCATGCGGCTTTTTCTTCCAAGCTCATCGGTCGGGGGCCGGTTAGTGCTAAGGGGGTACACCAGTACTCCCTACAAGCGTAAAGTTACAACAATTTAAATCTATCTCCCAACTTTATCGCTAGTTGTTGTGCGATGGTCGCCCAATTGGCTATAGGCATGGTTCATTTTTTACGTATATTGCGATAAGCGAGATAAACCAATTTTTTGTGACTTTACGTATCTGACGATGATATCCCTCGACTGTATTTGTGGTATAAATCATACGTCGTATATCCGGCGTAAACTGGAAGTATTCAGTAAACTTTTCCCTGTTGTCCTGCCAAGACTTTGTAACGATAGGGTAGTTTAATGCTTTTATTGCCATGTTCCTAATGTTCAACGATATATTTAATCGCCAAAGAAGACTGGTTTTTCTAATATTTTTCCGGCGATAAACAATATGTATTCGCCGTTGTTTATAACTACATATATGATAAAAGTCATATTGTTTCAAAAAATATACCGGTCCTTTGTGAAAATCATCGGTATTCATTATGGAGGCGGTAAGGGTCAACAGATTCTTATCGCTTTTTTATAGTAACCGGCATGAGAGTCTGAAAAACACCTTATTCCGATATGCATTGTCCGGGTTCCTGTCACAAAAAAATAAAGGGGAACGGATTTTTAAGCCTCCGCCTCCTTAAGTAGGGTAATAAACTGATAATAGCTGCATTTATCAGCCTGTCGATATTGGCCTCTCCTATAATTCCAATCATGAGTAATGAATTATATCACGATATAAAATGGCCCCGTCAGACATATGCAGGGCAATCCGTACTGTATATGTAGATGAACTTCCTGTAAGATTGACTATGCTTGAAGTTATCCTCTTGTTGGAAATATGTACGTTAAACAAGTCATTGGCAGCGGTTTTCTCATCGGTTATCGATAAAATGTTCTGAGATTCGGAAAAATCAAAGATAATATCTCCTCTGGAAATTACAATAACTCCTTCTCCGAGGGGAGCATTACGGAAGTTCTCCGTAGAGAATGGCCGGATGTAAGTGTCGTGGTTCTTCCCGATACCCAATGGACAATCTGATGCTATGTATAATCCGACGACACAGTTTCTCCGGCGATTGGGATTAGGGGTATCATGGTTATTTTATTTACCAATTATGTTATCCGGCCGTTATATACTGTACGCTGCTTTCATGATACATCCATGGTAATTTTTGTATATCCGATACCATCATCCATTGTTTATCATCCTCAGACATTTTCAAATTAATAAAGGAGTAATAAAAAAGCCGGAACTTGGTCCGGCTGATTTTAACAGGTTTAATAAGGTGCTGAGAAGTTATTGAACAGGGCATACTCCGTACAATTCACCTCTACCCATAGTTTTGGAAGTCCAGTTGATCCCATCGGTAGAATAATAAATAGTCCGTATGTAGTATCCTGAGGCATTCCATATTCTTCCTACCGCAACGAACTTCCCATTTCCGCAGCAAACGGCCATTATAGTGGGGGTGTCTGATATAGTTGTTGTAGTCCAACTGATTCCATCAGTAGAATAAGCAACATCCCCATCAGTTCCCACTACAACGAACTTTTCATTTCCGTAGCAAACACCATACCACCAATTACTTCCCACCTTCTTGGCAGTCCAGTTGATCCCGTCAGTGGAATAAGCAACGCCTCCATCGTTCTCAACTGCAACGAACTTTCCATTTCCGTAGCAAACGCTATTCCAATCATTGCTTCCCACCTTCTTGGCAGTCCAGCTGCTTCCGTCAGTAGAATAAGCAATCACTCCATTTTCTCCCACTGCTACGAACTTTCCATTTTCATAACAGACGGCCCTCAAATTTGTCTTTCCCGGTATAGTAACTGTTGACCAGCCGGCCCCGTCATCTGAATAACGAACATTTCCTCCCGTTCCCACTGCAATAAACTTTCCATTTCCATAACAAATTCCCGATAAGTCATTAAATCCTGAGGTTGCTGTCCAATTGATTCCATCAATAGAGCAGGCTGCACTGTTACTGTCTCCCACTGTTACATATCTCCCGTTTCCATAGGTGACTGCATTCCAATCATTACTTCCTATATTTGCCATATTATTGTCTCCTACAATTATAAATTCATTGTTCCAATTAATTATCCCATCTGTCGATATTGACTCTTGTGGTTCTTTGGGTTGATCTGTTGGTGGAATAACAGGTTCATCCGAAATAACCGGTTCATTTTTCTCACAGGTCATAAACACACAAAGGCACAATACGATACAAAACAGTTTGATTTTCATGATTTTACTTTTAACTTCTACAGCTTTGATGTAAAATACCAATCATATTATGTGTAATAAGCTACAAGTTTAAATAGGTGAAATCAGATTTCTATCCTTTCAATATAACCGTTGCTTCCACAGACGATAAATCCTGCCAATCCTCTTTCCTGGCTGCATGTGAAAAGGATAGTGTTTCCGGATTCTTCCTGGGTAAACATATCGTATTCCGTTCTCTCATTCCCAGTATTTCTACCGACATCAAACACCACATATTCGGGTATTCCGTTTCTGTCTATGGAGTTGAAATTATCTCCCGAATGCCATCCTACGGAAAATCCCACTGTTGCCGTTTCTCCCGAATCTTTTCCGTTGATGATTTTCTTTTTCAGGGAAGATACGTTGACCCTTTGCGTTCCACCTATGGCCGGAACAGACATGGAATCGGTATCTATGGAGAAGACATATTCCCATGTGATTGCTCCTGCTTCCTGATACACCACCACTTCATTCCTGCCTTCTTCATGGGATGCGGTAACGACAACGCTTCTTTCCTCTCCTGTATTCTCTACCGCTGTCAGTATGTTTTCCGATAACGACCAGCCGTTACTATGTGCGGGTATACTGAAAAACGGTGTTCCGGAACCGTCTATGTCTTCCTTACTGCCTGAGTTCCATTCCCTGATACCTTTCCTTTCCGCTGTTCCCGACAATAAGGATGTACCGCCTCTTGCACCTATTCTTACAGGGTCGGCCGATATGTTGACAGTCCAATTCTCCCAAGAATCCGAATAAGAGTTAGCAGCCTGATAAACATCAGCGCTACCAGAAGTACCAGTCTTACCGTTTAAGGTTACTGATAAGGTTACAGTGGCTACAGTGGTTCGACTTGAAGCGGTTGTTCCTTTAGAAGGTGCTGTAGTAGTTCCTGTAGAAGGGTCTGTTGTGCCCGTCCCGGAATTAGGCGCCTTAGTAAAAGTCAGTGAGCCGCCGGAAGTAACAGTTGTGGTTTTTCCAGATACCCAATGAACAACCTGACTATAAGAATAAGTAGGCACGGCAGCTGTTGCTCCAGACGCTGGAATATCTGAATTATAAACCAAGGAAACTGTTGGATTTGCATAAGAACTGATAGAATCTGCATTTTGTTTGTGAGTTGCAGCAGCTGTTTTCTTAGGATCAGAACCGAAAGATTCAGACTGGGTCCATGTAATGGTACCGCTTGGCTGTGTCGATCCGGTATTTGCTCCATAACTGATAGTATCATTCGCGGCGGTCCATGTTCCGGAACCTGCCGTTTGATTGTTACTGGAGGTATAGGCTACGTTTGTCTGTGACCCTTCTACATAGATACGGTTTCCCGCATTACTGTAACTGTATTGTCTCTTATACGAGGTCACTGTGAATTTCTGTGATCCTCCCGCCGCGGATATGGTAGCTGTCGCAGGAGTTACAGAGAAAGCATATTCCCAGTCAAGACGTTCGATATGGTCTTCGGGAACCAGCTGGTCGGCCGCATAGGTATAACCCTTCTTTATATGCAGACCGGCCGCTTCAATTTGGCTTCTTGTGGGACACATTGTAGTGTCTCCGGTAAAGGCTCCGGGAAGCAACGTGTTACAAAAGTCCTTTGTCGCTATTCTGAAATATTCTGCCATTGTAAAAGTATATTATAATTTAACTTGGTGACAGGACTATAGTGTATCATCATCCGGGGTATTTCCATAGCGGATATTCTTATGGCTACCGCCGTTAACAGGATTAAGAAAACCGTCATGTTCCTCACACAACGGTTTTCGATACACACTATAGTCCGGAATTTACTTCATTCCGTATTCCCACTATCCTATTTGGACTCTTAAGATGATGGATAGCGGGCTTATATCCAGGGAAGCGTTCTTTATCCTGCTTGCCCCTAGAATCCTGGCGCTCTTCCGGTATGCATCCAGAAAGTCGGTCTGACTTATATGATAGGGATAGCCGAATCCCGGAACGGGAAGTGTGGGGAAAGGGACAGGCATCATAAAACCCTCGTATTCATGGGCGGTAATCATGAAGGCGTCCGCGTCCATCATGTCTTTCGTCGGATCTGCATTATAGGGGCCGTAATCAAATCCCCTGTGGAAGAACATGGCAACCGCATTGCCGATTGTGTACAGCTCGAACCTGACCCGGTCCCTGCCTGCGTAACTGTCCAGGTCTGCCTGCACCGAAGCCTCAACCGTATCCTTGTCCATTACCAGAAGGTCATACACCTTGCCGGCCACGAATATTTTCTTATCTATTTGAGTGTTGTTATTTTTCATACTATTTTTATAAATGTTTCCGGTTTAATAAATTACTATAATTTACGTTGTGATGATAAGGAACACAACGGCCCGTCATATCGGTCATTGTTCCCCCCGCGCCCTATTTCAGTTTATCCAATCCACCACAGTCTCTCCCTTATAACCTTTTTCTCATACAAACCAGGCATAGGCGATTGCATTTCCGTTGTTTGGGATGGCTGTAAAATCTCCATCCTTGGCAACAGAAGCGCGGGAAGAAAAGACATGGATTTTTCGTGGCGGATTGTCCCGGAAGAACGGTTTACGTCTTTTTCCCTCCAGGAATGTCAGCTTCAGGAACATGGCTATCTTTGTCCCTTCGTCAGATATATCCAAGGCTTTCTCTATAAATTCCAGGGCTATCTTATAAGGAGGGTTGGTAATGACAGCCCCATAAGGGTTTTCGGTGGCTTTCAGGAAATCAACTCCACCGGTACCATAACCACGATTTATCAAGTCAGTGGAATGAACCTTTTTGCCTAATTCTATCATTCTTTTAGAGAGGTGTCCCATTCCACAAGCAGGTTCCCATATCGTATCTGGGAACTTCTCCACCTCGAATAACCTGTCTATGGCTTCGGGGTATGTAGCATAAAAATCATGTTCCTTCCTTGCCGTACCGGAGTGGTTGGAAGCACCGATTGTGGTATATATTGTATTTTTCATAGCTTTAGAATATGATTTGCATTAAGATCCTGTCCGAATAGCATCTCAGGCCGATGTGTTCCACTGTCTGCCCCGTCTCTTCAAACAGCTGGAATTTATAGAACCTGATGAAGCTTGTGATATCAGTATAGAAGTTCTTCCCGGCAAATTTTAGTGGATGTATCATTGGATATCCACCGACAGCTTGAAGTTGGAATGCTCCTATTCCCACTCCGGTTATCAAGGCCATATCCGAATCGTAGATAATTGGTTTATCGGGATCATAGTCGAAGTCCCTGACAAAGAACATTCTGACCTCCTTCTCGCTGATCTCCTTGATCCTGAACTGTGCCATGCCTGAAGTGCTCTCGTCCAATGATTCCTGTACCCGTAATTCAATCTCCTCAGCGCTCATATTTGTATTGAGTACTTCTCCGTTTGCTATAAAATAATTCTTCATAATGATTTAGATTTAGTTTTTTGTGATGTGATTGTTAATGTGATATTCCATTCCTTTTTCAGATAAGAGACAAGGCCGGAATAGGCGTCAATCCGTTTTCTTTTTCTATGCATGATTGATAAAGCTTCTTGTAGGGTCAGATTGATGCAGAGACCGGTTTTAAAAGCGTCTCCATATTTCTGTCGGAGCGCTTCTATGTCTCTTTGGTATTTTTCAGGAACAGGTTCGTGTGGTACTGCTTTTTTGACAACGTCAGATGCAGTACGGGGGTTCTGACGACCGGTGCCCGGAGAATCCGTCTCCAGGCCCAGTATTCTGTTTATTAAATTACCGAACATACCCTTTCAATCAATTTCCTGTTCATCCTCGAATGTTATGTGCATCATGATCTTGTCCTTGTAGCATCTGACCCCCATCTGCCGTATCTCCTGGTATTCCCTTGTATACAAGTATAGCCTGTAAAAATCGATAAAATTTTGCATGTCGGTAAACCAGTGGCCGTTGTAGTCGTTGTAGCGGAGGTCCAGAAGGGGGTATCCTCCGGCCTCCTTGCTGCGGAAACAGTTCATGCTGAATCCGGTTATCAGGTTCATGTCCGTATCGAAAATGGAGTCCGCATCATGCTCTTCCAGTGGAAAGTCACGATAGAACACCATCTTTACCATGTTCCCGGTCAGCTTAAGGATATGGAAGGTGACAAGCTCCGAATCCTTGTCATACAGACTTATTTCCACTTTCCTTTCAATCTCCTCAATATCCATATCCGTATAAAGGATATCATTATGTACTATAAAAGAATTGTACTCTGTCATAAATATTACTTTTTAAAGGTTTATAAATAGTTTTTGGTACTGTATCTCCCCACCGTTCTGTTACGGGGTCCTGCCGGAGGGAAGGCGTTTCTGCCGCCATTGCTTTTACCCGGCACAGCAGTATCCGGGGGACCGGCGCCTGTAAATACAAGCCCGGGTATCCTTTCTGCATTTTGTCTCAACATTTTAATTGCTTTTTTTAATGTGACGTTATTATACTCCATCATTTATTAGGCGGCAGGATGATTTTAACCGCGTTTTTAAGGCTTTCGGGTATCATCCTTCTGCCTTTTTCATTTCAAGTATCAGGCTCTGGCTGCTTCGGACCGGCAAAAACGCGATTTGGAGGGAGAAGAAAAAATAAGAAGAGCGCCGTTGATCCTTTCTTATGTATCCGGATCTCAGACACCCTTCATTGTGAGTATTTGTTTCTTCAGTGATAAGGCTTTGGGGAGATGTAGGACGGAGAGAGACTGTACACCTTATCATATAATGGCGCTCCAAATATGAAAAACGCGCTTCATTTCCAGTCATGCCCTAATCTGTGTAATAAGGGCATGTTCCAGTGAGCATGTCC